>Ga0181579_10000708_pt1 | contig 27548 bp, 23 predicted proteins | sample 071ome_24_FD_132996 | JGI IMG/M metagenome (GOLD analysis project Ga0181579, IMG submission 132996) | Coastal salt marsh microbial communities from the Groves Creek Marsh, Skidaway Island, Georgia - 071402CT metaG (megahit assembly) | ecosystem: Environmental > Aquatic > Marine > Intertidal... | reverse complement strand
TGTAACCATCCTTGGCCGGGAAAACGCCATAGGGCGCGATCGACAAGCCGCCATGGAAGTTTCCGGTGCGTGTCGGCACTCCGTCGCTGTCGAACATCAGGCCGAGATTGGACGCGAAGGAGGGGAACACCGCTTCCTGCATCGAGACATCGACATAGGAACCCTCACCGCTCCGCTCGCGCTTGACCAACGCCGTCATCACGCCGCCATAGAGATGGATGCCGGCGAAAAAGTCGCACAACGCCACGCCGGCCTTGACCGGTGGGTTCTCGGGAAAGCCGGTTTGGCTCATCACACCACCCATGGCCTGAACCGCGATATCCATGGCTTGGTAACCGGCATAGGGGCCGTTCTGGCCATAGCCGCTGCCGGAGGCGTAGACGATGTTCGGATTGACCTTCCTGACCGCCTCATGACCGACGCCGAGCCGGTCGACGACGCCCGGCGCGTAATTTTCGATCACCACGTCGGCGGTGGCGGCAAGCTCTAGGAAAATCTCGCGATCCGCGTCGTCCTTCAGATCCAGCACGATGCTTCGCTTGTTCGGGTTCAGCATTTTGAACGGATAGAGCGCCCCGCCCCGGGCGTTGCGCCGACGCAGATGCTCGCCCCCCGGCGGCTCCACCTTAATCACGTCGGCCCCGGCCATGGCCATCAGAAACGTGGCGTAGGGGCCGTTGTAGATCTGGGTCATGTCGATGACGCGAATACCTTCTAGAGGATGCTTTTCGGCGGACATGAGAATTCCTTGCGCGGGGATGTGGCTTGATCCGAATGTTCAGTGTTAGCGCCAGTTTGCTGAATGCGCCATGGCGATGCGAAGAGGCGCGCCAGACAATCAGCCTTGGGATATAGTCGCCGCGATCAACCCGCTTACCACCATGAAGGAACCTCCCGTGGCCATCGATCTCGACTACAGCGAGCTTTTCCGCTCCGGCCTGCCGGCCCCCGCCAAGAAATGGGGCGGCTTTCCCCCGTACAACTTCGTCGGCGGCAACAACGACGCGCCGAGCGTGCCGGTCGAGGACATGATCGAGGCGACCGCGGCCGTGCTTCGCCGCGAGGGATCGACATTGGCCACCTACGGCATGCAAAGCGGACCGCAAGGCTATGTGCCGTTGCGAGAGTTCGTGGCCAAAAAGCTTGTCCAACGCAGCGGCATGAATGTTTCGGCCGATGACATCTTGATCACCTCCGGCTCCAATCACGGGCTCGAACTTGTAAACGCGATTCTCTGCGAGCCTGGGGACGTGGTGCTGGTCGAACAGTTCAGCTATGGCAGCGCGTTATCCCGATTGCGCAAGTTTGGGGCGACGCCGGTGGGCATACCGCTCGACGATGACGGCATGCGCATGGATCTGCTGGCGGCCAAGTTGGCCGAACTCAAGGCCGAAGGGGTGACGCCGAAATACATTTACATCATCCCAACGATCCAGAATCCGGGCGGCAGCATTCTGCCGGAGGACCGACGCCGCGAGTTGCTGCGCCTGTCCGAGGAATATGGCGTGCCGATCCTCGAGGATGAGTGCTATGCCGATCTTCTGTGGGACGGCAAGCGGCCGGCGGCGATCGCGGCGATGGATGAGGGCGGCAACCGGGTGATTCATGTCGGCTCGTTCTCCAAGACCATCGCGCCGGCGCTCAGGGTCGGCTATGTCGCGGCGGATTGGGGCGTGCTCTCGCGCATGGTCGCGGTCAAGAATGACGGCGGCACCGGCGCGCTGGAACAGATGATGCTGGCGGAATACTGCAACTCCAAGTTCGACGGCCATATCGATGCCCTATGCATCACCTTGAAGGGCAAGCTCGATGTCATGATCGAGGCGCTGGAGGAGAATTTCGGAACCAGCGCCGAATTCACGCCGACCAAGGGCGGGATCTTCCAGTGGATCACCCTGCCGGATCACGTGGACACCATGAAGCTGGCCCAGGCCGCCGCCGCCGAGGGGATCGCCATCAATCCCGGCCCGGAATGGGCGTCCGACGCCGAGCCGGCCCGCAACCGGTTCCGCCTCTGTTTCGGCAGCCCGACCCTGGACGAAATCCGTGACGGGGTGAAAAAACTGTCCGAGGTCTGTCACCGAGAGTTCGGCGTCCCGGTCCGCGCCGCCAATGTCGAGCGGGGATAAAGCCGGCGTGATGATTCAGGTCGATGGCGCGAGGTCTTGCCTTTGGACGGGACGACGGGGCGGGAAGGTAAAATGATACCCACCGGGGACTCTCCGATGCGTCCACCGTCATCGTCGCCCTGGCGAATGGCAGGGCCTCGATCCGCGCGGAGGATGTCAGATCAGTTCGGTCCCGCCCAAGCCCGCGATTGTCGCCGCGAGGTCCTGGCTTTCGCCAGGGCGACGGAATTGGGTGCGTGACGGTGGGGCGGACGCAAGAAGCCAGCGAGGAACGTATCCCCTTCGCTCGAGTTGTCTGGCCCTTCGCGATCGCCGAGACGCTGGTCTGGGCCTGCTATTACTATTCCTTTCCGGCGCTGCTTCCGACTTGGGAAGCTGATCTCGGGTTCACCAAGACCACTTTGACCGGCGCCTTCACTCTGTCCCTGATCGTCTCAGCGGTTCTGGCGCCGGCGGCGGGCAGGATGATCGATCACGGTCGCGGTCGCCTGGTCTTCGCCGGCGGGGCGGCGCTTTCGTCGGTCATGCTGATCCTGCTCTCGCAAGTCACCGAGGTTTGGCAGTTTTATGTTCTCTGGTTCTTCATCGGCGTCGGCATGGCCGGGTCGTTGTACGAACCCTGTTTCGCGATACTGACCCACAGCATGGGGTCGCGAGCCCGGCGCGCGATCATTCTGGTCACCCTGGCCGCCGGATTCGCCGGTACCGTCTCCTTCCCCAGTGCTCATATCCTGAACGGTCTGTTCGGCTGGCGGGGCACGGTCACGGTTTTCGCGCTGGTGGTGCTGCTTATCTGCGTGCCGTTGATCTTGTACGGCTGTCACTACGCCAATCAGAACGCCCGGCGCTCGGCCCCGAAGGCCAGCGTGGATGCCCGCGCGACCATGGCCGTGATGCGCACCCCGACCTTCTGGATGATCGGGATCGCCTTTACCCTCTTGGCTCTGGATCACGGGCTGGTCGTCAGCCATATGTTGCCGATCATGGCGGATCGAGGGCTCGGCGAGGATATGGCGGTGTTCGCCGCCTCGATGTTCGGGCCAATGCAGGTCGCCGGTCGCCTCGTAATGATCGCCGCCGAGCGGCATGTTTCGGTTCTGGCAATCTGTTGCGCCTGTTTCCTGTCCATGTCGCTCGCCGGGACCTCGGTTTACATGGCGACATCCGCGGCACTCTTGATCATCCCCTTCGTGGTGCTCCAGGGCGCCGGCGCGGGTGTGTTGAGCATCATCCGCCCGACCGTCGTCGCGGAACTCCTGGGACGCAAGGATTTCGGGGTGATCTCCGGGACTCTGGCGATCGGCTTCGTCGCCGGCTCGGCCCTTGCGCCGACGGTCGCCTCGCTGGTCTGGCGGGCCGGCGGCTATGACCTCGTGCTTTTGTTGACCATCGCGATACCCATGATCGCGCTGGTGTCGATTGTCGCCGCGTGGCGGTTGCAAAGACCGGTCATGTCGGACTGAACCACCTCGATCGTGGATGGGCGATTGACCAACCATCACGCCGATTGCCATTCCGGCCCGGTGCGCGTAGTGTCGCCGCCGCCGCGACAGATAACAAAAACGACGCCATGGACTGGACGCTATTCGTCACCCAATTGCTGAACGGGCTGCAGCTCGGCGTCTTGCTGTTTTTGCTGGCGTCGGGACTGACACTGATCTTCGGGATCATGGATTTCGTCAATCTCGCGCATGGCTCGCTTTACATGGTCGGCGCCTACCTCTGCGCCACCCTGACCCAGGCCACGGATTCCTTCGTTCTGGCGATAGTACTGGCACTACCGTTGACGGCGCTGATCGGTCTGGCGGTGGAATTCGTGGTGATCCGGCGGCTTTACGCCCGCGATCATCTGGACCATGTCCTCGCCACCTTCGGGCTGATCCTTTGCTTCGATGCCGCTGTTCATTTACTCTGGGGGCCGGAGGGCATGGCGATCCGCTTGCCGGAGGTATTGGATGGTCAGGTCGAAATCCTGCCGGGGATCGTCTTTCCCACCTTCCGCTTGCTGATCATCGGCGTTGGGCTTCTGGTCGCGCTAGGTCTCTATTTGGTGGTCACGCGGACCCGGGCGGGGATGCTGATCCGCGCGGGTGCGTCGAACCGAACCATGATCTCGGCCCTCGGCGTCGATATCCAAACCCTGTTCACCCTGGTCTTCGCCGCCGGGGCGGCGATGGCCGGACTGGCGGGCATGATGATCGCGCCGATCACCGAGGCCAGTATCGGCATGGGTAACGAGATCATCATCGTCGCCTTCGTGGTGATCATCATCGGCGGTATCGGTTCGATCAAGGGCGCCTTCCTGGCGGCGGTGCTGGTCGGATTGATCGACACCATGGGCCGCTCGTTCCTGGATACCCTGCTCAAGCTGTTCATCAGCGATCAGAACGCGGAAACCGCCGCGCCGGCCCTGTCGGCGATGCTGATCTATATTCTCATGGCGGCAATCCTGGCATTCCAGCCCCAGGGCCTGTTCCCGCCGAAGGGGCGTTGACGGTATGCAGCGTGACATGCTCTCGCCTTTGGACTGGAAACCTAAAACCTGGGCCATGGTCGTTGGCTTGGCCTTGCTGGCGCTATTGCCGGGTTACGTGGCATTCACCGAAGACACTTTCTATCTGGATCTCGCCAGCCGCCTGATGATCCTCGGCATCGCGGCGGTCAGCCTCAATCTCATTCTCGGTCATGGCGGGATGATCAGTTTCGGCCATGCCGCCTATCTCGGCATCGGTGCCTATAGCGTCGGCATTCCCGCCTATTACGAGATCCATGATGGGTTCATCCAGATTCCCATCGCCGTTGCCTGCTCCGCCTTGTTCGCGCTGATCACCGGGGCGATCTGCCTGCGCACAAAGGGTGTGTATTTCATCATGATCACCATGGCCTTCACTCAGATGGTGTTCTTCGCCTTCGTCAGTATCGAGGAATATGGCGGCGATGACGGGCTGGTAATCGAGCTCCGGAGCGAGTTCGCCGGCCTTTTCGATATCGAGGGGGCGACGGGGCTCTACTACTTCATTTTCGCTTCGCTGTTGGCGACGCTCTATCTGGTCCACCGGATCACCCGATCCCGTTTCGGCATGGTCATCGAGGGCGCGCGCGGCAATGAGCGGCGCATGCACGCGATCGGCTACGATACCTATCGGTATCGGCTGGTATGCTACGTGATCGCCGGCGCGATTTGCGGTTTCGCGGGCGCGCTGCTGGGCAATTTCACCAATTTCATCAGTCCCGAGATGATGGACTGGACCGCGTCCGGAGAGCTGATCTTCATGGTGGTTCTCGGCGGCACCGGAACCCTGTTCGGGCCAATACTCGGGGCCGCCGCCTTCGTGCTTCTGGAGGAGTGGCTGTCGGCGATCACCATCTACTGGCATTTCCTGTTCGGCGCGCTTTTGATCCTGGTGGTGCTGTTCTGGCGTGGCGGGCTCAACGGGTTGATTGACTGGATCGGGAGGGCGGCATGGCGCAAGCGCTCCTGACGGTCGACAGGCTCTATAAGAGCTTTGGCGGGGTGACCGCGACCGACAATGTCGATCTGGAGGTGATCCCCGGCGAGATTCACGCGATCATCGGGCCCAACGGCGCGGGAAAGACCACCCTGGTAACCCTGCTGTCCGGAGAACTCCGACCCGACGCGGGGAGCGTGCGGTTCGATGGCCGGGCGATCACCGCCTTGCCGGCCCATGCCCGCGCGCGGCTCGGCATCGCGCGATCATTCCAGATAACCAGCCTGATGCTGGACATGACGGCACTGGACAACGTGGCGCTGGCGGTTCAGGCGCGATCCGGCCATTCCTTTCGTTTCTGGGCCGACGCGCGCCGGGACCGCGACCTCGCCGAGGCGGCAATGGCGGGACTAGAAGCGGTGGGGCTGGCCGACCGCGCCGGCCAGACCGCGCGGGCCCTGTCTCACGGCGAGCACAGATTGCTGGAAATCGCGATGGCGCTGTCCACCAAGCCGCGGCTGTTGTTGCTGGACGAGCCGATGGCGGGAATGGGGGTCGAGGAAGCCCAGCGCATGATCGGTTTTCTCGCCGGCCTGAAGGGCGAGAAGAGCATGCTTCTGGTCGAACACGACATGGACGCGGTCTTCGCGTTGGCCGACCGGATCACGGTGCTGGTGAACGGTCGGGTGATCGCCTCGGGTCCGCCGGAAGCCATTCGCCGGGATGACGCGGTGCGCCGCGCCTATCTCGGCGACGAGGCGGTCGCGGATGGTGGGGGTGCCGGCTGATGCTCTTGGTGCGCGATATCCAAACCCATTACGGTGCCAGCCAGGCGCTGTTCGGCCTGTCCCTGGAAGTCGGCGCGCGCGAGGTGGTGACCCTGATGGGGCGCAACGGCATGGGCAAGACGACGACCGTACACTCGATCCTTGGGATCACCCCTGTTACCTCGGGCGAAATCACCTTCGAGGGCCGACGGATCGACGCCTTGGCCAGTTTTCGTATCGGTCAGGCCGGGATCGGTCTGGTGCCCGAGGGCCGCCAGGTGTTTCCCAACCTCACGGTGCGCGAGAACCTGATCGCCACCGCCGCCAACCGGTCGGGATCTCCGACGCCGTGGACCCTGGACGGGGTGCTGGAGATGTTTCCGGCCCTTCTCGACCGGCTTGCCAGCATGGGCAATCTGTTGTCCGGCGGCGAGCAACAGATGCTGGCCATTGGACGCGCCCTGATGACCAACCCCAAGCTATTGATCCTGGACGAGGCGACCGAGGGCCTGGCGCCTCTGGTGCGCCGGGACATCTGGGCCTGCCTCGAGCGGCTCAAGCGCGCCGGCCAGGCGATCCTGGTGATCGACAAGAACATCGAGGACCTCGCCCGTATCGCCGATCGGCACTACGTCATTGAAAAAGGCCATGTGGTCTGGTCCGGCACCTCCGATGAATTGCGATCCCGCCAGGATGTTCTGACCGAGAAGCTCGGGGTTTGATGATGGCGGTGACGGTTGCTGGCTTTTTCGCCCGGTTCCAAATGTGGACCCTCCGCGTTTTCTCGCGGCGCGAGCTTCCAGAAAACCAAAAACCCCCTGGTTTCCCAGGGGGTTATCTTGGTGGAGCCAAGCGGGATCGAACCGCTGACCTCTACAATGCCATTGTAGCGCTCTCCCAGCTGAGCTATGGCCCCAAATTCCGGGACGGGCGGGTTGGCCCGCGGAGATGTGTAGATAACGGCGGCGGCGGCGCTTCGCAAGAGGGTTTGTGAGCTTCTCTTGATCGAACGCCCCCGAGGCCGTCCTCAGGTCTCCTCTTCGTCATCCTCCGGCGGAAGATCGTCGTCATCCTCCAGAAGGTCCTCGTCGTCCAAATCCTCGTCTTCGTCCTCGTCTTCATCGTCGACATCGACGCCGACGCTTCCAGCCTTCTTGGCGAGCGCGGACTCGGGGTCGTCCTCGTCGAGATCGGGAATGATTTCGTTATCGTCCTCGTCGTCGAGAACGTCATCCTCGTCCTCGTCCTCGTCGTCGAGATTCGTATCCTCGTCATCCTCGTCCTCGCTCTTCGCCTTGGCGCGGACCGTCTTGGGGTCCTCGGCCACGGGCGCGCGATTGCGGCGGCTTTTCAGCACCGCCTCGGGATCGAAGGGCGAGCCGCAGCTCGGGCAAATGATCGGCGATTTATCGAAGTCGTAAAACAAGGTCGCGCAGGACTGGCAGACCCGTTTTATGCCCCATTCTGGTTTAGCCAAGTCGACTCCTCCGAAACAACGGTAACGCACCGGACGCGGCGCGGGGATATCCAGGATCGCGACCGATGTCAAAGCCAAAATGTAATTTCATGGCCCCCGCGCTTGTCGGCAAAGCGACCGGCGATCGAACTCCCCCGGCCATCAATACCCGACAACGCTCGGATTTACACTCACAAGCCAACGGTCACGGCAATATCATGCCCGCGCGGCCGGGACACCGAATTCAACCGGACAGTCGATAAACTCTATGTTAGATAGCCGTCTCGCCGTCGAATCTGGCCAAGGGAAACAAATCGTGGCCGCGCTAACAGCCAATAAATCCACCGGCCTTAAGGGGCGCATTCGGGTCCCCGGGGACAAGTCGATCTCGCATCGGGCGCTGATCATGGGCGCGCTTTCCATCGGCGAGACCGTGGTGCACGGATTGCTCGAGGGCGAGGACGTGCTCAATACCGCCGCCGCCCTGCGCGCTTTCGGCGCCGAGGTCGAACGCCGCCCCGATGGCGCCTGGCATATTCATGGCCGCGGCGTCGGCGGCTTTGACGAGCCGGACCAAGTGCTGGATTTGGGAAACTCCGGGACCGGGGTTCGTCTCTTGATGGGCGTTGCCGGCGGCAACCCGATCACCACGTTCTTTACCGGCGATGCCTCGCTGGTGGGCCGGCCCATGGCACGGGTTTCGACGCCGCTGGAGCAAATGGGCATCCGGTTCGTGAGCCGCGAGGGCGGTCGCCTTCCGCTGGCCTGTATCGGCCCAACGACGTTGTTGCCGATCGAGTATACGCTTCCAGTGGCCTCGGCCCAGGTGAAGTCGGCGATCCTGCTGGCTGGATTGGCGGCGCCGGGCGAGACCACGGTGATCGAGCCACAGCCGACCCGGGACCACACCGAAACCATGATGCGTCAATTCGGCGCCACCGTGCGGGTCGAGGACCACGCCGACGGATCCCGCGCGATCACCTTGGTCGGCGAGCCGGAGCTGACCGGTCAAGTGGTACAGGTTCCAACCGATCCGTCTTCCGCGGCTTTTCCCGCCGTAGCCGCGCTGATCACCGAAGGCTCGGAGCTGATGTTGGAGCGGGTGGGAATCAACCCCCTGCGTTTCGGGCTGTTCGAGGTTCTGGCCGAGATGGGAGCCGATATCACCGTCGAGCCCTTGAATGACGGTGGCGGAGAGCCACTGGCGAATCTCACGGTCCGTTCGACCCGGTTGCGGGGCCGCGACGTGCCGGCGGAGATCGCGCCCCGGATGATCGACGAGTATCCGATCCTCGCGGTCGCCGCCGCCTTCGCCGAGGGCACCACGGTGATGAACGGCTTGGCCGAGCTCCGGGTCAAGGAAAGCGACCGTCTAGGCGCCACCGCGCGCGGTCTGGCGGCGTGCGGCGTCGAGGTCGAGGAGAGTGACGACCGGCTCGTGGTGCATGGCTCGAGCGGGGCGGTGCCCGGCGGCGGCATGATCGCCGCTGATCTGGATCATCGGATCGCCATGGCGTTTCTGGTTCTCGGGCTGGGCGCCGAAGCTCCGGTGACGATCGATGACGGCGCGCCGATCGAGACCAGTTTTCCGGCCTTCTCGTCACTCATGCGCGACATTGGGGCTGATATCCGGGAAGGCGAGACGTCATGATCATCGCCATCGACGGACCCGCCGCGTCGGGCAAGGGGACGGTGGCGCGACGGCTCGCCGAACATTTGAACTTCGCCTATCTCGATACCGGTTCGTTGTACCGGGCCGTGGCGTTGTCAGTGATACGAGCGGGCGAAGACCCTGGTGATGCCGCGGTGGCTGCCCGGCACGCGCGCGCGTTGGACCCGAACCTCACCGAAGACCCGGCCATCCGGACGGCCGAGAGCGGTGCCGCCGCCTCGAAGGTCGCCGCGGTTCCGAAGGTCCGCGCCGCGCTTCTGGCGTTCCAGCGTGACTTCGCGGCGCGCCCGCCAAACGGCCCGAACGGTCCGGTTTCAGGCGCGGTTCTGGACGGCCGGGATATCGGCACGGTGGTCTGCCCCGAGGCGGAACGAAAGATCTTCGTGACCGCCGATGTGGAAATTCGCGCCACAAGGCGTTTCAAGGAGTTGCTCGGAAGGGGCTAGGGCGCTATATATGCGCGCGTTCTGGCGGATCTGCGCGAGCGTGACGAGCGTGACGGCTCTCGGGCCGATGCTCCCATGCGGCGGGCCGAGGACGCGATGCTTCTGGATACCACGCATCTCGACCCCGATCAGGCCTTCGAAAGCGCCCGCGCCTTAGTTGAAACCGGAACGATTTGAACCGTCGGCTCTCTGTTTGGTCCGAAGCCGGCAAACGCAACCAGATGGTGGCCGACCGATCGGCCTCGTTCGAACCCGCGGACCGGGACGAACACCGCCCGATACAGCATGCGCGATGACGCATCACCGGGACCCAAGCCACCATGCACAACCCACCGGCGGTCGACACATGCCGCCGGCCAGACGTTATGTCTAAGGAGATTTCATGGCTGTAACAGCCGCGGCCGATGCCGCAATGGAAGATTTCGATGCCCTGATCGCCGAGTCCTTCGGCGACCACATCAGCATCGAGGGAAGCGTCGTCAAGGGCATCATCGTTTCGATCGAGGGCGACAGCGCTCTGATCGACGTTGGCCTCAAGTCCGAGGGACGCGTCGCGCTCAAGGAATTCACCTCGCCAGGACAAGAGCACGGCCTGAAGGCCGGCGACGAGGTCGAGGTCTATGTCGAGCGCATGGAAGACCGCAACGGCGAGGCGATGCTGAGCCGCGAGAAGGCCCGGCGCGAGGAAGCCTGGGCGGTCCTGGAACAGGGCTTCGAGAAGCAAGAGCGGGTTACCGGCACCATCTTTGGTCGGGTCAAGGGCGGCTTCACCGTCGACCTGTCCGGCGCCACCGCCTTCCTTCCCGGCAGCCAAGTCGACATCCGCCCGGTGCGCGATATCGGCCCGCTCCTGGGTACGCCGCAGCCGTTCCAGATCCTCAAGATGGATCGCCGGCGCGGCAATATCGTGGTCTCGCGCCGCGCGGTTCTGGAAGAGAGCCGGGCCGAGGCGCGCTCGGAACTGGTCGCCAACCTCAAGGAAGGCCAAACCCTGCAGGGCGTGGTCAAGAACATCACCGATTACGGCGCCTTCGTCGATCTCGGCGGTGTCGACGGCCTGCTCCATGTCACCGATATCGCTTGGCGCCGGATCAATCATCCGAGCGAGGCGCTGCAAATCGGCCAGACCGTTGATGTGCAGGTTATCCGCTTTAACGCCGAGACCCAGCGGATCTCGCTCGGCATGAAGCAACTCGAGGCGGATCCGTGGGATGGCGTCGAGGCGAAATATCCGGTCAGCACCAAGTTCACCGGTCGGGTCACCAACATCACCGACTATGGCGCCTTCGTGGAGCTGGAGCCGGGCATCGAGGGACTGGTTCACGTCTCCGAGATGAGCTGGACCAAGAAGAATGTCCACCCCGGCAAGATCGTCTCGACCAGTCAGGAAGTCGAGGTCATGGTGCTGGACGTGGATCCGACCAAGCGGCGGATCTCGCTCGGCCTCAAGCAGTGCCTGTCCAATCCGTGGGACGATTTCATGACCCAGCATCCAGTGGGCTCCGAAATCGAGGGCGAGGTCAAGAACATCACCGAGTTCGGTCTGTTCGTCGGCCTGCTTGGCGAGATCGACGGCATGGTGCATCTCTCGGATCTCGACTGGGAGCGTCCCGGCGAGGAAGCCATCCAGGACTACAAGAAGGGCGACATGGTTCGCGCCAAGGTCCTGGATATCGACACCGAGAAGGAGCGTATCTCTCTCGGCGTCAAACAGCTTTCCGAGGATCCGTTCGAGTCCGGCGCGGCGACAATCCGCAAGGGCGTGATCGTGACCTGCACCGTTACGCAGCTCAGTGATAACGGCATCGAGGTGACCGTCGGTGACGGCATGCCGGGCTTCATCCGCAAGGCGGAGCTGTCACGGGATCGCTCGGAGCAGCGCACCGACCGTTTCGCCGTGGGCGAGAAGGTCGACGCGAAGGTCACGCAGATCGATCAGAAGAGCCGCCGGCTTACCCTGTCCATCAAGGCCCGCGAGGCCGAGGAGGAGAAGAAAGCCATGCAGGATTACGGCTCGTCCGACAGCGGCGCCAGCCTCGGGGACATCCTCGGCGCGGCGCTCCGTCAGCGCGAAGAGGATCAGAAATCCGACGACTGATCCGCGTCGTTTCGCACCAAGGCATGGCCGTTCCCTTGAAAGTGGGAGCGGCCATGTTCTTTCATGGGGTCTCGGTCCCGTGCGTTCTCTCATGACGGCCTCGCCGCGTGGCTCCGAAAGGCCTTTCAGAAGAAGAGCTTATACTTGACGGGTTGTGTAACCCCTGGCATCCTCGCGATCTGGAAAGCCAGTATCCGGACGGTGTCCCCGGGACACGGATGGGTTGGGCAAGGCACGGGAACGGTCGGCACAATGACCAAGTCCGAATTGATCATGCGGTTGGCGGAAGCGAATCCACATCTCTACCAGCGCGACGTGGAGCGGATTGTCTCGACGATCTTCGAGGAAATCTCGCAGGCCCTGGAGAATGGTGATCGAGTCGAGCTGCGGGGTTTCGGCGCGTTTTCGATCAAGCGCCGGGACGCCAGAACGGGTCGCAACCCCCGTACGGGTGACGCGGTGACGGTTCGCGAGAAGTGCGTGCCTTATTTCAAGACCGGAAAACAGTTGCGTGAACGGCTGAATCCCACGTCTTAACTCAAGGCTCCTAAAATCTCCTGATCAGTTCTTCCCCGCGGCATGGTGGCCACGGTCACCGCTTGCAACGTGTCGGCGACATGTCCCGCCAGTTCAGGCGCGAGTCCGGCGAAGCCCAACAGCAGCCCGTTTCGCTCCGTCGGACCGTGAAAGTAGGCCGATAACGGCGGACAGGTAATCCCCCGTGCCCGCATTTCCTCGGTAGCCGCGACATCGGGGATTTCCGGTGGCAAATCAAAAGTCAGATGCATGCCCGAGCTTGGCGGATCGATCCTCGGGAAGTCGCTGAACCTGTCGGCCAACGCCGCGACCAGGGCATCCCGCCGTTCGCGATAAAGCAATCGCATGCGCCGGACATGGCCGCCGAAATGCCCCTCGTCGATAAACCGCGCGAGCACCGCCTGAGAATCTATTGGCGGATGCCGGTCGACATGCGCGCGGAGTCCGCGCAACAGGGAGATCAACGGGGTTGGCGCAACGAGATAGCCGAGGCGAATGGCCGGGGTCAGGATCTTGCTGAACGTACCGGCATAGATCACCCGCCCGTCGGGGTCCAAGCTGTGCAGCGCCGAAAGTGGCCGGCTTTCATAGCGAAACTCGCTATCGTAATCGTCTTCGAGTATCCATACCCCGTCCTCGGATGCCCAATGCAGGAGCTCGAGCCGTCGTGCCAGACTCAAGGTCGCTCCGGTCGGAAACTGGTGGGTCGGCGTGACGATCGCCAGTCGTGTTCCCGCCCCCGAGGCGCGCGCGGCGGCGACCACAAGACCGTTTTCGTCGACCGGCGCCGGCGCCAGTTTCGCTCCCGAGGCGGTGACGGCTCCCTTCAGGCCGATATAGCCCGGATCCTCGATACAGACCTTGTCGCCAGTCTCCAGAACCAAGCGGGTGACCAGGTCGACGGCTTGCTGTGAGCCGGAGGTTACGAGAATGCGATCCGGCGACGCGGCGATCCCCCGAGCGGTCGAGAGATATTCCGAGATCGCCTCGCGCAGGGGTAGGTAACCTTGAGGATCCTGATAGCCGAGCAGATGGGCCGGCTCTGAGCGCCAGAACTGGTTGGCCAGACGTGCCCAGGTCGCGAAGGGAAAGGCTTCCAGCGCCGGATATCCCGGGCTGAGGAAAATCGGCCCGTTTGTCGTGTCATGCATCGGCAGCACCTCAAGCGAACGCGCGCGATCGGACGGTTCCGGCAGGGTGGGCGCGTTCGGAACCATGGGCTTCGGCGTGGCGGTTGGCATCGCCATGGGCAGATCCGCCAGATCCTCCGCGACCACCGTCCCGACCCCGGATCGGGTCTCCACATAGCCCTCGGCAAGCAATCGATCGAAGGCGATGGCGATGGTATTGCGGCCGAGCCGTGTCTCCCGCGCCAGGCCTCGGGTCGATGGCAGCCGCTGTCCCGGGCGCAACCGGCCCTCGGCAATCGCGTCCCTGAAAAACGCGTACACTTGATCTTGCAATGTTTCCCCACTCGACCGGTCCGGCGCGAAGACCGTCCAGACCGGCGCCGTGACATTCAAGGACGACATTGGTGGCTCCATCAAAAATAACAAAATTGGCCCTTCTAGTAAGACCGCTTGAGGCGTAGCACAAGCCGCCATCCCCAAGCGTCACGAATAGCGTGACGAACACATGTGCCGAAGAGGACCCGATCATGAGCTACGTGCCGAGCGCATTCAGGATTAACGATCTGGCGAAAAGCCATGAACTGATCGCCGCGAACAGCTTCGGTCTTCTTGTCGTCGAGACCGGTAACGGTCCGAGCTTGTCGCATCTGCCGTTTCTCTTGGACCGGGAACGCGGGGCAATGGGACATCTGCGTTGCCATGTCGCCAAGGCAAACGGTATCTGGCGGGACATCGCCGGCAAATCGGTCTCCGCCGTGTTTACCGGGCCGCATGCCTATATCTCACCAGACTGGTATGCCAATCCCGGGCTGGTGCCGACCTGGAACTATACGGCGGCCTATGTGACAGGGACCGCCAGCATCATGGATGACAGTACTTTGGATTCCTTTCTATGGGTGCTTTCGGACCGCGAGGAAGGGCGTATCCCAGGCAAGAAACCATGGACGATGGATCGGGTTGACGGGGACGCGCTTGCCCAAATGCGAAAGGCGATCGTCGGCATCGATATCGCGATCACCCGGATCGACGGAAAATCCAAGATGTCGCAGAACCGCGGCGCCGATGATCGCGAGGGCGTGGCCCGCGCCCTGCGCGATCTTGGTGGCGAGGACGCCCTGGCGGTCGCGACCCTCGTGGAAGGCGTGGATCGCTAGCCGAGACGGCTATTCATGAGCCCGGGGACGGTGTAAAATTGCCGATACTTGAAACAACCTTGCTTGCAACACCTTTCGCCAATTACGAACGAAAGCGGCTCGATGGCCACTCGCTCCAGAATCGCCAAACTCGCGGCGACAATCGTGACCCTGCCGATCACGCTCACGGTGGTGCTTTTCGCCGTGTCGAACAGACATGTCGTGGCGCTGGAGTTTTGGCCGCTGCCAGGTTCGTTGGAAGTGCCGCTCTACGTTGTCGGGCTGCTCACGATGGTCATCGGGTTTCTCATTGGTGGGGTGATCGCCTGGCTTGGCGCCGGGGAAAGCCGTCAACGGGCCCGCGTCGCCGAACGGGACGCCCGGGGGCTGGAAGCGCAACTCGCCGATGCCCGCGTCGAGGTCGACAAGGCCCGCGCGCTGGCGCCCGTGACAACCTCGGCGGCGCAATAGCCCCGGTTCCGACAATCCATTCCAAAGAGATCCCCGCCATGGTCGAGGTCAAGATTTGCGGCCTTAACACAAGCGAAGCGGTCGCCGCCGCCCATGCCGGTGGCGCCAGCCATATCGGCTTCATCTTTTATCCTCCCTCGCCCCGCGCGGTATCGCCTGCGCGGGCCGGAGAGATCGCGAAGTCGGCGCCGGCCTCGGTCAAGCGGGTCGCGGTTTTCGTCGACCCCTCGGACGCCGAGATCGAGGCTGTTGTCGCCGCGTTGTCACCGGCGATGTTACAACTTCACGGTTCGGAAAGCCCAGGGCGGGTGACGGAGGTCAAAGAGCGCTTTGGGCTACCGGTGATGAAGGCGATTCGGGTTTCCAGCGCCGAGGATATTTGCTCGGCCGAACCGTATGACGGTATCGCCGACGCCCTGCTGTTTGACGCCAAGCCACCCAAGAACGCCGAGGGGATGCTGCCTGGCGGCAACGGTCTTGCCTTCGATTGGACGCTGTTGAGCGATTTTCAGGGCGCGACGCCCTGGTTCCTGTCCGGCGGCCTGGACTTGGACAATATTGAACAAGCCATGCGAATCACCGGTGCCGGGGCGATAGATGTTTCCTCCGGCGTGGAAGATCGGCCCGGGGTCAAGAACACTGAAAAGATCGGCGTGTTTCTGCGCGTCGCGCGCAACTTGAGCTAGCCGAGCCCTTGCACCCTGGCCCACGCGCCAGCATTATGCGGCTTGCCCGTGAGCGAGCCAGAAACAGGAGAAAAGATGGCCACGAACGCCGCCCCAAACACTCTGCGCGAGGGGCCTGACGAGGACGGACATTTCGGCATTTTCGGCGGGCGATACGTCGCCGAGACCTTGATGCCGCTGATCCTCGCGGTTGAGAAATCCTGGATAAAAGCCAAGGGTGATCCGGACTTTTGGGCGGAACTACGCTCCTATCACAAGCACTATATCGGACGACCGAGCCCACTCTATTTCGCGAGCCGGCTCACAGAGCATTTCGGTGGCGCAAAGCTCTACTTCAAGCGCGACGAGCTGAACCATACTGGCGCTCATAAGATCAACAACGTCATGGGCCAGGCGTTGCTGGCCAAGCGCATGGGCAAGACCAAGATTATCGCCGAGACCGGCGCCGGCCAGCATGGCGTCGCCACCGCGACGGCCTGCGCGCTGTTCGACATGGAATGCGAAGTCTTCATGGGCGCCGAAGACGTGGCGCGTCAGAAGCCCAATGTCGATCGCATGCGTCTGCTCGGCGCCAAGGTTGTGCCGGTCACCTCGGGTTCCTCGACCTTGAAGGACGCGATGAACGAGGCCTTGCGTTACTGGGTGTCGCGGGCCGAGACGCATTTCTACATCATCGGCACCGTCGCCGGCCCGCATCCCTATCCCCAGATGGTGCGTGATTTTCAATGCGTCATCGGTGACGAGACCCGGGTTCAGATGCAAGAGGCCGAGGGCCGTCTGCCGGATACTCTGGTCGCTTGTATCGGTGGTGGCTCCAACGCGATGGGATTGTTCCATCCATTTCTTGATGATCCCGACGTCAAGATCTACGGCGTCGAGGCGGCGGGGCATGGTATCGACAGCGGCGCCCACGCGGCCTCGCTCACGGGAGGGCGGCCGGGCGTACTGCACGGCAACCGCACCTATCTTTTGCAGAACGACGACGGGCAGATCACCGAGGCTCATTCGATTTCGGCGGGCTTGGATTACCCCGGCATTGGCCCGGAGCATTCCTGGCTGTTCGAGAATGGCCGAGTGAACTATGTCAGCGCCACCGACAAACAGGCCCTGGAGGCCTTCGCGCTCTGTTCCCGCAAGGAAGGGATCATTCCGGCGCTGGAGCCCAGCCACGCGCTCGGTTTCGTCTCGACGATCATCGGCGATCTGCCGAAGGACCATCTGATCGTCATGAACCTTTGTGGCCGCGGCGATAAGGATCTGGAGGCGGTACTCCCGCGTCTAGAAGAAATGGGTATGTTGTGAGTGGATATAGCGCCAATCGCCTCGACAAGCTGTTCCAGCGTCTCGCGGCGGAAAAGCGCGGCGGTCTCGGGATCTTCATCACCGCCGGTGATCCGAACGCGGAAACCTCCCGCGAGATCCTGAACGCCCTGCCCGAGGCCGGCGCGGATATGATCGAGTTCGGCATGCCGTTCTCGGACCCGATGGCCGACGGTCCGGCGATCCAGGCTTCCAGCCAGCGCGCCCTGAAGGCCGGCGCCTCGCTCGCCTCGACCCTGGAAATGGTTCGCGGATTTCGGGAGCATGACCAATCCACGCCGATCGTGCTCATGGGCTACTACAACCCTATCTACAGTCACGGCGTCGATCGCTTTCTAACCGACGCGATAGAGGTTGGCGCCGATGGTCTGATCGTCGTCGATCTGCCGCCCGAGGAAGACCCGGAACTGTGCTTGCCCGCGGTTGAGAGAGGGTTGCCGTTCATCCGGCTTGCGACGCCGACGACCGATGACGAGCGGCTGCCGGCGGTGCTCGAGAACACCGCCGGGTTCGTCTACTATGTTTCAATCATGGGCATCACCGGCACCCAGGATGTTCCCACCGATCTGGTGCGTGACGCGGTAACCCGACTAAAGAACCACACCAACCTGCCGGTCGCGGTCGGTTTCGGTATCAAGACCCGCGAGCAGGCCGCGGTCGTCAGCCAGGTCGCCGACGCCGCCATCGTCGGCTCGGCCGTGGTCAATGTGATCGCGGACAATCTCGACGAAACCGGCGCCCCCGGCCCCGATACGGCTAGTCGGGTGATCGATTTGGTGCGCGATCTCGCCGCCGGGGTTCGCGGCGCCCGCGGATGACCGGCTCCAGCGTGTTTGGCTCGGAAGGATCAAGACCATGAACTGGATCACGAATTCCGTCCTGCCCAAGATCAAGGCGCTGGTCCAGCAGCGCGAGGTTCCCGACAATTTCTGGACCAAATGCCCGAGCTGCGACGAGATGATCTTCCATCGCCAACTCGAGGAGAATCTCCAAGTCTGCCCGCATTGCGACCATCACATGCGCCTAGACGCGGAAACCCGATTGAAAAGTCTTTTCGACGACGGCGACTACACGAAGATCGAGCTTCCCAAGCAGGCGACGGTGGACCCGCTCAAGTTTCGCGACAAGAAACGCTACACCGATCGTCTGAAGGAAGCCCAGGCCAAGACCGGCTCCCAGGACGCGATCCTGATCGCCCATGGTCAACTCGGTGGCATGCCGGTTGTCGCCGGCGTGTTTTCCTTCGCCTTCATGGGAGGCTCGATGGGGGTCGCGGTCGGCGACGCCCTGCTGCGCGCGGCGGAACTGGCGGTCGCGCAGAAAGCCGCGCTGGTCGTGTTCCCGTCTTCCGGCGGTGCCCGCATGCAAGAGGGTATTCTTTCGCTCATGCAGATGCCGCGCACCGTGATCGCGACCGAAATCGTAAAGGACGCCGGCCTTCCCTTCGTGGTGGTCATGACCAATCCGACCACCGGGGGCGTCACCGCCTCCTTCGCGATGCTCGGTGACATTCATCTCGCCGAGCCCGGCGCGATCATCGGTTTCGCCGGTCAGCGGGTGATCGAGGAAACCATCCGCGAGCAGCTTCCCGAAGGCTTCCAGCGCTCGGAATATCTGCTGGAACACGGCATGGTCGACAAGGTGGTTCGACGCCATGACATCAAGGCCACCCTGGCGACTCTTCTCGGAATGATCGGCAATCCACGGCCAAGCGCCGAGGTCGTGTCACTCTCGCCAAAGGAAGACGCCGAGGAGCCTCGGGACACCGCCGGCGCGCCCGCGACGCTACCAAACGACAATGGAACGGCGCCGGCCTAAATGCCCGCGAACCGCGTTGATGGTGCTCCGCGATGATTTCGGATCCAATCCTCGACCGACTCTCCACGCTGTTTCCCAAGTCGATGGAGCTTTCCCTGGACCGGTTGCGGGCCTTGCTCGCGGCGCTGGATCATCCCGAGCGTCGGTTGCCGCCGGTTATTCATGTCGCGGGCACCAACGGCAAGGGCTCCATCGTGGCGATGCTACGGGCGATCCACGAGGCATCGGGCCGCCGGGTTCACGCCTATATCACCCCGCATCTGGTGCGTTTTTCCGAGCGCATCACGCTGGCCAATCACGAAATCGAGGACCCGGTCTTCGCGGATATTCTCGAGGAATGCGAAACCGCCAATCAGGGCCGGCCGATTACCTTGTTCGAGATCACCACCGCCGCCGGGTTTCTGGCCTTCGCGCGGGTGCCCGCCGATTTGCTGTTGCTGGAGGTCGGCCTTGGGGGGCGGCTGGACGCGACAAACGTGATCGACGCGCCGGCGCTGTCGGTCATCACGCCGATCTCGATGGATCATCAACGCTATCTCGGTGACACGATCGGGAAAATCGCCTCCGAGAAGGCCGGCGTCCTGAAGCCCGGGGTGCCCGCCGTTGTCGCGAGGCAGGACCAGGCGGCGCTCGAGGTCATCCAGGATCGTGCCGAGGCGATCGGCGCGCCACTGGTGATCGAGGGGCGTGACTGGAGTGTCGAGTCGAGCCGGGACGGGTTGGTTTTCAGAACCGAAAGCATGACCCGCCATCTGCCGAGACCGGCGCTTCCCGGCGCCCACCAGATTGGCAACGCCGGGGCGGTTCTCGCCGCCGTCGAAATCCTGCAAGCGCGGTTTCCGACATCCGCGGACGCGCTCGTGACGGGCATGACGTCGGTGCGGTGGCCAGCGCGTCTGCAAAGGCTTAAACGTGGGCCGATGCTGGACGAGCTCGGCCCGGGCGACGAACTGTGGCTAGACGGCGGCCATAACATCGGCGCGGCCCGGGTTGTCGCCGACATGGTTCGAGAATGGCGCGAGACCCGACCGGAACGCGCGGTTCACTTGATCTACGGAACCTTGGATGTCCGCGATCCGAACGAGTTTCTCGGGGTTTTCAAGGGTCTTGCCGGCCAGGTGCGCGGCGTCGCCATCCCGGATCAGCCAAGCACGATCAGCGCAGAGGGTATCGCCCAAGCGGGCCGTCGCGCCGGGCTCGATGCCTTGCCATCGGCCAGTGTCGTTGAGGCGCTGAAATCCATCCTCGCCGCCGAGACAGGCCCGAGCACCATCATGATCTGTGGATCGTTATATCTGGCCGGCGTGGTCCTTCGCGACCACGATTAAACCGGCCTCTTCAACGCCGTAAAACGCCTCAACTACCCGCGAGGGCGTCCTCGACCCATTCGGTCAGCTTGTGTGGCGGCAGGGCGCCGATCTTGGTTGCCGCGACCTCGCCGTCCTTGAACAGCATCAGGGTCGGGATGCCGCGCACGCCGTAGGTCGACGGGGTGCCGGGATTGTCGTCGATATTCAGCTTGGCGACCGTGACCCGGTCCCCCAGTTCGGCGGCGATCTTCTCGAGCGTCGGGGCGATCGCCTTGCAGGGCCCGCACCACTCCGCCCAGAAATCGACCAGAACGGGCTTGCCGGATTGCAATACATCGGCGGCGAAATCGGAGTCGGTGGTGGAGACCGTGGACATGGCAATCGCTCCTGAAAATATCCTCGTGAGGATCGACACGCTCGAATCACGCCGATCATTGAGCTGAATCTAGGAACCGCCCCCCATGGCGTCAAGGGTTGGTGACGACCCTTGGAGGGGAACCGCGGAAACGCTCAGCAGATCCATCGGCAGCGTCATCAGATTCGGCCCGTCCGTCCACAAAAGAGCGCAGTGAATGGGCCGGTCCGGATATAGATCTCCCAGCAATATCCGATAAGCCGCCATCTGACGCAGATACGTGCTCGGCACATCCTCACCTCGATCCGGCGGTGGTCGATTGGTCTTGAAATCGATGACGGTGACCAAGTCGTCACGCACCAGAAGTCGGTCAATCCGGCCCGAAAGCACGATCGCGTTCGCGCCTTCGCCGACGGTTCCGACGATCGGCACCTCCGCCAGGGCGTCGGGCGAGAAGATGTCGCCCAGCGCCGGATCGTTCAGCAGCCTCAGGACCTCGTCAAGGTAAAGCTCGCGCTCGGCTTCGGTCAGGTCATGGACCGGGCGCGCGAGATAATCCAGGGCCGCCTCGGCGCGGCGTTCGAGTTCGATCAAGGGTAGCCATTGCAGCAGGTAGTGAATGATGCGGCCTCGCCGGAACCGTCGGGTATCGCCGTCCTGGAACGGAGAGCGAACCGGCATTTCCGGTTCGAGACGCGAGGGTGAAAGCGGGCGGGGTGGGTGACTATCCGCGAGCGGTGGCGACGTTGCCCATCCCGGTGGGTCGATCGCGGCTCCCCGAGCCTCGACGGGACCGACCCGACCGTCCGGCTGCTCGGTCTGTGGCGACTCCAGCACCAGATCGTCTTCCGCGTCGTCTATACCCGTAATCGCCTCGAGACCCTGCTTGATCATCTGGTACCAGGTCGAGGCATTGGACGCGCGGCGTGTGCCCCAACCGGCGACGTAGAGCCGGTCCTCGGCGCGGGTCATCGCGACGTAGAGCAACCGGTGATACTCCCGGTCCCGCTTTTCCGCGGCCTCGGCACGGGCCACGGCGGAAATCGCGGCGTCGGTATCCCGGTTGGGTGACCAGATCGGCACGGAGCGACCACCGTCATCCTCGACCCACAGCAGTTTCGGCGTGCGATCCGGGGCCGCCATGGTGTCGGGGAGGAAAACCACCGGTGCCTGCAACCCCTTGGAGCCATGCACTGTCAGAATTCGAACCTGATCCGATTCGCCGGTCTCCAAGTCGCGTTTCACCTCGAATTCCGCCGCCGCCAGCCAGTGTAAAAAACCTTGCAGCGAGGGTACATGCGAGCGCTCATATTCCAGCGCTTGAACCAGGAACTCATCGACCGGATCGCCGGATTCCGGACCGAGACGCTCTAGGATTCGCCGCCGCCCGCCGCCCGCCAGCAACTCCGCGTAAAGCTCGTAGGGCGGCGTGAAATCCGCCCGTGAAAGCCACCAGGACAGCTCGTCGAATGCGTCGGCATATTTCGGCTTGCCGCCGGCGCTTGCCTCCAGGACCCGCCACAGGCTTGCGTCGCCGCGGTCCCAGCACAAGTCAAACAGATCCTCGTCGTCAAAACCGAAAAGCGGCCCCTTGAGCACCGTCGCCAGATTGAGGTCGTCCTCGGGCAATAACAGAAACTGACCAAAGGCAACCAAATCCATCACCGCGAGTTGGTCGGTCAACACCATGCGATCGACACCCGCGACGGCGATCTCGCGTGCCTTGAGCGCCCGTACCAACTCGCCGACGAACCGACCGCGGCGGCGCACCAGCACCATGATGTCGCCCGGACGCAGGGGACGGCCCTTGGAGGGGAGTACTTCTCCGGTTGCCAACCAATGCGCGATCCGGTCGGCGATCTTCTCCGCCAGGCGACGCCGGGGCTCATCGCTTTCGCGTTGCCGCACCGGTGGTTCCCATCCCATCCGCGCGTCGCCGTCATCCTCCAACGGCATCTCCGGCGGCCAGAGCGTGACCCGTCCGGCCTGGCCGGCGCGATGCGCGCGATGTCCGAGAGGCCGGGTCGCGCCATCCGGGCCGATCTCCAATACGCCTTCGCCGGCGACGGAGCCGTTAAAGACGGCGTCGACCGCGTCGAGAACCGCGGTCGTCGAGCGGAACGACATATCCAAGCCGACGCTGCGCCAACCCTTCTTGGCGGCGGCCGCGCGGCCCGCGAACATATCGCGCATCTCGAGAAAGCCTTCGGGATCCGCGCGCTGAAAGCTGAAGATCGATTGCTTGACGTCACCCACCGCGAAGGCGGTGCGGTCACTGTCAGCCGCCGCGCCGATTCCGGCGAAGAATTCCTCGGTCAGTTTTTCGACAATGCTCCATTGTTCCGGATTGGTGTCCTGAGCCTCGTCGATCAGCACATGGTCCAACCCACCATCGAGCTTGAACAGCACCCAGGACGCGACACCGGGCCGCCAGAGCAGGTCTCGCGCGGCGAGGATCAGATCGTCATAGTCAACCAGGCCGTGCCGCCGCTTGCCTTCCTCGTAGAAGTTCAGCACGGAGGTCGCGACGCGGACCAAGGCGATCGAACGCACGGCCAGATCCAGGGCGCGCCGCCGTCCTTCGATCTCCAGCAGCCGTTCCGCCTCTTGGGTAAGGGTTTTGAGAATATCCGGGTTGGTCTCGACGATCTTCTTGGTCGCCAAGCGTGCCTGAACGGTGCCTTTCTTGGTCAGGAAGGCGGCTTTGTAGCGTTCAAAGCCATCGGCCCTTTCATCAGGCGAAGCCAGCCAGGCGGCGATTGCTTCTCCACGCTGAATATCGGTTTTGCCGCCCAGCACCAAGGCCGCGGCGGCCGAGCGTAGCGCCGCCGGATCGAAGGCTTCGTCACGAACCGCCTCGGCGATCAACGCCGCGTCCGTCGCGCCTTCCTCGACGTCCAAGACGCCGCGGATCGATCGCGCGAGTTCCTCGATCCCGCCGGCCTCCCGGATCGCCTGCTCCAGCCGCGCGCGCTCCGAGAGCAGATCACCGACCAGTTCCGATAGCCCGTCCTCTGATACTCGGGCCGTCACCTCGGCCAGGGCATCGGCGAGCTCCGGGTCACCGCCGTGTCGCGCGCCGATGATCGTGAGGTCTCGGGCCATGCGCATGCGCTCTGTCGCGGTGCGCTCGTCCAGAACATCGAATTGCGGCGGTAGGTTCGCTTCCAGGGGGAAACGGCGCAGGACCGACTGGCAAAATCCGTGGATGGTCTGCACCTCCAGGCCGCCAGGCGCGTCCAACACCGTCGCGAACAACCTGCGGGCGTTATCCAAGGCGTCTGCTTGCACCTCCCGACCGGACAAATCCTCCAACTCGGCGCGCAGTTTCTCGTCTTCGATTACCGCCCAGTTCGACAGCTTTCCGGCGATCCGGGTCGCCATTTCCGCCGCCGCCGCCTTGGTGAAGGTCAGGCACAGAATCCGCTCGGGCCGCGCGCCGGACAACAGCAGCCGCAATACCCGGTCCGTCAGAACCTTGGTCTTGCCGGACCCGGCGGAGGCGGCCACCCAGACCGACTGTTCCGGTGCCGAGGCGATCCGCTGGGCGGCCTGCGCGACACTCGCGACCGAGTCCGTCCCGCTCGGCCCGCTCCCGCCGGCATAGCCGCTCATGACAACCACTCCTTGATCCGCGCGAGATGCGCGTAGTCATCGAAGGTCGGCGCCAGATCCGGATCCGGAACCGCCAGATAAGGCGTTTCCTCGACCTCGAAGGCCTCAATCAATCCCAGCAGGCCGGTTTCCGCCGCCTCGACAAGAGCGGCGATGTCACGATCATGCGCGCGCATCTCGCCGGCGGGCTCGCCACCGGTTAATCGCCAATAGTCCAACGAGGTCGCCGCGCCCTCGGACAATCCGTCGAAACCGCCCCGTCGCAGGATCAGCGCCTCCAAGGGAAGTTGCGGCGCGAGACCCTCGTCCACATTGCCGCGAGACGGAACCCGCCCGGTTTTGTAGTCGATGATCGTCCAGCCCCCATCGGCCCGCCGATCCAGCCGATCGGCGATCGCCGTGAGCTTGATCGGTCCATTGGGGCCCGGGAGCTCTATCTCCCCTCTCACCTCGCTATGGGAGGCGGCGAGAGAGGGTGCGCGCTCGGCCTCGGCGGCGATGAACCAGCGGGCGATGCGTTCAAATCTCGGCCACCAGAACGCCCAGACAGCCGGTCGGTCGATTACCGCCTCAAAGACCCGGCGCCCATGTTCCAACAGCGCCGCCAGCGCCGCGTCGTGATCATCGGGGGCGCCGGCGCGGATAAAGCCGTCCAGCGCGTCGTGGATCAGATTGCCGCGATCCGCGGCGCCGGGCTCCCCGTCCAGTGGATCGAGAACATTCAGATCCAGTACACGGCGCGCGTAAATCGCGTAGGGATTGCGTTGCCAGGTTTCGATCTGTGTCACCGAGAATCGCTTGGGGCGGGCCGATACCGGCGGCGTCGGCCGCGGCGGGGCGAGCTTCTTCGGATTTTGGGCCGCGTCCAGACCCTCGCGCCAGCCCAGCCAAGGCGCGTCCGGGTCGCCGGCTTTCAAAAGGTCGGAGGCGCCCAACGCATCCATGACCGATTGAATACGCAACAACCAGCGGGACGGCACGGTCGGCGCCCCGCCGACCCTTTGCGAGCGCGTGATCATCACCTCCTCGGCGCCGCAGGCTTGCACGAAGTCATGCGCCGACTGGCCAACCCGAACCTCGGGCAGAGGCAGGCCGAGCGCGCTCCGCATCGGCCGGTTGAGCCACGGATCCGCCGTGGTCTCCGGCGGCCAGGTTCCCTCGTTCAACCCACCAAGAATAACGCGATCGTAGGATTGCAACCGACCTTCCAGGGGCCCCAGGATCGCGAGCCGCGGATGGGCCGGGCGCCGAGGTCTAAAATCCTTGTCGTCCAGCAGTGCATCCAACAAGGCGATGTAGTCACCGCCGTTCATTGCCGGCCAATCCCGCGCCACCGAGAACAGATCGGCGAGAAACTCGGCGGCTTCCTCGCCGTCATCCCCGGCCCAGATCGACGGGTGATCCCGATGCGCGGGTAAATCCGGTTCGACCGCCGCCAGCCGCTCGGCCAAACCGTTATGAGCCAACAGCAGATCCCGTAGCGTGATTGATCGACTGGCCACGGCCGTCTCGAATGCTCGAATCTCGGGAGCAAGACCCTTCAGCCAATCGATCAGCACGCGGCATTCACGCGCGGTGACACGTTTTCGGCGCAAACTCTCCTCATCGCGGGCCTCGCCTTCCAGAGCCGAAAGCAATCCGTCAAGTCCCGGGCCTGGTCTCGGGCCGCGTAGCACCAGCCGTTCCAGCAGTCGCGCGCGTCGCCGGAACGCGCCGGGTGCCAAACCGCCCAGGGCCAAGGGATGTTTCAGCGCCGCCAGAAGCGGAACCGGCGCCAGACCGTCCGTGACCATCGCCCCGGTCAGGCGCCAGAACGCCATGGCGGGTGTATCGGCCAGCGGCATGCCGGCGGAGTCATCAACCTCGATCTCCCAACGCCGAAGCTCCGATTTAACCCGCCGCGCCAAAGCCCGATCCGGGGTGACCAGCGCGCAGGTTCGGCCCTCGGTCTCAAGCGCCTCTCGCATGGCGAGCGCGATGACACCGGCTTCCTCTTGAACACCGGCGCATTCGATCAACGAAAGGCCCGATAGATCCTGGGGATCGATATCGCCGTGGGTCAATCCACGCCAGCCACCGGTGGTTTCCGCTGGGCGCATCGCCTCGCGCAGCAACCTTGTTCGCGCCACCATCGACGGGTCCGACCGAACAGGCGAACCGGTGTCCCACGGTGTGACCGCGTCGCGACCGACTTTCAGGCGACGCAACAGGTTCGCCAACGCGTGCTGCGGATGCGCGCTATCCCGAGCCGCGGCGCGCCAGCTTGCCTCGTCCAGATCGAGATCCAGACCGGGAAGGACCACGGCGCCTTGGGGCAAAGCGGCGACCACCGCCATCAGCCGCGCGGTCGCCGGAACACTGCCGGTTGATCCGGCGATGGTGACGGGCCGGTCCGGCCGCTGCTCGCGCCATCGCTTGGCAAGATCGCTCAGCATGCGATCTCGGCGCACCGCCGGGTCCACCGCGCCCTCTTCTTCCAAAAGCCGTGGCCAGAACTCCGTTACGATGGTGAGGAAATCCAGGGTCTGTCGCCAATGTCCGGCATGTTCGTCCGGCACCAGCCCGGCCAGCGCTTCAAAGGCCACTCCCTCGGTCTGCATCTGATCAAGAAGACGGGCCAACTCCCGGGCCAGGCGAGCGGCCTGGTCCGGTGACGCGGTCTCCTGCGCGCCGGCGGCGGCGGTGGACGCCAGATAGCGCATCACCAAGCGGGTCAACAGCAACTGTCGTCGCAAATCCGAGATCGCCGGCGGACAGTCGTCTCCGGTTTCCGCCTCGAGCGCGAAGCTCCCGGCGCCGAAGGGCTCTTCATCGTCGACGTCGCCGACCGCGCGTATCTCGGGCAACAGCATCGCGCGGCCTTCGCCCAGACGCAGAAAAGCATCCGTCAGAACCCGCGCCGCGCGACGATGTGGCACCAGAACGATGCCGTGGCTCAGGCGTTCGGGGTCACGACCGGCGCGGTACCAGAGACCGGCGGCGAGGGCGTCGGCGAACGAACGGTCGCCTGGGATGGTGTGGATTTGCTGCCCGTCCACGTCTGGGCCTAGAAAAACGGGACCGCGGGCGCGTGTCCATTGGCGAAACGGGCGCGGGCATGCTCGAGATCCTCGGGCGTGCTGATGTGATACCAAAGGCCGTCATGCGGGATACCGA
>Ga0181579_10000706_pt1 | contig 27552 bp, 31 predicted proteins | sample 071ome_24_FD_132996 | JGI IMG/M metagenome (GOLD analysis project Ga0181579, IMG submission 132996) | Coastal salt marsh microbial communities from the Groves Creek Marsh, Skidaway Island, Georgia - 071402CT metaG (megahit assembly) | ecosystem: Environmental > Aquatic > Marine > Intertidal... | reverse complement strand
GCATAAACAGGTCCAAAGTCTCCTGATCGCGCGGGCCATAAGCCAAATCAAGCCTTACTTGTGGCGCTTCAGCACGATAAGAAGCCGCCATTTTGGGCCGGGCGGCGACCATTTCATTGATGCCAGGCACGCCGGCACGGGTATCATATTGACGCCGCAATTCTTCAGTCGTGTACTTTAGGTATACTCTCGTTTCTGACATTCAAATTTTCCTGCAAACCGCCCACGGCGTCGGTAACACCATTATTTGTTTCATTATATAAACCACGCCAAGATTTTTTCTTGCACCGGTTAAGCACAATCGGTAGCGTTAGGTTGAAAACCATCGGTTCATTATATGAACCGATGTATAAAAATGCTAAAACGGCCGGGAGGGCCCACCTAAGAACACCCTGAGCGAGAAATCTTTAATTGTTTCCTTTTGGTAACTGCAATTTCCCGCAGGGCTTTCACGGTCAACCACGTTTCGAACCACATTATGAGATTTTGGGAGAGTTTAACGAATGAAAAACCCTATTCAGACAACGTTTAAATACGGCGTCCTGGGCGTTGCCTCGATGGCAATTCTTGCCAGTGCTGCCGCCGAAGCCGCTTGGAAACCTTCCAAGCAGCTCGAAATCCTCACACACGTCCGCACGACGTCCTCGACGTACCGGTTTGCCAAGGCTGTCGAAAAAGCGGCAAAACCGATGCTTAAAAAAGGCGTGAAAGTTCTGTCCATCCGCGGCGCACGCGGTGACCGGGCCCGGCGTCACCTCAGCATCAAAAACAAAGCCAACAACCACATGATGCAGGTGATTACACCGTCGCAGGTCAACAACCCGATTTTGGCGAAACAAAAAACCCGCCCGTGGCACTTCACACCGTTGGCACTGATGGTCGTTTCACCGAACCTGATGACGGTAAATGCCAATTCGCCTTACAAAACGATGAAAGACGTGATGGACAAAGCCTGTGCCAATCCGGGCAAAGTTATCCATGGCGGCGGCGACTTCGGTAACGTGGCGTCCTTAAACAGCATCCTGCTGCAACGCAAAATCAAATGCAAATGGACCTACACGCCGTTTGACGATCAAGGCATTCTGAAACTGCTCGGCGGTCACATCGATTTCGTGATGGAAAACCCAGGCCAGCTGTTGCAATTCGTCAGAGCCGGTAAAATGCGCATCATTGCCGCTTCCGAAAAACTCGGTGAATTCCCGAAAGTGCCGACATACCAAGAAGCCGGTTACGGCTTCCCGGTTTTGAAGCAATACCGCGGTTTGTGGATGGGCAAAGACGTCAGCAAGGCTGCCGTTAAATATTGGATGGGTATCATCGAAAAAGTCCGCAAAGATGCGAGCTTCAAAAAATACGTTAAGAAAAACAACCTGACGCCGGTTTTCATCAAACGTAATGAGCTCGCGAAGATGCTGAAAACCGAGTTTGATAACTACTTGGCGCTCGGCACCGAGCTGAATCTGATCGGTAAGAAAAAGAAGAAGAAAAAGAAGAAGAAAGAAAAGAAAAGCTCGTAGGAGCAAATAAACATTGGCCAGCCGCCGGGTCCTATCGGGACCCGGCGGACGCCGTTTTGAAATTTTTCAAAGAGTCTTTATAAAAGAACACCTTTTCCAACGACGATAAGAAAAAACTGAGGGGATTCGAATCGTGGGACAAAAAATCAAAAGCCTCTTCTTTGAAGGCGATCGCATGATCGCCACGCTAATGACGATATTATTCGTCCTTTATGTTATTGAGGCCGATTCCATTCCAAAAACAAATATGGAAGACAAAATCGGTCCCGGCGCGTTTCCTCAGTTAGTCGGATTATTTGGGGTGCTGATGTGCGCTTGTTTTTTTTATAACGCTTGGCGCACAGGCGGCATGCAATATGAAAAAATTGTCGGCATCATTGACGAAATCAGAGGCGTGGCCATTCTTTTTATGGTCATTGCCTATGTTCTGCTCATTGATCTGATCGGTTATCCGCCTGCAACTTTTGTCTTTGTTACTATCGGCGTAAAGTTTCTCGGTGAACGGACATGGTGGGTATCGGCCATTGTCGCCGGCGTTCTGACCGCTGCTTGTTATGCCTTCTTCGTTTGGTTCCTGGACATCACGTTTGCGACCGGGGACTTCTGGCTCATGATTACAGGCGAGTGAGGGTATTATGGGTGTATTAGATCAATTAATGCTCGGATTTGAGGTCGCCCTCACACCGACGAACCTAATTTATTCATTCGCCGGCGCCCTTCTCGGCACCATCATCGGCGTGTTGCCGGGTGTCGGTTCCGCTGGTGCCTTAGCCCTCTTACTGCCGTTGATTTTCAAACTCGATCCGGTCGGCTCCATCATTATGTTGGCGGCCGCCTATACCGGCGTGATGTATGGCGGCTCGACAGCGTCCATCCTTCTGAACGTGCCCGGCGATACATCCGCCGTGGTCGCGTGTCTCGACGGCCACCAAATGGCCAAAAAAGGCCGTGCTGGACCGGCGCTCTGTATCGCCGCTATCGGCTCGTACATCGCCGGAACCATTGCCGTGGTCGGTTTGATGCTGCTCGCGCCGTTCCTCGCCGATGCCGCCTTGAAATTCAGTTCACAGGAGTATTTTGCGCTCTATATCTTTGGCCTTACGGCCGTCGCGGCCTTGGCCGGCAAATCGTTGCCGAAAGCGATGATCGCCATGCTGCTTGGTTTGATGGTCGCCACTGTCGGCACCGACCTCATGGGTGCCCGGCGTTTCATTTTCGGCATTTCCGATCTGCAGGAAGGCATCGAATTCCTAGCCGTTCCATTGGGACTGTTTGCCGTTTCTGAAGTGTTGATCAACGCTCGGAACATTCGCTCCGGCGGCAAATTCGAGGTGTTGAAACATAAAATTTACATCTCACTCAAGGAATTAAAAGAGAGCGTCGGCGCGATATTCCGCGGCGGCATTCTGGGCTTCTTTATCGGTGTTTTGCCGGGCGCGGGTGCGGGCATTGCAGCCTTCATTTCCTACTCGGTCGAAGTGCAGGTTTCGAAAAACCCCGAGAAGTTCGGCACCGGCATGATTCAAGGTGTCGCCGGGCCTGAGTCGGCCAACAACGCAGCCAGTGCGGGCGCCATGGTCCCCATGTTGGCCCTTGGTATTCCGGGCTCGGCAACCACGGCCGTTATGCTCGGTGCGTTTTACATCATCGACGTTCAACCCGGACCGCTGTTGTTTACGCAAAACGCCGACATCGTTTGGGGCCTGATCGCCGCTCTGTACCTCGGCAACATCATGCTGTTGATCTTCAACCTGCCGATGGTCGGCGTGTTTGTAAGAATTTTGTATTTACCGATGCGCTGGTTGCTGCCGATGATCATCGTCGTGGCGGCATCCGGTGTGCTTAGTAAAAACGGCGCGATCCTCGATGTGCTGTTTATGTGTGCCTTTGGCGCCATCGGCTATTACTTCCGCAAATACGATTATCCGTTGGCCCCGATCATTTTGGGCGCCGTGCTGGGTGACAATATGGAAATCGCGTTCCGTCAATCCATGATGATGACGCAAGGCGATATCTGGCTGATCATGTCACGGCCCATCGTGGTAACCCTCTTTGTCATGTCGGCCCTTTCCCTGTTCCTGCCCGGTATTATCCGGCGCCTGACCAAGCGGAACCTCGACGTCGAAGAAGACGTGTAGCGGTTACTCAATTACACATATTAAGGCCGGTACAATGTCGTGTGTACCGGCCTTATTTTTTGGCTGAGATGCCCCTTTGCGGTACCGGGCCGTTAACGGTAAAATCCAGCCGCCCCTGAACCCATAAAACGGTGACACGATGCCGCTGAAAACGTTAGGCCACTTCCTCATCAAAACGGAAAACCTGGAAGAAACCAAAGCCTTCTATCAAGAGTTTCTCGGCATGGAAGACGGTTACAGGCCGCCCTTCCCCTTTCCGGGTCATTGGCTCTACATCGGCGATACCGCCATTGTGCACATGGCGAATTTCCGCAAAGGAACCGACGAGCAATATTATACGGACCAGCGGATGGGCGAGACATCGGCCAGTACCGGGCCGCTCGATCACATCGCCTTTACGGCAACCGGGCTCGATGAATTTGTCGAGCGTTTCGAAAAAGCCGGGATCAAGATGGACCGGCGCACGGTACCGGAAGACGGCACCCATCAGATCTTCATCAAGGACCCCAACGGCATTATGGTTGAAATCGATTTTCCGGCTGAAGAGGCCGCTGGTTTCGAAGGGTAAACACGTGACGGTTTTTCAAAAAAATTATACGGAAATTCCGGAACTGGACATGGGGCCCTATCTTGCGGGTGAGGACGGCGCGCGCGAACAACTCGCCGCACGGCTTCGCCATATACAGGAAAACATCGGTTTTATGGTTGCCGTCAATCACGGCTTTCCATGGGATTTATTGGAACGGACCTACGATAAACTAAAGGCGTTCTTTGCCAAACCGGCGGAAGAAAAACTTAACTATAAAATCAACGAACGTTCCGTCGGGTACATTCCGCCTAAATCGACGGTGTATGTGTCCTCTAAAATCAACGAGAACACAAAACTCGACCTCAACGAGACCTTGAACCTCGCGTTGGAACGGCCCGCAAACCACCCGCTTATCAAAGCCGGCAAACGCCTCGCCGGCCCTAACCCCTGGCCCGATGTTGACGGCTTTCGTGAAACCATGATCGCTTATCAACAAGAAATGGTAACGCTGGGCCGAAAACTCATTCCGCTTTATGCTCTTGCCCTCGATAAACCAGCGGATTTTTTTGATCCTTACTTTACCGATCCCTTGATGTGGTCGCGCAACGCGCATTATCCGCCGATGCCGGCTGAAGAAAACCAATTCGGAATCGCGCCCCATTGCGATCACAGTTTCCTCACAATGTTGCCGACGACAGAAGAACCGGGGCTGCAAATTCTCACGACGGAGGGCAGCTGGCTGGATGCGCCCTATGTGAAAGGCGGTATTTTGGTCAATACCGGTGAATATTTAAACCGCTGGACCAACGGCCGGTTTATGCCGACACCCCATCGCGTTCTGCCGGCCAAACAAGACCGCTACTCGATCGCAACATTTTTCAACCCCAATCACGATACGATTGCCGACCCACTTGATACCTGCTGCGGGCCGGATAACCCGGCACAATTTGAACCGGTCAGCATGATCGATTATGTTTCGTGGTATATCGACACCAACTACAAACGTTCCTTCGGCGGCAAACAAAATTAAATCATCAGCGAGGCAACCATGACGAATACGCTTTCAAACCTTGAAATTATTCCGACGGGTGCCGCCCTTGGAGCGAAAATCCGCGGCATCGATTTGTCCCAAGACATTCCCGATGACGTTGCCGCGGCTCTCAATCAAGCCTGGGCGGATCATCTCGTGCTGCAATTCCGCGGTCAGGACATAACGGATGAGCGGTTGGTCAAAGTCTCAAAAATTTTCGGCGGTGTTCAAGTTGCCGGGTCGCGGAAATTTTATATGGCGGGCGGCAATAAGCCGGGGACTTACCACCTGTCCCGGCTCGAAGAAATCACCATGGTGACCAACATCGGCCCCGATAACAAACCGGTGCAGCACAACCAAGGCCTCGGCAGTCATGAAGTCGACTGGCATTCAGATAACTCCTATGTCGACACACCCCCGGCGGGCAGCCTGCTTTATTCCATTGAAGTGCCTGTCGACGGCGGCGGCGAGACGTCTTTTAGCAATCAATATATGGCCTACGACACATTGCCCGATGACTTAAAACAAGCCATCGAAGGCAAGTACCAGGTTCACGACAGCAGCCGGAACTCAGCCGGCGTCGTACGCCCGTCGGCAACCCTGCCAGAAACATGGGATGACATCACCGGACCCGAACATCCGCTGGTGCGTGTTCACCCGGTTACCGGCAAGCGCGCACTTTATCTTGGCCGGCGGCGCAAACCGCCCGCCAATTACATCGTCGGCATGGATTACGACGAAAGCCAGAAACTGCTCGATGCGTTATGGGCCCACGCGACGCAATGGAAATTTGCCTGGACCCATGAGTGGAAAGTCGGCGACGGCATTCTGTGGGACAACCGCTGCGCACTGCATCACCGTAAAGCCATCGATAACAGCCAAAAACGCGTGATGTGGCGGACCCAGATCAAGGGCGAACCCATCGCGGCACCCTGAGCCGCTTAAACCCGGCAAACGGGCCATCACAGCGATCCGGTGCGGTATATTTTCGTATTTTCCGCAGAATTCCAGGCGAAAAAAGCACCTCCATCAGTTGATGTTAATGGGCTTTTGGCGCAAGATAGGCTCAGTGGCGTAAGTCTTTAAATTTTGCGCATTGTCAAAAGGGACCATTAGGGAGAGTATTTTATGAAAAAGATTTTTGCCGTATTGGCCGTGACCGCTTTGTTGGCAGGCTGCGCGGGCGGAGAAGATAAACCGAAAACCGACTGGTCGGTATTCGATCAGCTCTGGACGCACGTATCCTGCGTACCCAATAAAGAGGTCAGTGCCTGTCAGGACCTTTGCGGTGGTGAAGACAAGTCCTTCATCCAGAAAGAAGACAAAAGAAAATGCAAAGGCAAAACCTACAAAAAAGGCATGACGAACGGTTGCTATTGCAGCTTCTAGCCGCTGCCTCGCAATAGAGATTAAACAGTCCGGATATTATTTCCGGGCTGTTTTTTTATGCATACAAACTTTAAAAAGTTATTTTTTTGCGGTCTGTGCCATGAGCGCACGAATCCCGTCTGCATCCAAACAATCGAATTTTCTACACTTTTCGATAACTTCTTCGATAACCGTGTCCGTTAACGCACGCGACAAACAATCGCGCACCTTCACGAGGTGATCTTCATCCTCAATCGGCGGCGACCCCCACAATCCTTTCGGACCGTCGCACCGTGTGTGCAACACCTCGCCGTTTTGCAGCGTTACATCAAGTTCGACGTGCATATCCTCGAGCGTGCCGGGAATCGTGTCATCCATTTCGATTGTGATTTTATCCAACAGGGTTTCCATATCGGCCTGAAACCGCCGGTCATCGGTAAAACTGTCGATACCGACACGCCCATCGAGCAGTGCGGCCGCAAGAGTATACTGCCAGCTGAATTTTCCGGCGAGTCCGGTTTCCGGTTTGGGACGGTCGATATACGCCATTGACGGTGTCACGAGTGTGACCGTTTGAATGGCTTCGGAAGAGGGAATATCGGGATGAACCGTCAGGCCTGCTGTCACGCCATAATGAGTCGCGAATTGGTTGGGAAACATTTTTATGGCCGGGCCAGGATCCACAATGCGCCACGGCGGTCCGGCGCTTAGCAACGCATCACAATCAAACGTTTCATCAAACACGATAGCGGCGAAACCGTTCGTGGCTTCAAAGATGTTTGGATTGGCGGTAAAGCCGCGTGCCGCCAGCAAGGCCGCATCGAGGCCAAGCGAGCCGCCGAGACCGCAATGGGTCGCTTTGGTCATACTACCGATATTGGCGAGCAAACTTCCCGTGCGTGAAGCAGCGAGGCCGAACGCATGCCGCAGTTGAGTTGAGTCGGAACCCAACATATGTGCAGCAGCGGCGGCGCTGCTGAAGGGCCCGGTGATCCCGGGCGGGTGATACGTTAAATCCTTCGGCGCGAGTTGTCCGCTCGCCACACGCAACCAACCTTGCACCTCGATTCCCTTGATGAGGGCGGTCAGCGCTTCCCGCCCGTTGGTCTCTCTAAGTGTCTCACACAAAGCCATCACGGCCGGCAAGGTTGTTGAGATGGCATGATTGGCGGGGCTCCACATCGGCTCATAATCGAGCACGTGCATGCTGGTCCCATTCAAATAGGTTGCCTGCACGGGATTGGCTTTAAAACCAAAACCGATGGCCTGACAGTCCGGCGTGCCGCCGAGGCTTTGTAAATGTTCTGCCAGAATACGCGGTCCGTCGGCCCAACTCGCACCGGCAACCGCGACGGCGATACCGTCGAGAATAAGCCGCCGGGCCATATCCACCGCTTCTGGCGGCAGCATTTCATAACGGATATCCGTTAATTTTTGGGCTAGGGCTGCTGTTATGGCTGTCATTAAATTTATGCGAAAGGTTGATTGGCGGGAGATGGATATTATTTTATGATCTCAATCAGCTGTAGATTGCATTTTAGCTGCCGGAGATCATGCTCAATGATAAACACCGAAGCAATTAAAAAAGACTTGGAGCAAAAACTTCAAGAACTCATCGAAAAAGCCGATGAACTTGAAAGTTCATTGCGCGAACCCATGAGTGCCGACTCGGAAGAACAGGCTACCGAATCCGAGGGCGATGAAGTTATCGAAAGCCTCGAACAAACGGCGTTTCAGGAAATCGATGAAATCAAAGCCGCCTTAAAACGCGTCGAAGACGGCAGTTACGGCATCTGTACGGTATGCGATGAACCAATCGCAGAAGCACGCCTCAACGCCTACCCGGCCGCGGCCGTATGCATGGACTGCAAAAGCAAATAATTATTAAATCTAAAAAATGGTGCCCCCAGGGAGAATCGAACTCCCACTCCGTTACCGGAACTGGATTTTGAATCCAGCGCGTCTACCAATTCCGCCACAGGGGCACTGGTGCGGTTTGCGGGCCCATCATAGTTCCCTAAGATAACCGGTCAATACGGACCTTGCGAAAAGTTACCTGCTCACGGGCTGGCCGGACAGGCTCGTTCGGGCTAAGCTAAAGCCACTTTTGGAGCATACCCATAAGTTTAAGGGAGGTTTTCTTGGCTCAACTTCACACATTGCCCCAGGCCATGCAGGCCATTGACGTCGCCCTGCCGCCTGAAGCCAAACGCGAAATGGTCACCCATACCGGTTCAGACGACGAGCGCATGTGGGTGCCACGCCAGGATAACGATCAGGTTTGGTTCCGCCCGCTCCTCTTTAACGTCACCCAAGGAACCTGGGTCAACATCACCAAGGCCAAGCGCGAAGGCGTGATCGGCCGCCACCGCCACCCGGCGCCCGTCACCGGGTTTACCCTGGAAGGCAGCTGGGGTTACATCGAACACGACTGGACCGCGACCGCGGGGACATTCGTCTACGAACCCGCCGGCGAAACCCACACGCTGATCGTCAAACCCGGCGAAGACGGCAAAGAGGGTCACATGCTGACGCTGTTCCACAGTTTCGGTCCGCTCATCATGGTGGATGAAAACGGCAGGCAAACCGGTTTCGAGGACGTCTTCACGCGCATTGCCCGGGTTAAGGAACATTACGAAAAAGTCGGGCTCGGCGCCGGCCTTGTTGATCGTATGATTCAATAGTTCTCATGGCGCGCCTTGATATCGGGGCCATCACGATCACCGTCGAACCCGTTGATGTTTACGGTTCGATTACTGTCGAACCCGTTGTTTTACGGGCCTCCAAGTCGCGGTGCGCCTGCGCCATATCTTTCAACGCATAGGATTGGCCGATCGAAATTTTCACATGCCCGGCCTGCATTACGTCAAAAAGTGCTTTTGTGCCGGCCAGGATATCCTCACGCGCAACACAGTAAGTCCCCATGGTCGGGCGCGTGAGATAAAGCGAACCGCGCGAAACCAGATCGGACAGCGGGACCGGATCGACGATTCCCGATGCGTTGCCGTAGCTGATCATATAACCCCGCGGGGCCAGGCAATCGAGACTGTCCTTGAACGTCGCGCCGCCGATGGAATCGAAAACCACCGGCACACCCTTACCGTCGGTCAGCTCTCGAACTTTTTCAGGAATCTTTTCATTCGTGTAATTAATTGTGTGCGCACACCCGTTCGCTTTGGCAATCTCGGCTTTTTCGTCCGAACCGACGATGCCGACCACGGTTGCACCCAAATGCTTCGCCCATTGGCATAGAATTGAACCGACCCCGCCGGCGGCGGCATAGGCAACAATCGTTTCACCCTTTTTCACTTCGTAGCAACGGCGAATCAGGTATTCCGCCGTCATGCCTTTCATCAGCGCCCCCGCAGCTGTGCGATCATCGATCCCATCCGGAATCGGCACCAAACGATCCGCTGGAATAAGGCGGGCTTCCGAATAAGCCCCCGCGCGTGGCGCATAGCCAACCCGATCACCGGCTTTAACCTCCGTCACGCCGGGCCCGACCTCTTCAACAATACCAATACCTTCAGTGCCGAGGATCACTGGCGGTGTCGGCGTACCATGACCGCCCATGCGGTGATTGATGTCGAGAAAATTCAGGCCGATCGCGGTGTGCCTCACCCGCGCTTCGCCCTCGCCGGGTGCGCCGACGTCGACATCTTCGTATTTCAGGACTTCCGGGCCGCCGTTTTCATGAATTTGTATTGCTTTAGTCATAGGTGCCATCCGATCAAATTTAATGTCTGTTTACCGATCCGATCCTGACATGATCAGAACGGGATGAGGCTTTTTAGCGGGAGAAACGCTTTGCAGCAACGTCTTTACCGAACCAATCATGACAATGGCTGTTCTTGTCTAATCGATTGAGCTATCGGATATTTCAAATCATAAAAGACAGCGCCAATTAAATAATGGCGGCCGCTGTTGATATAGCAAAAGAGCACGGTGTCGCCGATTGCGTGATGATTGTCGACGTGGGCGGTCGCACAGGGCCTCAACACACTTCATGCGATCAGCTTGGCGCTGGCCGCCGGTCAGGACGGCTCGAGGTCGATTTGCAGCGCTTCGAGAAACCGAGCCACGAGATGATAGGCCCCGATTAATACGGTGATCTCAATGACTTCCCGGTCGCTGTACTGCCGGCGTAAATCCTCGAAGACATCATCAGGCACCTGAACGTTCTCGCTCGATTCCTCGACATAAGCGAGCAACGCCTTATCGCGCTGATCAAACAACGACGATGTGTGCCACGATTCCAAAGCATCCATTTCGTCTTGGGTAATACCTTCTTTGAGAGCGATCGGTATATGGTCGTTGATGGGATAGTCGGCGCGCAAGAGCATCGCAACATAGATAATGACAAATTCCCGTGTACGGCCATCGAGGATCGACTCTTTGCGGATTGATGACAAGAAATCGAACCAACCCGCGGCAACATTGGGGCTGTGCAGCAGCATGCGAAATAAATTCGGTAAATTACCGTTTCGCTGCGCGCTGATCCGTTCGGCTAATTCCTTTACTGATTTCTTTGCCGCATCGTCGATATAAGAAAGCCGCGCCATATTGATTATTCCGAAAATAGAATGCTGATTAAACTTTAAACGTAATCTGCATTTCGCCGAGACACACCGTCAACGGCACATCGGCACCCGCCGTAATCTCAATATCCTTATCGAAAAACTGTACCGCCTGCCCCCAGTGAGAGTGTCCGTCATCCGGCCCCGATGATAAAACGATGCCATCGGCGAGCGTGAGGTCGAACCAAAAGACGACGGCGTGCGCCGTTCCTGTTTCGCAGGCTTTCACCCGTAGGGCTTTTTCTTCTATGCCCGTTGCCGCTTTAGGTTTCAGAGCTGCAAAATCATACGTTGCAATGGTAAACACATCGCTTAGGGATTGATGCTCTTCGTGATTTAAATCCTGAATTTGAGCATACGGATTGCGGTAGTCATCGAATACGGAGAGATCGAAGCCGGCAATATCACGAACCGGATTGACCCGCCTTAAGACCGGCAGCGATACCAGCTTGCCTTTGACCGTTGCCGAACCCGGAATTACTTTAGCGCTGGGGACCGCCAATTGCGCCATGGCATGGCGCAGAGTCGGCAAAGCCCCTTCGCGCAGCAAGCCGAAGTCAAACACCTCGGCGATAATCACGTCGGCCCGTTGGGTTATATCTTCGCCAACGATCAGATCGTTCGATTTTTTTTCGATGACTTTGATTTTATCCGCAAAACCGTTTTGACCGATAATTTTCTTTGCCGCCACTGCTAATGCGGACGATGATTCACACGCTGTGACGCTTGACGCACCGGCACGCGCCGCCATCATTGCCAATAACCCCGAGCCGGTACCGATATCGAGAACATTCGATGTGGGCGTCACGACTTTTTCGATGGCGTCCTGATACGCTTTGTTTCTTTTGTCATCGGCCAGCATGGGAAAATGCCACCGTGGCAATTGCCGGGACCGTAATTGACGAAGCATGATTTCAGTCGCTGGGTCCGGTGAAATCGAGAATGCTTTTTCATAATTTTCCAAAGCCTCGTCTATATCGCCTCTAGCCTGTAAGGCGTTGCCCAAATTTACCAAAACCGCGGGGACATTCGGTTCGATCGCCAGCGCCTTTTTATAATGATCGATAGCATCGTCTAAGCGACCGTCTTGACCCTCAAGCAATGCACCAAGATTACAGCGTGCTTGAAACATACTTTTATCAAGCTTAACGGCACGCTCATATGCTTCAATGGCATCATCGATACGTCCCATGTCCTGATAGATCGTGCCTTGGTTGAAAACATAATCAACTTGATCGGCATCCAGAGCCAAGGCGCGGTTAATTTGTTCCAGGGCCTCGTCAAAATTTCCGAGTTCCTGCAGCGCTAAACTGTGATTGAGGAATAAATCAGGAAGCTCCGCATTAACGGCAATAGCTTGGCTGAAATGATCCGAAGCCGCCGCCGCATTTCCCTGACTTAAATGAATAAGCCCTAAATTGCTGAGAGACTCTAAATGTTGATTATCCAATTCAACCGCTTTTTGCAAAGCGGCAGCGGCATCGTCCAGTTGCCCGGCATCCATCAAAGCCCGGCCGAGATCGGCATGCGTCGAAGCAAAGGTCGAATCAATATCGATGGACCGGCGTAAATGCGTCATTGCATCCTCGAGGCGTCCGGCGTCACGCAACATGTTACCGAGATTGCTGTGGGCCGCGGCGTTTTCAGGATTAATCGATATCGCCCTGCCGACCAGTTCGATTCCTTTTTCAACCTCTCCGCCGATCACTGCCAACAAGCCGAGATAATGCAAGGCATCGGCATGATCCGGCTGCCGGTTTAAAATATCGCGGTAAATTTCTTCGGCTTGAGGGAATTGACCCGTTTTATGAAGCTCGAGACCCTTTTCAAGTAAAGCCGGAATATCGGTATTTTGATCGGTTGTCATCGTCACCTACAACGAAAGCAAATGTTCAGAAAGCACCTCACAAGGCATAGACAAGACATTTGAAAATGACAAGACCTTGTGAAATTTACTCAAAAACAGCGCGCCGCGGATTGCCCTTCCCGGTGATGACTGATAAACCACCTGCGGACACGACACTGACTAGACCTTCTCATCACCCGGCTGATTTTCACGTGCTGCAACGCTTATATGACTGGACCCTCTCTTTAGCCGCCCACCGCCATGCTCTGTGGGCGTTGGCTATCGTATCCTTCGTTGAAAGCTCTTTTTTTCCGATCCCGCCGGATGTCCTGATTATTCCCATGGTACTCGCGACCCGGGAAAAAGCCTGGCGTATCGCCGCCGTATGTACGGTTGCTTCCGTCGCCGGCGGCCTGGCGGGTTATGGGATCGGCCATTACGCCTACGAAGCCGTCGGTCGCCCGCTGATGGAGTTTTACGGCTACGCGACAAAATTTGAATCTTTTCAAGCACAATACAATGAATGGGGCGCATGGATTGTCGCCGGGGCCGGCCTGACACCATTTCCGTATAAAGTCATCACGATTGCGAGCGGCGTAACCGGCCTTGATCTCACGACATTCACGGTAGCGTCCGGTATCTCGCGCGGTATCCGTTTCTTTATTGTCGCCGGCCTGTTGTGGTATTTCGGCGCGCCGATCCGCGCTTTCATTGAGCAGCACCTCGCGAAACTGGTGACGCTCTTTTTTATCCTGCTGTTCGGCGGATTTGTCCTGCTGAAATATATATTTTAAACGCGACACTTGGCTCCAAAGATCGCTTTGCACTATATGTGTCTCTATGACATCGATTTTCAAATGGATCGGCGCGCCCCGGTTGATCCCACTGGCCATTCTCAGCGCCAGTGTCGGCGCCCTCGGTTTTGCGTATACCGCTGAAATCGCATTCGATTACGAACCCTGTCAACTGTGCCTGTATCAACGTATTCCGTTTGCCATTGCGGGCATTTTAGCATTGCTTGCATTGGCCGGCCCGATGGAAGGCATTCAGGGCGGGCGCACGCAAACCATCGTAATCATGCTCTGTGGCGTGGTCTTTCTGGCCAGCGCTGGCTTGGCGGTTTATCATGTCGGGGTCGAACAGCATTGGTGGGCTTCCGCCGTTTGCGGCGGCACGCCGGGCGGCTCAACATTTGAGCAAATGCAGAAAGCTCTCATGAAAGGTGAACCGAAAGCCTGTGATGTTGTCGACTGGCAACTTTTCGGAATCTCGATGGCGGGGTATAACATTGTCTATTCGGTACTTCTCGCGACGGGTTGTTTCACGAGCACAAAATATTTACAGGCACGGACATGACGGCAACGCCTAAATCAACGCAACAAAACCGCCTGCCCGGTGATTTAACTCGCGAGCAAATGGTTGAACGCATGATCCGCGTCGATCACGCCGGCGAATACGGCGCGGTCCGCATTTATGAAGGTCAATTGGCCGTTCTCGGAAACACGCCATCCGCACCCGTCATTGAGAAAATGGCCAAGCAAGAAGAACGGCACCTTGAAAAATTCAACGAGCTGATCGCCGACAACAAAGTCCGCCCGACGGCACTACTGCCGGTTTGGCACGTTGCCGGTTTTGCACTCGGCGCGGCGACGGCGCTGATGGGGGAAAAAGCCGCCATGGCGTGCACGGTCGCAGTCGAGGAAGTGATTGACGAGCATTATGCGGGACAAGTCGCGGAACTGGACGAAAACGATCAAGACCTCAAGGACACGTTCGAAGAGTTCCGCCAGGAAGAGCTCGAACACCGGGACACCAGCTTAGAGCACGGCGCCGAAGAAGCACCAGGGTACGAAGTCCTGAAAGGAGCCGTGAAAGCAAGTTCTCGCTTCGCCATTTGGTTATCAGAGCGGATTTAAAAACCATTTTACGCTGCTACTAAGTATAAGCGATCTGCAACCGCGCCTCGAGTTCAGCAATGCGCGCTTGCAAGGGCGCAATCATTTTTTCCACCTGCTCTTGATCGAACAGTTGCGGAATGTGCTGCGGGCAGTTCACATCCCAAGCGGTCACGGTAAACACCATGGCTTGTTCGGGTTTACCGTTGTAATCGGTATCGGTGAGAGACTTTAATAATGCCGGGTCGTTATTAATGACCTTCAACGTGCCCCATATCTTAATCCGGCGGCGGTTGGCATAATCCATCAGGAAGATATACGCCTTATCATTTTCCGTGACATTGCCGGTCGAAATATACTGGCGGTTTCCTTTAAAGTCGGCGAAAGCAAGCGTTCGTTCATCGAGGACTTTGAGGAAGCCCTTTTTGCCGCCACGGTGTTGTATATAAGGCTGACCGTCGGCAGTAGACGTTGCCAAGTAAAACGAATTTCGATCGGCGATAAAGTCCTTGAGTTCATTTGAAATCACATTGACCCAACCGCCTTTGGCTTCCATCGCAGCATATCCTTGGCGGGACCCTTTACGTTCCTGCACGGCTTTTACAGCCGGGGTAAAGGCAATATCGCTGATCAATTCGCTCATGGCTCAAATCCTTAAAAGAAAGAGGCCGCCGTGCCGTTCGGGGGGAGGACTGGGGGCAGAGACACGGCGGCCCAGAAGTCACGGCATTAGGCCGCGGCTTTTGCTTTTTCACCCGTATCGACAACCGGAAAATCGATTTCGGTACCAGCGATATGGTTGAAGTAGTTTGTGAAGATGTTGTGAGCGACATGCGCAATGATTTCGACAACCTCGCCGTCGTCATAACCGGCATCCCGCACTTGTTGCAGCTCTTGGTCCGTTACGAAGCCGCGTTTTTCGACGACCGTTTTCGCAAACTTCAACGCCGCTTGAATTTGAGGGTTCGCGGATTCGCCCTTGAGGTTGCGCACAAGTTCGATTTCGTCGACGCCGGCCATTTTGCCGAGTACCGTGTGGGCCGTCGCGCAATAATCGCATGTGTTTTCGCCAGCAACGGCTAAAGCAATTTGTTCTCGTAATTTTGCATCGAGCTTTCCGCCTGAAAGTGCCTTGCCGGTCGCAAGGTATGATTCCAAAGCCGCCGGCGATTGTGCAATCGTTGCGATAATATTGGGAACGAGTCCGAGGGATTTTTGAACTCCGTCCAATTGCTCCTTAACTTGGCCTTGAGCGTTCTTGGGATCGATGGCTTGAATGCGTGTCATGGTAGTCTCCTTATTTAAAAGTTAATTTATGTTTGTGATGTGAAGAGTAGACTTCCGAGCAATATCAATGACGAAACCACCATAATGATATTCAGTTTTGTTTTTTTGGTTTTCGTCATGTCGGTTACCTATTTTCGTGATTTGGCAAAAACGTATTTGTCATTGTTCGTTTGGGTAACGATCCAAACTTGACCATTGGCGAGAACACAACTCACGCCTTTGGCGTCTGTGACAATGACCGTCCACGAACCACCATTACTTTTGTAGATTTCCAACATGGCTTGTCCGTTTGTGCTCAAACCCCGGCCAATCACTTGTTCGTTGAAATGGCCGGACAATTCAGCGATAGCCGCGTCCCGTGGGGCGCACACCAATGGGCTGTTTTTCTCCGAAGATTGAGACCAAGCCTCTGAGGTCACAAAAAAGACGATCAAGGCCGATGTCAGTGCGCTCCATACCGCTTTTGAAAATTTCATCGCTTGGGTCTCCTTTTCGTTCTCCCAGGGCCTGGTCTCAGGGGGAGGATTGCTTGAATGGAGTTAATATAGACAGACTTGTCTGTTTTGTCAAGCCTTAAATATGTGTCCCGTTTGAAGGCCGGGATACATATATAACTCATTGAGTTTATTGTTGTATTTTAGATTATCAGGTTATAATCAACGACGGCCTTGCAACCAATGTCTTGATTTTATTATTAATTTTGTATATTTAATAGACATACCTGTATGTCAATATTAGGACCGCAATATGCCCTCAACGAAACGCGAACAGCTGGTGGATACGGCGATTGATCTGTTTTATCGGGACGGCTTTCACGCCACCGGAATCGATAAAATCCTAACCGAATCCGGGGTCGCCAAGATGACCCTCTATAAACACTTCAAGTCCAAGGACGAACTCATCCTGGCCGCGCTTCGCAAAAGGGACGAAATCTTTCGCAACATGTTTATGCAAGGTGTTGAAAGCCGCGCGAAGGAGCCCCGCAAACAATTGCTCGCCATTTTCGATACGTTGGATGAATGGTTTGGAACCCGCGATTTTTCCGGTTGCATGTTTATCAATGCCGCGGCCGAGTTTCCTGAAGCTGAAAGTCCGATTCATGTCATCTGTGCCGAAAATAAACGGCTTGTCGTTAAGTACATAACCGACTTGGCGGAAAAAGCTGGTTTTAAAAACCCTGATCTTCTTGGACAGGGGCTTACGCTTTTAATGGAGGGGGCCGTGGTGATGTATTATGTCGGCAATCAAAAGGATGCCGCGATGCAGGCTAAAAAATCGGCGGAACAACTTCTTAAAGCGGCTGAACTGTAAGGCCGGCATTATGATATTCCATCAACCGAAAGGACCGGGCGGTCCGATTTGGTTTGCCCTCGGCAGTTTTATTGCCGTGTGCTTTACCGTCGCCGCCATTGGCGGGGCTATAACCGCAACTTCCGTCGGCACTTGGTATCAAACCCTGAACAAACCCGCATTTACGCCCCCGGATGGTGTGTTCGCACCTGTTTGGAATACCCTTTATATGATGATGGCGCTGGCCGGTTTTTTAGTCTGGCGCGCAGCACAAGATGAAGTCCGAAGAACCGCCCTCACCTATTTCGCGATACAGCTTGTTCTAAATTTGCTTTGGTCGGTGATTTTCTTCGGCGCAAAAAAAATTGGCGTGGCGTTTATTGAAATTCTTGCACTTTGGGTTGCGGTTTTGCTCACTACTATTCAGTTCTGGCGGATCGATATCCGCGCGGGGCTTTTATTTTTGCCGTATCTATTCTGGACGGCCTACGCTGCTGTTTTGAACGGCGCCATTTGGCAGCTGAATTAAATTAATTTTCGTCTTTGTTTTTGACCGTACGCGGCATTGATGTGAGCCCTTTGATCACACCGCGCAGGGTGCGAACCTCCTGTTCCGTCATCGCAGCGCGCTGAAAAATGTTCCGGATATTGCGCACCATAATCGGGCGCTTTTCTTTCACACGCAAAAACCCGCAAGCATCCAATTCACTTTCTAAATGTTCGAAGAGACCGAGCAGTTCCTGTTTATTGGCGGGGCGGGTTTCTTTCGGCATCGCAAAAACGTTTGCTTCAGCATCGTGCACAGTCTGAAACCATTCGTAGGCAACGACGAAAACGGCTTGGGCGATATTTAACGATGTAAACGCCGGATTAAGCGGCACGTGAATAATCGCATCAGAAAGGGCGATGTCATCGTTGGTTAACCCCTTTGATTCCTTACCAAATAAAACCCCAACTCTGCTTTTTTGCGCTGCGTACGCCGCCATGTTTTTGGCCGCCGCCCGCGGGGTTAGGATTTCATTGGTCATGTCGCGCGATCGCGCCGTACTCGCATAAACGGCCCGACAATCGGCAATCGCTTCGGCCGTTGTATCGAATAACTCCACGGCGTCGATGACATTGGTCGCTCCCGCTGATGCCGATACCGCATGCCGGTTCGGCCAATCATCCCGAGGCCGGACCAAACGCAAGGTCGAGAGTCCGCAATTGAGCATCGCACGTGCCGCCATGCCGATGTTTTCACCCAGCTGCGGCTCGACCAAAACGATCACGGGGCCGCCATCTGATACCGTTGTCAAAGAAGTTTGTGTGGAGTCCGTACCGGCCATTGGGTTCATTACATATCGTATGGCGCCCTATTGGTGGCGCGCCTCAATACCGGCTTTATATAATTTAAAGACAATAGCGTCACGTAAGGCATTGTAGGATGCATCAATCACGTTTGGCGATACGCCGACAGTGGACCAATGCTCGCCTTTACCATCCGCCGATTCGATCATCACCCGTGTGACCGCGCGCGTGCCTTCGCCCGGCGTAAGAATACGAACTTTGTAATCGATCAGCTGCATATCCTCGAGTTCGGGATAAACCGGCGTCAACACCTGGCGCAAAGCTGCGTCCAACGCATTCACTGGCCCGTTGCCTTCGGCCACCGCCATGGTTTGGTGATGATTGGTTTCGAGACGTACTGTTGCTTCCGAAAGCGTGATCAATTCACCTTTTGCGTTCCAACGCCGCTCATCGATCACACGAAAGCTCGCTAACTTGAAATAATCCGGCACGTCACCAAGTGCCCGCCGGGCAAGAAGCTCAAAACTCGCCTCGGCACCGTCATAAGCGTAACCCGCAAACTCCTGTTCTTTCACTTCATCCACGAGAGATGAGATTTTCGGGTTTTTTGGATCGATCTCGAGGCCGATCTCGCGAAACCGCGCTAGAATATTTGAGCGACCCGCCTGGTCGGAGACAACAATATGCCGCACATTACCTACCGTTTCGGGGTTGATGTGCTCGTAGCATTGTGGATCTTTTTCTATCGCAGAAACATGCAGTCCGCCTTTATGGGCAAAGGCGCGATCGCCGACATACGGCGCGCCTTGATTCGACGTACGGCCCAGGCGTTCATCGACCATGCGTGAGATATGGGAGAGATGGGTGAGCTGATCCGCCGACACATTAGTCTCAAACCCCATCTTCAAAATCAGCGACGGAATAATGGATATCAAATTGGCGTTGCCGCACCGTTCACCCAAGCCATTGAGTGTCCCTTGAATTTGCCGCACACCGGCACGCACGGCCGCCAGGCTGCCGGCAACCGCATTGCCCGTATCATCGTGACAGTGAATGCCGAGATGATCGCCGGGAATTTCCTTTGCGACCGCGGTGACAATTTCCTCGATCTCATGGGGCAGCGTGCCGCCATTGGTATCGCACAAAACGATCCAGCGCGCGCCCGCGTCATAAGCAGCCTTTAAACATTCCATGGCAAATTTTGGATTGGCTTTATAGCCGTCGAAGAAATGCTCGGCATCGAACATAACTTCGTCTTTTTTCTTTGCCGCCATTTTGACACTGTCACGGATCATGGCTACGTTTTCATCATTGGAGATGTTTAACGCGACATCGACATGAAAATCCCATGTCTTGCCGACCATGCAAACAGCAGCGGTCTTAACATCAAGGATCGCATTCAGGCCGGGGTCGTTTTCGGTGCTGCGCCCGGCACGCCGGGTCATGCCGAAGGCCGTCAACTTGGCGCCTTTTAATGTTGGCGGTTTGGCAAAAAAGGCATCATCGGTTGGATTAGCACCGGGCCAGCCGCCTTCGATATAATCGATACCGAGCCGGTCAAGCTCTTCGGCAATAGCGGTCTTATCCGCCGAGCTGAAGTCGACGCCCTGGGTTTGCGCACCGTCGCGCAAGGTCGTGTCAAACAAATAGACCCGTTTATCACTCATCCTGGCCGGCTTTCACATGCAACCCGGCCCATGCCGGGGGAAGGGCGGGAGAATGCCCAAAAAAGCCCTGCAACTCAAGGATTTCCGAAAAACAACTAGGAAAAACCACAGCTTGCCTTGGTTTCGTCCCTTCATCATAATCCCGCGGTCATGCAAAATACCGCCGCTTCCAGCACTGTCACGGCGTTCGACGATGAAGCCTATCAAGAGCTTTGCGCCAAAACCGAAGGCACAACCATCAATAGTCAAACGTTGTTGGCAACTGACTATTTGAACCACTTTAACGAAGTGGTGATGCTGCTCGAAATGATCCCCGATATGCCCGACATGATGGATATGGTGCAGGAATGGCAACCGAAATCGTATCAGGATCATTTTCGCGATAGTGTTTTTAAGGAAAAAGACCTTGCGATTGAAGCCTATGATCATGTACCGCCGGAATTTAAACGCCCTTTTGAAGAAACCATCAAAACAATCAACCGCCTGGTCGAGCGGGTCCGTCTTGAGGTTGAAAAACTCATTGCCGATGGTGATATGGACCGGCTTCGGTATATCATTCAGGAATCGAATCAAACGTTTCAAGCCCTCATCGGGCGTGCCGGCGGCATCGTGAACGGCAGCCGCCGGACCATTAATCAAAAAGGAATCGATACGCTTCTCGGCTAATGACGGAATAGCCTAGGCTAGTTCGTCCAATTTACCCGCGCGCAAATCGACGAATTGTTTGATTTCGACAAACAGGCCAGTATCGGCATTGACCCTGCCCTTCGCACCAATCACACCGCTCGGGCTGTTGGCCAAAGCCGCGTTCAACAGGCCTAACACGCCGATTTTATGAATACCGGCATAATCGGCGACTTGGATAGTCGCATGAGCCGCCAAACGGTCATTACAGTCTACTCGGAGGTTCACCAGCCGCGTAATGGCCTCTGAATCACGCTCTAAAGCGTCATTGAGGACAGAAACAGCATGTTTTACAGGGTCAGGCATGATAACGGCTCCAGGTTAATCACGGCACCGCCCATGATAATCGAATACCCGGGCCATGTATCTATCGCAAAAAAACGGCTTAAATCTTACCATTTACTGACAATTATGATTTTCATATGCGGGTAAACCCCAGTTTATACGAAAGTATAATTCGGATATGTTTATTACTGAATCGTGGATATATGCATGGTTTTAGCGGCAAAATGCCCTGTTTTAGCGACTTCGATGAATATGGGTGATCATATATGGTTCGACGAACGACACCACGCCGGCGGCCTGACACAACCCGGCGATCCAGTTCAAGCCGGCGAAGCGGCCAACGCCGTAAACCCGCAGGGCGAGCCCGTGCCGGGGCCAGGAGTCCCAATCAGCCCTCAACCCGCAATGAGGATATTGCAAAATTTCTTGAAAAATCATCCGGTGGCGCCGAACAAGCCCCTGATAACAACAAAAAAATAAAAAAAAGTAATACCCTGAAGGTATTTTCGTGGGCAGCCGCCGTTGTGTTGCTTGCCGTCCCGACGGTTTTGATCGGCGGCAGTATGATAGGCGATTGGTTTGGCAAGAATAAAGCCGTCGACTTAGAAACCGCTGCCAGCCATAGGACTCTATCAATTCTGCCCTTACAACCGTACGACGTACCGTTGAACCGGAAATCATCCATTCGAATTGAACCTTACATTGAACTGACAAAAGCAGAGGCGGTTCAAACGGTCTGCCATTACATGCCGCGTTACAAAGCCGCGATCATCGGTGTCTTGAATTTACATTATGCCAAAGGTGACCCGTCATCGGTCGACACGAACATTGTTATTTTGCAATTGCAAAGCGAGATCAAACAAAGTGTTTCATTAAAAGAAATCCGGGCAGTCCACGTCAAAGCCAGCACTGTCGACAATGAAAAAAATACACCCGCGACCAGCAATGCTTTTCAGGCTTCACAACTGGTACAGTGTCCATAGGCTTGATGAAATCGGGTTTGCAAAGTCGGTCATAATATTCTTCAATGAGCATGACTGAAAAAAACAAATCTGAAAAACATGCCTGATCCTCAGCAGCCCGACCGCTACACCACTAATTTTGATGAAATGTACGACGTCATCGTCGCCGGGTTCGGCTTCGCCGGCGGTGCCGCAGCAATTGAAACGGCCGATCAAGGCGGCAAGGTATTGATTGTCGAAAAGTCTTCGATTCCCGGCGGTATTTCGATGTGCGCCGGCGGCGGTGTCCGCATTACAAACAAACCCGAGGAGACCCTTGCCTATCTCAAGGCGACCAATAACGGCACCACACCCGATGATACTCTCGAAGCCCTGGTCAATGGCATGACGGAGATCGAGGACTATATTCGAAAGCTTGCCGAAACCAATAATGCCGAAGTCCTGGTTCGCACCGACAAGCCGGCCAACTACCCCTTCCCGGGTCACGCCAGCCTAGGATATATCGAAATCGATAATGTCCCCGGCTTCGATTTGGCAAAAACCTACCCGCGAGCACAAGGATTGAGACGCGGCCCCAATCTCTTCAAGGTCGTCCACGATAATGTAGATGCCCGCGGCATTGAGGTCCGTTATTCGACACCGGCCGTGCGGCTGATCACTAACGAATACAACGAGGTCCGCGGCTTATGGGTCCGGAACACCGATGGAGAACTGAAAGCGCTCGGCGCTGAACGCGGCGTCATTCTTGCCTGCGGCGGTTTCGAGGCTGACCCGGAAATGCAGTCTCAACACTGGCAGCTCCGTCCCGTGCGTCCGGTCTCGACAACCTTCAACACCGGCGACGGAATCCGTATGGCGCAGGACGTCGGCGCCGACCTGTGGCATATGTGGCACCTGCACGGCTCATACGGCTTCAAGCATCCCGATCCGAACTGCAAACTCGGTATCCGCGTCAAGCACTTGCCGGGCTGGGTACCGACAATGGAAGATACCAGCGTCGCGATGTCATGGATTTTGGTGAACCGCGACGGACGGCGGTTTATGAACGAATACCATCCGTATTTGCAGGATACCGGGGCCCGGCCTCTCGATGCATATGACCCGGAATCCCAATCCTTCCCGCATATCCCGGCCTATCTGATCGCTGATGACGAATCGCGCAAGATGTATCCGTTGGGCGGCCCCGTTTCGAACGATGCTAATGTCGAGCCGTTTACCTGGAGTGCGGATAATAGCGAAGAAATTAAAAACGGCACGCTCAAGCAGGCAAACACACTTGAAGAATTGGCGCGGATTGTTGGCTGCAACCCGGCCGATCTGAAACAAACCCTCGATAATTGGAACGCAGCGTGCGATGCGGGCGACGATCAATCGTTCAACCGCCCAGCCAACTCGATGGTCCCGCTGAAAACATCGCCTTATGTTGTCGGCGAGGTGTGGCCGGTGGTCTCGAACACCCAGGGTGGGCCGCGCCATGACGCCAAACAAAGAATTTTAAATTCATTCAACGAGCCGATTTCGCGTCTCTTTGAAGCAGGCGAACTCGGCAGCGTTTTCGGCTTTCTCTATGTCGGCGGGGGCAATCTTGCGGAATGTTTCGTTACCGGGCGGATTGCCGCGCGCGAAGCCATGGCCCTGGAGCCTTGGGCTTAGCCAACGCACCAACACAAGACTCCGCCTATTCGTATCAGCTTGGTATAATGGCACACCAGGGAGAAAAATGGTGAGCCCATCGACCCGCGAGCTAGAACAACCGTACGACGAGGCCATCGATATCGGCACGTCAAACGCGCTCGATATCGCCCGTGCCGCGCAGCAAATCAATACGAAGTTGAATCATCAAATCGGACGGTTGATCGACCGCGATCCGAACCGTTCAGTTTCAGTTATACTACGTTGGCTCGCCGAAGACTGATAAACGCCCCAACGGTCTTCGAGAAATGTTACAGGCGTTAACCCCGTTTCCAGGCTGTACCGTCGGGGCCGTCTTCCAAAACGATGCCTTGGTCCGCGAGTTCGTCACGAATCCGATCCGCCTCGGCAAAATCCTTCGCCGCGCGAGCTTCGATACGCTTTTGAATCAACTCTTCAATAACGGTTTCATCAATATCTGCGGAGTCCGCCGCCTGCCATTTAAACCAATCTTCCGGGTCTTGCTGCAAAAGCCCGAGTAGTTTCCCCGAGGCCAAAAGCTCCCCTTTGGTATTGGGCAATCCGTCGCGCAACTCGTGAAGTTTTGAAATCGCCAATGGCGTGTTGAGATCATCCTGCAAAGCCGCCATAAAATTCTCATCGACTGCTTCATTTTGCAGATCGGCATCACGGCACTGACGTAGCGCCTGATAAAACCGGTCAAGCTCACGTTTGGCTTCGGCGATGCCGTCTTTGGTAAAATCCAGCGGCGAGCGGTAATGGGTTTTCAACAACAACAGACGGATCGCTTCGCCGGGATATTCCGTCACCAAATCGCGAACGGTGTAGAAATTGCCGAGGCTTTTGGACATTTTCTCGCCTTCGACCATGAGATAACCGTTGTGCATCCAGTAACGCACAAACGGATGACCCTCATGGCCGCACACGCTTTGTGCGATCTCGTTCTCATGGTGCGGGAAGATCAGATCCTGACCGCCGCCATGAATATCGAACGTCACGCCGAGATATTTCTGGCTCATGGCCGAGCATTCGACGTGCCAGCCGGGGCGGCCGCGGCCCCACGGTGATTCCCAGCCCGGCAAATCGTCGGTGGACGGCTTCCACAAGACAAAATCCGCCGGATCTTTCTTGTACGACGCAACCTCGACGCGCGCACCGGCAATCATCTCGTCTCGATTGCGCCGCGAGAGTTGGCCGTAATCGTCCCAAGACGGTACGTTGAACAGCACATGGCCATTGGCTTCATAAGCAAAACCTTTTTCGATCAGTTCCGCGATCAACGCCTTCATCTCCTCGATATGATCCGTCGCGCGCGGCTCAATATCAGGCGGCTCGGCGCCAAGGGCCGCCATATCTTCGTGAAAGGCTTGTGTGGTGCGGGTCGTGATAGTGCGAATATCCTCGCCGGAGTTTTTTGCCGCATCGTTAATCTTGTCATCGACATCGGTAATGTTGCGTACATAAGTTACATTTGAATAAAGCTTTTTTAATAAACGGTTGAGCACATCAAACACGACAACCGGACGTGCGTTACCGATATGCGCGAAGTCGTACACAGTCGGGCCGCAGACATACATGCCGACCGTATCGGGCTGTAACGGCTCGAAAGTTTCTTTTTTGCGTGAAAGCGTATTGTACAGCTGCAATGGCAAAGTCAGACCGTCGCGTTAATCATAAATGGAAAAAACGATGCTGACGCGCGAGCGTGCCGAAACCTGACCCGGCGCGATCGGCATGCTGGCGGCTTGAAGAGCCATGGTCTTGGCAAACCGCGGTCTTGGGTTCGCACCGCCGCTGTCTTGAATGCGGATTGCCGGGCCAAGCTTGACACCGGCGGCATCAGCCATCACTTGAGCGGCTTTGCGGGCATCTTCGACCGCCCGACGGCGGGCCTCATTGGCCATGGTTATATGATCGGTAACATAAAACCGGATACCGGAAATATTGTTCGCGCCGACTTTGACCAGCGCATCGATGAGTGGGCCGAAGGATTTAATTTTTTTCGATGAAATGCGATAGCTTAAGGACGCCCGATAGCCAGTGATCTTCGGCTCTTTAACCGGCTCGCCCCGTTGGCGACGTTCATAAACGGGAATTAGCGAAATCGAACCCGTTTGGATATCCTCCGGTTTGATTCCGTTATCCTTTGCCGCATCCAGCATGCCGTTGCCTTTTTCCGACACTTCCGCCATCGCTTCTTTGGCCGTCCGTGCCACCGCATTAATCGCGGCCTGCAGTTCGGCGGCATCGGGTTTGGCACTCACTTCACCCGAGCCTGTAATGGAAAGCGTACGTTTTTCAGATTTCTTGGGCTCATCGTCGGAACAAGCCGCTAAACCGAAAACCGACGCACTGAGCAACAATGCAAGGCATAAATTAACAGCGAAACGGCGGGACATTGTAAAACTCCTCATGATTGCAACCTTTCAAGCACCCGGGGCCGTCCGATAATGGGCAATAAAACCTTGAGTTCCGGTCCATGATCATGCCCCGTCAAGGTTCGCCTCAGCGGCAAAAACAAATTTTTACCTTTGCGGTCCGTTTCCTGTGCCACGGCCTGTGTCCAGGTTTTCCACGTCGTGTCGTCCCAAGGATCATCCGGCAACAATTTGCGGGCACTCTCGATGAAGGCGGCATCATCGACCGGGGTATCGAGCGTTTCAAAACAAACGGCATGCCACGTCCGGACATCTTCGAGCTTATCTAAATTCCCCCGTACCGCAAACCAGAACGCCTCATCGGCATGTGGCAGCTCCATTGCCGCCAAACGGTCCCGTACAAGTTCATAGGGCATATCGTGCAACACTCGGGCGTTTAAAGCTTCTAGCTGATGCTGATCGAACTTCGGTGTACCCCGGCCATACTGCGCGATATCGAAATCCGCTGCCAGAGCATCGAGCGTGTGATGAATGGTTTCGGTTTCGCCGCTACCCAATTGACCGAGAAAATTATTCAGCGCTATCGCTTCGATACCGGCCTCACGCATCGATTCAAGCGTAATTGAGCCCGACCGTTTTGAAAGGCCACCGCCCGAGATATCGGTCAGCAGCGGTAAGTGCGCGAACGCGGACGGCTCGGCGCCCAAGGCTTTGAAAAACTGAATTTGCACCGCCGTATTGGCGACATGATCCTCACCGCGGATCACATGGGTCACACCGAGATCGATGTCATCAACGACCGAAGGCAACATATAAAGCCAGCTGCCATCCTCGCGGCGCAACACGGGATCGCTTAAATTCTCACCCTGAAAATGAACGTCGCCGCGAACCAAATCCTTCCATTCAATCGCTTCGTGTTCGAGTTTAAACCGCCAATGCGGTTTTCGGCCTTCGTCCTCGAACTTTTGCCGCTCTTCGTCGGTCAACGCGAGTCCGGAACGGTCATAAACGGGCGGACGGCCTCTCGCCAGTTGACGTTTACGCTTAAATTCTAATTCTTCCGGCGTTTCATAACAGGCATACATGCGGCCTTGCGCTTGCAGCGTTTCAAACGCTGCGTCATAGCGGTCGAGCCGGTCCGATTGGCAGACTTTTT
>Ga0181579_10000703_pt1 | contig 27587 bp, 12 predicted proteins | sample 071ome_24_FD_132996 | JGI IMG/M metagenome (GOLD analysis project Ga0181579, IMG submission 132996) | Coastal salt marsh microbial communities from the Groves Creek Marsh, Skidaway Island, Georgia - 071402CT metaG (megahit assembly) | ecosystem: Environmental > Aquatic > Marine > Intertidal... | reverse complement strand
TGACGAAAATATCCTGATAGCCGTCGTTGTCATAATCGCCAAAATCTACGCCCATACCCGCTTCGGCGCGTCCGTCCTCGTTGTAACGCGTGCCCGTTTGGAGTCCAATCTCTGCAAAATGGCCGCGGCGGTTTTCGTAGAGAAAGTTCATGGTACCGTCATTGGCAACATAAATATCTGTATCTCCATCGCGGTCAAAGTCAGACAAGGCAACGCCGAGGCCGCGTCCGGCCAGTTCTATACCAGCTTCGTCCGTTACGTCGGTAAAGCGTCCACCATCGTTGCGGTAGAGCAGATCGCCAACTGGTTCGTAGGCCTGTGGCCGGCAATAGGTTCGAATGCGTCCCTCTTTGCAGAGAACGTTTCGATTAAGATCAAAGTCGACGTAGTTGGTGGCGAAGAGGTCGAGATCCCCGTCGAGATCGTAGTCGAGAAAGGCTGAACTCGTGCTCCAACGGCGGTCGCCAACGCCCGTCTCTTGGGTTGCGTCTACAAAATATCCACCCTCATTTCTATAGAGTGCGTTGGGACCAAAGTTGGTAATGTAAAGGTCGGTATCGCCATCGTTGTCGTAGTCCGCTGCGGCTACGCCCATGCCGTATCCTATATCAGCAGCACCTACATCCGCTCGCGCGAATGTGCCGTCCCCTCTATTTCTGTAGAGTTGGTTGGTTGGTAGAGGGTCCGGGGCTAGCCCCTTCAGATAGGTTCCGTTGACCAAGTAGATATCTAGCCAGCCATCGCCGTCGTAATCTATGAAGGCTGATCCGGGGCCAAAAGTTTCAACGTAGTAGTACTCTCCAGAGAACCCGTTATAATGGTCGAAGTCTATGCCCGCGCTGACTTCCGTGTAACGAATTGAGAGAGCTGTTGATGTGGGCTCGGGTTCGCTCGTGCAGCCTACTAGTAGTGCGGCTAAAACACATAGTATGCGTGGCATAGCCCGTTTACCGCAGTCCTGAGATCGTAGCTATAAACAGCCCAAGACAGATCCAGCCAATAAGAGTCTGAGCTAGTGAGAGCCAGCCTGCGAGGCTCTGTGTTTCGGAGCGAAGGCCAAGGTGGAAAAAGCTTAGTGCGCTGTGATACAAGCATTCTGCTATGCCGATAGGATGGCCTGGAATCAGCCGGTAGAGCAAACCGAAGAAAATCAGGCAGGCGAAGATGAAGACCACTAGGCGAACTAAATCGGTTCCGTAATACGTGGTGAGTCGCCATAGCTGTAGGCCATACCAAGTGATCTGAGTTGGGTCGAGATAACGAAGTCTGTGTTCCATTGCAGCGGCAAAACAGCTGCGCGCATCAGATGCCAATCCCTCGGCAATCAGGCGATGGTGCAGTTTGGCGTAGACGGGCTGTAGGTCAGCGCCCGTGCTATCTGCGGAGGCCAAGCGCCCGGCAATCTGCGGCCAGCGAAATGCTATGCGAGAGAAATTGGCTTGCTGCAGGTAAAGCCGAGCTGTATCGGTAAGGGTCGAGTCTGGGTTAGTCCCATAGCCTTTGTTGTTTGCCGGCAATAAATCTAGGCTGGGTCCTCTGCTGTGGCGTAGGTCAAGTGCGCTTTTAAAGTCTGCATTGAGATCGAGGTCTTCGTGAAAGCGGACGCCGCTGAAGTCGGCTGCCTTCTTGAAATGGCTGCCGGAGAATGTAACCGGCTGGTGAAAGACTGCGCCGGCGAAGCTGACTGGATGTACGAACGTGATATGACGAAAGCGAGCCTTTTGGACAAAAACGGTTTGGCCAAAAGAGATTTCGCCCCGGCTGCGAGCATTGTCAAAGGTCGAGGGACCGGAGAAAATACTTTGCCAGAAACGGGTGCGCTGTATGAATCGCGCTCCGCCAAAGTGAATATCGCTCTTAAAGTGAACGTTTTTGAAATGAGCGTTTCCTTCAAAGAAGGCGTCTTTGAAATCAGACTCTGCAGCAAAGACGGAACGCTCAAAATAGACCTCGCTGGCAAAGCGCGCGTGTGAAAATATTGCTTGAGAAAAGTGCGTTTCTATGAAAGAGGTCGTCTGCTGAAACGTGCTGTTGGAAAAGTCACTCTCCGCTGCGAACAAAGCTTGCTTAAAGCTGGTGTGTCGCCGTGAAATGCTCTGCCTCAAGGCAAAGTCGGCATTAAATCGCGCCTTTAACGCTGAAAGTCCTCTGCGAAATTCGACTTTTTCGCCGCGCAAATCAGCGTTGAATACGACGTTGTTTAGCACGACTTCTCCAAGAAAAATCACGTCGATTAGAGAGAGAGAAGCGCGCACGGTGTCGAGTCTGGCTGTGGGGGCAAAAACCGGGCCATCTATCGCTACAGTACGATATTCGAGATTTGTTCCCGCCTTTGCTGAACGCAGAGCGGTAATGAAATCAGTGGCATTGATCTTTGCGTAGGTTTGCCCCTTGATCGTCGTGTCGGTTTTTGCGACAACCTGGGCATGTGCAGTGGTGGCTAAGAGCAGAATAGCTAAGGCTGTATGAAAGCGCATGCGAACTAATCTACCTCTTTCAATTCAAGTGCCCGATTGCGGTGTGTATTGCTGCTTAGGTCGTCTCCGAGCTGGGCATACGCATCGCTTAGATACATGTGTACGCGGACGTTATCGGGGTCGAGTTCGGCAACGCGCAAATAAGACCCGACGGCAGCTTTAGGTTGGTTGAGGCGCATTTGAGTGACGCCCAGGTTCATAAGCGCTTCTGCATAATCTGGTCGCAGTTGACTGGCGCGCATGAAGTGTGCGGCGGCCGCGTCCATCTGCCCCTGGCGCGCTTCTATTAAACCCAATCCATAGGTTGCTTCGGCCAGTGACGGGTCTAGGACCAACGCCATTTCTAACTCTGCTCGCGCTGGATAGAGTCGTGCTTGTTTGTAATAGACCATTCCCAATCGAGTCCGGTTCGTCGGGTCCTGTGGGTCGAGGTCTACTGCGCTTCGCAAGGCCTGTGCCGCGGCATCAAGATCACCTTTCCAAGTGAGTAGTATGCCCAATCCGCTGTGCGCGTCTTTGAGGTCGGGATTTAGTTCGAGGGCGTTCTGATAGGCGATGATAGCTTCTTCATACTGGCCGCGTAGAGCTAAGTTGAGTGCCATATTGTAACGAGCGGTTGCCGGGCCTATGGCAACCGCCCCACCGCTAGGCTGGGTTATTTCTGAACCTATGCCGCGTTCTTTTTGCCGCAATATCTCCGATCGACGGAGTGCCTGTTGCCCTTCGAGACGCTTACCCAGACGCAGGTAAACGCCGGCTAGGTTTGAGTGGATCTGCGGCGAATGCGGGTTGAGCGAAGCAGCGTCTTTTAGATGGGCGAGGGCTTCTTCATAGCGACCACTTTCGCGGTGTAATATGCCTAAGTAAAAATGTGCTTCAGCATCATCGGGCGTATGGTGGACAGCCTGAGAAAAAAGCGTAACGGCTCCGCCTTTATCGCCCCGTTCACGGGCCATCATAGCGAGCTTTTTATAGGCGGGAGATAGCGTAGAATCGGCGGATAGAGCGCGTTGATATGCTTGCTCTGCTCGGACGTTACTATCGCGGTACGCATATACCAAGCCAATATTGTAATGCGCATGTGCGCGAGTCGAATCTATGTCAACTGCTTTCTGGAATGCGGCTAGGGCTTTGTCCGTATCGCGATAGTGTGCCTGAGAGAAGGCTCGTGCCATGTGAATAGCTCCGAGTACGTCATATAGTTCGGCACGGTCGGCATTTGTTTTGAGAGCGCGTTTGATATGCGTCTGCGCAGAATCGTAGCGTCCGAGCGCTAAATAGGCGCGAGCAATATCGCGCTGTATCGAATGGTCTCCGGGGGTGTTCTCTAACGCGGTTCCTAAACTGGAAAGGGCTTCTGCATAGCGTCCGGACCCAAGGTGTTGGCGACCAATGTCAACAGGACGCTGTGGTGCCGTAGGCGGGGCCTGTGTTTCTGGTGATGGTGTATGCGTTTCCTGGTTACACGCCGTCAAGAAGGAACAGAGAGCTATAGAGCAGGTAGCTTTGATTATGCGTTTGGGGTAAGCGAGCGGCAAGGGTAATTCTCAGTCGTTCATCGCGGTTGGATGGACTCATCTCGATGGGGGAAAGATATTGCGTATAGCAGCCCGGTGCCAAGATAGAAAAATTTCGGCACCGGGACTGCTGTACGTTTGCTGTAAACTGAAAATCATCGTTGCTGATACACAGCAGAACGGGTGAACTGTGATTTACCTGCGAATCGAATGACGAAATCCGCTACGACTTCGGCTCGGCGCTCATGCGCGTAAGGTTTTCTTCATTGATTGAGACGGAATGCTTTTCTCGCAGAGAGCGCACGTAGTCGACGTAGTTCCGCCTCGCCTTGTCTACTTTTACATAAGCCATAGAGCGACGTTTTGATTCGCGATTATAGGGCGCTTTCTCCTGCTTGCGTTCAAGAATCTTAAACACAGAGTATCCCGCACCCGTCTTTACAGGGCCCCCTACCTGGCCTATCTCCAGATTCTGCACTATCTCCGCGATTTCGGGAAAAAAGGCCTGATTGTAGGCGTTTATATCGAGTCGGCCGCTGTGATGTGCAGCTTCTTCTCGAAGCGAGTATTGATCATACAGCGTCTGCGGATCTTGCCCCTCTTGTAGGAGGCGTTTTACGCGTTGTGCAAGCGTATCGCTTGCCACTAAAATTTCAGCGGCAGTGGTCGTCGCTGGAGGAATGAATTTCTTGGGGTTGGCATCGTAAAACGCACGGGCTTCGTCTTCTGTCACATCCACATACTGATCGACTTGGCGCTTGCGCAACATGGTCAATAAGGCTCCGGGTTTACGCTGTGCCAAATGCTCTGCAATCGTTGGATCTTTATCTATGCCCATTTCATACGCTTCGGACATAAACAGATGTGCCGGAATGAAGATTCGGTTTAGAATGGTTGTTACCTCAGCGGGTTTGGCAAAGTCGCGGGGGTTTACGTGTGCCTCTTTCGCATCGTGGAGAAATTCGTCAAGCGTAATTTCTCCGCCCACAAAATTGACCAATGGGGTTTGTCCCTCGTCTCCGGGTAGCACCAGTGGATCGTCGTTGCCGGCATCGCTCAACTTGGCTAGTAGGCCCATGTTCTCCTCGAGTATCTCCGGCTTGTACTTGTTGTTGATGAACTCCAGCAGTTCAGTTATGCGCTCCCCGCGTTTGCGTGCAAATACCTCTTCCTTAACACGCTGGTAGCTCGCGTCGAGTGAAACGGGCAGTTCGTCAAAGATCTTGAAGACGACAAAATGAACTTTCTGCTCGTGCGAAACTGGAATAGGTTCGGTGATTTCTCCTACGGCAAGGGGAAATACGCTCTCTGCAATAGTGGGAATTGTTTGGTCGCGCAGTTTGTAGCCCCCACTGTCGCCACCGCGTTCGGCCGTTTCGCGATGTACTGAATGCTTGGCTGCTAGTTCCTGAAAATCCTCACCGGCATTGAGCTTGGCGATGATTTCCTCTGCTTCTTCCTTGGTTTCAACCATAATGCCGCTAAATCGCAGAGCTCGATCGCGGTGCGTTGCGCGCTGATGCTCTTCGAGTTCTTCATCGCTGATGGAGATTTTATTGATGATCTCTCTTTGCTGATATAAGCCGAATATCTTGCTCTTAACCTCTTTGGCCTCTTGTGCTACAAAAGCGGGGTCATTCTCCAGATCGAGTGATTGTGCTTCGGTTAGTAGTACGGTTTTGTCAATCAAGCTTTGAAGCAGAGAGCGATTGCTCTCCAATGGGGAATCTCCCGCCTTCATTCCATCGGGTATACTGGTGGCAAAAGAATCAAAATCCTCGATCGTGATTTGTTCCTCACCTACAGTAGCAAGTACGTCTGACGCTTTTTTAGGTTCGCCACAGCTGCTGAGCGCGGCAAGAATTAGGACAAACAGTGCTATTTGCATGGGTGATTTCGCCTCCTAGCCATGCGGGTTCTCTGCCAACAATACTGAATTAAGATACAAAAATCAGGCATTTTGGTCAGTGTTTTACCAATTTACTCGACTTAAAGTCCTACAACTCCACTTGGATGGGTGCATAGTGAACAACATTGCGACGCGATTAGAGACTGACATTTCAATTTCCCGCGCAATAAATTTAACGCTTGCCCTCCATACACGAGTGGGTTATTAATATACCGGTATTCTATGAAAAATAGCTTTACAAACACAAATCTAAAAAATAATTTGTGTGCTGGTAGGTGACGTAAACTATTGAGCAAACGATGCTTACTCATTGATCTCGATCTGGTCTATCCATTGTCTGGGGTGTATGCGATGTCGCTGAAATCTCGAAAATTGAGCAAGGTCTTCTCACTGTTTTTGGTCCTACTCATCTATGGGGAGGCGGTGCAGACAGGTGCTGAAGTCTTTGTGATTGGAGGCGAAGGGTTGATTTGGGAAGACGGTGGAGGAGGGATTGAGCCCACGGTTATTCGCGGCGCGCGGAAGGTTGAGCGCACGAATGCACCTGGTGGCGTGATTGATTTTCAGGTAAGCGGACTGAATAATTGGATTTTTCCCCAGCGTGCTGATACAACGCTAAATATTGCAGTGGGTGCAGCATCAGATGACCGCGGGGGGAAAATTACCTCGCCCAACGCTCAGCGCATACGTGCAGATTTACCAAAGATCATCGATAATAATGGAACCACGGCGCTGGATTTACGCGTAGCAGCAGGTCAGCAAGCGCAGGTCCTGGGTATTATTATCGACCTTGATCTGGGCGCGCGTTTCGGGATCGATCGCTTTAAGTTCTTCCCGCGCAACGCCGATCCGGCATTTCCCGCCCCTGAATTCCCATTCCAAAATGACTTTATGCGCGGCTTTGAACTTTTTCTCAACGATGGAACAGATCAGACCCAGCTTGAGGGACGTCCTATATACGAGACTATTTTCCTTGAGGCACTCAACGAAAATGCGGTTGTAGAATTGCGAATAGAGCCGCGTTACGTTCGGCACGTTAGACTCAAATCGCTGACGACGGCTGGTTTTGAAATAGCCGAGTTCCAGATTTTCGGCACGGGCTTTGTCCCTGAGGCCAGCTATTTGTCAGATGTGCTAGACTTTGGAGATCTCGCCCTGTTGGGCAATTTGCGCTGGGTACAAGCCAAAGAAGGTGATGGGCCGTTATCAACGGTGGAAGTGCGCACCCGAGTTGGTCGCGATATAGATCCGGTCGAGTATAACAAGATCCGTCCGGGGGAGCGTATTTTTCGCAGCGGTGGCGGTGCCACATCGGGTAACGTTTCGGGGACTACGACCTCGGGTGATCCCGTTCCATGGAAATTTGCTGCAGACGTTGACGATGCGGAGTTGAAAGAGTTGGTTGAAACGACTCTCGACAACGATCAAGTAGGTTTGCGCGATGCGATTGAGGCGTTTAACGCGCTTCCGCTTGAAAAGCAGGCACTGGTCACGCTTGAACAGGCCGAGTACAACAAGCTGAAGAATGAAGACAAGGGCGATATCCGCGATGACCTGACCAACTGGAGCGGTTGGTCGCCCCCCTACGCGTCAGACGCCGTGGTCCCTATAGAAGACATTGAGAACCCAGCGGTGGGCGTACCAATTATCTCCGCCGATCCCCGCCGCTACTTCCAGTTTGCAGTCGATTTGTTCAGCAGAGACTTTTCAGCGGCTACGGGCGTTGGTGCACTCTCTTTTGAAGTGGTCACGCCTCCTTTCGCAGAGCGAATTATTGGCGAAATATCACCGCGTGAGGCCGCTGTGGGACAGAGCACAAGCTTCGTTTACGCAGTGCGGAACCAGTCGCGTCCCGGCCAAGATCAGGGATTTGACCGCTTCAAGATAGACACGCCTCTAGCGGCAGAGGCTGTTGGGAACATTTCCATCACGCGGCCCGATGGCTCGGTTACCTCTGCCGATTTCTCCGGCGCTGACTTGAAGGATCTGCCCCTATCGAAAAACGGAATCAGCATACTAGAGGTGAGCGATAACGCACTCGTAGTCGGGTTTCCCATGATTGAAGAGCATGCGACCGAATTGAAGATTGGTTTTGACTGTGCAGTGCTTCGCTTTGGCACCACCTTTACGGGCCAAGCGCTCAACTTTGCCGCAAGCGAAACTATAGGCCAGAATGCAGTGGCGGGTAATGCCGCAGATCTGAGCGCAGAAGGCCTAGCGGATACGGACCTGCAGCCTATAGGCACACCACTGACGGGTAACCTATCTGTGGCGGTGCCCATTGCTCGCGAGTTGCTCGTCAACGTAGATGTGGCACCGATGGCGTTTACGCCTAACGGCGATAATGTCAACGATGCTGCTGTGATTCAGTATGATATTACGAATATTGCCAGGCCAGCACCCGTAGAAATTCGTATCTACGATTTGTCTGGTCGCGAGGTGCGTAGACTGTATGATGACCTGAATTTGAGCGGTCGTTATGCTCAGGCGTGGGATGGGCGCGACGATGATGGTTCAGTCGTGCCTCCGGGGAATTATCTATTCACCGTGTCTCTGAGCGCCGGTACCGGCGGCCAGCGTCATGCTGGTGTTGTTGCCGTAGCCTATTGATGGCCCAGCTGATTTAACTATTAGAACTCAACCGCAAAGGGAGGGATTGAGTTTGAAAGCCCATAACAACTTTATACTGCTCTGTCTTGTTTGCCTGCAGCTTTCGGCTGTGGCTGCATCAGGTCAAGACTACGGAGACCGACTCGGCGTTCAGCGAGGGGGAAAAGTATCCTTCGAACCGCAGGGTTCTGGAGTGATGTTTGGTGCGCTTGATCCAGCGGTTAAGAAGTGGTATGTGCCACAGGAACTAGCTACGGAATATGGTTGGCGACAGTGGGAATATTCTAACTATGCCCGGGATCCCTATCAGCGTTACGTTAGCACCACGTTGGAGGGAGACTACTTCTACGACTTTTACGGTAACTTTATCGGGCGTGGTTGGCTTATTTACGACTGGCGTCAAGATCAGCCGCAGCAGTTGGGTAGTAGCATATTCCAGAATTCCCGGTTTTCGTCGTGGTTTAATTCGGTGACAATTGGTGGTGAATCGAAGGGGCAATATCACTACGCTATTACCGTCGGTGATCGCATCCGCACGACGCTGACGCCGATGACGTTTTCCAAGCCTACGTTTAACGGAGTGCAAATTGATTTTGCCTCTGATAAATATGCGGCGACGATCTTGGCTTCTCGTATTAGTGAGCCTATTCGCGGTGCTACGAACCAGCCAATTACCCGCACCAATGCCACCAGCCTATTTGGCGGTCGCGCGACGTTCCAACTCGGTGACTTTATCGAGTTGGGGGCAACGTTAGTTAATGCGCGAAACTCCAATACTAGCCTTGATCTGTTTAGCGGGGATATGATAGCTGGAACCCTAACTTCTGGACAGAGTAGCACGCCGCTGACGGCAATTGCAATTGTTCTCAGCGATGATAGTCCGGCTGACGGAGAAGGGGGCGCAGCACTCTTCTCGCATGATGTGCGCATAACCAGTAAGAATTTCGAGACGGGCAGGGAAGAGGTATTTACGCTGCAGCAGGTGGTGCGAGCCGGTGCAGAGTGGCCCATCATTTTTGGTGGTTTTCAGCGTTCAGGCTTTTTAGCCGCAGACGGCCCGGAGCGCATCGTGCTCAACTACGACTTTGATGACCCGTCTTACATAGGTCCTGATCCGACCTCAATTACCAACGTCGAGTTTGACTATGTGATGGCCAATGATTTCAAAGTCGAAATGTGGTCGAGTCAGCAAACTGGACAGCGACCCATGCCTTCGGCGCCGTTGAGTCCTGAGTCCATAGATTCTTCCGAGCCTGCTTTTATGACCGTGCAGAGGGCGGATGGCAACGTGCAGGATATATCTAACCTGCAGCGCGTGCGCTTTGAATACGGATTGCCTACGGGTAATCTGGTAGGTGGTTTCTCCATCGAGGGGACCGATGTTCTGGGCTTTGACTTTTATGGAGAGTGGGATCGAAACAAAAAATACTTTCAGTATCCCAATGCCGCGACATTTACCGCTGGTAAGCAACACGAAATATCTTCGCTAGATGCTGATGCATGGCACTTCAACCTATCAAAGAAGGCATACCCTTACTTCTTATTCGGCGAAGCCTACTCATTTGACAGGGCCTATTCGACGACGGCTTATCTGGCGGATAATAACGGCGATGTGCAATACGATAATACACAGCGTTACCTATATGAATTTGTCGAGGATAACGACGATCTTGATCGTTTTCCAGACTGGACGCGCTTTGGCCAACTCGACGACCGATTGATTTTTCCCGGCTGGGATCAGAACAATGACTTTATCAACGATTTTAACCAGAACGACAATGCAACTGTAACGAATATTCTGCCTGATTACGAAGAACCTTTTCTGCGCTTTGAAGTCGATCGCCCGGAATTTCTCTTTGGCATTGATCACAACAACAACAATTGGATTGATCGTTTTGAAGATGATGATTTGCCAGACTATCCGTATAAAGCAGATCGACGCGGCTATAATTTCTATGTGGGAGCTTTTGTTACGCCTGACGTGAAACTGAGCGTAGGCCGAACCGATGAGGATATGATCTCGGTCAACCGCTCTAATCGGACCAACTTCTTGCTCTTTACCCTTGACCGAGATTACCCCGGGTTGGGTAGGTTACAAATTTTTGAATCGCTAAAGCGAAGCAAGGATACAATTCCCGACGATCGTAGAGAGCCGACGCCTTTTGTGGAGGCAACTGGCACACAGCCTTTGGTTCGCGATATATTGCCGGCACAGGATACCTGGATTAACTCTTCTTTTATTGGTTTTGATTATCGGGGAATCGAAAACCTGCGGATCGACAATAAGGTTAAATGGGAAGTATTTAACCAGGTTGCCAGCGGTATGCGAGATATCGACAACCGCCCTCTGCGCGATAACTCGAGTTTCTTTGGTGCGATCAACAAGATCGACTACTTGTACGAGTTTGGGCGACTGAGCCTTCGCCCCAGATTTAAGAGTGAATATTTACGTAAGACACCCTTCCTGCGTAGCGAGGAAAAGCGCAGACAGTGGACGGGAACAGGGATCCTACTCGCTCAGATGCCCGCGCTGCAAAACACCTTGCTACAGGCAGGTGTCGAACTGCTGTGGTTGCACGACCTCGTTGCTGATGAGGAGGAAATGGTCGACCTCGGTATCACCCGAGAAACGGGCGATATCAACGCGCGCACAGTTGCAGTGCAGTTATCCAATATGTCTAACTACCAAGGTTATGTGTTAACCACTCAAATTGGCTTGCGCTTCTCGCGCATACTGACCGAAGGCGTTACCGAGAATGCTGCTGGTGGTTTTGATATTGGAAACGAAGCAAGCAGCGTCACTACCAGCTTTCTAACGGTCTATGCGGGGTTGCAGTAATGGTGAGCCGATTTTATGGCGCGGCGGCTTTTTTCGCTCTGCTAATTTGCGCGTCTGACACGCTCGCCCAGATGGATTACGGCAATCGCTTAGGGCGTCGACTCAGCGACCGTAGCACCTACTCGGCTTCGGGCTTGTCTATAGAAATAGGTGCCTTAGATCCCACGATACAGCGCTGGTATCTTCCACAGGAACTCTACAGTGAATACGGGCTTCGCCAGTGGGAATACACCAATTATGCCAAAGAATCCTACCGTCGTTATATAGATCGAAATCAGGAGGGATTCTACTTTTACGATAGCTTTGGAGATTTAATAACGCGCGGTCGTTTGGTGTACGATTGGCGTCAGCGTCAACCGCTGTCTTTTGAGTCGAGTGAAGTGACTAAGCCGGGCATTTACGGCAGTTGGTTTAACAGGCTGGTTATCGCCTCAGATCAAAGTGGTGACTATAGCTACTCGATTATGATAGGCGACGAGATTAATACGACCCTAACGCCGATGACGTTCCGTAAGGCCGGTTTCAACGGTGTGGTAATCAGTGCGGCCAATAGTAATGTCGAAGTCACAGGCCTGTTTTCGCGCATATCAAATCCGATCATTGCTATTGATGCTGAAATACCAACTAGACCTTCGTCGCATTTTACGAATCTGATGGCTGGTCGCATTGAGGCGGCGGTAAATAATTCTCTAACTCTTGGTGCGACGTTCGTCAATGCACACAACGGCACCGGATCACGTGAGAGCTTTCGAGACAATCCGTTCAAGGGCCTTCTGACCGGCGGACAGATTGAACAGCGGCAGACGCTCTTGGTCGTCCGACTCTCCGATGATAGTCCGGAAGATGGAACCGGAGGGGCCGTGCTGTTTAGCGAAGATGTGCAAATAACAACGACTTTAATGAGAGAAGTCGAAGGAGTGGAGGGAATTGAACTGGTTCCTCGAGACACGGTCATTACGGGCTCGAGCATCGGATTTCGTGCTGCGCGTGAAGGTGGTAGTGTGCGAGACGGCTTTCTAACGGCGGATGGCGCTGAAAGCATCACCCTAAAGTATCAGTTGACCGGGACCGAAGATGATCAAGAGAGTTCGCTTCGGTTGCGCTTGCAGCAGGGTTTAGGATTGACGCTAGCAGAGGCTGAAGACGCGGTTACTGCTATAAAAAATGTGCGCGTGCGCATGGTTGTAGCAAACGACTATCGTATTGAGGTTGCTTCCGACCGTCAGGTTAACAAGGTCGGCCAACCGCAGTTTACCGTAGTATCTCGTGCGCCGGGTAATATTAGTAATAGGCTCAATCAGCGCGAAGTTGTGTTCGACTACGGCCTGCCTACAGCCAATCAAATTATCGGAGCCACGGCTGAACTGCGCGATTTTTACGGTTTTGATTTCTACGGCGAGTTCAACGTCAACAACCAATATCGAAAATATCCCTCAGTCAACGTCAAGAACCGCACTGCTATAAGCGGTATTGTCGATGACGAACAGGCGATAGGTTGGATGATGAACTTGTCGAAGCAGTCGGGCCCATGGCATTTTTTCTTGGAAGCGTTCGGGATGGACGAAGAGTACAGTTCGTCCGTGCGGCCGGTTAACGCTCGTGGTACGGTTGACTATTCTCCAGAAGCAACAAATCGCAACTACGATTTCGTAGAAGACAACGATGACAACGATCGTCATCCCGACCAATTGCGCTTCAATCAGGGAAGCCTTATACCGATTCCGGGCCAGCTATTTAAAGTGACTCCGGAAGGTGTGGCCGATCCAGCCGTCTTTCCCGGATTCGATGAAAATGGAGATTTTCTATCAGATTTTAATCAAAATAGCAACGGTGATCGGCAAAATTTCTTTCCCGATTACGATGAGCCCTTTTTGAGGTATCACGTAGATCGTCCCGAATTTCTTTTTGGGATAGACCTAAACAATAACGGCTGGGTCGATCGTTTCGAAAACGACAACGAACCCGACTATCCCTACAAGCGAGATCGCTGGGGCCACAACGTATACAGCAGCGTTCAAGTGACACCGGAAGTGAAGCTTACGGCCGGTTGGCTGGACGAGGAAATGCGCGGTGCGAATCGCCACAACACGACGACCTACGGCATTTTTACGTTTGAAAAGAGTCTTCCGACAGCGGGTAAGATACGAATCTTCAACATGCTCAGGCAGGCGGAAGACACAATACACGACCACCTATATCAGTGGGTCCTTCCTCGTCCCCGCTTTGGCAATCCGGTCGAGACGAGTGGCCGGAATGAACCGGTAGTCGATCTCTTGGCAGCCGATGACACTTGGATTAATTCGCTGGCTGCTGATTGGAAATACTCTAGTCCTCGAAAATGGGGCATGCGTCATCGTTTCAAGTGGGATTGGTGGCAGCAGCGCAACGCCGACGTCGAGCTGCTGCGCGACGAAGCGGGAGAGGTTGTTCGCGACGAAATGGGAGAAGCCGTAGTTCTGTTTGATCCGCTCGGCCCAGATGGTCGGAACGGAAGGGAAACGTCTAGCTTCCTCGGGATCATCAACAAGGCCGATTATCTGTTCGACTGGGGTCGTTTATCCATTTCTCCAAAAGTTAAGAGTGAATTTTTACGTGAGGTGCCCTTTAGCCGAAGTATAGCGAAGCAGCGCAGCTGGGATCTGTTGTTTTTTCTCCAGGCTAGCTTTCCACTACTACAATCGACTCGCATAGAAATAGGTCTTGAGCAGCGTACTTTCGCAAACCTCATTGGCGATGAGAAAGAGATGGATCCAGGGACGTTGACGGGTGATTTTCGCGGCACGGTTCTCGCACTGCAGTTGACAAATATGAGGCCCTATTTAGGATATAATATGACAACTCAAATAGGGGTTCGCTATGATCAGCGGTCGCTCGAGGTTGTCGAGTTGGACAGTGAATCTCGCACGGCTGGCGTGGCCTTTATATCTGTGTTTGCAGGTTTTTAATCTTTGAAGGCTGCTAACTTAGTGTCGAACAATACAACTGCAAGGACGTTGACAGGTATATATAATGGGCAAGAGTAGCGCCCCTCAAGGCTGGATTATTAACCGAGTTAGCGATTCGCTGTTTTTTATCGGCACGCCTTTGCTATCCTTAGCACTTCTGCAGTCTGCTGCAAATTACTTCAATTCCTTCGACATCGCCCTATTTGTTCTGGCTTTTTTTGCCGTAGGCCATCACCTGCCCGGTTTGATGCGTGCCTATGGCGAGCGTGAACTCTTTGATCGCTACAAAGCTCGCTTTATCGTGTCTCCTGTAGTCATCATTGTGTGCGTGGGGTGGAGTGTATTTAATGGCCACTTGGGCTTTTTTATTTTCCTCGCCCTATGGGATATGTGGCATTTCTTTATGCAGCACTACGGTTTTATGCGCATATACGATGTCAAGCGCCATAAGCCCTCCCGACTAAGTGGACGATTAGATTGGTTGCTCACGGCCATATGCTTCACATATATAGTGGTGGCTAGCCCGCATTATCTCGTCAATTTTATGGAGCGCTGCCATCGGTATGGATTCGGATTGTATACTTGGTTCCAGCCCGAATACATCCCCGTGCTCCGGCAGATTCTGCTTGTGTTGGCGGTAGCCATATCCGTGGTCTATGTGATTCATCTCGTGCGTCTGAGCAGGCAAGGGGTGCCTGTCGTTTGGCCCAAGTTAGCCATTACAGCGACTACGTTTCTCACCGTTTACTATGCCTATATCGTTTTGGATGACGTTATTTTGGGCTATGCAATTACTGCCCTCGCGCATGACATACAGTACTTTGCCATAGTTTGGATATACAACCATGGTGTTCTGAAGCGTTCCAATAGATTGGGTGCCTCTTTTTTTCGCTATCTCTTCGCAGACGGTCGCTTTCGAATCATCTTAATTTACCTCGCGCTTATTTTGGCCTATGGTGGTGTTGAGGCCATGGCGCGGGCCACCGAGAACTATCTCATATACGATCTGGTTAAGATCCTAATTGCTACAACGGCCTTCATGCACTATTACTACGATGGGTTCATGTGGAAAGTGCATAAGAAAGAGATTCGCCAGAATTTTGTTGCGGATGAAACTGGAACAGATGAACCAGATGATGGCTTGGGAACAGTGGATCGGTTGCGTCTTTTAATCAATCGATGGCCAGGTTTTTCCTACGTATTCGAGACCGGAAAACAGCTGGTTTACTTTGGCGTTCCCATCCTATTTTTTGCTTGGACCGATGCGACCTATTCCTTGTCGACATTGGAGGCAAAAGAATATCTGGCGCGTCTGACACCGGAGGTTGCGAAGGTGCATGATGACCTCGGCGTAGCGTATAGCCGCGAGGGGAAAGTGTCACAGGCTATTGCTTCACATAAAAAAGCCCTTGCTATCGACAGCACCTATGCTACGGCATACACCCACCTAGGGATTGCCTATTCGGTTGCAGGACAGCGACAGCAGGCTATTCGCTATCACAAGCAAGCTTTGGTGAGGGATGCCGACCTTGCTCCTGCGCACTACAACTTGGGAGTCGAGTATTTCCAGATGGGTAGGTTGGATAAGGCCGTGGCCTCCTTTGAACAGGCAGTCAAGCTAGATGGGGAATACCAACGAGCCTACATGGCGTTGGGTAGAGCCTACCAGCGCCAAGGAAAACCCGAGGAAATGGAAAAATATCTCGAAAAAGCACGACAGCTACAGCGGGTGTCTCTGCGGAAAGAGCTTAGCCGAAGTGCTATGCCATGGGCGACCGGTACGCCCGTCAAGAGCGACTCGTGAGTCACGTCTTCACGTCACGTCACGCCTGCGAAGCGGAGTGTCGATTTATACAAAAAATTCCTTGACATGTTTTAAAGGCCGGTTTAGATTGCGAGTTGGTCTATCTACCAACGAACATTAATGATGTAGAATCTGTTGTGGTGTTCTCAATGCTTCTGAACAAACCTTGCAAGGAGGTTATCTATGAAGAAGCTATTAGTTTTAGCGGCAGCTGCAGTAATCACTGCAGCACCGGCTTCGTCTCACGTGCCTGAGGGACTGATCTTTGGCGCTTGGAACTGGCCGACGTCTCACCTGCCCAACCTCGATGGTGACATTTCCGAATGGGATGTCCTTCCCTCAGAGTTGTGGCTTGAAATTAACGGTGATCTTTTCGCTGTTGATGACGGTAGCGGTAAGCCCGTAGACACTTCTGACCTGTGGTTCCGTTTCGCGATGGGTTGGAACGATGAGTTGGATCGTATTTACTACGTCTACGATCGCTACGACAACGTTTGGGACCGCGATGCTGGTGGTGTTGGTTGCTGCGGTCAGGATGATAGTATCGAGGTCGGTCTTGACGCTGACCACAGCGGTGACTGGTTTTGGGAACAGGAAGGCCAGACCGAAGAAGAAGCGCTGCGCACGCGCGGTCGTCAGGCCCAGACGGGTCACTACCGCTGGCCGGCTCTTGAGCCCTTCGGTTGGTACTGGTTCTGGATGACCACCGCTGATTGGCATGACGAAGAGCCACATTCTTGCTGCGCCGACTCGTTTACTCTCGATGGTGTGCACGGCTCTGAGGCTACAATCCAGGCCGAGTGGTACACGGTTGCCTGGGATGATTTCAACTTTGCCGGTGCGGACCAGAGTGTTCGTCACGACTTCGTCGAAGGTGAGATCATTGGTGCCGGCCTGCAGGTAGTTGACAACGATAACGGAACCGAAGAAGATCCCATGACCTGGAAGTGGGTTTTGGGTGGTCAGTCAGACATCTTTGGTAACGCCAGTTCTTTCAGTGACTTCATCCTCCTCCCGGTCGACACGGAAAACTTGCCGACCGCCGTCGAGAATGATAGCTGGGGCCACATCAAAGCTTCGGTTGCACGCTAATTTGATGTTTAGTATGTAGTCTGGTCTTAGACCACAAAAAAGAGGAGAGATCACAGTTGATCTCTCCTCTTTTTTTTTATATATAATGTTATATAGTTTGATACATGTTTTTCAATTTCTGGCCCCTTACCCTCACGCTCCTAAGCGAGGTAACTGAACCGTGAAAATATGGGGATGGTTTACCATTGCCTGTCTCGCTGTCGCACAGTCAACTTCTGCCGTGACAATTTATCGTATTGGCGGAGAGAGCATACCACAGCCCGAATTGAGCGTTCCCTACGATTTCGTACAACTATCTTGGTCTGATGTTGAACCTGCTCGCCACGGCAGGGCCTATCTCTTAGAAATGGATCCGAATTTTATCGCTCCACAGCAGCTTGATCCGTCGGTTAATCTCACTCCTCAACTCGAAGAATTGGGAGGACGTATCCTGTCGCTGACTTGGACGGGATGGGGGCCGGCTTTAGGGCGTGACATCAAGATGTTTGATGGAGATCTCGAAACGGCGTTTCTCGGCGATGGCGACTGGGGGGGAGACTACGGGGTAATACGACAAAAGTCCATGATCTTTGATCTGGGAGGCGTTTTTCTCTTAGACCGGATTGAGCTCTCCCCGCGAGAGCGGTTTCTCAATGATCGTTTCATAGAGACGCTCACTATCGGTCTAAATGATGGAGACCCGCTTAAAGACGGAACGCGCGAGTTTGCCTCTGGGCACAGAGGCCAATATTTCGACTTCGATATAGCGCACCAGTTATTCGAGAATACGGAGTCACAGCTTAACTTGAAGCTGCCACAGGTGCCGGTGCGTATGTTGCTGTTTGAAGCTCCAGAGAATGCGCGCGGCATTTGGGAGGTAGCCGAGTTGAAGATTTATGGGATCGGTTTTGCCCCAGAGGCCAGCTATGTCTCCAACGTGATCGACCTCGGGGCTTCGGCTAGTCTGGGTGAGGTTGTTTGGTCCGGAAGCCAAGACGCCGTTTCTGAGATAGACATTGCCATGCGTGCCGGAGACGATGAGGATCCGAACAACTACTGGCGCTTTACGTTCAGAGGCGACGAACGAGCGCGATTTGACGCAAACGGGTTGCCGCTGGTGTTGAAGAGTTACAATCGATTGGATTCGGGAGAGAAGGCGGGGATCACACACGATACAGAGAACTGGGACTTTTGGTCGACGGCCTATGAGTTTGATACAAGTCGCGGTGATCTCGTCAGCAACAAGCCGCGTCGCTTTGTCCAGTTCAAGGCTGATTTTACCTCGGGTTTGGCCAGTGGTGGACAGCTCGACTATCTGCAGTTTAAAGTGTCTATTCCACCGGTAGCGGATCAAGTTATGGCCGAAATCACGCCAAACCAAGTTCCAGCCGGCATCGCCGCCTCTTTCACTTACAAGATGAAGCCTCTGCTCAAGGCCGATGATCTCGGTTTTGATAGTATTTCTATTGATACGCCAGCCCAGCCTATCAGCGTTGATGCGCTACGCATAGGTGGTGTAGAAGCAAACTTCGAGTTGATTTCCTTAACTTCGAGTGGTTTTACTGTTCGAATTCCTCGGGTGGACACGGATCAGACGGGGGAATTGATAGAGATCGACTTTCAAGCTGAGGTGTTCAAATACGGCACGGTGTTTTCAGGCCGTGTCTTTGACAGTGAACGCCCTGAGGAAGTGCATCAAACTGTGACTCCCGGCGATGCCGATCCTCTCGTTGATGCCAATGGGCTCCGCGTGGATTTGCGGGGCCTATCTCAAAAGACTATTCAGGCTATGCGCTTATCTTCACCGGTTATTACGCCGAATGCAGATGGAATCAACGACGAGATCGAAATAGTATACGATTTACTCAACTTGACGCGGACTGAACCTGCGACGGTTGAGGTGTATGATTTAGCTGGTCGACGGTTGGGGTCTATCCGGGCAGGGGTGGCTGAGAGCGGTCGATTTTCCACCGTGTGGAATGGGCGTGATGACTTAGGGAACGTGTTACCGCCTGGTTTGTATATCATTCGCTTGATGGTGGAAACCGACAATGGTACAGTTGCTAAACAGCGCACTGTCTCGCTGGCATATTGATTTTTAACGAGGATTCACAGTTGGAGAAAGCCATGAATCGCTTCAGTTTTTTGGGCTGTGTATTGCTTGTGATGGGGTTGGGATGGTTTAGCGTCGCAAACGCGCTTACAATCTTCCGCATTGGTGGAGAGAATTTGCCGCGCCCAGATGTGAGCGGCGATGTTGAATTTGTCCAGTTGAGTTGGAATGAAGCGGAAGAGGCCCGACACGGTAGTTTAGAATTGTTGGAAGCCAGTCCGGACTATATAAAGCCACGCGAGCTTGATCCAAGTGTGAATCTCACGCCTTCGCTCGAAAGTAGTGGAGGCCAAATCTTAGCGCTTGGTTGGACGGGTTGGGAAAGGCGTCTGGAAGAAGATCTGGTGTTTTTTGACGAAGATCCGAGCACTGCCTACCTGGGCGACGGGCACTTTGCCGCACACGCACCTCCTCAGAAACATTTGATCTTTGACTTTGGTGGGCGCTTTCTGATCCAACGAATTCGTTTTTTCCCACGAGAAAAGCACGAAAATGACCGTTTCATACAAAAATTTGTCATAGGCATTAGTGACGGAGATCCGCTTAAAGACGGCACGCGCGACCGCGACTTTGGCACGCGTGGCCACTATGTGAATTTTGATGTCGCCTATGAAATTACTGAGAATACGGATTCGGATATTACCCTGGAAATGCCCCCCGTACCCATTAAGCAGATACTATTCCAAGGATTCGAAAACACGCGTGGCATATGGGAAGTTGCCGAGTTTCAAATCTTCGGCATTGGGTATGCTCCATTTGCTCACTACGTATCGAACGTCATTGATCTGGGTGAGCCCGCAAGTTTGGGGCAGTTGACCTGGGTGGGGAATAAGAACCAAGACGCAAAGATAGATATTGCCATGCGTGCTGGAGACGACGACGATCCGAATAACTATTGGCGTTTTACGTTTAGGGGAGACGAACGCACCCGCTTCGCGAGCAGCGGGCGGCCGCTCAAGTTGGCCGACTACAAGCGTCTGGAATCAGGTGAGAAAGCGGGTATTACCCACGATACAGAGAACTGGGATTTTTGGTCCACTCCCTATGAATTTGAATCTGAGGGAGGTGATTTAGTGGGAAATAAACCGCACCAGTTTGTGCAGTTCAAGGTTGATTTCCTCTCTGGACTTGAGGCCAGTGGCCAGTTGGATTACCTGCAGTTTTCGGTTTCCATACCGCCTATTGCCAGCGAAGCGCTCGCTGAGATTGAGCCAAATAAAGCACCTGCCGGAGAGGTCACATCATTCACGTATAAAATAAAGCCGAATCTCGATAGCGGAGACTTGGGCTTTGACAGTATATGGATCGAAACGCCGGCTCGTGCAGTCGGTGTTGATGCAGTGCGTATTGGTGGTGTCGAGGAAGATTTCGAACTCGTCGACATGGAAGATACGGGCTTTACGGTTCGAGTGCCTCCGGTCAGTATTCAGCAGACAGAGGAATTGATCGAAGTGGATTTTCGTGCCGAGGTTTTCAAATTTGGCACCGTATTTTCGGGTCGTGTGTTTAACAGCGAGATGGCCGAAGAGGTGTACCAGGCGCTGACTCCGGGCAATGCTGATGATTTATATGATGGCGATGTGCTTCGAGTGGATTTAGCCGGCCTTGAGTCAAAAACTATTCAGGCCATGCAGCTCTCTTCCCCTGTTTTAACTCCCAATAACGACGGTGTTAATGACCGAGTAGTCATTGAGTATGATTTGCTCAATTTGGCGGGTACGGTGCCAGCGTCGATAAACATTTATTCGCTATCTGGGCAGCGCCTTGGCTCCGTGCCGGTAGCTGGAGTTGCGAGTGGCCGGTTCTCCACGCAGTGGGACGGTCGCGATGAGAGTGGAAAAATTCTACCTCCAGGCATGTATATACTGCGCTTAGAGGTGGCCGCTGATCAGGGCAAGGATTCGGTCGAGCGCATTATTTCTTTGGCCTATTAATACGCCATGCGACGATTTTGCAGCAAGGTTTTCCAGTGGGTGTGCTGTATTTTGCTCTTACCAAACAGTGCAGCAGACGCGCAGGGACATCGTATCACGGCCAATCAGGTTGTCACAGAAGGTAGGCACTGGGGCAGCTGGTCTTTTCCAACCGGTATATTGGAAATCTCCAATGAGGGGGAAGTAACGCCTCGCCTGCTGCGTAAGAATACCAACGCCTCGTCTGATATTCTTAATTATTTGCGTCTCCATCCGCCGCCCTCACTTGGTAGTAAAGCGGCCGAAGACATTCAACTGATCGATGCCATACAGGCGGGGTCCAATCGCGAGGGAGTCTTAAATATCCTCGATGGTGATATGACCACGTACTGGGAACCCGATCGATTGCAGCCAGACGTTGATCTGGAGTCGCAGTGGTGGTTCTCCATTGACCTTGGGCGTTTCGTATTCGTTGAAAAGATGGTATTGAGGTTTGTAGATGAGGAGTTGGGGGATCCCTTTCTCCTTTTTGATGTACTCGTTTCGAATGGCCTCAATCCCGTGCGAGTACCGGGTTCGAAGTCACCGGAGTACAAGACCGTCTTTCGCCATCTACAACCGAACAAGACCCAGCGCGTGTTTGAGATTGACTTTAGCGATGTCGCGGAAGCACAGAGTGAGGGGATACGGTTTGTTCAGATCGTCGTAAACGGGAGTGATTTGCAGCAGGGCAGAGAGGTTGATCGCGAAGTATATAATACGCTCGATGCGGATAATCGAGGTGTGGTCCAGTATAATAAGAGGCTGTCTGACGGGCGCGAGGTCGTGGTAAAGCAGAGTGTATATGAACAGCTTGAAGTCGATCGACAGGGGGCTATCCGCTATTTTATGCGCGAGCGTCCTCGCTTAGCCGAGTTGGAACTCTGGTCGACCGGGGACGAAATCGTTAACGGGACCGTTGAGCGCGGTGGATTTATTACTTCTACGCAACAAATCAACACGGCGGCCGTTATTGACGGGAATATCCAGAGCTTTGGAACGGTGACAACCACCATTGCGGAAATCACCGATCCCAATGAGTTGAATCTCGATATGTTTTTTGACCTAGGCTCATTCTATTGGATTGATACGCACCGCATTGTCTACAATCCGGGCAATGTCCATGCCCGTAGCTTTTTTGATTATCAATTAGACTTTTCTGACGGTTCCCGTGCACCCGATGGTGAATTAAGCTGGTCTACTGCGCTTTTTCGCGAGCAGGAAGCGACTCTTAAAGCTGTGATTGAAGGCAATCGCTTTGAGCCAGTAAAGGCCCGTTTTTTTCGCCTACAAGCCAAGGCGCGCAACATGAGGGGCAATGCGCTGGTACCCGTTGCCGAAATGCAGCTTTACGGTGAGGGCTATCAGCCGCGAGTAGAACTCGAATCGGATCTCATCCGTTTAGGAGGACGCCGCAACCTGCTGTCGATTGAGTGGGATGCCGACGTGCCGCCGGGCACCAGTGTGCAGATTCAAACGCGCACGGGCAACGAATTAGGCGAGATATTGCATTATTTCAAGAAAGACGGAACCGAGGTCACCGAGTTCCAGTATAGTAAGTTATTGTCTCTATTTCGTGGAGATATCGTGCCTGAGGAGGTGCCGGGCAATGATTGGAGCGATTGGAGCGAGCCGTATACGTTTTCGTCGGGGAGTCCCATTACTTCTCCCTCACCGCGTGAGTATCTCAAGGTACGGGCTACGCTGGTTTCCGACGATCCCGTCGCATCGGCCACGCTTCGTTCTATCCGACTCCATTTTGTCGATCCCGTAGCGCAGGGTTTAATCGGAGAAGTTGTTCCGCATCAGGTAGATTCCCTCGGGGTAGAGCGGCTGTTCTCGCTTTATATACGCCCTGAATTTGCGCGAAATGACAGCGGGTTTGATGAATTAATGTTGGTTGCACCGCCGGATATGGCATTGAACTTTGTTGGGTTATACGCCGGAAAAGAAGCGGACTTTATCGGTGGGGACCGCGCGGTGGATGACTTAGCTGTGGCCGATGTACAACTCATGGCCCAGGGAGGGGATAGCCTGCGTGTGGCCTTTGCCACAATCACCCCGAGAGACGATGTCGACGTGTTGCGATTGGATTTCCGCACGGCCCTTTTCTCGACGGGGGCCGTACTGCGGCCAGCACTGCAGCAGCGCGACCGGGCCAACAACGCGTGGCAGCGCGTAGATTCAGGGAATGCAGTTGCGCTGGGACAGGGCAACACGACTACGCTTGTGGGGTCGGTCGGCCGAAAGGAACTGATTCGCGATGTTTCGGTGACCCCTACCGTGTTTTCGCCCAACGGCGACGGGATCAACGAGGAGGCCACATTTGCATTTACCGTTATTCGAGTGGGTGACGATAGCCCAGCTGAAGTCGTGGTATACGACTTAAGTGGTCGGCAGATGCGGCGTTTGGTAGAACAGCGCACGGTGGGTACGGGGGCGCGAGCACTGCGTTGGGATGGCCGAGATGATGCGGGTGAGATGGTGATGCCTGGCATCTATTATGCGCGTCTACGCGTTGCCACAAGGACTGAAGGAGCGGCAATAGACAATGCCGAGGCACTGCGTCCTGTCGTCGTCGTCTATTGATCGTTGGTATCTAAGGGAGGACAGGAGTTGAAGATTATATTTTTAAGCATTCTTCGTGCACATAATTCCCGCTTTCTGCCGATGTTGTGTATAGCTGTCTGGGCTATGGGTGGTGTTGATGTGGCGCTAGCGCAAGGATACCGATTGAGTCGTAGCCAAGTCATTGTCGAAACTCAGCGCCATTGGGGAAATTGGATCTTTGCCCAGGGGACTTTGCAGATTGATGGAGGCCAAGTGCAGCCATCCGTAATGCGAAGCAATACCAATGCCGTTTTCGATATCGTCGACTTTCTGCGGCTAAACACGCCATCTTCCATTAAAAAAGACCCCGAAGATATCGAGCTGATTGATGCAGTTCAATCGGGTTCGAATCGCGCGGGCGTTCCCAATATTATGGACGGTGATATGACGACCTATTGGCAGCCTGCACCTGCTGAAGAGGGAAGTGATTTGGCGACGCAGTGGTGGTTTGTGGTTGATCTCGGTCGCTTTGTTTATACTAAAAAACTCGTGTTGAAGTTTGTAGATGAAGAGTTAGGTGATCCATTTTTACTTTTCGATGTGTTAGTTTCGGATGGATTGGCACCGCCGCGTGTGCCAGGCTCGAAGGTGCCGCGCTATAAAACGGTTCTTAGAACGCTGCAGGAAAATAAGGATCAGCGCGTTTTTGAAATTGATCTAGAAGACGTTAGTGCCGAAGCCGAGAGCGAGGGCATTCGGTTTATACAGGTCGTTGTTAACGGCACAGATGCGGGTCGAGGGCGAGAAGTAGCGAGAGAGGAATACGAGGCGCTGCCTGTAGTCGACCGGGGAGACGTTGAATACAACAAGAGGTTGATTAACGGTGGGCAGGTGCCTGTTCGGCAGGATATATTTGAGCAACTGGACGCAGAGCGTCAGGGGGATGTTCGCTACTTTCGCCAAGAGCGACCGAGGCTGGCAGAGCTCGAAGTGTGGGGATTGGGCGATGAAATCCTGAGCGGGACCGTTTCACGCGGCGGGTTTATCAATTCGACAGAGCCCAATGTGGCGCTCAGTTCTTTTGTAGACGGTGATCGTGGCACGATATCTCAGATGGTCTGGGATGCACAGCCTGGCGCGACGCGGATATTTGATCGCGAGCTGTTTTTTGACCTGGGATCGTTTTATTGGATCGACACGCATCGTATGGCCTACGGCGGACGTTTCCGGCGTTTTGGTGACTACCAACTACAGTTTTCGGATGGTTCGCTTGCTCCAGACGGCACGCTGGAGTGGAGCACTGCATTGGATCGCACGCAGGCGGGCCGCGTCCGCGAAGACGTTGAAGGCAATCATTTTGATCCGGTCAAAGCTCGCTTTTTTCGCATGTTTTGGCAGATCAAAGAGCGCGGCAGTAGTCGAGTTGAATTGGCTGAGATCCAACTATATGGGGACGGTGTTCAGCCGCGGGTTGAGTTAGAATCGGATTTGATTCGACTCGGAGGAAGTAGAAATCTCTTGTCTATAGAGTGGGATGCCGATGTGCCGCCGGGTACGAGTGTGCAAATTCAAACTCGCACCGGTAACGAATTGGGCGAGGTCTTACACTACTTCAAAAAAGACGGGACCGAAGTGACAGAGTCCCAATATGGCAAACTGCTGTCGTTGTTCAGAGGTGATATTGTCCCCGAAGAGGTCCCGGGCAACGATTGGAGTGATTGGAGCGAGCCGTATAAAATATCGTCCGGTAGCCCAATTACTTCGCCCTCGCCGCGCGAGTATCTCAAGATTCGAGCGACTCTCGTCTCCGATGATCCAAATACTGCGGCGACGCTGCGCTCTATTCGGCTCAACTTTGTCGACCCTGTAGCCCAGGGACTCGTGGGTGAAGTGGTGCCGTTTCAAGTGGATTCACTTGGCGTGGAGCGTTCATTCTCTCTTTATATACGTCCTGATTTTTTACGCAATGATAGCGGTTTTGATGAGTTGCTTCTCGTGTCGCCTCCAGATATGACGCTGGGATTTGCCGGTCTCTTCGCAGGGGCTGAAGAAGATTTTGTGGGCGAAGCAAACCTAGCGGCGCTGGAGGTAGGGGGAATCGAAGTGGCCCAAAGTGGTGGGGACAGTTTGCAGGTGTCTTTTGCGGCTATTGGTCCGAGTGACAGTGTCGAAATTCTACGGCTAGATTTTCGCACGGCGCTTTTTTCAACGGGTGCCGTGCTAAAACCGCTGCTTCAGAAACGAGGTGAGGACAGCTCTTGGCAGCGCGTGGATGCGGGCAATGCCTTTGTGCTTGGAGAGGGTAATACTACGACGCTTGTCGGGTCTGTAGGTCGCAAAGAGCTCATTCGAGACGTAGCGGTGTTACCCCGCGTATTTTCGCCCAATGGCGACGGCGTTAATGACGAAACAACATTCGAATTTACCGTTATCCGAGTGGGGGACAGTAGCCCCGCTGAAGTGACGGTTTTCGATTTGAGCGGTCGGTTAGTTCGCCATCTTGTTGAGCGGCGAGCATTGAGTACGGGAGTGCGTTCTCTGAGTTGGGATGGCCGTGACGACGCGGGCAAGATGGTTGCACCGGGCATATATCATGTGCGCCTGCGCGTTGCCACAGAGACGTTCGGTGCAGGCATTGATAACGCCGAGGTATTGCGCACAGTCTCGGTAGCATACTGATAAACTTCCAGTCTGAGAGGGGCATTTAGATGATCGGTAGAATCCGATTAGTATGCGTTGGGCTAATGGTCGTTGGATTATTCTCGATGTCAGCGGGCGAGTTGTTTGCGCAAGGACATCGAGTTAGCGCAAATCAGGTCATTGTAAATACGCAAAATCACTGGAAAAACTGGGTATATCCACCGGGTACGTTGGATGTTGTCAACGGTAGCGTACGCCCGAAAAGCATGCAGCGGAATAACAATGCGGTAGTCGACATTGTTGATTTTCTCCGTCTCAATACGCCCGATCACATTAAAAAAGACCCGGAAGATATTAGTTTGGTAGACGCTGTAAAAGCAGGTTCAAATGCTGCTGATGCGTATAAAGCGATTGATGGAGACCTCACCACTTATTGGGAACCGGAGCCAGTGCCTGCGGGGATTGATTTGCCGGCACAGTGGTGGTACAACCTCGATTTGGGCCGTTTTGTTTTCGCAAAAAAAATAGTGTTGAAATTTGTCGATGAAGAAATAGGTGATCCCTTTTTACTCTTTGACGTGCTCTACTCCGACGGGCGCAAGCCCAGCCTAGCGCCCCTGTCGGCTACGCCTAGCTATGCTACGGCCATGCGCCTGTTGAAGGAGAATAAGAACCAGCGGCTTTTCGAAATCGACCTGACCAAAGAAAATAAAGAAACTGGCAGTCAGGGGCTGCGCTTTATCCAATTGGTAATCAACGGCACCGACGGGGATCGCGGAAGAGAGGTGAGCGAGACCGAATACGGCGAGTTGCCTGCGGGTGAGCGCGGTGCGATTGAATACTATAAGTATTTGCTCGATGGGGGCCAGCTGCAGGTCGACCGAGAAGTCTACGAAAAGCTGAGTGAAGACAAGCGAGCAGATATACGCCATTTTCGTCGCGAGCGTCCGCGTTTGGCAGAGATTGAGGTCTGGGGCGAGGGAGACGAAATCTTGAACGGCACGGTTTCACGCGGTGGGTACATTTCCACCACCGAACCCGGTGTGGCACTGGGTGCCTTTGTAGACGGACAGCGGGAAAGCTCGTCGCGTATCGTGTGGGGCGTCGGGGGCTGGACGGGTGCTACGACCGAGATCAACAATCGCGAACTGTTTTTCGAC
>Ga0181579_10000700_pt1 | contig 27620 bp, 29 predicted proteins | sample 071ome_24_FD_132996 | JGI IMG/M metagenome (GOLD analysis project Ga0181579, IMG submission 132996) | Coastal salt marsh microbial communities from the Groves Creek Marsh, Skidaway Island, Georgia - 071402CT metaG (megahit assembly) | ecosystem: Environmental > Aquatic > Marine > Intertidal... | reverse complement strand
TCCTGCCCGGCGGTCGGAATCCAGCGCAACCGGCTGTTGATGCCGATACCTTCTGACACATTGTCGTACTGGATGCGGTTGGACCAGCTCAGCTCCGGCGTGAAATTGATCAGTGTGGTGAAATTCATCAACCGCACGGTGAAATGCCCTTCAGGCAGGTGGATTTCGTTTTCGGAAAAATTGAGCCCCAGGTTGTAGCGGTTGCTGGGCTGCCAGCGCACACCGACACTGCGGGAGAAATTGTTGCCGCCGAAATAATCGCCCCAGGTGACGCGCAGTGAACCTGACAGGCGCCGGCGCCCGGCGAAACTGATGCCGGCGGAGCCCTGGGTAAAGGCATAGTCGCCGACCGGGATGACGATATTGCCGCTGCCATTGGAAGCGCGGTAGATGGTGAATGGCCTGCTCAGCACTTCACGGGTGCGTATCAGGCTGATATCCACGGCATCCCCGGAATTGTTGTTGGCGTTGGCGCGAATATCCTTGATCTCGGAGACCAGCCTGCCGCTGTCCAGGTCGCTGTTGCGATAGGCATCGAATCCCGCGTAAACAGAGCGCACCCTGCCGCCCGGGGCGAGGAATTTGCGGTAGCCGAAGTCCAGGGCATGGTCTTCGATACCCCGCTGGTTGACGAATCCCATGGCGGGATTGAAATTGTCCTCGATTTGCTTGTACCGGTAACCGCCGCGCCATCCAGCCGTATTCGGCGAACTCAGGCCGAATCCCCAGGACGCGTCATCGCCAGAGATGCCGTCGGTATCCGTCTGCTGGTACCACGCCTCCCCTTCCACGATCCTGTTGCCCGGCAACCGGGAGTTGCGATAGCGGAAATCGGCGCCGACGAGACTGTTGTCGATATTCGAGCGCGGGTCGCCGCTGGTGGCGATCACGCCCAACAGGGATTCGCTGAGTACATTGAGCGCCGCGCGACCGACAAATACCGTCTGGTTGTCCAGGCCGGTCGCGTCATCCCCATCCTGGTTGACCACGAGGGCGCCGACGTCCCAGTCGCCTGTCCTGCCACTGATCTTGCCGCCGGCATTGATATCCACCGGCGTGCCGCCAGGGCTGAGTCCAATCGTACGGGAAAAGAACGGCCGCCCGTTCTGCAGCGCCGAATTCGGCATCGCGTCATTGCCTTCCTCGTTGAAATTGGCGCCGACGCCGATGCGCCCGAACTGGAAAATATCCGCATCGCGGATGAAGAAATCCCGCTGTTCGGGAAAGAACAGGTTGAAGCGGGTCAGGTTGACCTGCCGGGAGTCCACTTCCGTGGCGGAAAAATCCGTGTTCAGGGTCAGCGCGGCGTTCAACTGGGGGGTAATCTTGTAGAACATGTCCAACTGCGGCTCGAGCGCATCGTCCTCGTAACCGTTCGGGCCGAAAACACGCTCGCGACGCATGACGATGTAGGGCACTACATCGAGGCCCAGGCCCTGCTGGATGCCGGTCAGGCCGGTGGCATTGCCGGCGATGCTGGGATTGATGAGGCGGTTGCGTGAAATCCAGCCGATTTCTTCCTGATTGCGGCGGATGGTGCGGCGGAAGTTGATACCCCACTCGGTATTTGCCGGATCGAAGGACAGGGTCTGGTAGGGAATGCGCAGTTCGGTGGTCCAGCCCTCGGCATCGATACTGGAGCCGGCCTGCCAGATGCCCTCCCAGTTCCTGTCCACACCGGAGACATTCTGGTAGATACCGTCCACACGCACGCCATTGGCGTTGATCTCGAAGATGAAACCGCTGCGCCGGTCCAGGTAGGGATCCAGCATGATATTGAAGGAATCGTCGTTGGGAAGGCCCTGGCCCTGTAATAAGACGTTGGCTGTTATCAGCGAGGGATCGTCCTCGTACATGCGCGCGCCGACGTAGAGCGCATCGGTGGAGTAGAACACGCGCACCTCGGTGCGCTGGCTGGGCTCAGCGTATTCGAAGGGTGCCATCTGGTGGAAGTCGGTGATGACCGCCGCCCGTTCCCAGACGTTGTCATCGAGGCGGCCGTCGATGCGGATAGCGTTATCGTTGAGCTCTGGTACGACGAAGGATTTGCCGCCCGTGATGCCGCCCAGGGGAACACCATCCTGCCCGAGCACGGCAGGCACGACGATACATGCCGCAAGCAGCAACAGGCACCGGCCTGCACTAAAGTGAAACATGCTCAAGACTTCCCCTGTTGGTACAACCAAAGCGGCTAATTTACGGACGAAAGATGGAATCAATATGAACGGCCGTCTTCAGCGGGTGTTAACAGAGCGTTCAGCGGGTGTTAACAGAGCCCTCAGCGGTTGTTAACAGAGCCTTCAGCGGCTGTTAAAAGAGCCTTCAGCGGCAACTATGAAAGCTTGAAGACTTTTTCCGCCACGTCCTGGTAGAACAGCTTCTTGTCCGCATCAGGAATGGCCATGTTGTCCAGGTCGACCACTTCCTGCAGGACATACTGGTACGGATAGTCCATCGCGTACATGGTGCGGTCGACGCCGATCTGCTGCTGGCAGAATCGCACCGCCGGCTCCCACGCCATGCCGCTGCAGGTGATGTAGACGTTTTCCTTCAGGTAGTCGCTGACCTTTTTCTTGAGCGGCTTGAGTGTCTCATAACGCTTCGAGGTCACCTGGGCGTTGTGCATGAAGTCCAGGCGATACAACCAGTACGGCAGCGCTTCACCCATGTGGCCGATGATGAATTGCAGTTTCGGGAAGCGGTCAAACACGCCGGCGGTGATGATGCGCAGCATGTGCAGGCCGGTTTCGACGCCAAACCCGAAGATGGCGCCGTCCAGGCCCACCTCGAGCATGGGCTCGATCATCGCCTTCGGCGGCGTATTCGGATGCAGGTAGACGGGCATGTCCAGGGACTCCGCAGCCTCGAACAGCGGCCAGAACTTTTTATCGCTGAGGTATTCCCCGTGCGTATGGGAATTGATGATGATGCCGCGAAAGCCCAGGGCCTGGCAGCGCTGGATTTCCTGCGCGGCAACGTCAGGCGCCTGTGGTGCCACGGCACAGAGAGCCGCGTAGCGGTCGGGATGCCGGTCGACCGCTTCCTTCACCATGTCGTTGCTGTCCCTGGCCACCCGGATCGCAGTGTCCCGGTCGAATACCTGCACACCCGGTGAGGTCAGGGAAAGTACGGCAAAGTCGATGCCGGCGGCGTCCATGTCGGCAATACGCTCGTCGTCGAGGTCCGCCAGCTTGCGGCGCACCGTCACTGGCCGCGGTTCCATGGAACTGCCGTAGAAACCCCACAGGCTGCTAAAGCCGGGATCGTCCAGCTTGCCGGTTTCGTACAAATCCCGGTACATATCCATCATTTCCTGGGGTGCCCAGGCTTCCTCAGTGGCGATACGCCGGTACTTGTCGCTGAAGGGAATGTTGGCCATGCAAAGCTCCGAAAAATGGCAGTAAAGCGGCGCAGTATAGCGAAAAAATTTTACTCCAACCCCCCTTTTGGTCCATCATTACGCCCCCAAATTACTCACCCCTATTTATTTGCAGGAGTCTCTCCGTGGCTGAAGCGAAACATCTGAAGACCGACCCACTTACCCATTACCCGGAATTGCAGCTTTTCATCGCCGGTGAGTGGATTTCGAAGGGATCGCGTAAATCAGAGCCCGTCCTGAACCCGGCTACCGGTGAAGTGCTGGGTGAACTGCCCCACGCCACCGAGGAAGATCTCGATCGCGCACTGACTGCCGCCGCGGAAGGTTTCAGGGTCTGGCGCGCCAAGCTGCCCGAAGAAAGAAGCGCGGTACTGCGCAAGGCCGCCTCGCTGATGCGTGAACGCGGAGAACAGATCACGACCGTGGCAACCCTGGAGTCCGGCAAACCGATCCTGCAGTCGCGGATCGAGCTGAAGATGTCGACCGACGTGCTCGACTGGTATGCCGAGGAAGGCCGCCGCGCCTATGGACGTGTGCTGGCCCAGCGTCAGCCCGGCTCGCGCATGTACGTGGTCAAGGAACCGGTGGGACCGGTTGCCGCCTTTGCCCCCTGGAATTTCCCGCAGGGCAACCCGGCCCGCAAGATGGGCGCCTCCCTGGGCGCCGGCTGCTCCTGTGTCTTCAAGCCGGCGGAAGACACGCCGGCCACCGCCCTGCTGATGGCCAAATGCCTGCAGGATGCCGGATTGCCGGATGGCGTGTTGTCGATCGTCTTCGGCGTGCCCCACGTGGTGTCCACTTACCTGCTGAACTCGCCCATCATTCGCAAGATGTCATTCACCGGCTCTGTGCCGGTCGGCAAGTCACTGATGAAACTGGCGGCAGACAAAATGATCCGTACGACCATGGAACTGGGCGGGCATGCACCGGTGCTTGTCTTTGAGGATGCCGATGTCGAGGCAGTGCTGAAAATGGCCGTAGCGGCAAAATTCCGCAATGGCGGCCAGGTCTGCGTGTCCCCGACCCGCTTCCTGGTGCACGAATCCATCTTCGACAAGTTTGTCGAAGGCTTCACCGCGAAAACCAAAGAGATCAAGGTGGGCAACCCCCTGGACGAAAACAACCAGATGGGGCCGCTTATTCACGCGCGCCGGCTGGAAGCCATCAGCAGCATCATCGATGATGCCGTGCAGGCTGGCGCCACTCTGGAAACGGGCGGCGCACCCATCGATGGCCCAGGCTATTTCTACCAGCCTACCGTGCTGTCCAACGTGCCGCACAGTGCCCGCATCATGAACGAGGAGCCGTTCGGGCCGGTGGCCATCATCAACCGGTTCAGCGACTTCGACGCGGTCATCAGCGAAGCCAACCGCCTGCCGTACGGCCTGGCAGCCTTTGCCTTTACCGATTCGGCAAAACGCGTGAAACTGCTTGGTGAGCAGCTCGAGGCCGGCATGATCGGCATCAACAGCTTTGCCATTTCCACGCCGGACTCTCCCTTCGGTGGCATCAAGGAATCCGGCCACGGCTCGGAGGAAGGTATTGAAGGTCTCGAAGCCTGCCTGGTGACCAAGCTTATCTCGGAGGTATGACCGTGCAATTCGCCGTCACCGCCCTCGATTACACCGACCCTGAAGCCCTTGACCGCCGGATGCAACACCGCGAGGCCCATCTCGCCAGTGTCAGGGAATTGATCAGGGAAGGCAGGTTCCTCAGCGGCGGCGCCATCCTCGATGAGGACGGCAAGATGATCGGTTCCCACCTGCACCTGGAATTCCCTGACCGGGAAAGCCTGGAAGAACATCTGCAAAGCGACCCCTACATCGGGGGCCGTGTCTGGGAGCACATCGAGATCCGGCCGGTCAAACTCGTTCCACTCAGGTAGCACGTGCGGCATTACCGTCAACAGGAATTCCTGTTGTCACGGTGCATCCATACGTTAGGTGGTTGCTGCCGGCAGGCTGGCTGCCCACCGGTCCCTGCTGCCCCTTTCGGATATTCAGACTGACAGCAGGATTGAGGGGACTGGGGGGGATTATTTTTCTTCGACTTTGCCCGTGGCGTACTTGTGAATCACATCGGCGAGAAAGGCCTGGAACGGCATGTCGGCCTGCAATGCCATTGCCTCGAGCGCACTGATATCTTCATCACGCAGGCGTATGTTGATGCGGTTGCTGCGCTTCAGCGGATTCAGGTTGAAGCGTGCGGGCAGATCCTCCACGAGGGTATAGCGGATCTCTCCTACAACGACTGGATTTTCTGCGATCTGGCTTACGTTTAATGTACCCATCTCTGGACTCCTTCAACCCGGCTTTTTCCAGGCTGTGGAGCCATCCTATCGCAGGTATTCAGCAAAGGTGGGTGAATCAGTTCGCAGTTTTGACGGTATGGCGAATCCCGGGATTTGCCAGCAATCGGCCGGCGCTATTCCGGTTTCGGGAAGTTTTCCGCAAACAGCCGCTTCTGTTCATCGGTGGCTTCAAGCTGGTATTTGCCCTTCCACTCGCTGTAGGGCATGCCGTAAACCCGCTCCCGTGCAGCCTCGTACTCGACGTCGAAACCCCTTTCACTGGCTGCCTTAACATACCATTTTGACAGGCAATTCCTGCAGAAGCCCGCCAGGTTCATCAGGTCGATGTTCTGGGCATCCTTGCGGGAATCCAAGTGCTCCAGCAGGCGCCTGAACACGGCGGCCTCGATTTCGGTTTCAGTCATTTTGTCCACGTCATTTCTCCTCTTAACGAATACTTACCCGCCCGCGAGTTTCACCCGGTACCCGGATGCCTCCAGCGATTGTTGAATTTTGTGACGCATATCACCCTGGATTTCAATAATCCCGTCCTTGACGGTGCCGCCGGTGCCGCAAAGCTGCTTGAGCTTTTTTGCCAGTGCTTTCAGCTCATCTTCGCTGCCCTGGAAACCTGTCACCAGGGTCACGCCCTTGCCCTTGCGCCCTTTCGTTTCCCGGGACAACCGAATGATGCCGTCTCCGCCTTTAAACTCCTTGACGACATCACAGCCGCAAACCCGTGCAGATAGACCGCAACGTGGACACAACCTGCCGACTTCAGTCGAATAAACCGGTCTTGAACCTGACATCCTTACCTCTTACCTCTTACCTCTTACCTCTAACCTCTAAGCTCTAACCTATTACACGGGATTATCGATATCGATGAACTCGTGGGCGATGCCTAATTCACTGGCCAGGTACTGGCCGACGGCCTGAACACCATAGCGCTCTGTGGCGTGATGGCCTGCGGCAAAAAAATGCATGCCGGTTTCACGGGCAAAATGCACGGTCTGCTCGGAAACCTCGCCCGTCAGGTAAGCATCCACGCCGGCCTCGAAGGCGAGCTCGATGTAGTTCTGGGCGGATCCGGTACACCAGCCGATCTTGTCGATACGCTTTGCGGTACCCGGAATATGCAGGGGCGCCCGCCCAAGCTGCCTGGTAATGCGCCGGACCAGTTCATCGCCGCTGCACGGTTCATCCACAACCCCCCAAACACCGACCCGGCTTTTGTGCAGCGGATCCAGGTCCGCTTCAGTATTAAAACCCAGTTTCAGGCCAAGCTGTGCGTTGTTGCCAAACTGCGGGTGGGCATCCAGCGGCAAATGGTAGGCAAACAGGTTGATGTCGTTATCGAGCAGGGCCTTGAGCCTGTTCCTGCGAATTCCTGTCACTGTCGCTTCCTCGCCGCGCCAGAAATACCCATGATGGACAAGAATGGCATCTGCCCCCTTTTCCAGGGCAGCATCGATCAACGCCTGGCAGGCGGTGACGCCACTGACCAGCGTGCCGATGGTTCCCCGGCCCTGGACCTGGAGGCCGTTAGGGCAATAGTCGCGAAATTCACCTGGCTTCAGCAGGGTATCAAGTGTGGATTGCAGTTCGGCCAGACTGACTGGCATGGATTGGTTCTCCCGTATTGGGTCGCCACCGTGTTACCTCCAGGCGCACAGCCTGTGTACAACGGGGAATTGGGTTATACTTGCCGGTCCGTAATCATAGCAAAGTCGCTATGACCGCTCTATGACTGCACACTGTCAACCGGAGCGGCACCGGGGGGAGAAACTGGCAGTTCATCATGAACAAGGTAATCAATTTTGTTATCTGGCCCGCCGTGGCCGGCCTCGCGTTCGGCTTTGCCCTGCTGCAGATGCCCAGGCTGGCCCAACTGGTTCCCGGCATCGACACTTACCTGCCGCCCGAGCAGGCCGCCGCTGACAACCTGTTTTCCTTTTCCTATTCAGACGCCATTTCCAAGGCGGCTCCGGCCGTAGTCAGCATCAACTCCACCTCGGATGTCAGGCGCAGTGTCGGCGGGCGTTATTTGCCCGGGTTGCGCCGCCCCATCCTGCTCGAGGATGAAAGCACCAGCCTGGGATCAGGCGTCATTATTTCCGCCGACGGCTACATTATCACCAGCTTCCATATTTTCGAGATCAACGACTCCGACATCGTGGATCGCTCTCTCCCGGAAATCACCATAACCCTGTACAACGGACAGACCATGCAGGCCCGCATCGTGTCCGTCGACCCCAAGAACGACCTGGCGCTGCTGAAAGTGGACGCCACGGACATGGCTTACATGACCCAGGTCGAACAAAGCACGCTGGATACCGGCGACATCGTCCTGGCCATCGGCAACCCGCGCAATATTGGCCAGTCAGTGACTCTCGGCATCATCAGCGCCCTGCTCAGGACACAGGACAGTTATGTCATCCAGACCGACGCTGCCATCAACCCGGGCAGTTCCGGCGGCGCGCTGGTCGATGTGAACGGCAGGCTGGTGGGCATCAACTCCACCATCGTGACGGAATCCGGGGGATCGGAAGGCATCAGTTTCGCCATCCCCGCGCACAAGGCCTACGACCTCATGCAGGCCTACATTGAACAGGGGCCCGGCGGCTTCCTGGGGGTGGAAGGACGCTTCCTGACCCGTATCGCCGGCAAGATGCTGCTCGATGTCGATGTGCAGGGATTATGGGTGGAGAAGATTTCGGACAACGGACCTGCCGACATGGCCGGACTGCGCAGCAATGATCTCATCATCAACCTTGCCGGCATTACCATCGACAGTGATGAAACCGCCATTCGCGCCATCCAGACCACCAATAGCCTGGGGCCTGGCGAAACCGTGGTGGCATCTGTCTACCGCAACGGTGAAATCCTGACCATACCGATCATTCTCGGTGTCGGGGAAGCCGTACTGTACTGGAGCAACGACGAAGAACCGCTGTTCGATCCCAACCCCTTCAGCGAAGGCCTGTTGCACTAGGCTCTCACCCGGCAAAACAGCCTTCAGTCCTCATCCCTGATTTCAGCTGCACGGGCATGGGCGATCAACCCTTCCGCCCTGGCCAGTACCGATGCCGTTGCCGCCAGTTCCCGGGCCGCGGTTTCCGAGCAACCGATGATTGAAGAGCGTTTCTGGAAATCATAAACACCCAGCACCGATGAGAACCTGGCCGTGCCGGAAGTAGGCAGCACGTGGCTGGGACCGGCACAGTAATCCCCGAGTGATTCGGATGTGTAACGGCCCAGGAAGATGGCGCCGGCGTGACGGATTTCCGCGAGCAAGGCATTCGGGTCCTCGACGGACAACTCCACGTGCTCTGGTGCCACCAGGTTGCAGACATCGGCCGCGGCCTTCAGGTCGGCCACGTCGATCAGCAGTCCCCGGGATTCCAGTGAGGCGGTAATGATGTCGCGGCGGGGCATTTCGGGCAGGAGCCTGTCGATGCTCGCCATGACCGCGTCTATATATGACGCATCAGGGCAAACGAGAATGGACTGGGCATTCTCGTCATGTTCGGCCTGGGAAAACAGGTCCATGGCCACCCAGTCGGGAGCGGATTTGCCGTCGCAGATGACCAGTATCTCGGAGGGTCCCGCCACCATGTCGATGCCCACCTGGCCGAACACGGCTTTCTTGGCTGCGGCAACGTAGATATTACCCGGACCGACGATCTTGTCGACGCGCGGCACACTGTCGGTGCCGTAGGCCAGCGCCGCCACCGCCTGTGCCCCGCCAATGGTGAATACACGATCCACACCTGCCAGGGCCAATGCCGCCAGCACGATGGGATTGCGGGTGCCATCGGGTGTCGGCAGCGTAGCGATGATCTCGCCCACACCAGCCACCCGGGCGGGGACGGCATCCATCAGTACCGTGGAGGGATACACGGCCTTGCCGCCAGGAACGTACATGCCGACGCGATCCAGGGGAGTGACCTTCTGGCCGTACACGGAGCCGTCGGTATCGGTGTATTGCCAGGAATCCTGCTTCTGTTTTTCATGGTAGATGCGGATGCGGTCAGCCGCTTTTTCGAGCGCGGCAACCTGGTCTGCAGGTATCTGCGCAAGGCTTTGCTCCAGCTCGTCCCTGCCGATTTCCAGATCGCTCATGGACGTTGCCTCGAGCCTGTCGAGCTGGTTGGTCCATTCAACCAGCGCCGCATCGCCGCGGGCTTTCACATCGGCGAGAATGGCGGTGACGGTGTCCTGCACCGACGTGTTTGCGATGGCGTCCCAGGCCAGGGCCTCGTCCAGATTGCGGCGAAAATCAGCGGCGGCGGCATCGAGTCGCTTGATGGTTATGCTCATCGTTTGTCCCCGTCAGGCGTCCTTTGCCGCGACAGCGGCCGCAAGCCGCTCCAGCAGGGATTGAATGTTGTCGTGCTTGATCTTCATCGCCGCCTTGTTGACGATGACGCGGGTGCTGACATCGGCGATATGTTCGCGAGGCTCCAGACCGTTGGCCTTGAGCGTCTTGCCGGTGTCTACGATATCCACGATGCAGTCGGCAAGTCCCATGATGGGCGCCAGTTCCAGGGCGCCGTTGAGCTTGATGATATCGACCTGGCGGCCCTGCTCGGAAAAATAATTCTTCGCGATATTGACGAACTTGCTCGCCACACGCAGGCGCTTCGGTGTCTCCTTCTGGTTCACCGGTGCCGCGGTCATGAGCCGGCAGGTGGCCAGCTTCAGGTCGAGCGGCTCATAGTAGCCATCGGAGCCGTTTTCCATGAGGATGTCCTTGCCGGTGATGCCGATATCGGCACTACCGAGCTCCACGTAGGTGGGCACGTCAGAGCCACGCAGCACCATCAGCTGCACGCCTTCCAGGTTGCTGTCGAATATCAGCTTGCGGCTGCTGTTCAAATCCTCGGCAGGCATGATCCCCGCCTGTTCCAGCAGCGGCAGGACCTCATCGAGAATACGCCCCTTGGTCAGGGCAATGACCAGTTTGTTCTTGTTCATGTCGGCATGCTCAGGAAGGGAGGCGTTTGATCTTGGCACCGAGCAATTGCAGTTTTTCCTCAATACACTCGTAGCCGCGGTCGATATGGTAGATACGATCGACCGTGGTCTGGTTCTCGGACATCAGGCCAGCGATGATGAGGCTGGCGGATGCGCGCAGGTCGGTTGCCATTACGGGCGCGCCCTTCAGAATCTCCTTGCCGTTGACCACCACGGTATTGCCCTTCACTTTGAGGTCGGCTCCCATACGATTCATTTCATGCACGTGCATGAAACGATTCTCGAACACGGTTTCCGTGATTGTGCCGGTGCCTTCGGCCACGGCGTTGAGCGCCGCGAACTGCGCCTGCATATCGGTGGGGAATGCCGGGTACGGCGCCGTCGTCAGGGATACCGCCTTCGGCCGATTGCCCTTCATGTCCAGGGAAATCCAGTCTTTGCCGATGTCGATATGCGCACCGGCTTCCTCGAGTTTACTGAGCACGGCCTCCAGTATATTCGGACGCGTGTCCTTGACCTTGATCCTGCCGCGCGTTGCTGCGACGGCAATCAGGTAGGTGCCGGTTTCGATCCTGTCGGGCATAACCGAATATTCAGAGCCGTGCAGCCTTTCCACGCCGCGCACGGTTATCGTGTCGGTGCCTTCACCGGAGATATCGGCACCCATCGATCTGAGGCAGCAAGCCAGGTCGACGACTTCCGGTTCACGGGCCGCGTTCTCGATGATGGTGACGCCGTCGGCAAGGCACGCCGCCATCATGACGTTTTCGGTACCGGTGACTGTCACCAGGTCCATGAATATGTGCGCGCCCTTGAGGCGATTTTTGGTCCTCGCCTTGATATAGCCGTTCTCGACAATGATGTCGGCACCCATCTTCTTCAGTGCCGCCAGGTGCAGGTTGACTGGTCTGCTGCCGATGGCGCAACCACCAGGCAGGGCCACTTCGGCTTCACCGAAATGTGCCAGCATCGGTCCCAGCACCAGGATGGAGGCGCGCATGGTCTTTACCAGTTCGTAGGGTGCATTGAAATGCCGAATGGTACCGGAATTGATCTCCACACCCAGTTTCTCACCCACGATGGACTCCACACCCATGCAGCCGAGCAGCTCCAGCATGGTGGTGATGTCGTAGAGGTGCGGCAGGTTGCCTACTTTCACCGTGTCGGTGGTCAGCAGGGTCGACGCCATGATCGGGAGTGCCGAGTTCTTCGCACCCGCGATGCGGATTTCGCCTTTCAGCGGAATACCGCCATGTATCTCTAATTTGTCCACTGTCTTACAGTTTCCTTGACCAGGGTACGCCCTGTTAGCAACGGCGCATTTTAACAAGATTCGTGCATGGTCGCTGAACTTATTTAGCGACCCAAACCCGTTCTCACAGCCATAAAAAAAGGCCCTCGCGGGGCCTTTTGCTGCAGGAACCGGTTCAGTTACCGGTACCTGTGTGCTCCTCGCGCGTCAGCAGCTGCATGCTGATGGCATGTATGGCTCCGCTGGCAATATGGGGATTCAGTACGCGATAAACGGATTGCTGGCGCTTCACCGCATTCAGGCCGGCGAAGGCATCGGAAATGATACGCACCTGGTACTTGCCGTCTGCGCCTGCAGCAGTGATATCCGCACCTGCGAATTCGGCAGACAGGGCTTTTTCAATCTCTTCAGGATTCATGTCGGACGGCACCTATTCCTCGATCTGCCAGAGATCGATGACTTTATCGATATCGAAATCATTGCGGGTCATCAGGTTGTCGAACCTGGAGTAGTACTGGCGGCGCAGGTTGACTCCCTCCACGTACAGGTTGCGCAATTTCCACACGTCCTCGTCATTCAGGAACATGGTGTACTGCACCTCGATCCGGTTGCCGTCATCGCCCAGCACGGACATGCGTACATTGGCGGCGCGATCGGAATTGGACTGCTGCCGATTGTCCAGTATCTCGAATTCAACGCCGCCATATTCAGCCAGGGCACTGCCGTAGAATTCCACCAGGGATGCACGGAAAACGCCGGCGAACCGGTCCAGCTGTCCGGGAGTGGCGCCATTGGGTCCCTGCCCGTACTTTGCCATCACGCCGCGTGCCACTTCGCGAAAGTCCACGAACTCCGAGAGGGCATTTTCAACCGTGGCGAAATAGGCTTCACGGTCGGACTGGTACAACGGCTGGATCTCGGTCATCCGCTGCATTAGACCGCCGATGTAGCGCTCAACCGCTGCTTCGGCACTTTCCTGCTGGGCGCAAACCGGCAAGGCCGCTGTCGCAGAAGCTGCCAGTAAACCCAATGCCAGCAATGCTCGGCGCAAGGTATTCATGAGTTGACTCCGTGGTAATGTGTGGTCGGTTCCGGTTCTGTTAGAGGAACGGAATCCTGGCAAAAAGTTTCACGCCCCTCCCTGCCAGGCGGGCATTCTACCCGAATATGCAGTTTAAAAAAATTCACCCCGATGTCATTCAGGGGACGCGGCCGGGCTACTTGATTATTAAGGGGAGACTTGCCATATTGGCCGCTGTTTTTTGAGTCGGTCGGCTGCGGGCCTTCAGGGCAGCAGACCAGGAAAATGGCATGAGTATTTATTTGGCCGCGGTCTATATTGTTTTTGGATTCGCGGGACTTATCTGGAGCGCCGACCGTTTCGTTCTGGGCGCTTCCACCACTGCGCGCAACCTCGGCGTTTCCCCATTGATTATCGGCCTGACCATTGTCGCCTTCGGCACGTCAGCGCCCGAAATCTTCACCTCCGCGACCGCATCAATCCAGGGCTCTCCGAATATTGCCATCGGTAATGCCCTGGGTTCGAACATAGCCAACCTGGGCATCGTCCTGGCAATCACATTGCTCATACAGCCCATAGAGATACCCCTGTCGCTCCTGAAAAAGGAAATACCGGCGCTGCTGGTCGTTTCCGCCTGCTGCTTTATTGTCTTCGCGGATCTCACGCTGAACATGTTTGACGGCTTGCTGCTGCTTTTCCTCCTGGCCGTTTTTACCTGGCGTGTCGTCAAGGACCTGAACCTGCTGGACAAGGATCCGGCAAATGATGTGAACATCATCAATCCCGACGAAGTCACCGACGAATTCATCGCCGACGACATGTCCACCCCCAAAGCAGTGGCATTGCTCCTGTTCGGCCTCGTTTTGCTGGTCATCAGCTCCAACATCCTCGTGGAAGGCGCCCGCAGTGTGGCCATGGCCCTGGGGGTGAGCGAACTGGTGATCGGGCTGACGGTCATGGCCGTGGGCACCAGCCTGCCGGAACTGGCCACCTCCATCACCAGTGCCGTCAAGGGTCACTACGACCTGGTGCTGGGCAACATTATCGGCTCCAATATTTTCAACATCCTCCTGGTGCTGCCGGTACCCTCTTTTATTTCCCCATTCGTGATCCAGCCCGAAGTCCTGACCAGGGACTACGCCACCATGATGCTCATCACACTCGGCTGCGCCTACTTCCTGTACATGCGGGCCCGCAAGGGTCAACAGATCGGCAGGCCCGCCGGCATAGTTTTAATGGCTATATATATCGCTTACACTGCAATCCTGATTGTCAGCCAGTAGGGGTTGCCGTTCCGTGGACAAAGCAGCGCTGAAACAAAGCGCCCTCCGCACCATTCAGCTTGAACAACACGCCGTTGAAAACCTTGCCTTGCGCATCGACGAGGATTTCTTCACGGCCTGCGAACTGATCCTCGCCTGTCAGGGGCGGGTCATCGTGATGGGTATAGGCAAGTCCGGCCATATCGCCAACAAGATCGCCGCCACGCTCGCCAGCACCGGCACGCCAGCCCACTTCGTGCACCCGGCCGAGGCCAGTCATGGCGACATCGGCATGGTCACTGACCGTGACGTTGTCATTGCTATTTCCAATTCCGGAAAAACCGCGGAAATCGAGGCCATTCTCCCCATTCTCAAGCGCAAGGGGGTGGCCCTGATCGCACTGACAGGCAACCCGGACTCCCTGTTAGCCAGGCAGGCCAATGCCAACCTCAATGCCAGTGTGGAACAGGAAGCCTGTCCGCTTGGCCTGGCTCCCACTACCAGCACCACCGCAGCCCTCGTCATGGGTGACGCCCTGGCCATGGCGCTGCTTGAAGCCCGCGGTTTCACTGCCGAGGACTTTGCCTTTTCCCATCCGGGCGGAAACCTTGGCCGGCGCCTGCTGCTCATGGTCAACGACGTCATGCATACCGGCAAGGCCATCCCTGGCGTCAGTGAGGACACCAGTGTCAAGGATTCGCTCCTGGAAATGTCCGCCAAGAAGCTGGGCATGACCACCATCACCAACAGCAAGGGCAAGGTAGTCGGCGTATTTACCGATGGCGATCTGCGGCGCTTCCTGGACAGCAGCAGGGACATGAACAACACCCCGATCCGCGACGTCATGACCAGCACCTTCAAATCCATTTCCGGCGCGGCACTGGCGTCGGAAGCCGCGAAGCTCATGCAGGACAACGAGATATATACCCTGGTCGTGACCGATACCAATGATGAGTTCTGCGGCATCATCACGATGCATGACCTGCTCAAGGCAAATGTCGTATGAGAAAGATGCTATGAACAACGGCAATATTCCCGACAAGGTCACAACACTGGCCAGGGACATCCGCTTGCTCGCACTGGACGTCGATGGCGTGATGACCGACGGCCGACTGTACTTCGACAACCAGGGCGAGGAGATCAAGGCCTTCAATACCCTCGACGGCCTCGGCCTGAAACTGCTTATGAAAAGCGGCGTACGGGTAGCCCTGATCACCGGCCGGACATCACAGATCGTCGCCGACCGGGCACGCAACCTCGGCATCGACCTGGTGTTCCAGGGCCGCGATGACAAAAAGGTCGTGCTCGACGGAATCCTCGAAACCCTCCGGCTGGATTACAGCACGGTTGCATATGCCGGTGACGACCTGCCCGACCTTGCCTGCATCACAGCGGCAAAACTCGGCGTCACCGTGCCGGACGCACATTTCCTGGTACGCGATGCCGCCGATGCCGTCACCGTGCGCGCCGGTGGAGCGGGTGCCGTCCGGGAAATCTGCGACTGGATCCTGCTGGCCCAGGGTAATTTCGACACAGCTGTCAGTCCGTTCCGCTAAACGGTAACTGCACATGGCCTCTTCCTTCCCAGCGCCGGCGAACCCGGAATCCGACATTCGCAGGACAAGCCTGCGCAAGCACATGCTGGCGATTCTCGTGCTCGGCGTAATCGTTTATTACCTGTTCGACTCGGCCACCGACGAGGAAATTCTCGACTTCAACCAGTTGCTCGGCCTGTCCGCGCAGGAATACGACTATTTCATGGGAGATGTCGACAGCATCCATTACACCCGCGAGGGCCGGGCCGATTACCGGTTCCGCGCCAGCCGTGTGACCCATTACCCCAATCCCGAGTACAGCATCATCGAATCGCCGCGATTGGTCATTTACCGGCAGGACGACTCTGCCTGGCGCATCAACAGCGTGAGCGGCCGCGTCGACGTGGAAGCAGGCAGCAACCGGGAACGCCTCGTACTCACTGAAAATGTTATTATCAGGGGCATAACAGCCGCCGGCAGGCCGGTGAATATCTATACCGACTCGCTCACGCTATACCCGGCAGAGAAAAGCATCAGCACCGACAGCGAGGTCATGCTTGAATCCGAGGGTTTTTACTCCACCAGCCAGGGTCTCACCGCAGACCTGGTCACGGATGTCATCCGGCAGCTTGCCGGCGGATTTATGCGTTATGAACAGCCAGGACAGGGGCAATGAAACAATGACAACCAGGACCGCAAAAACAGCCCGCCTCGCCCTGGCCTGTACCTGCTTGGCGGTTTTTCTCCCTGCCGCATCGCAGGCGCTGCCTGAGGACGCCGGTCAGCCCATCCTGGGCACCTACGACAACAGTCTTCTGCTGCTCGATGAAGGCAAACAGGTGTTTTACGGAGCACCCGGTACACCGGCGGAAATCATCCAGGGCACGCTGAAAATATCCGGCGAGGAAATCGTCATCGAACGCATCGACGGCGAAGTGAAAAAAGTATCGGTCACCGGCAGCCCTGCCCTGTACCAGCAGCAACCTGCCATCGACCAGGCGCTTGTCACCGCGGAAGGCCAGAGCATCATTCTGGATTACGACACCCAGCACATGTCGGCGGTCGGTAATGTCCGTTTCACCCAGGGCAATGACCAGTGGACCGGCTGCCAGATCGATTACTACCTGGAAAGCCGGCAACTCAGCACGCCGCGTTGTGCCGATGGCAGCCAGGCCCGCGCCATACTCTCGCCCAGGAACACACAGTGACAGTACCCTTTTCATGAAGACGCTGCGGGCAGAGCACCTCGCCAAGTCCTACAAGGGCCGCAAGGTCGTCTCCGACACCTCCATCGAGGTCAGCAGCGGTGAGATCATCGGCCTGCTCGGACCCAACGGCGCCGGCAAAACCACGTCGTTCTACATGATCATCGGCCTGGTCAGGGCCGATCACGGCAAGGTGTCCATCGACGGCGAGGATGTCACGCGTGAACCCATGCACGAACGGGCCCGCAAGGGACTCGGCTACCTGCCTCAGGAAGCCTCCATTTTTCGCAAGCTCTCGGTCAGGGACAACATCCTGGCCATTCTCGAAACCCGGCCGGAACTCGACAGGCAGCAACGGGAACAGAAAGCGGAACACCTGATGGCCGAATTCCACATCGGCCACCTGCGCGACACCCTCGGGATGAGCCTGTCCGGGGGTGAGCGGCGACGGGCGGAAATCGCCAGGGCCCTGGCCACCGATCCGGCCTTCATCCTGCTTGATGAGCCGTTTGCCGGGGTCGACCCCATCTCGGTCAACGACATCAAGCAGATCATCGGCAAGTTGAGTGACCGGGGCATCGGCATCCTGATCACCGACCACAACGTCCGGGAAACCCTGGAAATCTGCCAGAAAGCCTACATCGTCAGCGAGGGCTCGGTCCTGGCTTCGGGCACACCTGGAGAAATTCTTGAAAATCAACAGGTTAGAGAAGTGTACCTGGGACAGCAGTTCCGCATGTAGCCGCCCGCTCCGGGAATGCAATAATCGTTCCGAACCCCACGATTTCCTGTAATAAAACACGGGAATTTGCTATTCTTCAGCCCCGGTTTCAGCCCCGCGGGGCTGGCTAAATCACGTCAACGGCAGGCATTTTTGCCGCATTAAAATACCTTCTGTATGAAGCTAGCACTCCAGCTAAAACTGGGTCAGCAACTCACCATGACCCCCCAGTTGCAACAGGCCATTCGCCTGCTGCAGTTGTCGACTCTGGATCTGCAGCAGGAAATCCAGGAAGCCCTGGAATCCAACCCGTTGCTGGAAATCGACGAGTCCGGCGAATCCTCCGACTACTCCGAAAACCAGGCCGAAGGTGAACGCGAATTCAAGGAAGGCGAGGAGTTCTCGGCCACTGCTTCGGGCAAGGAAGCCGACAGCGACAGCTACAACGATCAGGATCCCAACGGCGAATTTTCCAGCGCCGACAACTGGGAGGACAAGAACATACCCGATGACCTGTCCGTTGATTCGAGTTGGGACGATATCTATACCAACACCGCCATGCCGGCCTCTTCTGCACCGGCCGATGGTGATGACTTCGATTTCGATACGCGCAACAGCAAGACCGACACCCTGCAGGATCACCTGAACTGGCAGCTCAACCTGACACCCATGTCCGATGGCGACAGGCTCATCGCCATGGCCATCATTGATGCCATCGATGCCAATGGCCAGCTTACGCTTTCCGTCGAATCCATCCATGCCGGACTGATCCGCGAACTGGATATCGATGAAGCGGAAGTGCTGGCGGTTCTGCACCGTATCCAGCAATTCGATCCCGTGGGCGTGGGCTACCGGGACCTGAAGGAATGCCTGGCATTGCAGCTGCGGCAGATTGACCCGGACTTTCCCGGTGTGGCAACTGCTGCACGCATCATCGAGGATCACCTGGCACAGCTGGCCAGCCATGATTACGCGCAAATCATGAAAGTGCTGAAAATCAAGGAAGACGAACTCAAGGAATCCCTGAAAATCATCCTGTCCCTGAATCCCAAGCCGGGATCCGAAATCACTCCCTCAGACACCTCTTACATCGTTCCCGATGTCTTCGTTACCAAGCGCAACGGACGCTGGCATGTGGAACTGAACCCGGAAACGGCGCCAAAAATCCGGGTCAATCCGGAATATGCCATGCTGGCCAATGGCAAGGGCTCGGAGGCGGACAATACCTTTATCAAGGAAAACCTGCAGGAAGCGCGCTGGTTCATCAAGAGCCTGCACAGCCGCAACGAGACCCTGATGAAGGTCTCCACCAAGATCGTCGAACACCAGAAGGGGTTTCTCGAATATGGCGAGGAAGCCATGAAACCTCTTGTCCTGCATGACATTGCCGAGGCTGTCGGCATGCACGAATCAACCATATCCCGCGTGACGACGCAGAAGTACATGCATACACCACGGGGTATATTTGAACTGAAGTACTTTTTCTCCAGCCATGTCGGTACCGAGGGCGGTGGTGAATGTTCATCGACCGCCATTCGGGCACTGATCAAGAAACTCGTGGCTGCCGAAAATCCGCAAAAACCCCTTAGTGACAGCAAGATCACCCAGTTGCTTTCCGACCAGGGCATCAATATCGCCCGTCGTACCATCGCCAAGTACCGTGAATCGCTGTCGATAGCCCCTTCCAATGAAAGAAAGCGATTGTTGTAGATCTTTTCTTTCAGAGAAAAATTCAGAGAATTCACAGTATGGAAATCAAAACAATCCTGACCCCGGAACTGACCTTCTGTAATGTCCAGGGCGTCAGCAAGAAGCGACTGATCGAGACCAGTGCCGACCTGATTGCAGCACAAGTCAAATCGGTGGACGCCAACCAGATATACAGCGCCCTCATCGCACGTGAGCAGCTTGGCAGCACAGGTCTTGGCAACGGCATCGCCATCCCGCACTGCCGTGTGCCGAAATGCCAGTCCACTATCGGCTGCCTGATCAAGCTGGAGAATGGTGTCGATTTCGACGCTATCGATGGCAAGCCTGTGGATCTGCTGTTTTTCCTGCTGGTACCGGAAAACACCATAGAGGGTCACCTGGAAGTGCTGCGCGCCCTGGCCGAGCGCTTCAACGATAACAATTACTGCGCCAATCTCAGGAACTGCACCACCAATGCCGAGCTGTATTCGGCAGCAACCGCACCCATAGCAGCAGGTGACGGCAACTAGGCCGTTATACCGGTCCTGGCTGCGCAACCGGCAACTCACAAACAGTGAAGCTAATAGTCATCAGCGGAAGGTCGGGTTCAGGCAAGAGTACCTGCCTGCACGTGCTCGAAGATATCGGCTATTACTGCGTCGACAACCTGCCAGCCAGCATGCTCGGAACATTGACTGACCGGGTCAGCAAGGACCTGCATCCGGAATTCCAGCAGGTGGCGGTCAGTATCGATGCGAGGAACATTTCGGAGGACCTGGAAAAATTCCCCGATATATTTGCCTCTCTGGACGAGGGCCGCATCGGCAGGCAGATCATCTTTCTGGACGCCGACGACAATACGCTCCTGAAACGATTCAGTGAAACGCGACGCAAGCACCCGCTGAGCAGCGCGAAACTGGGACTCATGGAGGCCATAAAGCGGGAACGGGAGCTGTTATCACCCATCATCTCACTGGCCAACCTGACCATCGATACCAGTACACTGTCCCTGCACCAGTTGCGGGACATTATAAAGAACCGGGTGGCGCGTCACGATGCGAAAGGCATGGCGGTGCAGTTCCAGTCATTCGGGTTCAAGTATGGTGTACCGGTGGATGCGGATATCGTGTTTGATGTCCGGTGCCTGCCCAATCCCTACTGGATCATCAATTTGAGGGGACTCAACGGAATGCACAAGGACGTCATCGACTACCTGGATTCACAGCAGGAAGTCACGGAAATGTATGACGATATACGGGACTACCTGGAGAGGTGGCTGCCCAGGTTCGAGGCCAACAACCGCAGCTATATAACCATTGCCATCGGTTGTACGGGAGGGCACCATAGGTCCGTTTACCTGTGTGAAAAACTAACAACACACTTCAGTAACAAAAAAATAAATGTACAGGTCAGGCACAAGGAAATTCGTTAATCCTGGTTTTACCTGTCAGAAATACCGCAGTTTATGATTGAATCAGCTATAACCATCAAGAACCGAACCGGCTTGCACGCACGTGCAGCCGCCAAGTTCGTCGAAGCCACTTCCAGGTTCACCAGCAGTGTTGAAATCAGCAATGGTGAAAAAACCGTCGACGGTAAAAGCATCCTGTCGGTGATGATGCTCGCGGCCTCTCCCGGCAGCAAGCTCACCCTCAGGATCGACGGCACCGACGAGTCTGAAATGCTGGAAGCCATCAAGGCGCTTGTGGAAAACAATTTCGGTGAGAATGACAAAAAGTAACTTACCCTGGCACTAGCTATTTCACCGTGTGGAACAGCCAGAAATAATCGCCGGGTTATAATGCAGGAAACTCCAGGCAGGCTGACCCCATGCTCGAGTCGAAGGAACAAAGCACGCAGATACAGGACCATCTTCATGAGCTGAGCACGGCTCTTGAAAGTGGCGCCTTCGTGCGCGTCCGGCGCATGCTCAATGCCCTGCCCGCCCCGACCATAGCCCACCTGCTGGAATCTTCTCCCCATACCGCCCGCGAAGTGCTTTGGCAGCTGGTGGAAAAAAACAATGAGGGTGAGGTTCTCAACTACCTCAACGAGGATATCCAGGCCGACATCCTTGGCAAGCTGAGCCCCGAGGAAGTGGCCTCGCTGACCGAAGGCCTGGAAACGGATGACATCGCAGACATCCTGCAGATGCTGCCGGAACAGGTCATCTACCAGGTACTGCTGGCGATGGACGAGCAGGACCGCAACCGGCTGGAGTCCGTCCTGTCCTATCCCGAGGACACTGCTGGCGGCCTGCTCAACACAGACACCATCACGGTTCGCCGCAGCACCACGCTGGATGTGGTCCTGCGCTACCTGCGCCGGCATAACGAGATCCCGCACATGACCGACAATATCCTGGTGACCAGCAAGGATGACCATCTGGTCGGCATCCTGCCCCTGCGCAAGCTGCTGGTGTCGGACCCGAATCTGACGGTCGAGGAAGTCATGATCACGGATTACCATGCCATACCGGTAGGGATGAGTGAACGGGAAGTCGCGCAATTGTTCGAACGCATGGACCTGGTGTCAGCACCCGTCGTGGATCAGGATGGCCGGTTGCTGGGACGCATCACGATCGACGACGTGGTGGATGTCATCCGGGACGACGCCGAACATTCCCTGCTCGGCATGCATGGCCTCGACGAGGAGGAGGACACCTTCGCGCCCGTATTGAAAACCAGCAAGCGCCGTGCGATCTGGCTCGGCATCAACCTGGTGAATGCCTTTATCGCTGCCACCGTGATCAGCCGCTTCTCGGAAACCATTGACGAGGTGGTAGCACTGGCCATCCTCATGACTGTAGTGGCGAACATGGGCGGCGTGGCCGGCAACCAGACCCTGACCCTGGTTATTCGCAGCATGGCCATCGGCCAGATCGGCAGGACCAACCAGCGCTGGCTCATGAACCGCGAACTGCAGGTTGCCATGCTGAACGGCGTGGTGCTGGCCACTGTCGCCGGAGCAGTTGCCACACTGTGGTTCTCCGACCTGAAGCTCGGAATCATTTTTGCCACCGCCATGATCATCAACCTGTTCACGGCCGCCCTGGCAGGCGCTTTCCTGCCTCTGTTCCTGAAATCCATGAAGATTGACCCGGCCCTGGCCGGCAGCATGGCAATGACGACCGTGACCGACGTGGTGGGCTTCCTGGCCTTCCTCGGCCTGGCCACCGTCTTTTACTGATCTGGCGCACATGACCAACGACGAATTAAATGACAACCTGCCTGAGGAACCACTCAGCAAAACGCGGCGCAAGAAGGATATGCATGCGCTGCAGGACCTGGGTGAAACACTCACCACACTGCCGTCGGCACTGCTGGACAAGTGCAACCTGCCAGTCGAGCTGCTGCAGGCGATTGCGGAATACAAACGCATTCCCGACCGGCGCGGTGCCAAGAAACGCCAGCTGCAATTCATCGGGCGGGTTATGCGCGACATTGATGCGGAACCCATACTGCAGGTACTTGATGAGCAGGGGCAGCAGGCGGAACTGGCTAAGCGGCATTTTCACCGCCTGGAGGAAGTGCGCGCGCAATTGCTGGCAGGTGACCAGGCGACGCTTGATGAACTCATCAGGGACTACGCCGGATTTGATATCCAGTATGCCCGGGCGTTGATTCGGCAGGCGCAGAAAGAACAGGCAGAGAAAAAGTCCCCTGCCGCCTCGCGCAAGCTGTTTGCCTACCTCAGGGAAATTACGGCGGAATAACGCCGTCAGTCGTCACTGATCGAAATGGTCGGCCCGCTTTTCCTTGCCGGGTTCTCCGCAAGCTGCTTCGCTACCTTTGCGGCAATATCCAGGTAGATCTGCGCCACTTTGCCATCGGGGTCTGCCACCACGGCAGGATTGCCGGCGTCGCACTGTTCGCGAATGGCCGTATCCAGGGGCAGTTCACCCAGCAGCGTCACGCCGTAGTTTTCCGCGATACGCGCAGCGCCGCCATCACCGAAAATATGCTCGCTGTGGCCACAGTTGCTGCACACGTGAATGCTCATGTTTTCCACGACACCCAGAATCGGCACTTCCACCTTGCGGAACATCTCGATGCCGCGCCTGGCATCCAGCAATGCCACGTCCTGCGGAGTGGTTACGATAACCGCACCGGTAACCGGCACGCTCTGGGCCAGGCTGAGCTGGATATCACCGGTGCCCGGCGGCATATCGACGATCAGGAAGTCCAGTTCACCCCAGCGGGTATCGTTGAGAATCTGGTTGAAGGCGCCGACTACCATCGGGCCGCGCCAAACCATGGCCTGATTTTCATCCACCAGCAGGCCCACGGAGTTGCACTTGATGCCATGGGCTTCCACCGGCAGCATGAACTTGCCGCCCTCTATCTCCGGACGGGTACCCGGTGCGATGCCCAGCATCAGCGGCTGGCTCGGGCCGTAGATATCGGCATCGAAGAGGCCGGTCTTGTGGCCCTGGCGTGACAACGCTAGCGCCAGGTTCACGGCAGTGGTGGACTTGCCGACACCGCCCTTGCCAGAGGCAACCACGACGATGTGCCTGACCTTGCTCAGGTTTGAATCGGGCTTGGGATGAATACTGTGACCGTTGCTCATGACATGGGACTCACTCTAAAAGAAAAAGGGGGCTATGCCCCCTTTCCCTTACGTTAATTTCCCGCCTGCGGATCAGCCAACCAGAAGGCCGCCGTAATTGACGAAGAACGGGGCGAACACCAGGCTCAGGATCGCGGACAACTTGATCAGGATGTTCAGGGACGGACCTGAAGTGTCTTTCAGCGGGTCGCCGACGGTATCGCCGATAACCGCGGCCTTGTGTGCTTCAGAACCCTTGCCGCCGTGATGACCCTTCTCAATGTATTTCTTGGCATTGTCCCAGGCGCCGCCGGAATTTGACGAGGCGATCGCCAGCACGCCGCCGGCCACCAGTGAACCCGCCAGCAGGCCTGCCACGGCCTGGACGCCGAACAGGAAGCCGACGACCAGCGGGGTGCCGATGATGAGCACGCCGGGGGCAATCATTTCACGCAGGGCGGCCTGGGTGGAGATGGCCACGCACTGGCCGTACTGAGGACGGCCCTGGCCTTCCATGATGCCCGGAATTTCACGGAACTGGCGACGCACTTCCTCGATCATGTCGAAGGCAGCGGCACCCACCGATTTCATGGTCATGGCGGAGAACAGGAACGGCAGTACCGCCCCGATGAACAGAGAGGTATAGACTGTGGGGTCGAGCAGGGTGATGGCACTGACCAGATCGTAATTGGCGCCGTATTCGGGCAAGGCGCGCATCAGGTTCTGGGAATGGGTGATAAAGGCGCTGAACAGGGCCAGTGAAGTCAGGATGGCGGCGCCGATGGCGAAGCCCTTGCCGATGGCGGCAGTGGTGTTGCCTGCGGCATCGAGCACGTCGGTGCGGCGACGCACTTCCTTGTCCAGGCCGACCATTTCGGCGATACCACCGGCGTTGTCGGCTACCGGGCCATAAGCGTCAATCATCAGTGCAATGACCAGGGTACCCAGCATGCCCAGTGAGGCGATGGCGATGCCGTACATGCCGGCAAGCTCCCAGGAAACGAAAATGCTGACGGCAATGGCCAGGTAGGGCAGCACGGTGCTCTTGTAGCCGAGTGCCAGGCCGAAAATGATGTTGGTCGCAGCGCCGGTTTCACAGGACTTGGCGATTTCCTGCACGGGCTTGTAATCACCTGAGGTGTAGTATTCGGTCAGCAGGCCAACTGCCAGGCCGGCAACAAGGCCGGACAGGAAGCAGAAGTAAACGCCGGTGGCTGAGTACATGACTTCGTCAATCACGAAGGACTCAGGAATCATGGCCACGGTGACGAAATACATCAGAACCGCCATCATGACGCTTGATATCATGAGCAGGCGCTTCAGGGCAGGACCTACCTGCTCCTCGGTTTTCACGGTTACCATCAGCTTGGTCACCAGGCTCACGGGAATGCCGACGGCTGTGATCATGATCGGGTAAAGCATGGCATTGAGGTCAGCGGCGAAGGCCAGTGCGCTGATCACCAGTGCGGCACAGGTGCTTTCTGCACAGGAACCGAACAGGTCGGCGCCCATACCGGCTACGTCACCCACGTTGTCGCCAACATTGTCGGCAATCACCGCAGGATTGCGGGGGTCATCTTCAGGGATGCCCTTTTCCACCTTACCCACCAGGTCGGCGCCAACGTCAGCCGCCTTGGTGAAGATGCCGCCGCCAACACGGGCGAACAGCGCGATGGTGGAACCACCCAGGCCGAAACCGGCGATGACTTCCATCAGCACGTTGTTCGGCACATCGGCGAGCACCATATTCATGAACAGGTAGATCAGGATCAGGCCGAGCGTAGCGAGGCCAACCAGGGAAAAGCCCATGACGGCGCCGGAGTTGATAGCGACAACGAATGCATCGGCGAGGCTGTTACGGGCGGAAACGGTGGTACGGGCATTACCGGCTGTGGCCACTTTCATGCCGATGTAGCCGGAAAGCACGGAAATGACGGCACCAAAGAGGAATGACACTGCGGTCCAGACACCCTCGTTGGCGACTTCGGTTTCATGATTGTCGGTAAGCAGGGCGATAACCACGGCAAATCCGATCATGAAATAGGACAGTGTCTTGTATTCCTGCTTCAGGAACGCCATTGCACCTTCGGCAATTGCACCATGAATGGATTTGAGACGATCGCTCTCTTCTTTTCCCAGGCCAAGGTCGACAGGAATGTCGGTGACCTTCTTCATGTAGAAAAAAGCAACACCAATACCAAACAGTGAAAGCAGGATAATCAAGCCAGTTGCGCCAAGCATTCGGGTCTCTCCGTAAACGTGTGATTTTTCTGATTGGGGTCGTAAAAAATCCGCGCACTTTACCACAACGCAGGGCACAAACAAAGGGAATTAGCCCTTTTCACGGCAGCGTGGACAGTGCTTGAACGGGTACCCGGAACGACTTGATTTCAGGGCGTTTTGGAAGGATTGCGGCCGGGATTTTTGAAGAGCTTCTTGAGGCGTTCAGCCGCCTTTGATTTGGGTTCGCAGGCACTCCTGGCGGCGGTGAATCGCTGGCGCAGATTGCTTGCCTTGGCCTGTCGCTTTTCTTCGCGACGGGTGTCAGTCCGGGCAAAGGCGACAACGTCGCCTGGTTCGCTCTCCCTGCTCATGATCCAGTTATGCCCCCTGTCAGGGCTGGGACATCAGTGACTGTGCCTGGGTGCTCAGGCTCTCCACCTCGTTGGCCAGTTCCTCGAGGCGGGCGGTGTTGAGTTCCTCGGTCAGCTGGCCGGTGGCCTGATCTGCATTGTTGTACTTTTCTTCTTCCTCGGACAGGGCCTCGTTGAGCTCCTCGGCGGCTGCAATGGCGCGACGCAGGACTTCGTTGGCGGCCTCGATATTGCCGGTTTGCGCTTCATTGGCGGCGATTGCTGCACGCAATTCCTCGATGCGCGCCTGCTGTGCGGCAGCGATACGCGCCTGTTCGGCGGCGCGGCGGGCAGCAATTTCACGCTGGCGTTCTGCGGCACGGCGTTCCGCGGCTTCCGCTTCCTGGCGTTCGCGCTCCATAGCCAGGCGTTCTTCCTCGGCACGACGTGCGGCTTCCTGCTCCTCGGCAATTCGGCGGGCTTCGGCCTCACGCTCCGCTGCCAGACGCTGGCGCTCCCGCTCCTCCGCCAGGGCGCGCTGCTGCTCCAGGGTGGCCTCGCGATCCTGTGCTGCGCTGGAGGTTGTCCGGGTTTCCGGTGAATACACCGTCTGTGAATCCGTACTGGTACAAGAAGCCAGTACAAGGACTGCTGCCAGTCCGATAATTAAATCCCTGTAACCACGCATAACGTTGACCTCGGTTGCCCTGCTTTGCCCTGTTATCGGTGAATATGCCCCGGTGTTGCGACCTGCCTTACCTGCGCCTGGCCAACGCCTAAAACAAACGTGAAAAAGGACGTGTAACATCCTGATACCACACTGCAAATTCTGGCCAAGAACCGGTGATTGCGCCATGATAACGCATAATGTTGAAATTAAGGAACCCGGTTCCTGTGAACCAGTGCCCCTATTTGCATGAAACTGTTCGATATTTTCCTCACGAGCGTGGTCTCGTGCATATCCAGCCTGCCCCTGATCCTGCTCCTGCTTGTCCTGCAGCAGGGTCCCGCCCTGGCGCCCAACCCGCCACTGGACCAGGCCCAGATCAGTGAAATACAGCAATTGCTCATCGATCACGACCCGCGCCAGCTGCTGGCCAGTGATTTCCAGGAAGTGCGACTTACCGAAACTGAACTGAACGCCCTGACCACCTACATCAAGAAC
>Ga0181579_10000698_pt1 | contig 27640 bp, 24 predicted proteins | sample 071ome_24_FD_132996 | JGI IMG/M metagenome (GOLD analysis project Ga0181579, IMG submission 132996) | Coastal salt marsh microbial communities from the Groves Creek Marsh, Skidaway Island, Georgia - 071402CT metaG (megahit assembly) | ecosystem: Environmental > Aquatic > Marine > Intertidal... | reverse complement strand
GCAAATTGGTGTCAATTTTCTTGGCCCGTTCCTTCTGACGGAGCTGTTGTTGCCGGTATTAAGCGTCTCAGCCCCGGCTCGGATTATCCATACTTCATGCGTTTTTCATGAACGTGGTCGTCTGGATCTCAATGATCTTGATTATAAGGTCAGAAAAAGCCGCACCAGAGATGGGTGGTATCAGTCAAAACTGGCGGTTTTACTATATGCCCGGCATCAGGCCAGAATGCTGGCAGGTACCGGCATATCCTCGTTCGGTGTCCATATCGGATGCACGCAAACGAAACAAAATCCACCTCCGCATATACAGTTTTATCGTAAACTGCTTCGTGTTATCAAAGGAACAGACGGGCTTATTTCATCAAAACAATCGATACAGACAACCCTTCACTGTCTATTAGATGATGACTGTATCGAACATTCCGGGGCCTATTTTTCGCAGGGTAGTCAGTTTTATCAGTCAAGACAGCACCATAATGGTGGCTGGCCGATGATCTCGCCGCATCCTGATCTTGAGGATGATCATCTTGGTCAAGCGCTCTATGAAAAAGCCTCTGAACTTGTGCATCTCAAGGAAAGTATGAGTAAGGCCGCGTAGAATTTAGTTCCGGGATATAATCTCTTTTGCTGGTAATGCACCTCTTTCAGGTCATCTGCTGATACCTATGCGTGATTGCGGGACTATATCGCCGGGGCCTAGGTTCTCCTGAACATAGGGAGAGCCGTATGGGCTGCGCTGCAATAGTTTTACTCATGCGCATGACAGATAAGATATCTCAGCCCCGAAGGGGAAATGCTGTATCTTTTCCCTCAAAGATTTTTGCAAGCGGCAACGCAAGGCCGGGTTTCTCCCTCATTGAGTTGCTGGTGGTGGTGGCGATAATCGGGATACTGGCATCGGTCGGGCTTGTAGCCTACCAGACCTATATAACCAGCACCAAGGATGATGCCGGAATTGCCACAGCTGACGAAGTGGTGAATTTGCTGGAATATGATCACGCCTCGATCATGTCGGATATCAGCTCCAGATCTGCCCTGAACCATAGCCTTGACCGTACATCCTCATGTCGGGATCAGGTGGATCAGATTGTTTTTCAGCTCAACAGCACACAGAACAAGAAAAACACCCATAACGACGCCTGTCCTTTTGCTTTCAACGGCAACAGGGCATGGCGATCGGCTGATTTTCAGGATACGGCTAACAACGTCGATTATTTTGCCCAATGTCCGGTACAGGTCAGTGGCACAAGCATTGATGTCCCGCGCGGCAGTCTGATGGTGGCCTGCGTCAACAGTATCGCGTCGATTGAAAGCAGCTCGTACAGATTATTCACCTGTTTTTGCAGTGCTGAGGAAACCTGCGCCACCACCGATGTCGGCGCCGATTGTTCGGCACCACCTTATCTCGGTTTCGGGAGTGAGAGCGATTGCCGGGTGAATTGGTCAACGCATCCCGATAATGCCGATAAATGTGCCTCCCCCGGGGCGTACAGATGATGGACGGAGAGCTAATATGAAACCTACTTTCTTGTTTACGGTAGCCGGTGCGATGGTCATCATGCCTGCGTTGACGACCCTGGCCGGGTTTACCACCAGTGAATTTGGCGAGGGGAAATATGTCGACGGGTCAGGGGTGAGCGATATTCTTGATAACCTTCTAGGCGTCGATGGCGTTCAGCCGATTGATCCTGCTGATATTACGGCCCTGGCTCTCGGTTTCGTGAATGGAAACAGTTACATCTATGCCGGAGGGACAAACCTTGATCTCTTTGATGCCGACAATGATGGTGCCATAAGCGAGCAGGAATTTGTCGACAGGCTGGCGGCGATATCGTCTATCAGCGGCGTAGACACTACCGGAGGCGGTATTTATGCGCAGGCCTACGCGACGGAGCTCGGCGCCATTACCATGCCCGTCACTGAGGCCAAGATCAGTGCTGCGATTGCGGCAGGAAACATGTACGCCGTTCATGCCCCCCAGGTTACCCAGACCTCGGTCCGTTTCACAGGAACGGATGCTTCCCACAGCCAGTCGCTGGGGCTGATCGACGGGCTTGGCAACAGCCTGGCCGGTGGGGCGGGCAGCGTCTCCCATTCCCTGATCGCCAGCCATGACGATGACGCCCAGGCAAGCCGCCGGTTTGATATCAGCCAGACCGGTAGTTTGATCCTGGCAAGCGGCGTCAATGTGGAAGATCTCTCTGCCGGACGGTACACGATTTCAGTCACGGTGCAGGACAGCAATACCGATACCTATGGCCTTTCGGCTTCGACTGATGTGACGCTCACTGTATCGAATGAGCGCGGGTGTATCCTTAATAACGGTATCACTGAAACGCAGTTCAGCGCGGGCAGTGACTCAACAAGTATTGAAGGCGCAACGGTCACCATCAGTGGTGATCACAATACCAATGACAAGCTTTTTGTCCGCACCGCGACGTCCATTTCAACGGATACCGCAACCGGTGATGTCACCTATGGAGGTTTTGGCGTATCCGGTATCAGCGCGGTCTATGATAAAAGTTCGGGCGAGCTTAAATTCAGCGGCACAACGACACTGGCCAACTGGATCGATATATTTCGCAAGGTCGGGTATATCTATGACAGCAGCGGCAGTGCCTCGACAGGGACACGATCACTGATCTTCTCCCTCTCAAACCGTATTCCCTACAATCACGGTGATGGCAACGTTCATTTTTACGATTTTGTTGCGCGAAACGATATCACCTTCAACGATGCCCGCATCGAGGCCAGCGGCAACGCGATGCAACTGTTTGGTCTTCAGGGCTATCTGGCGACAATCACCAGCGCTTCCGAACAGGCTTATATTGAACCCAAAATTGACGGATACGGATGGCTCGGGGCATGTGACCGGCTTGAAAACAGCCGGGTTCAGGGGTTCTGCGGCGTGACCGCATCAGAAGTCAATGCCCTGGCCCAGCGTCCTTTCAGATCAACCTATCCTGCTATCTTTGTCTTCGGTGAAGGGGAAGGGTACTGGTACTGGGTCACGGGACCGGAACGGCTTGACTATATGTTCCGTGATTCCGGTAATTGTACCGTGGCTGAACTTTCCGGTCTTGGCCGCAACAGTAACGCGGCGAGATCCTACCCCCGATCCGGGAATACCTTTGATGACAGCGGATCAGAGCAACCTTTCCGGAATTTCCGTCAATGTGAGCCGAACAACTATACGCACAGTTCAACCGGCCTTGCCGAAAACCATCTTCATTTCTATTTGAACGGCACCTGGAATGATTACCCCAACTCCGATGATAATATTCAGGGCTACCTGATCGAGTGGGGAGGGATGCCCGGGGATCCCGCCCTGACCCTGACGGTTGATAAGACCTACGATATCGCAACAGAAGGTGAGTTCTGCGCCCACCAGTAGGATCAGCCATCAGGATCGGCTTGCACCAATCATCAGCCTTGATACGTGCCCTGCTATCCGCAATATTGTAAGGAAGCCGGCCTGTGCCGGATCCCTGATATTCCCTTGTCTGAGGCAAGCTGAAATGCCCGCTCAACAAAACATCCTCTTCATCATGTTTGACCAGTTGAGGTTTGATTATCTGGGATGCACAGGGCATCCGCATCTCAAAACCCCGAATATCGATCGTCTGGCAGATCAGGCGATGCGGTTCAGCCATTGTTACGTTCAGTCCCCTGTCTGTGGTGCATCGCGGATGTCCTTCTATACCGGCAGATATGTCAGCTCACATGGTGCGGCGTGGAATAACGTGCCACTGAAAGTGGGGGAGGTCACCCTTGGTGATCACTTGCGCGAAGGGGGCATGGATGCCGTTCTGATAGGCAAGACACATATGCGGGTGGACGCAAAAGGCATGGCCAGGCTCGGGCTTGCGCCCGACAGTGTCATCGGCGCCCGGGTGGCTGAATGTGGTTTTGATGCCTTTCTGCGTGATGACGGCTTATGGGGCGAAGGGCCTGACGGGGTATATGATCAAAAACCATCTCCCTATAAATCCTATCTCAGATCACGGGGATATGATGGCGACAATCCCTGGCATGATTACGCCAATGCCGGGGTTGATGCGGAGGGAAATATCGCCTCAGGATGGCTTTATGAAAATGCTGTGCTTCCAGCAAATATCCGGGAGGAGGATTCAGAGACCCCTTGGCTTACCCGCGAAGCCATAAGGTTCATGGAAGAGAGGCGCAAGGAAACTGAAACGCCTTGGCTATGTCATCTCTCCTATATCAAGCCTCACTGGCCCTATATCGTACCAGCGCCCTATCACAATATGTACGGGCCTGAAGATTTTCTCCCCGCCATTCGTCATCCGGATGAGCTCAAAGACCCCAATCCTGTCTACGCAGCCTTTACCCGGAACGCTATTGGTCAGGCTTTCGCAAAAGAGACGGTCCGTAACAAAGTCCTCGGTGCGTATATGGGACTTATCAAACAGATCGATGATCAGATGGGGGTTCTTTTTGACTATCTTGAACACTCAGGCTTGATGGACAGCACCATGATCGTGATCACCTCCGATCACGGCGATTACATGGGTGATCACTGGCTCGGGGAAAAGGATCTTTTCCATGACCCCTCGGTCAAAGTGCCCCTGATCATTTATGATCCTTCAAACAAGGCCAACAGTACCCGCGGCAAGGTTTCCGATGCCCTTGTGGAAAGTGTTGACCTTGCCCCGACATTTCTGGACTTCATGGATATGGCGGTTCGGGACGAAATGCTCGAAGGCCGGTCCCTGATGCCGATCCTTCACGGTGAGACACCGGATCACTGGCGGGATTTCGTCATCAGCGAATATGATTTTTCCGCCTCGGCCATGGCTGATGTTCTTAACCTGTCGCCGGATGACGCGCGACTCTTCATGCTCGCAGACAAAAAGTGGAAGTTTGTTCATGCGGAAGGCGGGTTGCCGCCGATGCTGTTTGATCTAGAAAATGACCCTGATGAGCTGCAGGACCTGGGGCGCGATTCCGCCTATGAAAACGTTATCCGTTCTTGTTATGACAAGCTCAATGAATGGGCGCGCCGACCGTCTCAACGTACCACGATGAGCAAGGATGAACTTGTGGCACGACGTGAACGCGCTGATCATACCGGTATTATTCTCGGCGCGGAAGGTCTTAATGATGTCCGGCGGGAATTGGTTGAGCGCTATACCGGCCCGGCCCGGCAGCGGTACGACGCTGAATAGTATAGGCAGTTAACGGGGTTCTTTTCCCCCTGCACTCAGGGCATTTAGAATGGGGCAGTGCGGCCGGTTGTCGCCATCGCATGACGAAGCAAGATGGCTGAGCTGTTTCTTGAGAGACGTCAATTCCTCAAGTTTTTTATTGATCTCTTCTATTTTCTTGAGCGTCAGCTGTTTGACCTCACGACTTGGTCTGTTTTTGTCTTCGTAAAGGGCGATCAGTTCGCGGCATTCCTCAATGGAAAAATCAAATCTTCGTGCCGTGCCGACAAGCTGCAATTTTGCGATATCATTGTCCTCATATGCCCGATACCCTGTTCTTGGGTGCCGTGAGGGCACAATCATCCCTATATTGGCGTAATAGCGGACGGTTTTCACTGTCAGTCCTGATCGTTCAGCCGCTTCACTGATGTTCATGATTTTTTCCCTTTACCTTCCCCTTGGGGGAAAGTTTACAATCAGATAAAAAGGAGGTCAATATGAGCGCAATTGCAACCCGAAGCGGTATCAGCTGGTCCTGCCGGCATACCTGGCGCCGGGCATCGGTGAATACGATGTGGTGTCTTATCGGCTGTTCCATCGGTGATATGGGAACGATACTTTTTTTTCAGGTCAGCGGTATTCCCTGGCCAACACTCGCCATCATGAGTCTGGCGATCATGAATGGGCTTCTGACCTCTATCCTGCTTGAGACAATCATCCTTTCCCGCCAGATGGCTCTTGCGTTAGCGCTTAAAACCGCGCTTGGAATGTCGCTTTTGTCGATGATCTCCATGGAAGTTGCGATGAATGTGGTGGATGTGACGCTTACCGGGGGGGCACGGCTGACCTGGTGGGTTATCCCCATTATGCTGGCGGCAGGATTTATCACGCCGCTTCCCTATAATTACTGGAGACTGAAAGCCTTGGGTAAAGCTTGCCATTGATCTCCTGAAAGGAAGATAACATGAAGCTTATCAGTAAAATCCGATCACATGGGACACATCATGGGTTTGTCTTCCTTGCTCTGATCTTCTCTTTTGTATCCGGGGTCACGGTCAGTGGTGTTTCCCAGGCTCATGAAGGTGCAACCGGCATTGTCAAGGAACGGATGGATAATTTCAAGAAAAGCCAGAACAACCTGAAGGCTATCCGCCGGCTGATAAGGGATGGCGATGCCGAATCGGTCGTTCCGCTTGCTGATGAAATCCGCGCCTGGGCCGCACGCATACCAGAATATTTTCCTGAGGGTAGTGGCGGTGCGCCCTCCGAGGCCGCCGATACGATCTGGGAGGATTTTGAGGGGTTTCGCAATGCCGCCAGACGCCATGAAGACGCAGCCGAAGCTCTTGTGAAACTCGCCCGAAATGGGGAGGTTTCCCGCCTCAATCAGGCTTTCGGGGACGTGGCCGGAACCTGCAAGGCCTGCCATCAACGGTTCCGTCAATAATGAAAGCTCTGACGTTCCGGCTTTATTCATCATCCTTTATCCTGATGTTCAGGAAAGGCAACACATCATGCTGACACGCCGCTCACTAATCCGGTCTTTTGCCGCAACAACGGCCTTTACTGCCTTTCCACTGCCGTCTCTGGCTACAGGTGAAAAGGTCTATGATCTGGTGGCAGGGCCGGATGAATTCCCACTTGCCGGGGCAGAAAATGACCCGACGCGTCTGTGGCTCTATAACGGCACGTCCCCGGGGCCACTGATCCGTGCCCGCAAGGGAGATATCCTCAAGGTGAATTTCACCAACAGGCTTGAACAACCCACCACGGTGCACTGGCATGGTATCCGCAATATCAATGCCATGGATGGTGTGCCTGATCTGACCCAGCCCGCGGTGGAGCCCGGTGAGACCTTCACCTATCGCTTTCCCCTGCCTGATGCCGGTACTTTCTGGTATCACGCCCATAATAAATCATGGGAGCAGGTGGCTCGCGGGCTTTATGGCCCGCTTATTGTCAGCGAAGACGACCCTGAAACTTCCGCCGCCGATAACCCCCACGATATCCTCATGGTTGCCGATGACTGGCGGCTTGACGATGCCTATCAACTTGATGAGCAGAGTTTCGGCTCGCTCATGGACTGGTCGCATCAGGGACGTCTTGGCAACTGGCTTACCATCAACGGGGAAAGTCGACCACAGGTGAAACTTCCCCGGGGGCTTGCCCGTATTCGCCTTATCAATACAGCAAATGCCCGGACTCTTTCCTTCCGCCTCGGGGAAGGATTGCCGGTGGAAATTATCGCTCTTGACGGAGCCGCCTGTACGCCATTCCGCGCCGATACAATCCGCCTTGCACCGGCCCAGCGTGTTGATCTGCTTGTTGACGGCAATGCAGATATAGACGGTCTTTATGAAGTCAGCGCCGGTCGTCCATTCGCGGCGGCATGGTTCACACGTGATGATAAAGGGCCTGGTGATCCTGTTTCCCTGAGGCCCGATCCTGCCCCGCTTTATCCCATGCCGGGTATCGATGGTGCGAGGATTATCCCTGTTCACATGCAGGGTGGCGCCATGGGCAACCTGGCTTCGGCGGAATTTGAAGGCGAAGAGATGCCTTTGCGAAAGCTGGCAAGAGAGCATTCCAAACTTTGGGCGTTCAACGGGGTGGTTGGCGGATATCATCATATACTGGCTGATATTTCACTTGGTGAGCGCGTGGTACTTCGTGTCCGGAACGACACAAGATGGGAGCATGCCATGCATCTGCACGGGCATCATTTCTGGGTACGATCCCGGGAATTTGATGAACAGGGACGTGATGTTCTTCGTGACACCTACCTGATGGCCCCGGGTGAAGAGGCAGATCTTCTCTTTATTGCCGATAATCCTGGCATGTGGCTTTTCCATTGTCATATGCTTGAGCATCATGCGGCCGGGATGGGTGCTGTCCTCAACATCAGCTAGTTTCCGCTTTTTCCATAACCGGAAACAGGCAATAAGGTATTGCCTGATAATTGATCCTTGTGGAAGAATATGGTTGTTCGGGTTCGAAAGGGATTTTTCAATGACCACATCATCTGACAAGGCACAGATTTCGCGCTTTCCCGTGCCTGAAATCCTGTCCCTGCCCGAAGATCTGCAAGAAATGATCCTTGCCGTACAGGAAAAAGCAGGCTTTGTGCCCAATGTTTTTCTCGGGCTTGCGCATCGCCCTGATGAGCTGCGGGCATTCTTTGCCTATCATGAAGTGCTGATGCGTCGCGAGTCCGGCCTCACCAAAGCGGAAAAGGAGATGATTGTCGTTGCTACCTCGGCAGAAAACGATTGTCTCTATTGTGTGGTGGCCCATGGGGCAATACTTCGGGTATATGCGAAAAATCCAAGGATATCCGACCAGATAGCGACCAATTTCCGATACGCGGAAATATCTGAAAGACAGAAAGCCATGCTCGATTTTGCGGTGGCTGTAACCAACCGCTCATCAGAACTCGGGGAAGATGATTTCAGGACACTGCATGGTCATGGTTTCACGGATGAAGATATCTGGGATATTGGTGCAATTTCCGCCTTCTTTGCCATGAGCAACCGACTTGCAAGTATGCTGGCGCTTCGTCCTAATGATGAATTCTATAATATGGGCCGTTAAGTGCTCAGCATATATGGTTAGTGAGAGGAATATCCTGTTATGAGTATCCGGCTTGGTGTTGATATCGGCGGCACCTTCACTGACGTGGTTCTTGAAGCCCCCGATGGTCGCTTTTCCACCAAGGTGCTGACCACCTATGGCAAGCCTGAAGACGCGATTATTGAAGGATTGAGGACAGTCACGGCAAAGGCAGGTGTTTTGCCGCAGGATATAACCCAGATCATTCATGGCACCACGCTGGCTACAAACGCGTTGATCGAACGCCGCGGCGCCAGCACGGCACTCATCACCACAGCAGGATTCCGGGATGTTATCGAAATGCGGACGGAAAGCCGGTTTGAACAATATGATCTCAATCTCGTGCTGCCCGAACCCCTTCTCCCCCGCAACCGACGTTACACTGTGGGTGAACGAATTGCCGCCGATGGCGACGTGCTGATCCCACTCGACAGGCGGGAAGTTGAAATACTGGCCGATGAACTGAAGGACGCAGGCTATCAGAGCATCGCGGTCGGGTTGCTGCATGCCTATGTCAACGATGCCCATGAAAAGCAGATCGCCGCTATTCTGGCGGAGCGTCTGCCAGATGTGCTGGTTTCTCTTTCAAGCCAGGTCTCGCCGCAGATTCGGGAATACGAACGCTTTAACACCACCATTGCCAATGCGTATATTCAGCCCCTGATGAAATCCTATCTGGACCGGCTGAAAGCACGTCTCGAAACTGAAGGCGCGGGCTGCCAGATCTTTCTAATGCATTCCGGCGGCGGAATTATCTCCATTGAAAATGCGGCCATGTTTCCTGTCCGGCTGGTGGAAAGCGGCCCGGCTGGTGGGGCAGTCTTTGCGGCGGATATTGCGGCAAGGCATAACCTTGACAAGGTATTGTCCTTCGACATGGGGGGGACAACGGCAAAAATCTGCCTGATCAAAGATAAAACACCGAAAACAGCGCGTGTTTTCGAAGTTGCGCGGACCTACAGGTTCAAGAAAGGGTCGGGTATGCCCATTTCCATTCCGGTGATCGATATGGTGGAGATCGGGGCTGGAGGTGGCTCTCTTGCCCATGTTGACAGCATGGATCAGATCCGCGTGGGGCCGGAAAGTGCAGGTTCTGAACCCGGCCCCTCTTGTTATGGCAGAGGTGGGGACAAGCCTGCGGTGACCGATGCGGATCTTGTTCTTGGTAAGCTTGACCCGGATCGCTTTGCCGGCGGAAATATCGCGCTTTATCCTGAAAAATCAATCTCTGCCTTAGGGGAGGTTCTTGGGGCAAGACTGGGGATGGATACCACTGAAGCCGCCTGGGGGGTGGCGGAGGTCGTGGATGAGAATATGGCCAATGCCGCGCGTGTTCATGCGGTTGAAAACGGCGAGGATTTGAGCGAATACACCATGATCGCCTTTGGTGGGGCGGCCCCACTGCATGCCGGAAGATTATGCGAAAAACTGGGGATTTCGCGGTGCCTTATCCCCACCGGGGCAGGTGTGGGTTCCGCTATTGGCTTTCTGAGGGCGCCCTTCAGTTTTGAGGCCAACAGAAGTGTGTTCATGACATCATCAAGGTTTGATCCGGCGCTGGTTCGGAACCTTTTTGCTGAAATGGAAGAAGAGGCGATGGGATTTGTGCGAACCTGTGATGCCGAGGCTGAGATACATGCCGATTTCCGCATTTTCATGCGCTATGCCGGACAGGGTTGGGAAATTCCTGTGCCACTGACGCGGGAGCAGGCAATGGAAGCAGACCGTGAGATCATTCTTGATTTGTTTGAAGAGGCCTATACCAAGCTCTTTGGACGCCCCGTTGAGGGGATGGATGTGGAAATTACCGTCTGGTCCGTCAATGCCCATACCGAAGTGCCTCCCCCATCTGTCACCACCCCCTCAAAGGAGAGGCTGTCGGCCAAAGCTTCGGGCCAGAGGCAACTCTTCGACGCCGCCAACGGCAAGATGTTCACCGCCAATGAATACGAAAGAGCAGAACTGAAGGCCGGAAGCCTGATGGCCGGGCCTGCCGTGATCACCGAAGAAGAAACTACGGTCGTCGTTCCGGTCAGTCGTTCGATTGCGTTGCTCGCGGACGGATGCCTTGATCTTCACCTGCCCGATGGAGCACTGTCATGATGAAAAGCTCAACGGTTGCCTTTCAGGTCATGTGGAACCGCCTGATTTCGGTGGTGGAAGAACAGGCGCAGGCACTGGTGCGCACGGCGTTCTCAACCTCAGTGCGTGAGGCTGGTGACCTTTCCGCCGGGGTCTATGACAGCGAAGGCCGGATGCTGGCCCAGGCTGTCACCGGTACCCCGGGGCACGTCAATGCCATGGCAGATGCCGTTGCCCATTTTATCCGCCACATCGGCAGGGAGAATATCGCAGAAGGTGATGTTTATATCACCAACGATCCCTGGGAAGGGACAGGGCATCTGCATGATATCACGGTGGTGACCCCATCGTTCCATCAGGGGCGGTTTGTCGGTTTCTTCGCCTGCACGGCACATATTGTCGATATTGGTGGCCGTGGTTTCGGTGCCGATGCAAATTCAGTTTACGAAGAGGGGCTTTATATTCCGATCATGAAGTTGATCGACAAAGGCGAAGTGAATGAGACCCTGCTGCATATAATTCGTGGAAATGTGCGCCTGCCGGATCAGCTGATCGGCGACATATTTGCGCTGGTGACCTGTAACGTCATAGGGCACCGTCGCCTTGTCGACATGATGGATGAATTTGACCTTGAAAATCTGGAAGGCATCGCGGAGTTTATTTTTACCTCGTCAAGGAAGGCCACACTTGAACGGATTGCATCTCTTGGCAGGGCAGAAGCCCGAGGGGCTATGCGGATTGATGGCTACAGCTCTCCGATTGATCTGAAGGTCAGGGTCTGTCTTGAAGGTAATCACATCACGTGTGATTTTTCCGGCACATCAGGCATCGATAAAAAAGGTATCAATGTTCCGCTTGTCTATACCAAAGCTTATGCCTGTTACGCCCTGAAATGCGCAATTGCGCCTGAAATCCCTAATAATGCGGCCTCTCTTGAGCCGTTTCATATCTCTGCTCCGGAAGGATCCATCGTCAACGCCATGCATCCGGCCCCGGTGGCGTTAAGGCATATCATCGGCCACATGATCCCTGATGTTATCTATGGTGCGCTTGATCAGCTCATTCCTGAAACGGTGCCAGCCGAAGGCGCGGGATGCTTGTGCAATTTCCAGGTATCTGTCCGGCCGAGAACCGATGTCGCGGCCCCGGATGATGCTGTTCGCGCCGAAGTGCTGACGTTTAATTCCGGCGGCTCCGGCGCACGTCCCCGTCTTGATGGCATGAACGCAACGGCGTTTCCTTCAGGAGTGATGACCATGCCGGTTGAGGCCACTGAAAATGTCGGCCCGGTGCTGATCTGGCGTAAAGAGCTCAGGGCAGACAGCGGTGGGGCAGGCACCTATCGGGGCGGTCTCGGGCAGGTTATGGATGTTGGTGTCCGTGAGGGGCATGAGTTTGACCTGCAGGCCATGTTTGACCGTCTTGACCACCCCGCAAGGGGTAGGAGCGGAGGCAGTGATGGCGCGAAGACGACGATCACGCGTGATGACGGTCTCGCCATGAAGGGAAAGGGCAAGCAGTTTGTCCCCCATGGCCATATGGTTAAGATGGCTTTTCCCGGCGGGGCAGGTTATGGCTCGCCTGAAGAGAGATCCCTCACCATGGTGGAACGTGATCTTGCGCTTGGATATATCACCCCCGAATATGCCCGAAAACATCATGGGCTGACCGAAGCTCAATGCGATGATGTGCTTAAACGGTCCCGGCAAGGGGAAATTTTCTGATCAGGGATTGGTGCTGATTGTTTAACCGATCCTCTTTTCTCCTGCGTCAATTTGCAAAAATTGTGCGTTGACCGCAGGGTTTTGAAAGGTAAAAAATTAAATTGAATAATATGAAACGGAGTTTTGAAATGCGCCTTCCTGCACTCATCTTATCTGCTTCCCTCATTGCCCTTTCGGCGCCAGCATCGGCAGGGGATCCTGCCTTGGGGGAAAAAGTCTTCAAGAAATGCAAGGCCTGCCATGTGGCCGCTGAGGAAAAGCATAAGACCGGCCCTCATCTCTTCAATATTATGGGACGTGCGGCCGGATCAGCTGAAGGATATAAAAAATACTCAGGCGCCATGAAGGAAAGCGGTATTGTCTGGGATGAGGCCACGCTTGATGCCTATCTGGAAGCTCCAAAAAAATATATCAAGGGCACACGCATGGCCTTTGCTGGACTCAAGAAAGCAGAAGATCGCGCCAACGTGATCGCTTATCTCAAGCAATTCAGCCAGTAAGACATCCGGCTCAGTTTGTGAGTTTCAGGGGGGGATTGGCGAAGATTTCCCCGACCTCTTCTCCGGCCCAGTTTTTCAGTTTTGGCTGAAAATAGGGCATTACCTCATCAGGATGCTCATAGCCTAACGCATGAATAACGGCACCTATGGCGGTTTCAGCCCCGCGTTTATTGCCGTCCCTCGTCTTGACCACAAGACCAAGGCCAAGTTCATGGAACGCCACCGCAAAGACACCCTCCGCACCAGTTTTTGCTGTTATGGCAGTGCCATAGCAACGGGCGATCGCAGAACAGGCGCGCCCGGTTCCCGCTATCATCTCCGGCGCTGAAGCAATACTGTCACGGATAAGGTCACAGGCCTTTTGTCTGACCTCAGGAATGAGGCCGCCCCCGGCGAAAAGAGCAAAAGCCCGGGCCCAATGGCCGAGCGGGCCGCTTAATGCCGGGGCACCACAGCCATCGATGCCATGGGGATGCGCAGTCAGGTCCGTTCCGGTCATGGCTTCAAGAATACCCAGAATACGCTGTTGCACCGGATGATTCAGCCGGTGATATCCCTCAAGGGGAGCGCCCATGATCCGGGCCAGAGCCAGCATACCGGCATGCTTGCCGCTGCAGTTATTATGAAGTTTCGTAGGCGTGTCCATTACTCTGGCCTGATCAATAGCGGTCGGTTGATCAAGGGACCAATGGGCGCCGCAGATCAGTGCCCCGTGATCAATCCCGAAGCGATCCAGCAGTTCAGCCACGGCTTTGACATGGAAGGGTTCCGCATTATGGCTTGCTGTAATCAGTGCCAGTTCTTCAGCACAAAGAGAATGCCCGCAACTGCCGTCAAGAATGGTCTCGGCAAGGGCAATGCTTTGCAGGGGCTTCATGGCTGAGCGAGGAAAGACCGGACGTTCGATTTCTCCCAGGCCAATCAGGACATGCCCGTCGCCATCAACAAGGGCAATATCGACGTTGTGAATGCTTTCCACAGCCCCGCCACGGGTGACCACTACCTCAAGCGGTTCAGGTGAAATCAGGGGAAGTTCAATCCGCGGCTTACGCATGAATTCTCAGATCTTTTACCATTAACGATGTGAGTATGCCGCCCCCATGCCGGAATTGTCCATGAGGAATTTCAGCTCTCTTCCTGATGGCCGGGCAGTTTAATGGCGGGGCAGAAGGTGGCCGCAACGGGTTGTGCGCCATTCTCATCCTTACTAGGATACGTGTAACCGGAGGTGATTTGCCATGACGTTGAACAATAAACCGGATCTCAGTGATGTTCTGAAAGCTCGCGATGCTATATCCGGGGTGGCGGACCATACACCGCTTGTTCCGTCGCCGTTCTTTTCAGGACGGGTTGGCGGGGATTTTTACCTGAAGCTTGAAAACATGCAGCCCATAGGCGCCTTCAAGATCAGGGGAGCGCTGACAGCGGTATCATCTCTGCCGGAAGAGGCCAGAGGCGTGATCTGCTGTTCGACCGGCAACCACGGCCGGGGTGTGGCCTACGCGGCACGGGCGCGAGGTCTGCCTGCGGTGGTCTGCATGTCTTCGCTGGTGCCCGAAGTCAAAGTAGAGGGAATTCGTGCGCTTGGTGCCGATGTCCGCATCATCGGCGACAGCCAGGACGACGCCTGGGCTTTATCGGAACAACTTGCGAAAGATGAGGGGCTGATTGAAATATCACCTTTTGATGACCCGTATGTGATCGCGGGGCAGGGGACAATCGGCCTTGAAATTCTGGAACGTCTGCCGGATATGGAAACGCTTATCGTGCCGGTTTCAGGTGGCGGGCTGATCGGAGGTATCGCTCTTGCGGCGAAGACAATCAAGCCTTCGATTACCGTTATCGGGGTCAGTATGGACAGAGGGGCAGCGATGTATGCCAGCCTTGCCGCCGGAAAACCCGTGGACGTGGAAGAGGTGGCCAGTCTTGCGGACAGCCTTGGCGGAGGGATAGGTGCGGATAATCGCTATACGCTGGATCTCTGCCAGCACTATGTGGATGAAATGCTGCTTGTGACGGAGGAGGAAATTTACCACGCCATGCAAACGCTGTTCTATGAAGATCGTATTGTTGCCGAAGGGGCCTGTGTCGTCGGGCTTGCGGCTATTCTCTCAGGCAAGCTCCCCCGCCTCAGAACGCCTGCGGCGGCGATTATCACGGGCCGCAATCTCAATATGAAAATGTTTGCTGATATCATGGAGGGCAGGGATATTGTACTTGGTGAAAAAGTGATCAGAGGGCAGATTTATGCGTGATGTGCTCATGATCAGTGAAGATGAACTGCGCCGGCAGATCACTCTTGACCGGGAGATGGTTGATCTCATCGAAGATGCCTTTCGCAAATTGGCGGCGGGTGACGTCATCCAGCCCCCGATCCTTTCCATGTCACTGCCTGAGGTTAACGGGGAGGTTGATGTAAAAACTGCCTATATTCCCGGTCTGGAGGGATTTGCCATCAAGATCTCCCCCGGGTTTTTCAACAACCCGTCGCTTGGCCTGCCCAGCCTGAACGGTCTGGTTGTGTATTTTGCGGCAGATACGGGGCTGGTGAAGGCGGTAATCATGGATAACGGTTATCTTACCGATGTACGCACGGCCGCCGCCGGAGCTGTTGCCGCACGCCACCTTGCCCCTTCCGTGGTCACGACAGCCGGCGTGATAGGCTCAGGCGTGCAGGCAAGACTTCAGGCCGAAGCAGCTTTTCTTGAACGTCCCTTTGAACATCTTCTTATCCATGGAAGGTCACCCGACCGGGCAGAAACTTGCGCCCGTGATCTTGATGATGTTTTCAGGGACAGAAATGTAAAGGTCCGTGTTGAGCCGGATATTGAGGCTCTGGTGAAGGAAAGCCAGATGGTGATTACGACCACGCCCTCGCAATCCCCGCTGATCAGGGCAGAGTGGCTGCATGCCGGGCTCCATATCACGGCAATGGGCTCAGACCAGCATGAAAAGAACGAACTTGATCCGAAGATACCGGGGCTTGCGGATTGCTATTGCTGTGATGTGATTGCCCAGGCCCGGCTTCTGGGGGAATTGCGCCCGGCGCTGGAGGCCGGGGCGTATGATGAAACCATGGCGGTGGAGTTAGGGGCGGTTATTGCCGGGGATGCCCCGGGCCGGAAGAGTGATGAGGATATCACCATTGCTGATCTGACTGGAACCGGCGCACAGGATACCGCTATTGCCACCCATGCGTATCGTTTGTTCAGCACATAGGTGAAAGTTCACGGTCTTATGGGCTAAAATTTGGAAAATTCCGGCTAAATTACCACCCGATTTCTCTAAATCCCTTGACTGACGCATGATATCTTGGTGTGATACGTCCTAATGAATGGGGGTAAACCCCGATAGCACACAGAATTGGGAGAATTTATTTTGAAAATGTCTGTAAAAACCATAGTAGCTTCTGCTGCGCTGGCTTCGATGACATTGGCTACCTCTGCTTTGGCTGAGGTCAATGTTGTTTCATGGGGTGGTGCCTACACCGCATCCCAGCAGAAAGGGTATGAACCAACCTGGACTGGTGAAAAGATCAACTGGATCAACTACAACGGTGGTCTCGGTGAAGTCCGCGCTCAGGTCGAATCCGGCAATGTTCAGTGGGACATTGTTGACGTTCTTCCTGGTCAGGCCCGCACCGGCTGTGATGAAGGTCTGTTTGAAGAAATTCCTGATGAGTATCGTCTGCCAACACCAGATGGTGTGCCGATGTCTGAAGACCTGATGGTTCCGCTGCCAAACAAGTGCGTGGTGCCGCAGATCTGGTGGTCCTATGCCGCTTTCTACAGTGAGAAAGACTACCCATCAAATGGCCAGACCAAGCATCAGAAATCCTTCGGTTCCCAGCCATCAACGATTGCTGATTTCTTTGATCTTGAAAAGTTCCCCGGTAAGCGTGGCATTCACACCTGGGGTAACGCACTGATCGAAATGGCACTTGTTGCTGATGGTGTTGCGATTGACGATGTCTATGATGTCATGGACACCGAAGCAGGTATTGATCGTGCTTTTGCCAAACTTGACACCATCAAGGACCACGTTGTCTTCTGGTCATCAGGCGCCAAGCCGCTTGAACTGGTTGCTTCCGGTGAAGTGGTTATGTCTCTTGCCTATAACGGCCGTATTGGTTCCGCAGTTCTGAATGATGGTCAGCCTTTCGTGACCATCTGGGACGGTCAGGTTCTGGAAGAAGAATGGCTGGTAGTTGTTAAGGGTGCTCCGAACAAGGAAGAAGCCTTTAAACTGGCCGCTCACATGTCTTCAACCGAAGCCCAGGCTGAGCAGGCTCGTTACATCAACTACGGTCCGATGCGTAATTCTGCGCTGAAGATCATCGAAGCTGGTGAGCCATGGTTCAACACTGGTGACCGTATCCTTGAGCATATGCCAAACCGTGAAGAAGTTCAGGCTCGGACAGTCATTGCCGATCCTGACTGGTGGGCAGATAACGGTGCCGAAATCTCTGAGCGTTTCAACGCCTGGATGGCCCAGTAATCGGGATAATATCCCAACATTACCAGAAACATGGGAAGGGGCAGAAATGCCCCTTCTTTTTTGCTTGAAAGACAAGCCTGGTCATGAAAAAACCTGAAACAGAACAGGTTGAGGGAAAGATCATGGCCAAACCTTCAAAAAAGAGAGCGGTGAAGACATCGGGGACTGATACCAGCTCCGCCCTCCGGAATGTGCCTGAAGCCAAAATCTTTATTGGTGATTCACCGGTGCATGGACAAGGGGTGTTCGCGGCCGTGCCTATCAGGAAAGGTGAGGTGATCGAACGGTGCCCCTATATCGTGATTGATGACGATGATCTTCAGGATGAAAACCGTCTTAATGATTATCTGTTCACCAGTCCCGACGTAAAGACGGATTATCTTGTCGTGATGGGGTTCGGGATGATGTACAACCATTCATCCGATGCGAATTCAGAATGGGAAATTGACGACGATAATCGTTTTGTTCGTTTTTCGGCGGTCCGGGATATTGCGCCCGGAGAAGAGATTTTTCAGGATTATGGTGAAGAATACTGGAAAACCAGAGAATAGCATTGTCCCTGCCATCAAGGGCGGATGATGAATTCTCCCTCCGAACGAGCGATTTCCGGCTCAAGGAAATTCGTTGTAAACGTCATGAGAAGAAATTCTTTTCTGCAATTTTCATGATTTGAGAAATAATTTATTTTTTTGCGCCGTGGATACGTTTCAGGCCGGATAATTTGGTGTTTCCTGTTCACGGAAGGACAGGCAGCAACAAATGAATTATTTTCCGGTTTACATGCAGATGAACGGTCGTCAGGTGCTATTTGTGGGCGGTGGTACGATCACCCTCCCCAAGATACGGCTGCTGTCCAAAACCTCGGCCGGTCTGGTCCTCTTCGGGTCTGCTACTGATCCGAATCTCGTGCGCCTTGTGCGGGACGGGCATCTTGGTCACTACGACCGCCCAGTATGCCCGGAGGACTGCGCCAGGGCTGTATTCGCCTATATCGGCAGTGAAGACGAAGCCGAACGCGACGCCGCTATCGCCGTATTTGAGTGGGCAGGACTTCCCTATTGCGTTATCGATGATAAGCCGCGGTCACGTTTCATCACACCGGCTGTGGTGGACCGGGACCCGGTGATGGTTGCGATCGGCACCGAGGGAACATCACCGGTACTGGCCCGGCGGATCAAAAGCCAGATCGAAACCATGCTGCCGCAAGACACAGGAATGCTGGCTCGAGAAATGGGTTCGTTTCGGGAAAAAGTGGAAATGCTTGCCCCGGGGACAGCGCGAAGGCGGTTCTGGGGTGAGTTTCTGGATGAGGTTGTTCCGTCCATCCGGCGTGAAAACAAGGGGTGGGATGATGCGGCGCTCAGAGGTGCTGTGCAGGCTAGGCTGCATGAGTTGCTGGGCAGACATAAAGAGCGCCATTCGGCTCCACCTGAAGATGGCAAGCCGCCCATCTATCCCATTCATTTTGTCGGCGCCGGTCCGGGGGATCCTGATCTTCTGACACGGAAAGCGCTCAGGGTTATCGATGATGCTGATGTTATTCTGCATGATCGTCTTGTGCCGGCACCGGTTCTTGAGCTTTGCCGGCGTGAGGCAGAGATCATTGAGGTTGGCAAAGAGGGGTTCGGGCCGTCATGGTCACAGGACGATATCAATGCGCTGATTATCAGGCAGGCGCAGGCCGGCCTTCGGGTGGTGCGACTCAAATCAGGTGATGCGGGTATTTTCGGACGCCTCGATGAGGAGATTGAGGCGGTGCACGGCGCTGGCCTTCAGTTTGAGATTGTCCCCGGTATTACAGCGGCATCAGCGGCGGCGGCAGATATGGGGATCTCACTTACCCGGCGTGGCCGCAATCAGGCTGTCCATCTGATCACCGGACATGACCGTAAAGGATATGCAGATCAGGATTGGCGTCGTCTTGCCGGGCCGGGTTCGGTTGCCGCGATTTACATGGGTGTGAAGGCGCTTCCCTATATCAGAAGCCGGTTGATGATGCAGGGGGCTTCGCCTTCAACTCCGGTGACTATAGGGCAATCGGTCGGGCATGCAGAAGAAAAATGGCTGGCAACGTCTCTGGCAACAATGGTCGAAGATTGCGCAGGTCAGGGCATGAAGGGGCCGGCGGTAATTCTCTACGGCCTGTCACCCCATGAAAGCAGAATGCACCAGGTTTCAGGCGATGCTGGTGTTCAGGATATGGTCACAGGTGAAATGAGGGAAATCAGCTGATGGAACCCAAGGTCATTACGGCTAATTCTTTTGGCTCAGGCGAGGTGATCTATCTCGGCTTGTCGGGATGGGTCAGCAGGATTGAGGATGCGCAGGTTTTTTCCTCCGAAGATCTGGTTGAAGGGGCGCTGGCCAAGGCGAATGCCGCCCCGAGCGAGCTGATCGGCCCCTATGCGATTGCAGTGAAGACAGATCAGGGCCCCGTCGCCCCGGTTTCATTGCGGGAGCGTATTCGCGCCCTCGGGCCAGGCAACCCCCATCATGGTAAACAGGCCGGTAACGAGGCTCAATATGTATAAGTACACGGATTTTGATCACCAGTATCTCAGGCAGCGGATCAGGGAATTCCGGGAGCACGTGAAGCTCCGTGTTGATGGTGTCCTGACCGAAGATGAGTTCAAACCTCTCCGGCTTCAGAACGGGCTCTATCTTCAGCTTCATGCGTATATGCTGAGGGTGGCCATTCCCTACGGGACGCTGAACAGCCGTCAGATGCACGCGCTCGCCGATATTGCTGAGACCTATGATAAGGGATACGGTCATTTCACCACACGGCAGAATATCCAGTTCAACTGGATACGCCTGCCTGATGTGCCTGATGCCCTTGAGGCTCTGGCCGAAGTCGAAATGCACGCTATCCAGACTTCAGGTAACTGCATCCGGAATGTGACGGCGGATCATTTTGCCGGGGCGGTTGCCGATGAGGTTGAAGACCCGCGTATCGTTGCGGAAACCCTGCGCCAGTGGTCCACCGGTCATCCGGAATACGCCTTCCTTCCCCGCAAGTTTAAAATCGCCGTTACCGGTTCTGATGAAGACCGCGCGGTGGTGGCTTTTCATGATATCGGGATCAAGGCCCTTAAGGGAGAGGCAGGAGAGAAAGGGTATCGCATCTGGGTTGGCGGCGGTCTCGGGCGCACGCCAAGAGTGGGCAGGGTGTTGACGGAGTTCCTGCCGGAAGAGGATCTGCTGGCTTATATCGATGCCATCCTGCATGTCTACAATCGGTTTGGCCGCCGTGATAACAAATACAAGGCCCGGATCAAGATCCTGATCGATGAGCTTGGCATAGACGAAGCGCGGCGGTGGATTGACAGCCATTTCCAATCTATCCGCGGAACGGTTGGCCCGTCTCAGGAGATGATGAAAAGGATACGTGAAAGTTTCGTGCAACCTGATTTCTCTTTGGCCCGTGATCATGATCTGGAAAAAGACAAGGCTCTTTCTCCGGGCTTTGCCAGGTGGTGCGAGAATAATGTGGCCACACACCGTGACCATCGCCACCGGATCGTGAGTATCTCGCTGAAAGCACCGGGAGAGACACCGGGGGATGCCAGCGCAAAGCAAATGCGGGTTATTGCGGATCTGGCCAATCGTTATGCCTATGATGAGATAAGAATCAGCCATGAGCAGAATATCATTCTTCCTCACGTGCCGGCCCGGTATCTGTTGAACATATATACAGAACTTGGCGGTGCCGGGCTTGCCACCAGCAATATCGGGCTTATTTCCGATATCATTGCCTGCCCCGGGATGGATTACTGTGCCCTGGCCACCGCCCGGTCCATCCCCATAGCCAAAGATATTGCGTTGAAATTTGCCGAACTCCACGATGAGCACGATATCGGCCCGTTGAAGATCAAGATATCCGGCTGTATCAACGCATGCGGGCATCACCATGTCGGTCATATCGGTATTCTCGGGCTTGATCGTGCGGGGGTTGAAAACTACCAGATCACCCTTGGCGGTGACGGAACCGAAGCTGCGACACTGGGCGATCGGACCGGCCCGGGTTTCGCGGCGGAAGACGTGATCCTTGCCATTGAGAAAATCGTCCTGTTCTACCTTGAAAACAGAACGGATAAGGCGGAAACCTTCCTTGCTTTTTACCGGAGGGTTGGCATGGCACCGTTCAAATCTGTTCTCTACCCAAATACAGAATTCCGAAAGACAGGCTAGGCAATGGCAACGTGGATAATTGTTTCAAATAAGGGATTTACAGCCGATGACTGGGCAGGGCGTCCCAGAGTGGGTCTTGAAGAGGCGCTTGAAAGACGGGCTCCTGCGGAGGCACATCTTTGTCTTGAAAACACCGCCGAAGTCGAAAACCTGTTGCCTGTTCTGGGCCGGTTTGACGCTGTTTCAATTCACTTTCCATCGCCGCATGACGGGCGTGGATTTTCCCTTGCCCGAAAGTTGCGTAACCTCGGCTATATGGGGGCGTTGCGTGCGGAAGGCCATCTCCATGTCGGTCAGTTTCGCCATGCGCTGGAATGCGGGTTCAACGAGTTGGCCTTATCTGGTGATCTGGCTGAGCGGATGCCGGAAAAATACTGGCTGAACGCTGTCGGGGACAGGCATATCTCATATCAGGGGTATTTTCAGCAAGGGTAATGACTGGCCCATGATCAAGTGAAATCATACCTCCAAGGGAATTGATTTGGCCTGAATTTTAAAAATTCTAAAGTTTTTGTTGACACCACACGGATCCCCTTCCTTAATTTCAGGTATAAATAAAAAGTCAGAAATTGGCTAAAACGATATTAACTGGAGGAAATCGTGACAATTTTTTCAGCAAAGAAACTCACAGCGGTCGCCATTGCCGCGACTATTGCTGGTGTGGCCAGCATGGCCCAGGCAGGTGAATGCCGCCGCGCAGAGGCCAGCATGGACAAACCTGGCGGCTTCCCTGATCGTGCTCTTACCATGATCGTGCCCTACGGCCCTGCAGGTGGATCCGGTCAGGTTGCCGCAGCCATGGCCGAAGCCGTGACGGAACTCACAGGTGTCAGCATTAACCGTGACCATAAGCCCGGCGGTTCCGGTACGGTTGGTATGACCGCCTATATGGCCGCACCTGCCGACGGCTACTCTGTACTGGAGCATATCGATGACGCGTCATCGGCGCATGCTCTTGATTCCAGCCGCCCGAATCCGGCCGAAGATCTGGTGCCGCTGGTCACCTCGCAGGTGACTTTCTCGCAGATCTATATCCGCACCAATGAGACAAGGTACACCGATTGGCCAAGTTTTGTTGAATGGGTGAAGGCACAAGGCGGCAAGGCTACCATTGCCAACGTATCCAAGGAAGGATCGATGGAACGGGTGACCATGAAGTTCATCACCGATGCAACCGGCATGCAGATCCAGCAGATCTCCTTTGATAAAGGTGCGCCGCGCTATGGTGCGTTGCTTGGTGGCCAGGTTGATGCCCTGTTTGAACAGCCGGGGGATGTGCGTAAATTTCTTGACGCCGGCAACTTCAAGCCAATCCTGACTATCTTCAATGAGCGTCCGGGCGTGTTTGCCGATGTTCCGACCCATAAGGAAATGGGGATGGATTTTGAACCTCTGCTCCGTTTCCGTGGCTTCTTCGTGCACAAGGGCATCCCTGCGGATCGTCTCGCGTGGCTGCAGTGGGCTTTCCAGCGCGGATATTGTGAAGACAGCTACCAGAAGTTCAACGACAGCAAGTTCATGAACGTTATTGACAGCTATCGTGATACGGATGGTGCAAAGAATCTGATCACGGCTACGATCAAGCAGTATCGCGAAGTCTACAAGCAGATGGGTCTTGACGTTAAATAAGATCTGTTTTGAATCTGACCTGTCCGGCCATATACCGGGCAGGTCTCTCTTTATACAAAATCATCTTGTCAGATCAGGGCCGGAACCATGGGCAATCTATCGCGGGCACATCTTGTTGAGACAGGGATATGGATCTTCATCTTCGCTGTCTTTTTCGCGTTTTCCTTTGAATTCAATAAAGAAATTGAAATCTACAAGTTCGGCGCCACAGGCTGGCCCAGATCTATCCTGTTTCTGCTGATCCTCGTCGGGATCGGCAATCTCTATTACGCATGGAACAACGGATCCGAAACCCAGAAAGGCCGTGTTGGCTTCAGCGAGGAAAGCAGTGAAGTCAGTTACAATTCCATTGGGCAGGTTGCCAAAACAGCGTTCATTCTCTTGCTGCCGTTCATTTATGCGATACTGCTCAAGCCTGTCGGCTTTTATGCGGGCACGCCATTTTTTATCGCGCTGATCATGCTGGCATGGGGAGAGCGCCGGATCGGCATGATATTGCTGGTAACGCTGGTCATTTACACTTTTCTGATCATTCTTTTCATGTTTCTCCTGAACGCGCCACTGCCGCAGGGCAATGTCTCACCGTTCTATGATTTCAGCGCGTTTATGCTCAAGACAAAAACGCAGATCCAACAGTTGATGTAGGTAAAGGTAAAGCCATGTGGGAGAATTTTCTGACAGGTACGATGACGCTTTTCGGCGATCCCTTTACTGTCGCGATTTTTGTTTTCGGTGTGCTTGGCGGGATGCTTTTCGGGGCTATCCCCGGTGTGAGCATGCTCACCCTTGCGGCCATTCTTCTGCCCTTTACCGCTGATCTTGATCCCGCCCAGGGTGTCATGCTCTTTGCGGTGATTTACTGTACCGGCACTTATGGCGGGGCCATAACAGCCATTCTCTTCAACATACCCGGTGCGCCGGAAAATGCGCCCACCGCGTTTGACGGCTACCCGATGACAAGGCAGGGCAAGGCCGCCAAGGCTGTCGGTGCCGCGGTGCTCTGTTCGGCTATCGGCGGGACAGCTTCGGCACTGGTGATGATGTCGGCGACCGAACCGCTGGCGAAATGGGCGATTATGAATATCGGTCCGCCGGAAATCTTCGCGCTGGTATTTTTCGGTCTTGCCGTGGCTTCAACAGTGGGGGGGCGGACGATCTGGAAGGGCTGGCTCTCCGTTCTTCTCGGCCTTCTGATTGCAACCATCGGGCAGGACCCTGTCGGCGGGATCAACCGGTATAATTTCGGGTTTTCTGATCTGGCGGCGGGCATTGCTTTCGTGCCGGCTATACTGGGCTTCTTCGCGGTGTCCGAAGTTTTTGTCCAGGCGGAAAAGAAAGCGAGCGGAAAATACGAAGCCCCTGAACTGAGCGTGAATTTCCCTACATTCTGGGAGCTTTGGGCACATAAAATTGCGGTTGTGCGGTCTATTTTTGTCGGCTTCTTCTGCGGGATTCTTCCTGGTATCGGGGCTACGCTTGCCGCCTTCATGGGATATGGCGAAGCGGTGCGCTGGTCCAAGAACAAGGAAGAATTCGGCAAAGGCAAACTAGAAGGCGTGATTTCTTCTGAAACAGCAAACAACGCCGCAACCGGCGCTGCGATGATCCCGCTTCTGGCGCTCGGTCTTCCGGGTGGCGCGCTTACCGCGATGATGGTGGCGGTTTTCCAGATGCATGATCTTGAACCCGGGCCGCTTGTTTTCTACAACTCGCCTGATCTGATCTGGATTGTTTTTGCCGCGATGTTCTATGCGAATGTATCTATCCTGTTCATCGGCTTGCTGGAAACAAAGACGATCCTTTACCTCCTTAAGATCCCGTTTCAGTTTCTGGCCCCGCTGATCCTGATGCTGGCCAGTATCGGGGCTTATATCGGGCGCGGACTGGTGCTTGATGTGATGGTCATGTTTGCCGCTGGTATCATCGGTTTTCTGTTGCGGCGATCCGGATATTCGATCCCCGGCATTGTTCTCGGGCTTATCCTCGGTAAAATAGGTGAGCAGAATTTCGCCCAGGGCATGCAGATGGTGCATTATGATCTGGTGACGTATTTCTCGCGCCCGATCTGTACGATTCTGGTTATTGCCGGGGCACTTACACTGCTGAGGGGTATCTATTCGGCGATCCAGTCTTCAAGGTCGCAGAACGCGTCCTGATATAGTCAGATTACCGGTCTTTGAAGGGCAGGACCTGCTTTTGCCCTTCCAGCGAATTGAAAAAGGGAAGACATGACAACAGCTGAAAGTGATATTGCCGCTATTGATGCGATGGTCGCCCGCGCCCGGGCGGCACAGGCTGAGTATGAAGCCAACGGATCGCAGGAGTTGTTTGATCGTGCCTGTCAGGCTGTTGCCTGGGCGCTGATGGAACCGGGCCGCAACGCTGAACTGGCGGTCATGGCTGTCAGCGAGACAGGGCTCGGGAATGCTGATGACAAGATCAGGAAAAACCATAACAAAACCCTTGGCCTGATGCGTGATATTAAAGGTGTCAAGGCCTTTGGTCATATCGAAGATGATGAGGCGAAAGGCCTGTCGGTCTATTATCGCCCTAAGGGTGTCATTGCCGCGATTGTGCCGTCAACCAATCCACTGGCAACCCCGACCAACAATATCATCAATGCGCTCAAGACGGGGAATGCCATCATTGTTGCTCCGTCCCCTAAAGGGGCAAAGCCAATGACACAGCTTCTTGGCTATATCTATGCCGAACTCGACAAGGTTGGGGTGCCGCGTGATCTTGTCCAGATGGTTCCTCTGCCGCCATCAAAAGAAAAGACCAGACGATTGATGGAACTTGCTGATCTGCTTGTTGTCACCGGCTCACAGAACAATGTGCGGGCAGGGTATTCTTCCGGCACTCCTGCGATTGGTGTCGGGCAGGGGAACGTGGTCAGCATCATTGATGAGACGGCAGATATCAAAGGTGCTGCTGCCAAGATCGCCGCCTCTAAGGTGTTTGACAACGCCACGTCATGTTCTTCGGAAAATGCGGTGATAGCCGTCAGTTCCGTTTATGATGAGGTTGTCACGGCACTCGAATCCGCAGGAGGGCTTGTGCTGACCGCCGATGAAGTCAGTCGCCTTGAAGGCGTTCACTGGCATGACGGCCATATGACCACCACCCTCTTGGCCAAGGATATAGACGTTATCACCGATGCGCTTGATCTTACATCAAGAGCGGGCGACAACACGCAATTTCTCATTGCCCCGACGGATAAGGCTGGCCCGGACGCCCTCATCTCAGGTGAGAAAATGTCACGTTTCCTTGCGCTGTATCGTGCCGAAGATTTTGATGCGGCGGTTGATCTGGCAAAAACCATTCAGGATTATCAGGGGGCGGGGCATTCGTTAAGCCTGCACTCATCAATGGATGAAAGGGCACGTCATCTTGCCATGGCAGCACGCACCTGCCGCGTCATCGTTAATCAGGCGCATTGTTTTGCCAATGGAGGTTTCTTCAATAACGGCCTTCCTTTCTCACTTTCCATGGGATGCGGCAGTTGGGGCGGTAATTCCATTGATGATAATCTGCACTGGCGGCATTTCATCAACCGTGTGCGGGTTGTTCGTCAGATTGCGGAAAACAAACCCGAACTGGAAGAAATTTTTGGCAATTACTGGACTACATTCGGGAAGTAACATGGCTGATCTTCCGGCTGACCTGCGTCATCAGATTGAATTAAACGCACGAACCCATGGCGGGAAACCCTGGCTGATTTCACCTGAAACAGGGGTGAGCGTAAGTTATGCTGAAGCCCTGTTACGCATAAAGGATATTGCATCCCGCCTTACAGGTCTGGGGTTTAAACCCGGGGACAGAATTGCCGTCGCCGCGCATAATTCCATCAGCTCATGCCTTGCTTTCATGGGGATTACCTATGGCGGGTTTCATGCAACCCCGCTCAATCTGGTTGCCGGCGCCAAAGTGATGGCCTATGTCCTCAACCATTCCGGGGCTGGCCTCATATTTGTGGCGGACGATTGCAGGGCCGATATCAATGAGGCCGCATCCGAAGCCGGCACGTCCCCGGTGATGGTGCCACTGCATCCGGAAGAGGGGCCAGAATGGGCTGAAAACACGCCGCTTTCAGAACCTGAACAGCCTGAGCCGGGCCAGCCAGCCTTGCTGATGTACACGTCCGGGACCACCGGCAATCCCAAAGGGGTGATGCTGAGCCATGCAAACCTGCTGGCCGCTGGCCGCAACGTTTCCGACGGACACGGGGTCAATGCGGATG
>Ga0181579_10000695_pt1 | contig 27690 bp, 25 predicted proteins | sample 071ome_24_FD_132996 | JGI IMG/M metagenome (GOLD analysis project Ga0181579, IMG submission 132996) | Coastal salt marsh microbial communities from the Groves Creek Marsh, Skidaway Island, Georgia - 071402CT metaG (megahit assembly) | ecosystem: Environmental > Aquatic > Marine > Intertidal... | reverse complement strand
TGGCGGCGGCATTACAACCAGGTCCGGCCACATAGTGCGATCGGATACAGGCCTCCGGCACCGCAAACCATCTTGCCAAGCCGCGCCGATCAGCCTTTCGCTATAGACGGGCTACAGGCCGATCGGCGCTCGTCAAACGCCAGGTTCAGGCTAAACTAGGAAGTGGCACTAAGCGTGGGGGCAGGCCACGTTATCTCCGACACGCCGGGCTTCTGCTCGATCGAGGCGGCGTAGCGGCCGAGGTGATAGTCGGTGTCGCCGAACAGCGCTTCGATCGCCAGCAAGCGCTTGAAGTAGTGGCCGAGCCGCAATTCATCCGTCGTACCCATGCCGCCATGGATCTGTATAGCCGCCTCGCCGATGAACCTGGCCGACTTGCCGACATGGGCCTTGAGGGCCGAAGCCGCGCGGCGGGCGGTCTTGCCGCCCGTCGGCGCCTTCTCCACGGCCATCGCCAGCACGGAACTCGACTGTTCCCAGGCGATGTACATGTCGACCATGCGATGTTGCAGCACCTGAAACTTGGACAGGGGCACGCCAAACTGCTCGCGCGTGCGCGTATACTCCACTGTGTCCTTGATGAGAATATCCATGACCCCGATCGCCTCGGCGCATAGGGCGACGATCGCTTCGTTCAACACCGTCTCAACGGCCTCGATATTGGTCTCCGGCGCGCCCAGCCGGGACGCGGCGGGGACGCGAAGCTTCTCGAAGGTCAGGTTACTGGCTCGCGATTGATCGATGGTCGGATAGTCGACGCGTTGAATGCCCGGGCTCGAAGCCTCCACGAGGAACACCTCGATGCCGGTCCGGTCGCGTTCCCCGCCGCCGGAGCGGGCGGTGACCAGCAGCATGTCGGCGCTGGGGCCGTTCAGCACCATCACCTTTTCGCCGTTGATGAGATAGTCGCCCTGGTCAACCCCGGCGACACAACCGACACTGGCCGGATTTCCGCCGGCCTGGCGTTCGGTATGGGCAAGCGCGAGTTGCAGGTCACCGGCGATCAACGGCGTGAGGATGCGTTCCTTCTGTTCCGCCGTCCCGAGCAGCTCAACCAACCTGCCCGCGAGCACGAGATTGGCCACCACGGGTTCGGTGACCAGGCCACGCCCGAGCGCCTCGGTCACGACCGCGACATCATCCAGACCGCCGCCCAGACCGCCGTTCTCCTCGCGAAACGGGATGGACAGCCAACCCAGTTCGGCGAAGGTCTTCCAATTCTCGCGGCTGTATCCGAGGGGGGTCTCGGCCAATGCCCGGCGCGTTTCGAAGTCATAGTCTTGAGCGATGAACTTCTCGACGCTTTCCATCAGGAGCCGTTGTTCTTCGGATTGGCCGAGTCCCATGGGCCGGCTCCCATTCAGCTGATGCGCGAACTCATCCCTTTACCGCCGGCTGCGGCCTTGTGAACACCAGTTCCGCCTCGGTGGAGGCGCCCGCGTCCAGCGTGTATCCACCGGCGTTGAAATCCTTCAATCCCTCTGCACGGTCGACGCGGTTTTCCATGATCCAGCGGGCCATGGCGCCGCGCGCGTGCTTGGCGAAGTACATCAGCGAACGCGGCTTGCCGTCCTTGATGTTGAGGAACCTGGCGCCGATCACCCGCCGGTCGAGCGCCTTGGTGTCGACGGCCTTGAAATACTCGTTCGAGGCGAGGTTCACGACCGTTGTGTCGTCGTGATCGGCGAGATCCGCGTTCAGTTGCTCGGCGATGCGGGAGCCCCAGAACTCATAGAGCGATTTGCCGCGGCCATTGACCATTTTCGTGCCCATCTCCAGACGATAGGGTTGGATCGCGTCCAGGGGGCGCAGGACGCCATATAGGCCCGAGAGAATGCGCAGATGATCCTGGGCATAAGACAGCGCCTCGTCGGAAAGGCTGTTTGCCTCCAGCCCCCAATAGACATCGCCGTCGAAGGCGAGGCCGGCGGGTTTGGCGGTGTTGCTCTTGTTGTCGAGATTGAAGGCCTTGAACCGCTCCGCGTTGAGCGCGGCGAGATTGTCGCTGATATGCATCAGGCGTTTCAGATCGTCGGCGCTCTGGGTCTTGGCGACACGGGCGAGTTCCTTGGTGTCCTTGGAGAGCCGCGGCTGAGTGATCTCGAGTCCCGTATCCACGGGGTCCATGTTCAATTTCTTGGCCGGCGAAAGCAACGTCAGCATGGTCTATCTCCTCCTCCTAACATCAACCCGGCGATTTCCGGATTCGTATGCGTGGGTCGGTTTACGATATGGCTAGAGCGGAGCCCCGTCGGGGATCCGCTTACCAGCGCGATCAAGGGGAGGCACTTTAAGGGATTCGCGCGGGACTGATCACCCCCTGATCACACCGACATGTCCGTTACGCGGCCGCCGGCTTCAACAGGTCGTTGTACCAGGAAAACCGCGTGTCCTGGCGGGTGATGATCTCGATCACCATGGTTTTGCCGTCCTTGTTCGCCCGTTGCGCGTCGGCCAGCGCCGGGGCGATGCCCTCGGGCTTCTCGACCCTTATCGCCTCGGCGCCGCAGGCCTTGGCGATCCCGGCATAGTCACCGCCTTGATTGCCGGCGCCATAGCGCTCCATGGCGGTGGGCATGCTCGCGTCATAGCCGCCCATGGTGGAGTTATTGATGACGACGCTGGTGATCGGCGCCTCGGCGCGCACCGCCGTTTCGATATCGAGGCCGGTGTGACCGAAGGCCAGATCGCCCATGAAATTCAGGCAGAATTTCGACGGATCGGCGAGCTTGGCGCCGATCATCAAGGGGATGCCGTAGCCGAGATGCGTGGTCTTGCCCCAGCCGATATAGCCGAGCGGCGAGGTCGCCTTATAGAACGGCATGATCTGATCGCGCGGATTACCCGCGTCGTGTGTCAGCACCGTGTTCTCGTGATCGACGGCCTTGTTGATCTCGTTGATCACTCGATATGGATTGATCGGCGCTTCATCGGAATTCAGCAGCGGCTCCCACTCCCGGAGCCATTCCGCGTGACCGGTGGCGATTTCGTCGATCAGGCGCTGGTCGGTCTCGCGCCCGGCCTCGCCGACCGCCGCCTTGACCTCGTCGATCATCATGTCGAGAGTCAGCGCGGCATCGCCGATCAGGCCGATATCGACGGAGTACTCCTTGTTGATATCCTCGCCGGAAACCGTGCCGTGGATCAGGAACTTGCCGTCCGGGATATCGATGCCGAAGGTGGTCCGGGTCAGGCCCGAGCCGATGGCGAAGACCACGTCGGATTCGCCGAGCCATTTGAACACGTTGCGCGGCGCCGTGCGGTTGGCGGAGCCGAGCGCCAAGGGGTGGGCGTCGGGAATCGCGCTCTTTGCCTGCATGCTTGTGATCACTGGGATCTGCGTCAGCTCGCCGAGTTGGCGGAGCTGCTCTGTGGCATCCGCATAGAGCACGCCCTGACCGGCGTAGATCACCGGGCGCTTGGCCTTCAGAAGCGCGGCCACTGCATCCTTGACGTCGCCTCGGCTGGGGGCGGAGCGGAACAGGCTGGACGGCTTGTAGTCCATGGCCCCCTCGGGCACCTCCTGGGAGCAGACATCCCGGTGCATTTCAACCAGGACCGGTCCCGGACGGCCATGCCTTGCGAGGTGAAAGGCGCGCTCCACCTGGCGGGTCACCCTGTCCGGACGATCGATCGACAGCGCCTTCTTGGTGATATGGGCGTAGTTCTTGACCGCCGAGAAATTCGGGTCGACGTCATAGCCGTTCAGGCCGGGCCCAAGCGGGAAATAGACCATCGGCACCGCCTCGCCATAGGCTTGGGCGATACCGCCAAAGGAATTCTCGACGCCGGGGCCGTGTTGCGAGGCATAGACGCCGAGGCTCTTGCCCCGGGTCTGCCGCGAGAAGCCGTCGGCGGCATTGATCGCGCCCCTCTCCTGGCGAAACACGATGGGCCGGATACCGACCTTCGAGACCGCCTCGATCAATGGGTTCGCCGGAAAACAGCTCATCCATTCCACGCCCTCGGCCTTCAGGCAGCGAGCGATCAGATCAAATCCCTTCATGGTTTCCCCCGTTGTTTTGTGGCGTGAAAGACATGAAACTCGCTGAAGAGGAAACGAGTCGGACGCGCGGATTGCAAGCCCGAAAGCATTCGCGACCTCCGGTTCCTCGCCGCGAGGACAGGCGTTCGGGACGACGAGCTAGAGGTAACGTGGTGACTAAGCGATTGAAACGGAAGGTGAAGATCTCCAATGGATAACATCGCAACCAAGATCCGGGATGTGGATCTCAAGCGGTTTGACGATCAAGGATATCTGCTTGTCCCAGGCTTGCTGGACCCCGAACGGGATCTCGCGCCCGTCGCCCGGGAATACGAGACAGTTCTCGACGATGCGATCGCGGATCTCTTGCGGCTGGGCGCGATCCGGCACGACCATGCGGACTTGCCGTTCGGTGAAAGAGTTTCCCGGGTTCTTGAAGACAGCGACGGCGCGCTAAACGGGTATCTGGATATCACTCTTCCGCAAAAGGGGATCTCCCGTTCCACGCCGATGCATTGCGGTCCGGCGGTCTTCGGGTTGTTGCGGCATCCGAGGCTCTTGGACGCGGTCGAGCGCTTCATCGGGCCGGAGATCTACTCGAACCCGACGCAACATGTGCGGATCAAGCCGCCCGCGAGGCATCTGGCCAACACCACCCGCATATTGAGCGAGATAGACACCACCGTGTGGCATCAGGACGCCGGTACGGGGACCGCGGACGCCGATCCCTCCCAGATCTTGACGGTCTGGATTTCCGTCACCGAGGCCAACCGGGAGAATGGCTGTCTCTTGGTCGCGCCGGGAAGTCACCGAAACGGGTTGGCGCTGCATTGCCACGACAAACGTGCCAATTACAGCCGTCAGGCGATTCCGGAAAGGCTGGTGGGAGCAAACCGTGTTCCCGTCGAGACCGCCCCGGGCGACGTGGTTTTCCTTTCGAAATACACCATGCACGCCTCGCTACCGAACCGGAGCGAAGGGATCCGGTGGAGCCTGGACCTGCGCTACAATCCGATCGCGCAACCCACCGGACGCGCCTGGTTTCCCGGCTTCGTCGCCCGCAGCCGCGCCGCGCCGGAAACCGAAACCCGGGACCCGGATGAATGGGCCACCGCCTGGGCCCGGGCCCGCGATCATCTCGCGCTTAACCCGCCCGCGGGCTTTCAACGCTGGTCCGAGGACGATCCCGATTGCGCGTAGCTACGGCGGATACGGATTGAAGGGGCCTCGTCGAATTCGGCGATGCGCGCGCCAACCGATCGCGCCATGCCCCGACATCGGCGCTAGCGCCCTTCCCCAGCTTTCCTGTACAACCCCAGGCAGTTCCCATGGAGGATGCGTTGAGCGATACCACGGCGAGAAACCAACGCGGCGAATGGCGACCGGCGGAGCCGATCGGGCTGCCACCGATCTTCGACTGGCCACCAAAGGCCGGCGCGGCGGCGCGTTGGTTTCTTGGGTTTCCGGGATACCTGGTGCCGCTTAACGGTTTCTGGTTCGCGCTGGCGGTCGTGACTTGGGTGTTTCTCACGCCCGAGCTTGCCACCATGGCCACGATCGAGCCCGGTTGGATCGCCTGGCTGCTGGTCCGTAACGCCGGACTAATCCTGGCGGTGTTCGGCGGACTGCATCTCTATCTCTATATCCGCCGGGGCCAGGGCGATCATCTCAAGTTCTCGACCGAGCCCTTGGCCACCAATAGCCGGCGTTTCCTGTTCAAGGACCAGGTGCGCGACAACATGTTTCGCTCCATGCTCTACGCGGTGCCCGTCGTCACCGGATTCGAGGTCGCGACCTATTGGGGCTTCGCGAACGGCTATCTCGGTTGGTTCGAGATCAATGATCCGGTGCTGTTCTGGGTCTGGTTCGCCGCCCTCGCGGTGCTATGTCCGGTTATCCATTCGGCGCATTTCTATCTCGGACACCGACTGCTGCACACCGCGTGGCTCTACAAAAAGGTCCACGCCCTGCATCACCGCAATGTCGAGGTGGGTCCCTGGTCGGGACTGGCGATGCACCCGGTCGAGCATGTGATCTATTTCTCGACGACGGTGGTGCAATGGGCGCTCGCCCTGCATCCGGTGAACGCGCTGTTCCAACTCCAGTTCGCGATCTTCAACGCCGCCATGTCGCATACGGGCTTTCAAAAGGTGATGGTCGGCGAGAAGCTCCCGATCGACAGCAACTCGTATTTTCACTACCTGCATCACCAGTTTTTCGAGTGCAACTACGGTGGCACGGTCGTGCCCTTCGACAAGATTTTCGGCACTCATCACGACGGCACCCGGGAGGCCCAGATCGCCATGCGCGAACGCCTCGCCGCGATGCGCCGAGCCCGCAAGGAAGCTTGATCAGCGCCGAAACTCCCGACCCGATACCATTACCTCAGGCCAGCATGAGCTTTCCGGCCCGAGCCGTTTTCCCATGACACCGCGCTCATGTCCGGCAATTCATGGGCGATGCCCTTGTGGTAATCGATGCAAGTCTTCTCGCCGCTTACCAGAAAGCGCTCATGAGCTTCGGCGGCGCGCTTGCTCTGACGGGTGAAATCCATGGCTTTCTCGGAATGACAATTGCGGCATTCCAGGCTGTCATTGGACTTGAAACGGGTCCATTCGCGCTGGGCCAGCTCAAGCCGCTTGGCCTGAAACTTCTCGCGGGTGCTGATGGTGCCGAAGATCTTGCCCCAAACCTCCTTCGAGGCGGCCATCTTGCGGGCCATCTTGTCGGTCCAGTTATGCGGGACGTGACAATCCGAGCATTTCGCCCGCACGCCGGATCGGTTGGTGAAATGGATTGTCGGCTTTAACTCGGCATAGACGTTGTCGCGCATCTCGTGGCAACCGGTGCAGAACGCCTCGGTGTTGGTGAACTCCACGGCGGTATTGAAACCGCCCCAGAATATCAGCCCCGCGACGAAACCACCGAGGGTGAGGAAACCGAGACTAAAATACGCGCTTGGCCGGATGAGGACGGCCCATAGGCGCTTGGCGGTTTTCCACATGGCCGCCTCACTTCTTCTTCAACAGCGTGTCGATGTCGACGAAGGTGTTCTTGAGCCACGGCTCGGTCTCGTGCTGCGGCACGTGGCACTGATTGCAGAAGTAGCGACGCGGCGAGATCGACGCCAGGAACTGCCCGTCCCGGTCCATGAAATGGGTGATCGAGACCATCGGCGCCTGACTCTGCTCGGTCGCCGCGCGGCTGTGACAATCCATGCATTTGTTGACCCGCAGGTCCACCTAATAGGCCTCGATCTTGTGCGGGATGACCGGCGGTTGCTCGGGATAGTTCCGCGTCCGCCTGATATCCGTGTTGCTTTGGGGAGTCATTCTAAGCGCTTGCGGCGCCTCGGCGAGCGGCGCCTTTCTCAAGGTCGCGATTTCCGGCTCGCTCGCCTGGGCCACCATGATCAGGCTTGAGACGATCGCGGCGACGAAAATCATGATCCGCATGACTAGGCCCTCTCGATCTTGACCGCGCATTTCTTGAAGTCGGTCTGTTTCGACAATGGATCAGTGGCGTCCAGGGTTACCTTGTTGATCAGCTGGCTGGCGTCGAACCAGGGCACGAATACCAGCCCGCGCGGCGGCTTGTTGCGCCCTCTCGTCTCCACCGGGGTGAGGATATGGCCCCGGCGAGAGGCGACCTTGACCTGATCGCACCGGCGCAACCCCAAGGCCTCGGCGTCGCCTGGATGCATGAAGCAAACGGCATCGGGAAAGGCCTTGTAGAGTTCGGGAACCCGCTGGGTCATTGAGCCGGAATGCCAATGTTCCAGCACCCGCCCGGTGGACAGCCAGAACGGGTAATCGTCATCCGGGCTTTCCGCCGGCGGCTCATATGGCAGCGCGAAGATCACCGCCTTGCCGTCGGGCTTGCCGTAGAAATCGAATCCGGTTCCGGGCCGCGCGTAGGGATCCGCGCCCTCGCGGAAACGCCATTGGGTCTCCTTGCCGTCAACCACCGGCCAGCGCAGGCCCCTGGTCTTGTGATAGGTGTCGAAATCCGCGAGGTCATGCGCCTTGCCGCGACCGAAGGCGGCATATTCCTCGAACAGACCCTTTTGAATGTAAAAGCCGAAATCCGCCGCCTCGTGGTTCTCGTAGCCGTCCTCGATGTCCGACAGCGGGTATTTGTCGACTTGGCCATTGGCGAAAAGCACGTCGTAGAGGCTTTTACCCTTGAACTCGGGATTGACGTCTAGAAGCGCTTTTGGCCATACCTCGTTCGTGGTGAAACGCTTGGAGAACTCGACGGTCTGCCAGAGATCGGACTTAGCCTCCCCCGGCGCGTCGACCAGTTGATGCCACATCTGGGTGCGGCGTTCGGCATTGCCATAGGCGCCTTCCTTCTCGACCCACATGGCGGTCGGCAGGATGAGATCGGCGGCCTGGGCGGTGACCGTGGGATAGGCGTCGGAAACCACGATGAAGTTGTCCGGGTTGCGGTACCCCGGCAACGCCTCCTCCATCATGTTGGGTGCCGCCTGCATGTTGTTGTTCACCTGCACCCCGTAGGCGTTGAGCCTGCCGTCCTTGAGCATTCGATTCTGCAATACCGCGTGATAGCCGGGCTTGGGCGGGATGGTTCCGGCCGGAAGTTTCCAGAGTTTCTCCGCCAGGGCGCGTTGTTTCGGGTTCGTGACCACCATGTCCGCCGGCAACCGGTGCGCGAAGGTTCCAACCTCCCACGCGGTGCCGCAGGCCGACGGTTGCCCGGTGAGCGAAAATGGGCTGTTGCCCGGCTCGGATACCTTTCCGGTCAGAAGATGGATGTTGTAGATCAGATTGTTGGTCCAGACGCCGCGAGTATGCTGGTTCACCCCCATCGTCCATAGCGACATGACCTTGGTGTCCGGATCGGCGTAAAGCTCCGCTAGTTCACGCAGGCGGTTTTTCGGCACGCCGGACATCTCATGCGCCTTGTCCAATGTGTACTCGGAGACAAAGGCGGCGAATTCCTCGAAGCTCGCGGGTTTGGCCCCGCCGGCCCTGTTCGCGTTCTTGGCCGCCTTTTCGAGTGGATGATCCGGTCTCAGGCCATAGCCGATATCGGTGTTGCCGATCTTGAAGTTCACATGCTTGCCGACGAATTCCTGGTTCACCTTGCCGGATTGAATGATGTGGTTGGCGATGTAGTTCAGGATCACCATGTCGGTCTGCGGCGCGAACACCATGGGGATATCCGCGAGGTCGAAGCAGCGATGCTCGAAGGTGGACAGCACGGCCACTTTCACGTTCGGCGCGCCGAGCCGGCGGTCGGTCAGCCGGGTCCAGAGAACCGGATGCATCTCGGCCATGTTGGCCCCCCAAAGCACGAACGCGTCGGCGTGCTCGAAGTCGTCGTAGCAGCCCATGGGCTCGTCGATGCCGAATGTGCGCATGAAACCGCCGACCGCCGAAGCCATGCAGTGGCGCGCGTTGGGGTCGATGTTGTTCGAACGGAATCCGGCCTTGAAAAGCTTGGACGCGGCGTAACCCTCCCAGACGGTCCATTGCCCGGAGCCGAACATGCCGACCGCGGACGGTCCCTTGGCCTTCAGCGCCGCCTTGAACTTTTCCGCCATGATGTCGAAGGCTTCATCCCAGGAGACTTCGACGAAATCTCCGTTCTTATCGAACCCACCGTTCGTCTTGCGAAGTAGCGGTTTGGTCAGGCGGTCCTCGCCATACATGATCTTGGAAAGGAAATACCCCTTCACGCAATTGAGGCCGCGGTTGACCGGCGAGAGCACATCACCGTGGGAAGCGACGATCTTGCCCTCCTTGGTGCCGAGCATGGCCGAGCACCCGGTCCCACAGAACCGGCATGGAGCCTTGTCCCATTTCAACCCGATCCTGTCGGCTTGCGTAACGACATTGCCGGCTTGCGCGGCGGGCACCAAGCCGGCGGCCGCGGCGGCGGTAACCGCCGCGCTGGCCTTGATGTAGTCTCTGCGGGTCATAGTCATGGCACGAAACTCCTCGGGCATCGGCTTCAGCCGCGCGTTATGACGGGCTGATCAAGCAGCGCCGCGTCCTCGACCTGGTGGTAGACAAGGGTAACGTTGATCACGTCCGGCACCTGGCGGATCGCCTCCACCCGATCCGTGACACCGTTCAAACTGTCGGATTCGAAGACAACGATGATCTTCCCCCGCGAGTCGCTCCGATGCACATCCATGTCGGACATCTCGCCGAGAGCACGGGACACGCGATCCAACGATCGCGGGGCGGAATGAACGATAAGGCTGGTGATATGGGCGTCGACCGGATCGGTGGCGGATAAAACTACCTCACTCATGTCGCCCCCTCGGGAGTGCTAATCGCCGCGGCCGGGCACACGGTGGCGCATTCACCGCACGCGGTGCAGGTCTCCGAATTGATCTCCGGCACGAACATCCCTCCAGGTCGCGGACGAAAACGAAGCGCGCGCGGCTCGCAAACATCCTCGCAAGATCGGCAACCGATGCCCCGGCGCGCGAAACACAGCTCGGCAATGGTTACCCGCCCTCGCGCCCCAACCTCGTTCCGCTGGACGACGGCCGCGCGAAACAGCCCGCGTCGAGAAATGGCGGTATCCAACGATGTCTGCCGGGTCGAGGTCATGAAGTTTCCCTGTTCAACTTCCCGACGGGCCCAACAGCAATTGAGACATCCACACGAGGAATCCGTACCCGCCGACGATAATCACGGACAGGACCGGCGCGAGGACCACGGTCAGAAGCAGAAACACCCGAAACTCGGCCGCCTTCGATGGTTTTTCCGTTTCGAGCTTGGAGGCATCCAGTGCTGAGTCGGCCATTGCTCTCTCTTCTCCCCGCATCGTCGAACCGAGCGATCACCCATCATGATCGCGCGTGCTCCGAAAGAAATTGATCTAGATCAAGGACGTAGACTTTCGAGACTTCGCGCTCGCCAAGCGCCACCTTTCAGCGGTGACCGCCTCGGTGATAGGCTGCCGCCACGATCACGAAGACCGGAGAGTTTGAAATGGAGCCGTACTTTTCTCTTGGACCATATACACGGTCCATTTCCACACGATCCGATGAGGCGCAAACCTGGTTCAATCGGGGTCTGAACTGGTGCTACGCCTTCCACCACAAGGAAGCGATCCGCTGCTTCGAAAAAACTGTCGAGATCGATCCGGATTGCGCCATGGGCTATTGGGGCATCGCCTACGCCACTGGTCCTTACTACAACATCCCCTGGGCGAAAATGTCACCGACCGGTCGCCCGGTGGCTATCGCGACAACCCACGAGAACGCCCTGAAAGCCGTCGAGATTGCCGCCGCGAGCGGCGCCAGCCCCGTGGAACAAGCCCTGTGCGGCGCCCTGGCGCGGCGGTTCCAGGCGAGCGCCGTCGATGATCTTGAGATTCTCGGCCAATGGGACGACGATTACGCCGACGCCATGCGCGCGGTCTATCGCGATTTCCCCGAGGATTACGATGTCTGCGCGCTGACGGCGGAGGCCTTGATGGTGCGCACGCCCTGGCAGCTATGGGATTTGCAAAACCGCGTCCCGGCCGAGGGCACCGACACCTTGGAAGCGATCGAGATCATCGAAACCGCCCAGGCCCGCATCGACCAGCGCGGCGATGTCCAGCATTGCGGATTGCTGCATCTCTATATTCACATCATGGAAATGTCGCCGGAACCGGAACGCGCGCTCGAGGCCTCGGACCGGCTACGCCCTTTGGTGCCGGGCTCGGGCCATCTGATTCACATGCCCTCGCATATCTATGTTCTATGCGGGCAATACGAGAAGACGATCGCCTCCAATCTCGAGGCCGCCGCGGCGGATGTTAAATACCTCGAATTCGATAGCGAGCTCGGTATCTACTCCGTCTATCTCCTGCACAACATCCATTTCCAGATGTACGGCGCGTTCTTCTCCGGCCAGTACGAGCCCGCGATCCGAGCCGCGAACGAGATGCAGGCCACGGTCCGTCCGGAATACCTGCTCGCCGACCACGCCTTCCTGGTGAACTATCTGGAAGCCTTCTACGGCATGAAGCCGCATGTCCTGATCCGGTTCGGCAAGTGGCAAGAGATCCTCGACGAGCCGGTATCCGAGGACCCGAAACTTTTCCCCGTCACATACGCGACGTGGCAATACGCCAAGGGGATCGCGCACGCGGTTCTCGGCAATATCGACGCGGCGCTGGAACAGCAAAGTGTGTTGCGGGACGCGGTCGCGGCCTTGCCGGAGGAACGGATCGTCTTCCAGAACGACACCCGAGACATCCTCGCGGTGGCCGGTCCGATGCTGGCCGGGGAGCTGGAATATCGGCGCTGCAACTACGATATCGCCTTCGCCAAGCTGCGCGAGGCGGTCGATCTCTACGACAACCTCAACTATTCGGAGCCTTGGTCCTGGATGATGCCGCCGCGCCATGCCCTGGGCGCCCTGTTGCTCGAACAAGGGCATGTCGAGGAAGCTGCCAGCGTCTATCGCGCCGATCTAGGCCTCGACGATATTCTCGTCCGCCCCTCCCAGCATCCCGGCAATATCTGGAGTCTGCTGGGCTACGCGGAATGTTGCGAGCGGCTTGGCGACGCCGACGCTCTGGCGGCGATCCAGCCGGAATTGACCAAGGCTCGCGCGATCGCCGATGGCGCGATCCAGTACTCGTGCTTTTGCCGGACCGAGCATGGGTGTTGCGACTAGAGAATTGGCGAATTGCATTGGTTGATCGCCCAGACATGGACTAAAAGGCGGCATGCGTCGCGTCGTACATATCCCCATCGAGAAAAAGTATCGGGAGCTTATGTCTAAGCTCCTGGTGGCGCTGGAACTCACCTCTCGAGGTATACCGGTGGTCATCGGCCATTCCCGCTCGCTGTACGCCAATGCCAGGAACCTGCCGCCGGGACTGATGTTCCTCAAGGGCATGAACCGGGTGCAGTACGAGATCATCGCCCAGCTACCATCAGCCGGGCACAAGCCCGTCGCCTGCGACGAGGAAGCGATGGGCGCGCGCGGACCGCTCCTGGTCAAGGACACCTGGGCCGAGACCCAACCGCTCATGGCCAAGGTCCTGTGCCAGGGCCCGGAACACCGCGACGTGCTGATGAAGGAGCGCGGCTTCACGGCGGCGCAACTGGCGATCACCGGCAATCCAAGGATCGATCTTCTGCGCCCACCCTTCATCGAAACCTGGTGCCGGCAGGCCGCCGATATCGTCCGCGAGCACGGCCCCTTCGTGCTGGTGAACACCGATATGAGCGCCACCAACAGCCGATTTCATGACCTCGATCATTACCGCAAGGTCCTGGTGCAAATCGGATGGCTGGATGAGAGCTCCGAGGAAGATCGGCGCTTGTTGGAGCACCACCTGAACCACGACCAGTCGAACATGGACGCGGTATCCGATTTTGCCCGGGCCATGCGCGCGGCGATGCCGGAAGGCAAGATCGTGCTGCGCCCGCATCCCGCCGAGGATGACGGACGTTGGCATGATCTCGCGCGCGAGACCGGAAATCTCACCGTCGTTCCCGATAGCGAGCCGGTGCCCTGGCTATTGGCCGCGCGGGGACTGGTTCACACGGGCTGCACCACCGGGGTGGAGGCGGCGATCCTCGGCACGCCGTCCATCGCGATGATCACCGACCGGGACGACAACCCGTTCTCGGATTACCGGCTGTCAAACGCCGTCAGCCGCCGGGTCACAACAATCGACGGCGCGGTCGAGGTTGCCCGGGTGCTGTTGTCGGACCAACCGGAAGCCAAGACCACCGCGATCAACGGCGCGCTCAAAGCCTTTCTCGAAATCGATGACGAGGCCCCGGCCTTCGAGAAGATAGCCCGAGAACTGGAGAACCTCTTGCCGGAGACGCGTCTCGACAACACCGATTCGTTGCGCCGCGTGCCACCGAACGTGGACAAGTACCTGAAGGCCACCTTCGATGTCGCCGCCAAGGCCGAAGGGTTTTCCGAGCCGGAGGAGATTGACCAGCGCATCGACATGTTGCTCCAATCCGCGCGACGGCCTGGCTGGGAAAAGCCGGAGATACGCGATCTGGATTGGGGTCTTTACGCGCTATTGCCCCGTACAAGTGGAGGTCCCAGCACATGAACCAGACCGAAACCGATGTACTGGTCGTGGGTTTCGGCATTGCCGGCCTTTCCGCCGCGGTTACCGCGCACCAAGCAGGAGCCCGGGTGACCGTGCTGGAACGCGCGCCGATCGAGGAGCGTGGCGGCAATACCCGCTATACCGAGAGTTTCTGGCGCATGAAGAACGCGGATCAGGTCTCCGACGATTTCGAGGACCGTTTCGCGGCCAATGCCGGTGGCTGGCCCGATCCTGGCATTTTGCGCGATCTGGTGCGGGACCGCGAGAACCAACCGGCGGTGCTACGGTCACTCGGCGCGGTGGATCCGTCCTTGATCGCCACCATCGCCGAGGATGCGCCAAAGGCCTTGAAATGGCTCGAGGGATTCGGCGTAACCTTTGATTTCCTGCCGCTCTATTTCCTCAGCCAATCGACCACCCGCATGGGGCCGATCGGCGGCGGCCTGGCGCTTGTCGAAGCACTCGGCGCCTATGTCGACGAGCATACGGACGAGATTGAGGTGCTGTACGAGACCGCGGCCCGTGAGTTGCTGATCAACGACGACGGCGCGGTGGTCGGCGTCAAGGCCGTGGGCCCTGGCAACAAGCCGCTTGAGATCCGCGCCCGCAACGTGGTGCTGGCCAGCGGCGGCTTCGAGGGTAATCCCGAAATGCTGAGCCACTATGTTGGACCGCAAGCCCAGTTCATCCGTCCGGTCTCGCGCGGCGGGCACTACAATCGCGGCGAGGGTGTGCGCATGGCGCTTGCCGCCGGCGCCGCGCCTTGCGGTGATTTCGGCAGTTTTCACGCCCAACCCGTCGATCCACGCTCCGCCGACATAGAGCCGGTCGTTTTGAACTATTCCTACGGCATCCTGGTGAACGACGCGGGAAAGCGCTTTACCGACGAAGGCCCCGCGATGGTCGACGCGACCTATGAGGTGGTCACCCGCATCATCATGGCCCAGCGCCACGGGATCGCTTACGCGGTGTTTGACGCGGGGCTGGACGATGTCGAGAACTGGCAAGTTACCGTGCGTTCGCGCGAAGCGCCGCTGAAGGCCGATAGCCTGGAGGAACTCGCCCGGGAGATGGAGATCGATCCGCGGGAATTCACCGCCACGATCGAGGCTTACAATGCCGCCTGCCCCGCCGCCGACGGCTTCGACTTCATGCGACCCGACGGTCTCGCCACCCAGGGATTGGAGCCGCGTAAATCGAACTGGGCCCGGCCCATCGTAAAGCCGCCGTTCCGCGCCTGGCCGATCATCTGTTCGAACTGCTTCACCTTCGGCGGCGTGAAGGTCGATGACAACGCCAGGGTGATCAATACCGAGGGCGACACGATTCCCGGCCTTTACGCCGCCGGAGAGGTGGTCGGCCTTTACTACAGGGTCTATACCGGCGCCACATCCGTCATGCGTGGCGCGGTAACCGGACGGCTCGCCGGGGCCGACGCGGCGCGGCGACGGAACGCCAGGGTCTAGACCCTATCCCAGATATCCAAAGACCGCGCCAATGATCGCGAAACGCGCGGTATGATAGCCGCCGTTGATCATGAACAACCGCATCGTGCGACTCTCGAACAAGTAAATTGTCCCCAAGGCGCCGGACACCCAGACCAAGCCCACCGCCACGCCCCAACCGATCGAACGCTGGAGCTCCGGCGCCTCGCCGATAAAGACTCCGAACAGGATCGCCGACAGCGCCGCCAACACGAAGGTCGCGCCATAGGTCTTGGCGGGATTGAAGCCTTCCATGAGTTCCTCGGCGGTGGTCCCGTGTTCCGCCATCCAGGGCTTGCCGAATAGCGGCCCATACCACAACGCGCCAAGCCCAAAACTCAAAACCGTCGCCACCAGGACGGCTAACCAGGAAATCGTCGGCATTGTCATTCTCCTTTTCGAATGCGTGTCCTCGCCCCCTCGGTACGGGTCGGGTTGGATCCGGACCAGGATCAGTTCAGGTCTCGAAAACAATCTGAAATCGATCAGCGGCGAAACGCGCCATGCCGTACTCCACCGGCTGGCCGGCACTATCGACATTGACTGATTCGGTCACCAGAACCGGACGGGCGCGGCCCTGAAGCAACAGTTCGGCGTCGCCGGCGCTAGGCATCCGCGCCGTGACCTTGGTAACGCGCCTTTCGTAATCGCCGCATCCATAATGGGTTAGAGTCCGGGTGATCGAGCCTTCGCGCCGGTGCACCTCGTCAAGATCGGGAAACCGGTCGGCCGGAAAGTAATGGCTGCCGACGGAGATCGGACGGCCATCCATTTCTCCGAGCGTCTCCAGCCAATGCACTTCCGCGCCGACGGCAAGTTCCAACGCATCGGCAACAACGGTGTCAGCCGGCTCTCGTCTGGCGAAAAGCAGGGTTCCACCGGGATTACGGTTCTGCTTGTGCACGAGTTCACTGAACCGGGTTCGCGGGCCGATCAGATAGTCCAGGACATGTTCCGCCACGAAACTGCCGCGTCCTTGCTCCACCTTGACCAAGCCACGGTCGGCAAGCGCGGAAACCGCTCGCCGCACGGTGTGCCGGTTGACGCCAAACCGCTCCGCCAGAGCCGGTTCGGTCGGAAGACGGCTGCCGGCTTCAAGCACGCCTGTTTCGATCTCTCCGGTGAGGAGCTGCTCGATCTGACGCCACAAGGCCACGCCGGTTTTACGTTCGATCCGCGAAACGGACATGGGAGAGGCTCCAACTTTGACCATGGCGTCGGCGACGCTGGATTGTCGGCGTTCACCCCATGGCCTTGTCATCAAAAATTCATCAAATCCGGCTTTACTCCGGCCTGTATTCCACTAGTATCGCCTTGAAAGATATAAACGTCTAGATGAATTTGGAATTCGTCCATGAATGACGCATCGCCCTCGACACCACGATCAAAAAGCAAAGGCCTATCGCCAGACCAGGAACAACGTCGGAATTGGCTGTCCGTGCTGGCGAAAGCCCCGGCCGAGGAGGTTGAGGCGCTCTATCAAGCGCTCCCCGACCAACCGATTTGGACCACGATCCGCCCCGCCGAGACCGGGATGGTCATGGTACGGGGACGTGTCGGCGGCGACGGTAACCGCTTCAACATGGGCGAGATGACCATGACCAGAGGGGCCGTGCGGCTGGACAACGGCGTGACGGGTCTCGGCTATGTCCAGGGACGCTCGCGCCGCCACGCGGAACTGACCGCCGTGCTGGACGCCATGCTGCAAACTCCGGAGACCAAGGCTACGGTCTCGAAAATAGTCATCGAACCCCTCGCCCAAGCACAGCGCGAGGCCCGCGAGATCAGGGCCCGCAAGGCGGCCGCGACAAAAGTTGAGTTCTTCACCATGGTCCGAGGAGAAGGCTGATGGCCATCGTCCCATCCATGACCGAAGAACACCCCATTGGAGCGGGCTTGCCCGACCCGGTTCACGATAGTCAGGTGATCTTTCGCAACGTGCTTGAGGCAATGGCGCATCCGGGCCGTATCCTAACCCTCCCGCCTCTCTCGGAGGCACGGGAAAGCCTGGCTCCGGCGAGCATGATGATTTGCCTTGCCCTCGTCGATCATGAGACGCCTTTATGGCTGGACGAAAGCCTGGCGACGCCGGGCGTCATCGCGCATCTCGCCTTCCATACCGGCGCGCCGCTCGCCGAGACCGCATTGCTGGCGAACATCGCGGTGCTCGACGGCCCTTCCACCAGTCTCGCGCGGTTCCAGACCGGAAGCGACGCCTATCCCGAGGACGGCGCGACGGTGATCATTCAGGTGCCGGGGCTTTCAAACGCCGGCCCGCTTACCTTGTCGGGCCCGGGCGTGGACGGCGAGACGGTTTTCGGCGTCGAGGGGCTGCCAGGCTCTTTCTGGCGCGAGCGCGAAGCGGTGAACGGCGGGTTTCCGCGTGGCATCGATATCATTCTGTGCGATGGACACCGGATCGCCGCCCTGCCCCGCACCACCCTCGTGGCGCCGCGCGCGACTTCGCCCGAAAATGGGGAGGACCGGTAATGTATGTCGCGGTCAAGGGCGGTGACGCCGCCATTGAAAACTCCCAGAGCCTACTCGCCGAGGAGCGCCGGGGCGATACCTCGATCGAGGCGCTGAGCATCGAGCAGATAAGGGAGCAGCTTTCCCTCGCCGTCGACCGGGTGATGACCGAAGGCTCCCTGCATGACCCCGATCTGGCGGCGCTGGCCATCAAGCAGGCGCGCGGCGATATTGTCGAGGCGATCTTCCTGCTCCGCGCTTACCGCACGACCCTGCCAAGGTTCGGCGCCAGCGAGGCGATCGACACCGCCGAGATGGCGATCCGCCGCCGAATCTCGGCGACCTTCAAGGACGTGCCGGGCGGTCAAATATTGGGGCCGAGCTTCGACTACACCCACCGCCTCCTCGACTTCACCCTGGCCGCGAATGGCGAGCCGCCCGCGCCGACGCCGATCGCCGACCAGCCCGTCGACGCGGAAATGCCGCGGGTGACCGAACTGCTCAACCAGGAGGGCCTGATCGAACAGAAGGTCGCCGATGACGACCGCGAGGTTTTCGATCTGACGCGCGAATCCATGAAGTTTCCCGCCGATCGCGAGGCACGCCTGCAGAACCTGGCCCGCGGCGACGAGGGTTTTCTGTTGGCACTCGGCTACTCGACCCAACGCGGCTGGGGCCGAAACCACCCCTTCGCCGGCGAGATCCGCATGGGCGAGGTCGTGGTGGAGTTCGCACCCGAGGAACTCGGCTTCCCCATCGAAATCGCCGAGATCACCGTCACCGAATGTCAGATGGTCAACCAGTTCAAGGGATCATCCGAGGTTCCGCCACAGTTCACCCGAGGTTACGGCCTGACTTTCGGGCATTGCGAACGCAAGGCGATGGCCATGGCGCTGGTCGATCGGGCGCTCAGGGCCGAGGAATTGGGCGAGAGCATCGAAGCGCCGGCCCAGGACCAGGAATTTGTCCTCGCCCATGCCTGCAATGTCGAGGCATCGGGCTTCGTTCAGCATCTGAAGCTACCACATTACGTCGATTTTCAATCCGAACTGGTCACCGTGCGAGCCCTGCGCAAGGCGATCCGCGAGAACGCGGTGAATGACGCGGACCCGGGCGAGGACCCGGGCGAGAATTCGGGCCTGGCCCCGGCGGCGGAGTGACGATGATGGAAGGAATCACCGAGATGGAACAGCCCGAGACCTTGTCCGGCTACAACTTCGCCTATCTGGACGAGCAGACCAAGCGGATGATCCGCCGGGCGACCCTGAAGGCCGTGGCGATTCCCGGCTATCAGGTCCCCTTCGGCAGCCGCGAGATGCCACTGCCCTATGGCTGGGGAACCGGCGGCATTCAGGTAACCGCCAGCATCATCGGCGTCGAGGATACGCTGAAGGTCATCGATCAGGGCGCCGACGACACCACCAACGCCGTCAACATCCGGCGCTTCTTCGCCAAGACCGCCGGCGTCGCGACCACCGAGAAAACCGCCGAGGCCTCGATCATCCAGACCCGGCACCGGATTCCGGAGGAACAGCTACGGGCGGATCAGATCATCGTCTATCAGGTGCCACAGCCGGAGCCGCTTCGTTTCATCGAGCCGCGCGAAGCCGAAACCCGCAAGATGCATGCGCTCTCCGAATACGGGATCATGCATGTCGGCCTCTACGAGGAGATCGCCCATTACGGTCGGATCACCCAGGGCTACAACTACCCGGTTCAGGTCAATGATCGCTACATCATGGCACCGAGCCCGATCCCGAAATTCGACAATCCGAAGATGGACAACATGCCGGCGCTGCAGTTGTTCGGCGCGGGACGCGAGAAGCGCATCTACGCAGTGCCGCCTCATACCAAGGTGAAGAGCCTCGATTTCGAGGATCATCCCTTCACCATCGAAAGCTGGGAGCAGGCCTGCGCGCTATGCGGCTCCGAGGAGAGCTATCTCGACGAGGTGATTACCGACGACCGGGGCTCCCGGCTGTTCGTCTGCTCCGACAGTGATTACTGCCGGACCCGACGCGAGGCGGGCCACCAGGGAAGCGGCCTGCCGGTTCCAGGCGAGCCCGACACCACGAGCACCGATACCGCCGGAGAAGCGTCATGATCGACCGTGACCAGCCCGCTCTCCTCCAGGTCTCGGATCTTTCTCGTTATTACGGCGGGCAGGTCGGCTGCGCGGATGTGAGTTTCGATCTCCATCCCGGCGAAGTCCTCGGCGTGGTCGGAGAATCCGGATCCGGCAAGACCACGCTACTGAAATGTATCTCCGGCCTGCTACCGCCGAGCGCCGGCACGGTCCAGTTCGACACCCGTGTCGATGGCCCGCGCGACATCTACGAGTTGAGTGAGCCGGAACGCCGGATGCTGATGCGCACGGATTGGGGGATCGTCTTTCAAAACCCCCGCGACGGGCTGCGCATGAATGTCTCGGCCGGCGCCAATGTCGGCGAGCGCCTTATGGCGGTCGGGGCGCGAAACTATGGCGAGATCCGGAGCGCCGCGGTCGATTGGCTCTCCAAGGTCGAGATGGATCTCGGAAGGATCGATCACCTTCCGGCCACTTTCTCCGGGGGTATGCAGCAGCGATTGCAGATTGCCCGCAATCTGGTGACCCAGCCGCGGCTCGTGTTCATGGACGAGCCGACCAGCGGTCTCGACGTCTCGGTTCAGGCGCGATTGCTCGATCTGGTACGCGGTCTGGTGCGCCAGCTCGATATCGCCTGCGTGGTGGTGACCCACGATCTCGGTGTCGCGCGCCTTCTCTCGCACCGCCTGATGGTGATGCGCGGCGGTAGCGTGGTGGAGCATGGCCTGACCGACCAGGTGCTGGACGATCCCCAGCACCCCTATACCCAGCTCCTTGTTTCCTCGATCCTGCCGGTGTGAGATCGCCATGCCTCAAGCAAATCCGCTGACCGACGACGCCCAGGACATGATCCGGGTGGAGGGTCTTTGCAAGTCCTTCACCCTGCACAATCAGGGCGGCGTGCGCATCCCGGTTCTCGAGAATGTCTCGCTCACCGTCAAGCGCGGCGAATGCCTGGTGCTGGCGGGGGCCTCCGGCGCCGGCAAGTCGACCCTGCTGCGTTCGATCCATGCCAACTATCTGGCGCAAGCCGGTCGGATCCTCGTGCGTCACGACGGCGACTGGGTCGACCTGGTCGGCGCGCCGCCACATCTGGTGCTGGACGTCCGCGAACGCACCCTCGGCCATGTCAGCCAGTTCCTCCGGGTGATCCCGCGCATCGGCGCGCTGGAGCTGGTCGCCCAGCCGTTGTTGAGCCGAGGTTTCGACCAGGCCGCGGCCAGGAAACGGGCGGAGGAGATGCTGGAGCGGCTGGCGATCCCTGAAACCCTGTGGTCGCTCCCGCCGGCGACCTTTTCCGGCGGCGAGCAACAGCGCGTGAATATCGCCATGACTTTCGCCCGCGACTATCCGATCCTGCTATTGGACGAGCCCACCGCCTCGCTCGACGCGGATAACCGGCGGGCGGTAATTGATCTCATCGTCGAGGCCCGGGATCGCGGCGTGGCGATCGCCGGGATCTTCCATGACGCATTCGTTCGGGACGCGGTCGGAACCCGAACCTATACCGTCGACAGCGCGCGAAAGGCGGCGTGACCCCCATGGTGAAAGAGCAAATCTTCAGCAATACCCGCCTCGTGCTGGCGGACCGGGTGGTTCATGGCACCGTGGTCGTGAAGGACGGCACGATCACCGACATCGGCGATGCGCCCCAATCGACCAACGCCGGCGCCGAGGATCTCGACGGCGACCTTCTTATCCCCGGCCTGATCGAGCTGCATACCGATAATCTGGAAAAACACTGCGTGCCGAGGCCGAAGGTCCATTGGCCGGTCCCGTCCGCCGTCCTCGCCCATGACGCCCAGATCGCGGCGGCGGGCATCACCACGGTCTTCGACGCGGTCGCGGTCGGCGGCGCCATCGACAATGACGACAGAGAGGCGATGTTCGCGGAAGCCGCGAACGCGATCCGCGACGCCGTGCGGCATGGCAACCTGCGCGCCACGCACTATCTCCACATGCGCTGCGAGGTCGCCAACCCCCGGGCGCTGGAGCTCTATCAACCTTTCCACGACGAGCCCTTGGTGAAGCTGGTCTCGCTGATGGATCACACGCCCGGTCAACGCCAGTTCGTCGACGCCTCGAAGCTCAAGGTCTACTACCAAGGTAAATACGGCCTGAACGACGATCAGTTCGAGGACATGGTCAACACGCGCAAGGCCAATCAGGCGCTCTACTCAGACAAGCATCGCCAAATCATCGCCGAGCTTTGCCGCGCCACCGGCGTGGTTCTGGCGAGCCATGACGACGCCACCGACGCTCATGTAGAGGAGGCCGAGGCCCTGGGCGTTACCATCAGCGAGTTCCCAACCACGCTTGAGGCCGCCAGGGCCGCGCGGGCCAAGGGCATGACCACGATCATGGGCGGTCCGAACGTGGTGCGCGGTGGCTCGCATTCTGGCAACGTGGCGGCGGCCGACCTGGCTCGAGGTGGCTTGTTGGACGCGCTGTCCTCGGATTACGTGCCGTCCAGCCTCTTGCACGGCGCGTTCCTGCTGCACGACCAGGACGGCCTTGACCTGGCGCAAGCGATGGCCACGGTGACCGGCAATCCCGCGCGGATGGTTGGTCTCGACGATCGCGGCGAAATCGCGCCAGGCAAGCGCGCCGACCTCATCCGCGTGCGTCGCCTCGATGACGGCACTCCCGTCGTGCGGCAAACCTGGCGCGCCGGCGAGCGTGTCGCCTAACCCCATTCGGAGAGAACGATGAAGGCTATCGACCGGATCATGGAAAACTTCTCCGAGCGCGCCCTGACACGGTTCGACGAGAAGAATGTCACCCAGCTCGCCCACGCCCTGCAATGCGCCCATCAGGCGGAGCAGGCCGGCGCGAGCCCGGCGCTGATCACCGCTTGCCTGCTGCATGACATTGGTCACCTGATCAACCCGGACGCCCGCGCCGCCATCGACCGGGGCGAGGATGCCGAGCACGAGATCCGGGCGCTCCGCTATCTGGAGCCTTGGTTCGACGATGACGTTCTCCAGCCCGTGCGCTGGCATGTCGACGCCAAGCGCTACCTCACGGCCACCGATCCGGACTATTTCGCCACGCTCTCCGAGGGCTCGGTCCGCAGCTTGGAGGTGCAAGGCGGCCCGTTCACGCCGGACGAAGCGACTGCATTCGAGGCCATCCCCTACCACGCGGACGCGGTGAAGCTGCGCCGCTGGGACGAAGGCGCCAAATCTCCGACCGCCGAAACCCCGCCGATCGACCATTTCCGGCGATATGTCGAGGCCGCGCTAAAGCCCGAGGCGCGGGTATAGTCGATCGGCGGGGTCTCAGCGGTTGGACAAGCACCCTATCTCCGTCTTTCAGAGGCCTCTAAAGTTCATGGGGGCGGCGATCAAGGGGAATGGCCGGCCGAGAAATCAAGTCCGAGGCGGCGGCCAAGGAACAAAAACCAGGCAATATCGGTATCTCATCCCGTACGACAGGAGTTTTCCCGGACAGCAGTGACCCTTCGGCGGGATGAGGTTGGTGAGGCGGAGCCATGCGCTCGCCATTGACGCCCAGTCTTCCAGCGGACTAAGAGTCGTGGCGTCATCCCTCCTCCGCCACCGTTCTCTCTGGAGTCCCCCAAGCCAATGCCCACCACCCCGTCGCCTTCCGCTCGCCTCGCCGTTGATGTCGGCGGAACCTTTACCGATGTCGCGCTGGAGGTGGGGGACAGACAGTTCACCTCGAAGGTGCTGACCACCCCCGACGCGCCGGAACGCGGAGTGATTTCGGGTGTCGAGAAAGCCGTCGCCGAGGCGGGTATCGCGCCGGGCGATATCGGCCTGCTGATCCATGGAACGACCCTAGCCACCAACGCGCTGATCGAGCGTAAGGGCGCCAAGACCGCGCTGATCACCACCGAGGGGCTCAGGGACTCGGTCGAGATGGCCCTGGAGAACCGGTTCGAGCAGTACGATATCAATATCGACCGGCCGGACCCATTGGTGCCACGCTATATGCGCTGGCCGGTGACCGAACGCCTGAATGTCAAGGGCGAGGCGCTGATCCCGCTTGACGAAGCCTCGGTAACGGCCCTGCTGCCACTGCTCGACGAGCATGGGATCGAGGCGGTGGCCGTGGGCCTTATCCACTCCTACGCCAATCCGGCCCATGAACGCCGGGTCGGAGAGATCCTGGCGGCGGCGCGGCCCGATCTCTCGATCACCTTGTCCTCGGAGGTTTGTCCGGAGATCCGCGAATACGAGCGGCAATCGACGGCCAGCGCCAATGCCTATGTCCAGCCGACCATGTCGCGCTACCTCAAGCAGCTCGACAGTGATCTGCGCGACCGCGGCTTTACCTGTCCTTTCCTGTTGATGACCTCGGGCGGCGGGTTGACCACACTCGAGACCGCGATCCGCTTTCCGATCCGTCTGGTGGAATCCGGCCCCGCCGGCGGCGCGATCCTGGCCACCGAGATCGCGCGGGAATGCGGGATCGACAATGTCGTCTCCTTCGACATGGGCGGCACCACGGCGAAGATCTGTCTGATCGACAATCACGCGCCGCAGATGACACGCACTTTCGAGGTCGCCCGGGTCTATCGCAACCTGAAGGGCAGCGGCCTGCCGGTGCGCATTCCGGCGATCGAGATGGTGGAGATCGGCGCCGGTGGCGGCTCCATCGCCGCCGTTGACGGCATGAGCCGGATTACCGTCGGCCCGCACAGTGCCGGTGCCATGCCCGGCCCGGCCTGCTATGACCAGGGCGGCACCCAACCCACCGTCACCGACGCCGACGTGGTCCTCGGAAAGATCGATCCCGTCGGCTTCGCCGGTGGTTCCGTCACCATGGCGCCCGAAAAGGCCGGCGCGGCGCTGGAGCGGGAGATCGGCGAGGCCCTTGGTCTGACCGGTCCGCTGGCCGCTTTTGGCGTATCGGAAATTGTCGGCGAGAACATGGCCAACGCCGCCCGGGTTCATGCGATCGAATGGGGCAAGGAGATCTCGGCCCGTGCCATGATCGCCTTCGGCGGCGCCGCGCCCCTGCATGCCGCGCGGCTCGCCGAGAAGCTGGATATCGACACGATCGTCATTCCCGCCGGAGCCGGTGTCGGCTCCGCCATCGGCTTTCTGCGCGCGCCGATCTCCTACGAGGTGGTGCGCAGCCGCTATATGAACCTCGTCGATTTCGACGCTGATACCGCGAACGCCCTGATCGACGAAATGGCGGAAGAGGCACGCGAAATCGTTGCCGCGGGCGCCGGAACCGAGGGCCTTGAGGAAGTACGTCTCGCCTATATGCGCTATCACGGCCAAGGCCATGAGATCGTCGTGAGTCTGCCGGTCCGGCCGCTTGTGGCGGATGACGCGACCACCCTGCACGAGGCTTTCGAGACGGAATATCGCCGACTCTACGGACGTTCCGTGCCCGGACAACAACCGGAAATCCTGAGCTGGACCCTGTCGGTCACCGCGCCCAAGCCGTCCGGTATCGGCGGACTGTCGGCGGCTGGAATCGCGGCCCCCGCCGCCACCGGCACCCGCTCGCTTTTCGATCCGGTTCAATCCGAATACCTCGAGGCCAAGGTCTATCGCCGGGCCGATATCGGGCTTGGCGCCACCGTCGCCGGTCCGGCCGCGCTGACCGAGGACCAGACCACCACCATCGTGCCCAGTGGCTTTTCGGCGAGCGTGAATGAGCTTGGCCATCTCGTGCTTAACCGCGCGCCCTGATTTGGGAGATCCAGAAATGCGAAACGCCAGCGCCATCGACCAGATCCGCATGCAGATCCAATGGAACCGCCTGCTCTCGGTTGTCGAGGAACAGGCCCAGGTCCTGGTCCGCACCGCGTTTTCCACCGCCGCGCGCGAGGCCGGCGACATCTCCGCCGGGGTGTTCGACCCACAGGGCCGCATGCTTGCCCAGGCGGTGACCGGCACGCCGGGCCATGTGAACGCCATGGCCGCCTCGGTCGGTTCCTTTCTCGAGGTCTACCCGCTCGAGGCAATGGAGGAAGGCGATGTCTATGTCACCAATGATCCCTGGAAGGGTACCGGGCATCTGAACGACTTCACCGTCGTCACGCCGACCTTCCTGGACGGGCGGATCGTCGGGCTCTTCGCCTGCACCAGCCACGTGGTGGATGTCGGCGGACGCGGCTTCGGCCCCGATGGACGCCAGGTCTACGAAGAGGGTCTCTGCATCCCGATCATGCCGCTGGCCAAGCGCGGGGAGTTCTCCGAGGCTGTCATGGCGATCATGCGCGCCAATGTCCGCAACCCGGTCGAGGTAGAAGGCGATCTCTATTCCCTTGCCTCCTGCAACGACGTGGGCGGCGAGCGGCTGGTCGCGATGATGCGCGAGTTCAATCTGCAAAATCTCGACGAATTGGGGCGTCATATCATCGAGTCCTCCCGCGCCGGCATGCTGGCCGAGGTGCGCGCGCTCAAGCCCGGCAAATACAAGAACGCCATGCGGATCGACGGGTACGAGAAGGAGATCGATCTGGTCTGCGAGATGACGGTTTCCGAGTCCGGCATCGATCTCGACTTCAGCGGGACCACCGACGCCTCCAGTTACGGCATCAACGTTCCGGTGACCTATACCGAGGCCTATGCCAGTTTCGGCATTCGCTGTGTCGTCGGCTCGCGGGTCCCGAACAACGCCGGATCGCTGGAGCCGGTACGGATCAGCGCGCCCGAAGGATGCATCCTGAACGCGCCGCGCCCGGCGGCGGTGACCGCGCGGCACGTGATCGGCCAGATGCTGCCGGACGTGGTGCTCGGCTGCCTCAACCAGATTATCCCCGACCGGGTGCCCGCCGAGGGAACCTCGTGCCTTTGGAATCCGGTCCTGCTGGGCGGTCACGGCCTTACCGACGAGGATTACGGCGATGCCACGCCCTTCGCGATGAACACCTTCCATTCCGGCGGCACCGGCGCCCGGCCCAAGAAGGATGGCCTCAACGCCACCGCCTTCCCCTCCGGCGTGCGCAACACGCCGATCGAGATCAACGAGACCATCGCGCCGCTGATCTTCTGGAAGAAGGAATACCGCGCCGACAGCGGCGGCGCCGGCACCCATCGCGGCGGGGTCGGCCAGGTCATGGAGATCTCCCATGCCGAGGGCGCCCCCTTCGCCATCAACACCATGTTCGATCGGGTCGTGCACCCGCCGCGCGGCCGCAACGGTGGCGGCGACGGCATGCGCGGGCGGCTCTATCTCTCCGACGGCACCGAGTTGAAGGGCAAGGGCCGACAATCGATCCCCAAGGGCGCCCGCATCACAATCGAAATGCCCGGCGGCGGCGGTCTCGGCGATCCCAAGGCCAGGGACCGGGCCAAGGTAGCCGAGGATGTCCGCAACGGGCTCGTTGACGTGGAAACCGCGCGTAGGGTCTATGGGGTCGAGGTTTAGTCGGTCGACCTCTCAAGCCGGGCGCAGATATTCCGCGTAGGCGAAGCCGTCGACGGCGCCGTCACCGTCGCGGTCTATCTTGGCCCAGTCATTCTTGACCGACAGGACCTGTACGCGAGTGCCAAAGGGCATCGTACCGGCGATATCGAACTCGGTACCCGGCCCGGCGCGGAGCCGGAGCCCCGAGCGCGCCGTCACCACATAGGCCGTGCCGGTCTCTCCCGGCGGGACCGGCGCCGCTTCCG
>Ga0181579_10000685_pt1 | contig 27799 bp, 25 predicted proteins | sample 071ome_24_FD_132996 | JGI IMG/M metagenome (GOLD analysis project Ga0181579, IMG submission 132996) | Coastal salt marsh microbial communities from the Groves Creek Marsh, Skidaway Island, Georgia - 071402CT metaG (megahit assembly) | ecosystem: Environmental > Aquatic > Marine > Intertidal... | reverse complement strand
GGCGCCAATTATTGTTTGGTCAGGAGACAGCCTCGATAGCTCGAAAACCAGAAGTGTCCTCGCTGGTATTGAGAAGGCAGCAGCCGAGGGGGCTATCGACCTCACAAAAAATCCCGTAGTCCTCGCCGGTGACACTGCAACCAGGCTATTGTTGGCGGGCTCCCACGAAGTATCAGCAACGTTACCGGCAACTCCCGAAGAGGAGATCGAACTTATTGCCGCTGGAGCACTAATCATTGCGTTGGGTACCAGCGCTGGGGCACACCCTGTTTCTGAGTCCGCACGCGCACTTGGGAAGAGGACACTTTCTAATCCAGATGTTTTGTCGAGCCCGGAGCGAATCGGGGACATCTTGAGTGCGGCCCTCGTGGAATCCACGCCAGCAAAGGGTGTAGCCGGTTCTGGGCAAAAACCTGAATTCCAGCAGGTTGTCGGACGTCTTGGAATGCACTTCGCATAATGGGCCCGATGCAGGTCACAGATTCTCAAGAATTGTGGAAGCAGCCTTTGGTGTCTCGTCTTCAACACCTCAGACCCGGCACCGTAAGGATTGGTTACTTCTATGAAGTGCTGGACTCTGGAAGCTTTAGGTACCGAGCACACAATATGGCCCAAACGCTCAATCGCTACTCGCAAACACACTCGGCCTCCTGTTTCTTCCTTTCTGATCTTCCGTTAGTTGAGAAGTTCACCGACTACCTAGACGTAATCGTTCTGGTTCGTTTTCGTTTTAGTGGAGTCGTGGGTCGTCTGATCGACCAATTCAGGGCCGCGAATAAGCCGGTGTTGTTCGACATCGATGACCTGTTGTTCGACGTCGAACACGCCCCCATTGTGGCTGCAAGCCTGGATTTTGGTCTAGAGCCTGGCCTGGTGTTAGACAACTGGTATGCCTTGGTCTCCCGCCTTCACAACACCTTGTCCCTATGTGATGCGGCGATCACCGCAACACATACACTGGCAGAAGAAATACAGGCCAAACAAGGTCTGCCGTCGACTGTGATTCCAAATTTCTTGAATCTTGAACAATTGGAGGCTTCCGGGTCGCTCGCAGATCACCACTCGAACGCGAGAGACCCTGGTTTCACTATTGGCTATTTCAGCGGAAGCAAATCCCACGCGAGAGATTTTGAAATTGCGACACAAGGAATCGCGCAGTTCTTGATGGGTCATCCTGACGCAAGACTGGTTGTTGCCGGGTTTCTCAAAATACCCGAAGTGTTGCAAGATTATGAGTCTCAAATCACACGTTTACCCTTAATGGACTATGTGTCACTCCAGGTGGCAGTGTCACTCGTCGATGTGAACATTGCGCCCTTGCAAGAAAACATATTTACCGACTCCAAATCAGAGCTCAAGTTTTTTGAGGCGGGAATTGTTCAAACACCTACAATTGCCAGTCCCACTGCGGTTTATCGTCGGGTAATTGACGACGGCGTGAATGGATTTCTATCGTCGGCCACAGAGTGGTTGAGCACCCTGGAGCAGGTGTGTGATTTACCTGCCACAAAACGCCACACTATCGCTACGGCGGCCCACACGGCAGCCCTTGCCTCCTACACAGGAGCAGCCCAGTTAACTGCAATCGAGCAAACAATCTCTGGAGTTGCCCTATGAGTACCGAGCTTCACCAGAAGCCATCTCCTAAATTCACAAACTATCGCGAGAGGCTTCTTCGGCCTCTGGTAAGAGTAGGGGTAGTACTTCTCGCCTTCGTCGGTCTTGGTGCATGGGCACTAAGTTCACCCGTAGGAAGCTCCCCCGATGACCGCTACCACCTGGCCAGTATTTGGTGCAATCAGGCTATGGGAGAGAGTTGCGAAAAAGATGATGATGGCAGAAACCTTTTGCCATCACCACTCATGGAAGCACCGTGCTTTCTTGGTTCACCCTCCACCAGTGCTGGATGCCAACCATTGATGAATGGCACAGACCCCCGGGTTCAACCCGACCCAGGTAGCAATGTTGATGGAAAACTTTATCCCGGTGGTTTTTATGCAGTGCTCCATTTTTGGAAAAACCCCAATATTGAATTGGGCATTATCAGCATGCGGCTCTTCAATGCGGCTCTTTTTGTCGGGCTCGGAGGACTTCTCTGGGTTGCGCTTCCTAGGAGGCTGCAGAGAACCCTCGTGTGGTCGTGGTCACTTACTCTCATTCCCCTCGCAGCCTTTATGATTCCTTCAACAAACCCCACCAGCTGGGCCATTATCGGTGTCGGCATGGCATGGCTAGCCCTTTTGGGCTACTTCGAAGCGAATGGGTGGCAAATGTACGCCCTTGGTGGCGCATACCTAGCGTTGGTCGCTATGGCCACGGCCGCGCGTTCCGACTCGACCCTCTTTGTCGGCGCCACTTCGATAGTCACGTTGCTGATGACGCAAGCCAATATGAAAACGCTGATTCGGCGTTTTCCCCTTCCAGCTGTGGCCGGTCTATTTGTTATTGCTTGGCTCATATTTAGGCCCGGACAGATCGGGGTTATTGCCGAGGGTTTTGGAGAGCGAGCCAGCCACTCGTATCCTGACGAATTGCCGTGGAGAGCCGGTGTTTCGGACGCCGAGGGATTTGACTGGGCTCTGCTTTGGTACAACATTTGGGATGTGCCCGGTCTCTGGCTGGGCATGTTTGGCGACTACCCTTGGGGGGCCCTGGGGTGGCTAGACACCGTTATGCCGCAAGCTGTCACGCTCTTGGTTACCTGGATAGTTCTTGGAGTCACGTTCATCGCTTTACAGAGAGCCTGGTGGCAGAAATTAGTTGCCTCGGGACTCATAATCTTTCTCGCGTGGGGAATCCCAGTGTGGACCCTCCAGTTGGGCGGTCACAAAACAGGCGAACAAATCCAGCCTCGTTACCTCCTTCCTCTGTTTATCGTCGCCATCGGGGTGCTACTTATTCAAAAGACGGGCAATCGGGTTTTGATCACCAGCCGACCTGCCCAGATTGCTGTCATTCTTTCGTTGTCAATTGCTAACGCCATTGCTCTCCACACAAACTTTCGGCGATACACCACCGGAACAATCCAGGGCGGTATCGACCTGGACCACCAGCGTGAATGGTGGTGGATGTCGCTACCAGGTTTCTTAAGCGCCAATGCCACCTGGGTGATTGGGTCGCTGGCGTTTCTAGGGCTCATGTGGGTTCTGCTACGTCACGCGAATGCTCCTTCGGAAAAACCCAGTAGAGAAAACACACCGGTGAAACTTCAGTCCAATTTCTGAGCCTTCAAATATTTCTCAATCACATCTGGAGATTTTCCAGTCGCAATCACTTTGCCAGAGTCGATCCAGGTTACACGGTCGCATAGTTCGCGCATTAGTGACATGGAGTGACTGACCAAAATGATGGTCCGACCCTGTTCTTTAAAGTCAGCAAATTTCTTGATACTCTTTTCTTGAAAATCAATGTCGCCGACAGACAGCACTTCGTCCACGACCAAAATGTCCGGCTCCACGTTGATGGCGATAGAAAAACCCAAACGGACATACATGCCGGAGCTGTAGTTCTTGACCGGCTGGTCCAAGAACCTTCCTATTCCGCTTAACTCAACAATTTCGTCAAACTTTTTGTCAATGACTTTCTTGGACATTCCCAAAATAGAGCCATTTAGGTATATGTTCTCGCGACCTGAAAGTTCCAAATGGAAGCCTGAACCCACTTCTAGTAGAGACGCCATGCTCCCGTGGTAGCGAATGTCGCCAGAAGTTGGCCAGTATATTTTGGCAAGGCACTTAAGCAAGGTTGATTTGCCCGACCCATTTCTGCCAATCAGGCCGTGAGTGGTGCCCTGGCTGACTTCTAGCGAAACACCTTGCAACGCCCAAAAATCTTCATGCGCAGACGTTAGGCGACGCACAAATGCCGACTTTAGGCTCTGGTTTCTCTCGTGGTAGAGACGAAACTTCTTCCATACATCCTTAACTTCAACAGCAAACTCACTCACAATAACTCCGCCATTTGCTTTTCTTTTTTGGCAAACAATCCAAAACCCACTGTTGCAGTGACAGCTGTCCACAGCAGAGCCACAAAAACAACGTCGGCAGAGGGAAGCCTGTTGTCATAGAGCAGGTTTCTAAAAATGGCGACGAACGTTTCCATGGGGTTTAGTTGATAGAAATCAATCAAACCAATCTGGGTCCCGGGAATGGAACCGAGTTTCTCTGACTGGGTTTCCACGAGGGAAACTGGGTAAAGGATCGGGGTGAGATAGAACCAAAACTGCAAAGCGATAGACAGCAGATAAAACATATCTCTGAAGTAGACGTTGATGATGGACGCAATCATGGCGAGACCACTAGCGAATACGGCCAACAAGAACATAAAAACCAGCACCAGGGGAAGCAGGGGTACGAGTCCAAAGGCTTGAAGTATCAATAACGCCAGGACTAAGACGCCCATTTCAAACACCCAACTAAAAAAAATCGATGCTGTCAAAGAAAGCGGTAACACCACTCTCGGGAAATAAACTTTTTGGACCAACCCGGCATTGGCTACGATCACTTCCACACCCTGACCTAAGACGCGACTAAAAAATAGCCAAGGTAACAAACCGCAGACCAAAAACAATGCATAGTTTTCCAGGCCACTGGGGTCCCCCACCGGTGACTGGATCTCAAAAATAAAGGAAAAGACGAATGTGTAAATGATGATCGCAGCGATTGGGTTCGCTAGGGACCACAACTGGCCGAGGGCTGTGCGCTTGTATTTGCCCCGGACCTCGCGCTGAATGAGATTAAGCAACAATTCTCGAGAGTTCACGAGAGACCTGAGATAGCTCACGAAGCCAACCCAGACTTTCCATCATCTGCAAGCCGCTTCAAGTAACTGCCATAGCCGCTCTTCTCAAAAGTCTTTGCTAAACGCTCGAGGCCACGGTCATCAATCCAGCCGGCCCGCCACGCAATCTCTTCGATACATCCAATTTTCAAGCCTTGGCGTTGTTCAATTACGCGGACATATTCTGACGCATGCATCATGGATTCAAAAGTTCCAGTGTCTAGCCAGGCAATACCCCGGTCGAGTACTTGGACAGTTAGAGCACCTTGGTTGAGGTAGAGCTCATTAATTGCAGTGATCTCAAGCTCTCCTCTAGCGCTTGGCTTGAGGGAAGTAGCAAGGTCTAGAACGGTGTTGTCATAAAAATAGAGCCCCGGAATCGCGTAATTACTCTTGGGGTTTACGGGCTTTTCTTCAATCGACAAGGCTTGCATTTGGTTGTCAAACTCGACGACACCATATCTCGCTGGGTCTGCGACCCGGCTTGCAAAAATTAGCCCTCCCTGGACCTCGGTATTTGCGCGAAGGGAACTCCCCAAACCGGTACCGTGCAAAATGTTGTCACCGAGCGCAAGCGCAACGGAGTCGTTAGCAACAAAATCTCTGCCAATAATGAAAGCTTGGGCCAGGCCGTCTGGCTCCGGTTGGATGGCATATGAAAGTGACATTCCAAGACTTGAACCATCGCCTAAGAGCTGTCGAAAAGAGGACTTGTATTCGGGCGTTGAGATAATCAAAACGTCCCTAATACCCGCCAGCATCAGGGTGGCAAGTGGGTAGTAAATCATCGGCTTGTCATAGATAGGCATGAGTTGCTTAGAAATGCCTAGGGTAATCGGCCACAAACGTGTGCCCGAACCCCCTGCCAGAATTATGCCTTTCATCTGTCCCTCTGCCCTGACCAAAGCGGAAGCAAGCCAGCTGTCTTGGCTTCTTTAAGTGTTGGTGCTTCCCGGTCTTTAGCCGACAACTTAAGTCCGGTGGTGGGAAGGGGAAAAGTCAGACCAATTGAAGGGTCAAGGGGGTTAATCCCATGTTCTTTATCTGGCCTGTAAACATCAGTTACCAAATAGGTCACCACCGTGTCATCTTCGAGAGCCAAGAATGCATGGCCGAGGCCTTCTTCGATGAAAACAGCGTTTCGTTGACCTCTACCGAGCTCAACGGTGTCCCACATGCCGAAGGTGGGCGATCCGACACGAATATCTATGACAAAGTCGACAATGCTGCCCACAACACAGGTGATGTATTTCGCTTGCCCAATGGGCACATCAGCAAAATGAATACCACGGAGCGTTCCCCTCGCGGATCTGGACATGTTGGCTTGGGCGACAACAAAGCTTCGTCCTGTAATCGTCTCAAACTGTGGTGCTTTGAACCATTCGACAAAATCACCACGGTCGTCTCCGTGGAGAGTGTTCTCGACACTCCACGATCCAGGGATTGTCAGTGGAGTCATCAGCATCAGCAAAGCCTACCAAGTGGCCTGGAACTAGGATGGAGAAGGCAGCAAATGAAGATTCGCGCCAAAATCATGAAAGGCCTCCTCGATGAAACTATTGGTCACCGGCGGTGCTGGTTTTATCGGTTCCAACTTCGTAAGACGCGCTCTCGCCGGTGACTTGAACGGCATCACAGACGCCTCCATCACAGTGCTCGACGCTTTGACCTATTCTGGAACACTCACAAACCTGGAATCTATTGCGAAGTCGCCCCGGTATGAATTTGTTCACGGGGCCATCACCGACGAAGGTCTTCTTCGCGACCTGATGCCCGGACACGACGCAGTAATCCACTTTGCTGCAGAAAGTCACGTAGATCGTTCGGTGACAGATGCAGGCGTCTTTGTTGAAACTAACGTCATGGGAACGCAGCGTCTTTTAGACGCTGCGTTGGTCAGCAAAGTAGAGCGCTTCGTTCACATCTCTACCGATGAGGTCTATGGGTCCCTAGACGAGGGCGAGTGGGACGAAGAGGAACCTCTATTGCCCAATTCTCCCTACGCCGCGAGCAAAGCAGCTAGTGATTTGCTCGTGCGAAGTTTTCACAACACTCACGGCCTAGACACTGTGATTACGCGGTGCAGCAACAACTATGGTCCACACCAATTCCCGGAAAAACTCATCCCTTTGTTCGTCACAAACCTGATCGACAAAAAACCAGTTCCTCTTTATGGCGATGGCACGAACGTGAGAGATTGGCTACACGTCGATGACCATTGCCGAGGAGTTGCTTTAGCGTTACTCAAGGGCCGCTCAGGCGAGATTTACAACATCGGTGGTGGCAGCGAACTCACCAACCAACAACTCACCGGTCTTCTTTTGAACGCTACTGGCATGTCCTGGGACTTGGTCGAATACGTCGAAGACCGAAAAGGCCATGATCGTCGCTATTGCGTCAATATCGACAAAATCTCCGGGGAACTCGGCTACAAACCAGAGGTCCCTTTCGATCAAGGCCTAACCGATGTTATTGAGTGGTATCGACACCACCGAGCTTGGTGGGAGCCCCTAAAGGCTCGCGCAACCCCATGACACGAATTGCCGTGGTCGGGGCCGGGGGCCTGCTCGGAACAGACCTGATGGATGTCCTGAGGCTATTCTCCCCCGCTGGTTTCAGTAGAGCATGCCTCGACATCACTGATCGAAAAGCTGTAAACGAAGCTCTCGTTGGCTTTGATGTTGTCATAAATGCCGCTGCTTATACCCGTGTCGATGACGCAGAGACGCGGCGCGACCTGGCCTTTGCTGTGAATGCACTTGGGCCAAAAAATATCGCAGAGACCTGCGCACTCCATGGTCAGAGCCTCATTCACCTTTCTACCGACTATGTGTTTGATGGGAAGGCCACTAACCCCTACAAAACGCGCCATCAAATGAATCCACAGTCGGTGTACGGAGAATCTAAAGCAGAGGGCGAAAAGCACGTGCAAGAAACACTTCCCGACTCGTCAGTGATTGTTAGAACAGCCTGGCTATATGGACAAAATGGGCCCAACTTTGTCACGAACATCCTCAATCTGTCCCAAACCCGCGACTCTCTTCAGGTTGTAGATGACCAAGTAGGCCAACCCACCTGGTCGAAGGATCTAGCCAACATGGTCAAAAACCTGGTTACCTTACGGATCCGGTCGGGTATATTCCATGGAACAAATGGTGGCCAGGCCAGCTGGTGGGATTTTGCCCGGAGAATTTTTGAGACAGCTGGTCTGAATCCAGAAAGAATTGTTCGCACAACCAGTGCGGACTTTGTGAGGCCCGCACCGAGGCCAGCTTGGTCAGTTCTCGACCATACGGACTGGGGCCAACACGGAATGATCGCACCCCGTTCATGGGAAGCTGCATTTGCGGAAGCTTGGAACACTGAGTTCGCGAACCAGTACACGGGCCTCCAAAGGAGTTCTGGACCATGAGCTCAGAAAAAACAATCACCTATGGCGTGGTCGTGGTGTCCTTTGGCTCAGACAGAGTACTTGGTTCTTTTCTATCCTCGCTTCAGCACTCTGACGTGACACCCGACCATGTAGCCATTGTAGAAAATGGACCAACCCTTCCGGAACGAACAGAAATACCTGCCTGGGGCACAACGCTTGTTCATTTGCCCGACAACCCGGGCTATGGGGCTGCCGTCAACGCCGGCGTGGAAGCACTCCCCGAAGGCCTTCGATGGGTTCTGGTAACAAACCCCGATGTAACTTTGGAGAAAGCTACAACAGAGACTTTACTTGAAGAAGCAACTTGTCGAGACAGGTGCGGTGCCGTGGGGCCAGCCCTCCTAAATATTGATGGCAGTGTCTACCCTTCAGCCAGAGCACTCCCTAGCATCAAAGTAGGCATGGGACATAGCCTGTTTGCCTCCCTGTGGCCCACAAACCCTTGGACGAGGTCGTATCATGGCTCCTACGACTCTCTCGATTCTCGTGAGGTGGGATGGCTCTCGGGGGCGTGCCTTTTGGTAAATCGAGACGCTTTTGCGGAGATAGGCGGCTTTGACTCGGAATACTTTATGTTTGTCGAGGATATGGATCTCGGGATGCGATTAGGGCAAGCCGGGTGGTCTAGCGTCTACGTACCACGTTCCAAAGCCACCCACACGGTTGGCCACAAGACAAAAGACCACAGAGGCGAAATGGCTAGAGCCCACCACACCAGTATGAAAAGGTTCCTAAAGAAACGCTATCCGGGTGTGTGTTGGATACCACTTCGCTTTTTGCTCAACGTCAGCCTAACACTCAGGCAAATTCTGGTGAAAATCGTTTGGGCAACCAATAAGTTTGACAACAATACGACTTAGCCCAGATTCATCTCGAGAACTTTCTGGGTTTGTCGGGCGTGAAACTGCTCGAGTTTTTCTTGGACATTTTTGTCGGATGTCGCGATGATGCGAGCAGCCAAATAGGCCGCATTCTTAGCCCCTCCAATAGCAACCGTCGCAACCGGGACACCAGTAGGCATTTGGACAATAGAAAGCAGAGAATCCAAGCCACCCATGTGGGCGAGAGGGACAGGAACTCCAATGACGGGAAGAGTCGTCATAGACGCCACCATTCCGGGGAGGTGGGCAGCCCCTCCGGCACCGGCAATAACGACTGAGAAACCTTTATCTCTCGCAGCGGAAGCAAAGTCGGCCATTTTCTGGGGGGTTCGGTGAGCCGAAACGATGTCTTTGGCGTAAGTGACACCGAGGTCATCAAGTACTTCAGCAGCCTGTTCCATGATTGGCCAGTCCGAATCTGAACCCATGATGATTGCTACCTGCTTGGAAGCCATAGTTCTATGCTAAGCCGTCCAAAGCCATTACTGAAGCTGCCATCTTCGCAATTCTGAGCAAATCTGCTGCATCCGAGCCAATAACAGTCACATGACCTGCTTTTCGCCCGGGTCTTGCTGACTTGCCGTAGTCGTGAACTTTGACCAAGGAGTCTGAGGCCAAAGCAGCTTCAAGTGAATCTCTCACAACTCCGCCAAAGAGGTTCACCATCACACCGTGATTGGCTACTAACTTGGTCGACCCTAGCGGGAGATCAAGAACCGCTCGGAGATGTTGTTCGAACTGGGATGTCACGGAAAGTTCTGTAAAAACATGCCCCGAGTTATGTGGGCGCATGGCGAGCTCATTGACAATAATTTGCCCCGAATCCAGCACAAACATCTCTACCGCGAGCACCCCAGTAACCCCTAGGCTCTTAGCAATTAGTGTCGCTAACCCCTCGGCGCCAACATGCACAGCCTCGTCAACTTCGGCTGGTGCAACCACCGTGGTACACACTCCGTTGCTTTGCCCAGTTTCGACTAACGGCCAGGCAGCAATGTCCCCGCTAGGTCTCCTCGCAACCAACTGCGCCACTTCACGCTCAAAAGCAACCTTTTCTTCTAACAACACAGGTCCATGAGCTAACCAGTCCTGAACCCCTGCTTTATCCGAAATCAACCGGACTCCTTTGCCGTCATAGCCACCCCGAGGCGTTTTGGCCACAACTTCCGAGCCTTCAATTTTGGCAAGAAATAACTCGACATCATTCTCGTTGTGGGCAACCGCCCACAACGGCTGAGGAGCGCCCAGCAGCTGGAGTGTCTCCCGCATGGCAAGTTTGTCTTGAGCGAAGAGAAGAGCATCAGGTCCAGGCCGGACAAACACACCTGAAGCTTCCAACTCGCGCAAGACTTCTTGAGGAACCAGCTCGTGATCAAAGGTAACGACATCAAACTGGTTGGCAAAAAGTCGAGCAATCTCGACATCTCGATAGTCCCCCACAAGAACGCAAGCTTCGCGGGCGGACGTGTCGGGGTTTTCACACAAGACACCGAGGTCAATGCCTAGCTCGATCGCGGGTGGAATCATCATGCGGGCTAATTGGCCGCCCCCAATTACACCAACACGTTTCAGCACACCACAACCCTACGAGCGCTCAATGTGGAACACGTCTCCAGATCTGATAACACAATCCTCAAGGCTCGAAACTTCCCGAACAACTAATCCACCATCGTAAGCTAGGTCTCTCACAACACCTATTTTTTTTGCTTGACCAACTGGCTCCCATTGAACTTCTCGGCCGAGTGTGGAGAGGTGGTCAGCGACTACTTTTTTCCACGCGACGTGAGCGTATTCTGAATTGTTTCGGAAAGCTACCCTAAGGTGAGCGTCCAGGCGAAGAGCAATCGGTTCTAAGAGCTCGCGCTCGATGCTCTTGACTTCAATTCCCTGGAGCGCCAGGGAGGTCGCAGTTGCGTGCGGCAAAGAATCAAGGGAGGAGTCAATGTTGACCCCAACTCCCACAACCATTCTCGAATCTGGCAAGACCTCTACGAGGACCCCAGCCAGTTTCTTACCATCGACCAAAACATCATTTGGCCACTTCAAGGAAACACCAGTTACTCCTAAGTTTTTCACGATCTCCACGACCGAAACACCCGCAAGGAGTGGCACCCACGTGAGCAAGGTCCCACTTGGAAGGCCATCTACAACTAAAGAAAAGGCAACTGATTCACCTGGACGAGAAACCCACGCTCGTCCGTTTCGGCCCCTGCCTTCCGTTTGATTCCGAGTGTAGACAAGTGTCTTGCTCGGGATTTGTGCGTATCGGGCAACGGTCCAGCCGTTAGTCGATTCCACGTCCTCAAGCTTGTGGAGCAAAAAACTCAAGGGACTTTCCTCCCGTGGTCGTCGGGCGGAAGTAGGAGCGAATTGCCGACGACCAACCGTCGCCTCCTTATTGAGCTAAATCCCAAAGGCGCTTAACTGACCCTTTGGTTGGCAGAAAAACTGAGGATACCGTATCAAGAATAAAAAGCCTGGCGCGGGGTTTAGGTCAATTTTTAACTGGGTTATTCGAAGCAAGCGAAGCACTAACACTCGCTCGTTGTCCTAGTTGACTTTCTCGATTGTCTTAACCTTCCGGAAGCCGAGAGCTGAATACGATCGATCACATGAAAGGTCTTAGCTCGCTGGAACCTAATGTTGGGGGATGTGATGCCTTCTCGGCGCCCCTTGGCTCAACACTCTGCCAGAATAAAGGAATGCCCAGCAATTCAAGCAGCCCTGCTGTAAGCCCCCCGGAGCGAGACGTGTGGGTCATAGTTCCGATATTCAATGAAGGGGAAGTGGTTGGGCCCGTAGTTCAGAATCTTGCCCATCACTTCGCAAATGTTGTCTGTATCGATGACGGTAGCTCGGACAAAGGTGCCGAACTTGCTCGACAGGCTGGAGCTCGCGTGCTTCAGCACCCAATTAATCTAGGCCAAGGCGCAGCGTTACAAACCGGATTTGACTATGTTATGCAACAACCAGATGCCACCCACGCCATTACATTTGACGCCGACGGTCAGCATCTGGTCAGAGATGCACTTGAGATGCTCGAGTTAGCAAAGAGTGAAAGAATTCCAGTGATTTTCGGATCTCGGTTCTTGGATAAACGCACCAATCCAGGCTTATGGAAGAGAGTCGTGCTTAAGCTTGCTGTTCTGTTCACACGTGCATTCACAGGCCTTCGACTAACCGACGCCCACAACGGCTTGCGAGTGCTCAGCAGGGACGCATTGGGATTTATACGATTAGAGCAAAGCGGAATGTCGCATGCAACAGAAATCGTTAACCAGATTGCCAAATCAAAACTGGCGTGGCGTGAGTACCCAGTGGAAATCCTCTATACCGACTACTCCAGGAGCAAAGGTCAATCTCTCTGGAATTCCGTCAACATCGTCATAGATTTGTTACTGAAGTAGGTCACGCGATGATTAGCCAATGGATTCTCGCTATCGCACTCGTACTTGTTGGGCTTTACCTGCTAAGAGCGCAACGCAGTGCCTCACAACAAGCGATTGTTCGCCTGTTTATCATTATCGCAATTGCTACTGGTTTTGTTGCTGTTGTATTTCCCAACCTCACAACTCTACTGGCCTCCTTTCTCGGAATTGGGAGAGGTACAGACCTCCTCTTGTATGCCCTCGTGGTATTCGTGCTATTCCATATCGTGCATCAGTACCGGCGACAACGTTGGCAGCAAAAAGTGACTGCCGAACTCGCTCGAGCTTTGGCCATAGTGAGGGCCGAAATTGAAGATGTGAAGAAACCCAGCGGGAACTAGGGCCAATCAAGCAGCTCACCCACCCTCAGCGCGCCAGTCATAGATCCTCAGGAATTCATGGTGCGTAGAATTTAAGTGCTCGTAAGCACATCTCTGGGCTCGGGCTAGAGATTCATTGAGCTTGATCCTGTCTATTCAACCTTCAGGAAACCGGTTCGCGAAGTCCATCAAACGAAAACTGCGAGACAGGTATCCAAACGTCATTGTGTTTTTGTTCGCTCAATCACTGGCGCGGCAATATCGGGCCTTGGAGACTAGAACGTGGAACTATCAGGCCGAATTCCCTAATCAGGTTTTCGACTCCGCGCGTCTGGACCGACCCAGGCACGACTCAGAACCAATGTCGACAAACTTTTAGGTTAGACGGCAAACTGAAGGAAAACCAGGAGTCAGATGTCCGGCAAAACTCTTGTCCGATTGGGAGCGTGTTCGCTTATGAAACAAGACCGTTCAAGAACTGCGGCTGATCAACATAGGCAGAGCCATTAGAGGACAGTGCAACAACATCCGAGTCCAACATTATCGGAACGAGATCGGTTCCAGCAATCTGCGGCACCCATCCGAGCACTTCTCGGGCTTTTGCAGCATCACCCACCAGGTCGTCGACTTCCGATGGTCTCGTGAGAGCCGGGTCAAATTGAACGTAGTCCTCCCAGTTCAAGTTCTTGTAATCAAAGGCAGCTGAGACAAACTCTCTAACTGAATAACTAGTTCCCGTGCTAACCACAAAGTCTTGGGCTTCATCGACCTGGAGCATCAGCCACATGGCTTGGACAAACTCTGGAGCGTAGCCCCAATCCCTTCGAGCGTCTAGGTTTCCAAGCACTAGGGTATCGCGAAGCCCCAGAGAAATCTCGGCGACAGCCTTCGTTATTTTCCGGGTAACAAAAGCCTCTCCCCTCCTGGGTGATTCGTGGTTGAACAGGATGCCATTTACGGCAAACATCCCATATGCCTCTCGGTAATTGCGGGTTATCCAATAGGAATACGCTTTAGCAACCCCGTAGGGGGAACGCGGGTGGAAGGGGGTGTCCTCGGATTGTGGCGGCGGGGTTGCCCCAAACATTTCTGAACTAGACGCTTGATAATACTTCGCTTCAAGCTGTGCAATACGCATCGCTTCGAGAAGGCGGATTGTTCCGAGGCCGGTGGTATTGCCAGTGTATTCGGGCTCGCCAAAACTCCTCATCACGTGGGACTGTGCGGCCAGATTGTAGATCTCGGAGGGCCTGATATCCACAAGCAGCCTCACCAAGCGTGAACCGTCAGACAAATCGCCATGGTGTAGCGTCAGTCGATCAGATGCCAACAGGTGATCAATACGAGAGGTGTTGGGGCTAGATGACCTGCGCAGAAGACCGTGGACAGTGTACCCAATACTTAGGAGGAACTCCGCGAGGTAGCTACCGTCTTGGCCAGTAATTCCAGTTATTAGGGCCGCTCTCTTGACACCCTTAGCCATAGTTTTCCACCGCCTTCTCAACAAGCACCGTGATCGGTCCACTACGAGCTCTGTCAATCATCTAAGAAACAAGCCCCTCAATAAAAGCAAAAATCGAAGATGCATCAACCTTGTGGTGTGCCAACACCTCTGTGGGTTGCCCATTTGCAGGAATCCCCGAAAGTCCGATTCGCGTAACGGGTACATTCTCGCCCAACTGTCTCGAGAGAACCTCAAATTTAGCTAAAGCCTCGTTATGATTTTCGAGCACCACTATGTGGTCAAACTCTGATAGCTCAGTCAGAGAATCGTCTGAAAGGTCAGCGCAAATCCAAGGCATGGTGAACACAGCTGGCGTGAAACCGTGTGTAGTGGCCGTTAAAGCCGAAGCATTAAGCGCCTCGTGAGACAACAAAGGTCCAGAACTGACCAAAGCAACCTTCTCACCAGCGGCTCGGGTGGTTAGGCCTCCTGGGCTCGAAAGAGATGCTGCGTTTTCAAGAGGTGCTAGCCCCCCCATTCTGAAATAGACGGGATTGTCTTGCCCAAGAGCCCAGGAAACTGCTTTTTCTAATTCAGCGCGACATGAAGGCTCGATCAGAACCATCCGAGGCACAGACGACATTAGTCCGACATCAGTGACTGCTTGATGGGAAAAACCCGGGGCGCTGGGGACCAGCCCGGCTAGGAAACCAAAGTACATGACACGCGAATATTCTGTGGCATTATTAAAAATCTGCTCTGCCGCCCGCATGGTGAGAAAGGTAGCGAAGCTGTGTACCATCGGGGTTTTACCCGCTAGCGCTAAAGTTCCCGCCATCGAAACCATGTCTTGTTCGGCAATTCCAGCCTGCACGTAACGGTCTGGATAGCTATTCCGCGCAAGATGCGTGCCAGTGTCATACGACAAGTCACCATCCAAAATGACTACATCGTTGTGTCTCTGCATCACTTCTGGCAATAATGTCTCCCAGTGCACCAGCATTGAAGTTGCTCTGGGCTTGGGGGTGCGGGAATCGAATTCGTTTCTCTGCACGCTTCGATTGAACGCCGACGTCAAAACCTCTCCGTTGAATGACCCTATGAGCTGTTCAACAGCGTCGTCGTAGAGGTCTTCGGCAATTACTCCGGAGTGGAACTTGTAATAATCACCGGTCGAATCAAAATCTTCCATCCAGGTAACCCCAGAACCCTTGGAGGTTTTAGCCACAATAAAACTGGGTCTCGGGTCGGCTGATGCGTCTTTTAGCGCGCGTCCGATATCAACAGGGTCGTTTCCCTCGCATTCGAGGTAGTGCCACCCCAGTGCATCGACTCGAGCTCGGAGGTCACCCAGCGGCAGCGTGCACTCCGTCCAAGTGTCCGATTGGATACCGTTCTGATCGACAATCGCGATGAGTTCAGAAAAGGCGTGCTGGGAAGCTCCCGGCATGGACTCCCAAATTTGGCCTTCCTGTAGCTCCCCGTCACCGAGCAATACAACTACTGGAATACGAGATTCCGGATTGTCAATTCGCTGCGCTTTGACGAAGCCTTTCGCCTTGGAAATGCCCATCCCCAAAGATCCAGTGTTGGTTGGGACCCCCGGCGTGATATTTTCCGGATGTCCCGGCAGACCACCCAATCTTCGAAGTTTCAACAGATCACTGTCGTCTAGTTGGCCAATGAGATGCATGACTGCATACAACGCAGGTGCATCATGGCCTTTAGAGCTAAAAAACACGCCGCTTTCTTTATGGTGGGGGGTCAGGAATGATTCGTTTGCTAGAAACTTTCGCACTGTGACCATGATGTCTAGGGAGCTGAAGCTTGTGCCAATATGGCCAGAACCCGCTGCCTGAATGGAAGAGAGAGCGTTTAGGCGACAACCATCGGCCAGAATTTTCAAGTTCTCAGAATCTGCCCATGCTTCGAGAAGTTGCTCTCTAGTCCAGAACGACAGGTCGGTACCTGATACGGCCTTCATGACACTGGGCCTCATCAACAATTTGCTCTCTCGGGCCTCGGAAGGAGATCAGGATTGTCTTCAACAAGCCTTTCCATGACTATCCAATCCAACTCAGCGTTCACATCGAACCCCTCATAACCGGGTAATTCCAGCGCCAACACTCTAGCCCCAGAGATTGAGTCATTGGCGACGACTGCACGTGTTCTGACAATCTCCAAAGCCGAGCTCTGGACATAAAGCTTTTCCAAATCCTGGGTGGGACCGTTGTAGGGCCCACCTTGGTCTAGGTATGTCACCGCTTCACCGAATTCATCCACACGCCACATCTTGCCAGGGTGCTCCGAAACAGGTCGCAATGCTCTGACAGAATCAGCCCAGCTAGTTGCCTTAAGTGTCGCTAAGGCTGTTGCAATACTCGCACCCCGGCGCAGCGGGTTGGGTGGTCTGAGCAAAACCAAGAACTCAACATCGGAGTCAAACCACTCGTTTATAGCGTGTCTGACAAAACCAATATCGTGGGCTCCATCGGTTGCCAAGCTTGCAGGTCGAAGTCCCGGGACTTCTGCTCCATACGAGCGAGCAATATCCGCAATGGCAGAATTATCGGTGCTGCAGAGCACTCGGTGGACAACACCCGATTCTAAAGCTGAAGCAATGCTGTAGGCCAGAAGAGGATGACCTTGGAGAAGCTTGGTGTTCTTGCCAGGGATCCTCTTGCTACCCCCGCGAGCAGGAATCAGCGCTACGACCTTGCCCATGGCTTAGACCCCGAAAAAGTTTGAAACAACTTGAACATCGGAATACGCGTCAATTGCTTGAACACCTGCATCCCGACTTCCGTTGCCCGAGTTCTTGACACCTCCGAAAGGGAAATTAACTTCAGCCCCGTGGGTAGGACCGTTTATATTAATTACTCCCGCGTGGATCTTTGAAACCACGCGCTCAGCTCTAACAATGTCACTGCTCCAAACTGCCGCTGTCAGCCCAAACTCGGTCGCGTTTGCAAGCTCAATTCCTTGTTCTTCCGTTCCAAACCCATAGACGCGCATAACTGGACCAAAAACTTCTTTACTGCCCAAGTCACTCCAGGGGTCAAGTCCAGTTACCACTGCTGGTAGGGCAACCGTATCTGCCACACCCCTAAGGTGGCCGAAGCGCGTGACAGTGGCTCCTGCTTTTTCACACTCTGCCAAGAAGCCCTCAAAGGCCCGAGCGCTTGCGCCATCAATTAGTGTGCCTATCTGGGCGTCATCACTAGTACCGACTAAAAGCCCCTGTGAACTAGCTGCAACTTCGTCTAGAAAAGCATCAAGAACATCGTTCTCCACGATTACCCGGCTCGCTGAAGCACATCGCTGACCAGCGTTCGAAAACGCACTCTCAGTTGCCGTCACCGCTGCCGCTGCTAAAGCCGCATCTGCAAAAACCACTAGTGGGTTTGAACCGCCCAATTCAATCACAGTCTTGGCGAGCGTTTTCGCTGCCGCTTGCGCGACCTTCGCGCCAGTCGAGTAGGAGCCTGTGAAGCTCACTAATTCACTCCCGGCCTCAATCATACCGACGGCTGCCTCGCCACCACCATGCAAAACCCGAAGGACATCTTCTGGAACACCAGCCTCATGCAGTATCCCCACAAACATTTCGGCACTCGCGGGCGTGTGGGGAGAGGGCTTGACAATAGCAGTATTCCCGGCCATCAGCGCGGGGAAAACCTTCCATGCAAAGTTTGGGATGGGGGCGTTATAGGTGATGATTAGCGCAGCAACTCCCAGTGGTACCCGTTGCAGTCTCGTTTGCCGAAGCGGAATGGCACTAGGCAAGAGATTTCCAGAGGGGAATCGACCGTGGGCTGCCAGCATGTAAGCCATTTCTATGGCGCTACCGACTTCACCATGCGAATCGCCTAACGGTTTGCCGGTTTCTCGGCGCACCAGTTCAGCAAGTTCATCCCGGTGCTTCTCGAGTGCTTGAGCTGCATTTCTAATCAGGCGACCGCGAGATTCAATCGCTGTTGATTTCCACAACCAAAAAGCTCTCCGGGCGTCTGCCACAGCAGACGCTGCATCACTTCTGGTTGAGAGTGGGTAAGAGCCCAATTTTTGGCCAGTCAAGGGGGAAACTTTGTCAAAGGTTGGGGTCACCATACCGTGTAGCCCCCATCAATAATTAAGTTGTGGCCTGCCATCGCCGACGAATCATCAGAAATGAGAAATATCAGCGCTGCGGAGAGTTCGTCTCTTTCGACCATGCGCGCCTGTGGCACTTGGTGAACGAATTTGGCAACAAATTCTCGGTCTTGGTGAGCGGCGACTCCGCCCAGGGTTAACATATTGACCCGAACCCCCTTCGGGGCTAGATGTGTTCCGTATTGTTTTGTGGCGGCCAACAAGGCGGCCTTGGAAGCGCCATACGCCGGGTTTTTAATGGAGCCAGCGCCGTCGTTAAAATGGTCATACAAGTTCACTCTGGGTGACACTACCCCGTACATCGAACCCAGGGTCACAACCGAACTTGGATTCGATAGGTAGGGGACAAGCGCGTTCAACGCAGACACGACCCCAAAAACATTCACGTCAAAAACTTGTTGCCAATCCGAAAAGGAGTAATCGGCAAGGGCTTCTTTTCCAGCCCCTGGAATGGAATCAATGCCGGCATTCAACACAACGCCGTTGATGCTTCCAAGTCCGTGGCCCCCCACCAAAGCTTTCGCATCAACTCCGTCCGGGTCGGAGATATCGAGATCCGCTATTTCTAAGAGATCTGCGTGAGCACTGATCAATTTGGTGAGCGAGCTATCGCGGCTGGCGTCCAATCCGACCGCGATGACGTGAGCTCCCTCAGCCAGCAACGCTCTCACCCACACCGGGCCAAGGTTGCCTCCCGCCCCCACAACGATGACGGTCTTGCCGTTTAGGCGACTAGCCAACGACAATGTCACTTTCTGACAGTGGCTGACCTTTTCTCACTTCAGAGACCAAAGCTTTGCCGATAATAGTGTTGGCATGAGACGGCGGCAAACCAGTTCCTGGTGCTCGGTAATCTAGATCCGCCATGGTCAAAACGTGGCCCTCTGGCAAGTCACTGCCAGCAACAATCATTTTGGCAAGCTTCTTCAGAGGCGCTTCTTCGCTGACGTAGGGGCGCTTTACGCCATCACCAATTGCCTCCGAAGCACGGTGGATGTCTCGAATCATCTTGCGCATACCTTCTGGCTCTAGGGAGAAAGCGTGGTCCGTGCCGCGCATCGCGCGGTTCATGGTGAAGTGTTTTTCAATTACTCGAGCACCCAACACATAAGCAACTACTGCCATCGAGATGCCGCTGTCGTGGCCGGAATAACCTACGGTGACATCCGGGTAGCGGTCACGGAAGGTTGTAATCACTCTCAAGTTAAGTTCGTCAAACCTAGGGGGGTACCCAGCGGTGCACTGCATCACAGCCAATGGAGCACCTTCAGATAGAACCGTCTCGACAGCGAGGTCAACATCTTCGATTGTGCCACCGCCAGTGCTTATGATCATCGGCTTCTTGTGAGATGCCACGTATTTGAGCAGCTGGGGGGTCTTTAGATCCGAACTCGACATTTTGAACAGCGGAACATCGAGATCTACCAAAAAGTCAACACTCGGAAAATCCCATGGAGTGGCAAAAAAAATGACGTTGTTACGTTTGGCTTCTGCAATGCACTCGACATACTCGTCCTTACCAAATTCAAGTGCCTCACGGTGTGCTCCATATGTAGGCCCAAACGCGTTCTCGCTCGTATATGGAGCATCGAAAGCGTCCTTGGTGAACAAAGCTTTGTTATCTCGTTTTTGAAACTTCACCGCGTTTGCACCGGCAAACGCTGCAGCCCTAATCATCTGCTTGGCGATTTCTACATCCCCTTGGTGGTTATTGCCAATTTCTGCAATAACAAAAGGAAGAGTGTCGTCTGTAATGACAGTGTCGGCAACGGCAAATTGGCGCACCGACGAGAAAGTTTTTGACATATATAGAAGCCTACCCGGAATCCGAAGCATCGAGCTTCGGCAAGGAACCCGTTTCTCTGGCTCTTCTCGAGAGGACCAGCAAGCGGAAATAGCGAACAAAACGCATCACGAATTCGACCGGGTTCCTAAATGGGTAGGAAAAGCGCAACCAGAAAAAGAGCCTCGTTTCCACCCGGTCTCGATAGTGATTAACTTGCAGGTCCAGAGGGTGCCTCAAAGGAAACTCCATGGGCTCACTCGGGCTTTGTAGCGTCAAACTTTCAAACTTGGTGTGGGTTGAACCCACACCAAAACCGATATTGGTCACCAAGTTCACCTCTGGCACCACACTCATGTAGCCATGTTCTTGGCAATACACCGAAAAAGGAATGTCCCATGCGTCTAAGTGATGAGCATGCTTGAGCATACGACCAAAACTGATCCGCCAGGTCAGACTGGGAATTCGTCTCAAAATATCTTTCTGCTCGGCCTTCGTCCACGAGTCTTTCAGCCCATGTTCACCTCCAAATCCCTCCCATACGCGTTTCCAAGTCGCCCAACCCCAGGTGTGGCCAGTCCCTGAGAAAGTGTAGGACTCCGGCGATACCCTTTTCCCTTTCAGATGGTTGTTGCCACTGATCACACCTATCCGGTCTTCGTCCCGAAAACGCTCCAACAACTCTCCACAAAACCGGAAAAAAGTAGGATCTGGAACACAGTCGTCTTCCAGAATGATTGTTTCTTCCACTTGGGAAAAAACCCAGTCAAGTCCACTGGCGACACGGCGCCTGGCACCCATATTGCTGGGAGCAAAGTTTGTTTTGACTTCACATGGCCAATCCACCTGGTCAACAATCCGGCGACCCTGCTCGACGAGCTCGGCTTCTCCCGAATTGGAAGCACGGGGCCCATCACTCACGATGAAAAGCTTGGCGATTTTAGCTTCGCGAATTTTCTCAAAAACAATGGCCGCTTTGTCGGGCCGATTAAAAATGAAAAATGTTACCGGTGGTTTTGGAGCCATAGGCGCTGATCCAACTGTCATCGCGGACATGTGGCACAGCCTAGCGAGAGACTAGGAGTGCATGTTGAAGTATCGCATTCGTTGAAATCAAAAAATTGCTCCTCGTCGACGACGAATTTTCAAAGGTTAGAAAAATCAGGTCTCCCGAGAATTCGTCCCTATCGCCCACAAGAACTCGTGACATTTGGTCAACAAATTTGGCAACAAATTCTGGGTCTTGGTGCGCGGCAACCTCACCCGGAGCTAACGAATCACAGGCAAAAATGTGAGATTCGAAGACCAAGTTCATCAATGCTGGAAAGTGCGAAGGCAAGAAAAAGCGAAACGCTAGAGAAGCTCTCTACTTCGGTAGTGTGAGCATGTGGTTTCTCGCGTCTTACACCTAAACTTTTCGAGCTCGGGAGGCGCAGGAAGAGCTGCACACCGGCTTGCGGATGCCCAAAAGGAATTTGGGTGGTCACCAGATCTGCTTACGGCAAGTTCTAGTGACCTGCGAACCTCCCCATTCGAGCACCCACTTCACTCCGTGGCAGCAGCGAGCGATGATTTCCTAGTCAAAAAGAAAGCCTTCTCAGCCCTCTTTTCCCTAAAAAGAGACGACCTAAGCGCCATTAGTTCTCTACCGACCGACTATGACGTCTACCATCTTCACTGGATTAACGGCTTGGCAAACTTGGCCAGAGAGTCTTTTCTGGTCCAAAAACCGATTGTGTGGACTTTGCACGACATGAACCCGTTCACCGGAGGGTGCCACTACACATTGGGTTGCGAGAATTTCAAAACCGACTGCAGCGGATGCCCAGCCGTGAATAGACTCTTCCGAAAAGAAGTTACTTCCCGCTTAGCAAACAAAGCGGCGCTCTATCGGACCTGGCCGAGACTGAATGTTGTCACGCCCAGCAACTGGCTTGCTGCAGAGGCCGCTCGGAGTGAGATTTTCAAGAACGTATCCATTCACATGATTCCCCTATCGCTCGATCCCCTTTTTTTTAGTCCACCAATGGACACAGTTTCTTCGGTAGGTACCAGTGAAAAGGCTGTCAACATCGCGGTAGTCGCCGCGCAATTAGATTCACCAGTCAAGAATGTAGACTCCGCAGTGAAGGCATTCAGATCCGCCTACTCATTAGTCCCGGGTTTGAGGCTCGTACTCATAGGAAATGGTGGAAAAAGGTTCAGAGACATTCCGGGTGTAAGGATTGCGGGCTCTCTCTCGACAGCCGAACTGATTCGGGTTCTGGATGAGACTGACTACCTCATTATCCCGTCCAGCGCTGACAACTCACCGCTGGCCGCATGGGAAGCGGCGGCACGGGGCGTTATACCGATTGTAAATAATGCGGCAGGACTCCCTGAATTGATAGACAGGTTTAAAGACGGATTTATATACAATTCCGCAAGTGAGCTGGTGAGACTCTTGTCTGGTGGCCTAAGCCACAGTATGGAGCGCCGAGGAGAGCTCTCGCTCCGGGTGCAACAACTCACCCACCCCTCGTCCACAGCCGAGAAATATATTGAGCTCTATGAGAGCATCCGATGAAAACGCTTATTCTATATTCCCAAAGCAGCACCCTAAGGCCTCGGTCCGTCATTGCTTCTCTAGCCACAGATCAGAGAAAGATGGGCCACGACGTCACTGTTCTTGACATCAGCACCTACTCTTACGTGAACCAGGACCTGCCTCCCAGGTGGTTTGCTCGCATAGTTGGAGAGGATGTGTATCCATCTGCTCTAGAGCGCGTCCTCGAGAGCCAACAAATCCCTTTTCACCGGCTCAATCCTTCCCTGTGTAAAGACAAGTTACCTCCTGACGTCATGAAACAATTCGACGATTCGGTCTTTTCCGAATTGGTCACATATTTTCGAACCAATCGACCCAACTTCAAGAACCCACTCACCCGCTTCACCGAAAGGAAGATTCGTGAAGAATCTGAGCCGATTTACCATTCTCTAAGAGAGTTCTTAGAAGAGTCAGAATTCGAAAAGGTGATGGTTCCAAACGGCCGCGACAGCACAACACGTTTGTCCCTATCAGCGTGCAAAAAAGCGGGAGTCGAGATTGAGTACTTCGAAATCGGAAGAGCTCTAGAAAATTCCTACTTCTCAGGTCGACACCAAATTCACGATAGGGAGGGAACTCAATCAGAGGTAGAGTCAGTCACCGCTCATCTCTCTGATGTTCAAATTCGAGATATCGCAAAAACCTGGCTTTCAACTCGAATGACCACTGGCCTCGCAATTCATCCCTATCACTTGAACTGGACCCGGGAGTCAGACGGTACTATTCCCAGGTCGACGGAGCCGCTTGCCGTTTTTTTTACCTCTTCAGTGGATGAATTCACCTCCTATGGAGCTAGCTGGCAAACTCACGAATGGGCCGACCAGTACGAGGCCTTTAGTTCAATCATGAATATTCTCGAGAAAAAGGGCATCACTTGTGTGCTTCGAATCCACCCGAATTTGCAAAACAAAAGCCTCAGTTTTGTTAGAGGAGAACTTGACCGCGTCAATGATCTCATCAGAACCCACCCAAAACTACATGTCATAGCTCATACCGACCCGACCAACTCGTACGATTTGCTTGAGCACGCAGAGTACGTGATCGTTGGCAGATCAACTTTGGGCCTTGAGGGAAGCTGTCTCGGAAAGTGCGTGTGGACCACCACCGCGGCTCGGTATGACTCCAGTGCCGATATCAGACCGGTGCTTCGAACTTCGGATGTCACTGAGGAAAGACTCTCAACGTGGAAAGTTAATCCGCTCGGAGCGGAACGATTTGTTAGCTATTGGGTGGAACAGGACTCAGTCTTCACCTTCGGAGAAGAGAACTGGGCCACATGGGACTCAATGAAGTCTTCAACAGCAATCAAGATCGGAAACCTCTTTGTAAAGAACAGCCTGTGGCATAAAGCCCACCTTGTGGCTTTAGAAATTGCGAAGGCAGTAAATCGTCGCCGTGGCAAAAAAATGTCTCGGAACCGCGCTTTGCCAAATACTTAATCCATCTGACGAAAAGCGGCGCACCCCCCGAAGGGGCCAAAGTGTGACGACGTTCCAACGGGCGTTCAATGTTTCCGGGTTTTGAGATTGCTTCCCACGAGTAAACTCACTTTCGTGCAGAAAAACCGCAAAAAGTCAGAACCGACTTCAACCCAAATTCAACTCGAAAAGTTGAAAGAAAAATACCACGAGGCAGTGACTGTAGCTGGCGAGCTTGCCATGTCAAAACAACACGCGAAAGGAAAAAAATCAGCCAGGGAACGTATTGATTTGCTTCTTGACCACGGCTCTTTTGTGGAACTGGATGAGTTTGTTCGACACCGAACCAATGCTTTTGGCTTGGACGCCAAACGGCCCTACGGGGATTCAGTTGTTACTGGCGTCGGAACTATCCATGGGCGCCAAGTAGCAGTCTTCAGTCAGGATTTCACTGTTTTTGGAGGCTCGCTGGGGGAGGTTGCCGGTGACAAAATCATCAAGATTATGGACTTTGCCCTGTCCACCAGGGTCCCCATAATCGGAATCTTGGATTCGGGGGGTGCCCGAATCCAAGAAGGCGTTATCGCGTTGGGTAAATATGGTGAGATTTTTAAGCGCAACACCGAAGCTTCGGGCGTCATCCCGCAAATTTCGATAGTGTGCGGTCCCGCCGCCGGAGGAGCCGTATATTCGCCGGCCTTGACCGACTTCGTGATAATGGTCGATAAGACGAGCCAGATGTTCGTCACAGGCCCCGATGTCATCAAGGCCGTAACAGGCGAAGAAGTCGAGATGGAAGAACTGGGCGGAGCTCGCACGCACAATACAGTTTCGGGAGTCTCACACTTCCTTGCCAGTGACGAAGAAGATGCTTTTGACTACACGCGAACCCTACTCTCTTATCTTCCGATAAATTGCGAGGCGGAGCCTCCCGTGTATGCATCGGAGGTTGACCTAGAAATCACTGACCGCGATCGACGCTTGAACTCGATAATCCCAGATAGTACGTCTGTGCCCTATGACATGCTCGAAGTTATAGGGGGAATCTTGGATTTCGGCTCTTTCCTTGAGGTACAACCTTTATTCGCGCCCAACATTGTGATTGGGTTTGGCCGGGTAGAAGGTCGCTCGGTGGGCGTTATCGCTTCCCAGCCGAACGCAATGGCCGGGACCTTAAATATTGACGCCGGGGAAAAGTCCGCTCGATTTGTCCGGTTCTGTGATGCGTTTAGGATTCCCATCATCACTTTGGTTGACGTTCCTGGCTATCTGCCAGGAACAGACCAAGAATGGACCGGAGTTATCCGACGGGGTGCAAAGCTTCTCTACGCCTACGCGGAGGCCAGTGTTCCGTTGATCACAATCATTACTCGCAAAGCCTATGGTGGCGCTTACATTGTTATGGGCTCCAAACAGCTGGGGGCTGACCTCAACTTCGCCTGGCCAACAGCTGAAATTGCCGTCATGGGCGGCCAGGGGGCTGTGAACATTTTGTACCGTAACGAAATCAAAGATGCCGAAGCGGCCGGAGAGGACGTGGCGTCCGTCCGAGCCCGCCTCGCCAATGAATACAGTTACAACCTCGCTAGCCCTTTTCTTGCAGCTGAACGAGGAGAAATTGACGGTGTGATTGAACCTGCTGCGACTCGAGTAACCTTAGTCAAGGGCCTCCGGGCTCTTCGCAGCAAGAAGTCACGGGATTTTGCTGGAAAGCACGGGAATATTCCACTTTAGGAAAAGGCTCGCGTTTCGGCGGTTAGTTTGCTCCCAACTCTCGAGCACCCAACCCTGAGGGCCTAAACTCTCGGTGTGAGATCAATAACAAAAATCCTCATAGCTAACCGCGGTGAGATAGCCGTGCGAGTGATTCGAGCCGCAATGGACGCGGGCATCAATACGGTGGCGGTTTACGCTGACCAAGATAGAAACGCCCGATTCGTGCGCCTCGCCCACGAGGCTTACGCCCTCAACGGGAAGACCAGCGCAGACACCTACCTGGTACAAGAGAAAATTCTGTCAATCGCGAAAAGGTCTGGCGCGAATGCAATTCACCCGGGGTACGGGTTCCTATCAGAAAACGCTGACTTTGCCGAGAAAGTCATTGCAGCGGGAATCATTTGGATTGGCCCACCCCCCGAGTCAATTCGATTGCTAGGAGACAAAGTCTCAGCACGACACCTTGCGCGTGAGGTCGATGCCCCCCTCGCTCCAGGAACACTAGATCCAGTCACCACTGCAGAAGAAATTGTTGCCTTCGCGCGAGAGCATGGTCTTCCGGTAGCCATTAAGGCCGCCCACGGGGGCGGAGGCAGGGGTCTCAAAGTTGCTCGCACCATCGACGAGATTCCCGACGCTTTTGAGTCAGCCACTAGGGAGGCGGTTGCGGCCTTCGGACGTGGCGAATGCTTCGTTGAGAAATACCTGGAAAAACCTCGACATGTAGAAACCCAGTGCCTTGCGGATTCACAGGGGAAAGTTGTTGTCATATCGACCCGTGACTGCTCATTGCAGCGCCGCCATCAAAAGTTAGTTGAAGAGGCTCCCGCCCCGTTCATTACTGAAGAACAAGAAAAAGCCCTATATGAATCCTCGAAAGCAATTCTCAAAGAGGCTGGCTATGTGGGTGCTGGAACATGCGAGTTCCTGATCGGTAACGACGGAACCGTTTCGTTTCTAGAGGTGAATACGCGTCTGCAGGTGGAACACCCTGTCTCCGAGGAGATAACAGGTATCGATTTAGTCCGCGAACAGTTTCGAATTGCAGAAGGGGGTAACCTCGCTTACGACGACCCTCTACATCACGGGCATTCTATCGAGTTTAGAATCAACGGCGAAGATCCTGGCCAGGGTTTTCTCCCCACTCCCGGCCCTATTCAATCGGTGCGCTTTCCTGGGGGTCCCGGGGTTCGGGTAGACTCCGGTATCACCTCCGGAGATGTTATTACCGGAGCTTTTGACTCCCTTCTCGCGAAACTCATCGTTACGGGCACAACTAGGAAGGATGCTATCGAAAAAGCCCGCAGAGCTCTCAAAGAGTTTGAGATAAACGGTTTGCCGACCGTCATTCCCTTTCACCGAGCTGTACTCGAAGAGTATGCCTTTATCGCGGATAACAGTGCCGACTTCGGAGTCCACACCAGCTGGATAGAGACAGAGTTTGATTCACGAATCGAGCCTTGGAAAGGCTCTATTGACGAAAACTTCGATGAAGATGAGCTTTTCAGGACGATTGTTGTGGAGGTCGAGGGTCGCAGACTAAGAGTTGGGGTCCCGGCGGGAATCTTCGTGGCCGGGGAAAGAGCTGCCCTTTCCAGAGCACCCCGAAGAAAGCCTCGAGAGAGACTAGATTCAGGACCCAGTGAAGGAAAGATTAGGGCGCCCATGCAAGCGACTGTAGTTAAAGTATGGGTTCAGACCGGAGAGTCAGTCGTCGAGGGTGACCGTATTTGTGTCTTGGAGGCTATGAAGATGGAGCAAACAATCCACGCCCCTTGCAGTGGAAAAATTATGCACGTTGGTGTGGAAATGGGGGATACAGTCTCAGCTGGGGAATTACTTGTTGAGATAGTCTGAT
>Ga0181579_10000680_pt1 | contig 27866 bp, 27 predicted proteins | sample 071ome_24_FD_132996 | JGI IMG/M metagenome (GOLD analysis project Ga0181579, IMG submission 132996) | Coastal salt marsh microbial communities from the Groves Creek Marsh, Skidaway Island, Georgia - 071402CT metaG (megahit assembly) | ecosystem: Environmental > Aquatic > Marine > Intertidal... | reverse complement strand
GCCTCGACGATCGCGCCTTCTTTCATCACGCACACGCGTTTCGCCATTTTGCGCACGATCCCGAGATCATGTGTGATCAGCAGCATCGCCATGCCGAGTTCGTCTTGCAGGCGTTGGAGAAGCCGGAGGATTTGCGCCTGGATGGTGACGTCGAGCGCCGTCGTGGGTTCGTCGGCAATCAGCAATTCGGGGTTGTTCGCAAGCGCCATCGCGATCATCACGCGTTGGCGTTGCCCGCCCGACAGCTGATGCGGGTAGGAATGAATCCGCGCCTCGACGTCGGGCAGACCGACGAGGTTCAGCAGTTCAATCGTGCGCCCCCGCGCCGCTTGGCGGTTCATCCCCTGGTGAAGCAACAAAACCTCGTTGATCTGCTTCTCGATCGTGTGCAGCGGATTGAGCGACGTCATCGGCTCCTGGAAGATCATCGAGACCTTGTTGCCGCGAATCCGCCGCATCTCCGCATGCGGCGCCCCGACGACCTCCATGCCGTCGACGATGATCGATCCGGTTGGATGAGACGCCAGGGGGTAAGGCAGGAGCTGCAAGATCGACAACGCCGATACCGACTTGCCCGAGCCGCTCTCACCGACTAACGCGACCGTCTCGCCCGCATCTATCGAAAAACCGACGTTTCTTACGGCATGGACGGTCCGCTCGCTGCTGCGAAAATCGACCGAGAGGTCTTTGACGTCGACGAAAGCCATAATCAGCTGAACGTCTTGCGCGGATCGAAGGCGTCGCGCACTGCCTCACCGGTGAACACCACCAAAGTGAGCATGATCGACAAGGTAAAGAACCCCGTGAGGCCAAGCCACGGCGCCTGAAGGTTGGCTTTGCCCTGGGCCAGCAGTTCTCCGAGCGAGGGCGAACCAGGGGGCAGGCCGAAGCCCAGGAAATCAAGACTGGTAAGCGCGGTGACGGCGCCGGCCAAGTTGAAGGGCAGGAAGGTGATTGTCGCCACCATCGCGTTCGGCAACAAATGCTTGAACATGATGGTCGAGTTTCGCACGCCCAAAGCGCGTGCCGCGCGCACGTAGTCGAAGTTTCGCGCCCGCAAGAACTCGGCTCGCACCACGCCCACGAGCGCCATCCAGCTAAACAGCAACAATATGCCGAGCAACCACCAGAAGTTCGGCGTGACGATACTGGCCAAGATGATCAGCAGAAAGAGGGTCGGCATGCCCGACCAAATCTCGATGAAGCGCTGGAATAAAAGGTCTGTCCAACCACCGAAATACCCCTGTACCGCACCGGCCATCACGCCGATAACCGAACTGATCACGGTGAGTGCCAGTCCGAAGAGGATGGAAATCCGAAACCCGTAGATGAGGCGCGCGGTGACATCGCGGCCTTGGTCGTCGGTACCTAGCCAGTTTTCACGGGAGGGGGGCGACGGCGCGGGCTGCGGTAGGTCGTAGTTGATCGTATCGAAACTGAACTCAATCAGCGGCCAAATCATCCAGCCGTCTTTTTCAGCAATCAATTCTTGAACGTACGGGTCACGGTAGTCTGCGGCCGTCTCGAAATCGCCGCCAAAGCGTGTCTCCGCGTAGTCCGTCAACACCGGAAACAACAGGTCGCCGTCGAACTTCACGACCAGCGGACGATCATTGGCGAGAAACTCGGCAAACAATGTCAGCAGGAAAAGGGCAACGAAGATCCACATCGACCAATAGCCGCGGCTGTTCTTGCGGAAATTGTGAAAACGCCGCTCGGTCAGCGGGGTAATGCGCATGCCGAAAAGGCGGCGCGGCGGTCGTGGCGGAGCGGCCTCTACGCTAGACATCGCGCCGCTCGAAATCGATCCGCGGATCGATGATGACGTACATCAAATCGCCGATCAGGTTGAAGACCAAACCTAGCAAAGTGAAGAAGAACAACGTGCCGAACATCACGGGATAGTCCCGGTTGATGACGGCTTCAAAACCTAAGAGACCGAGCCCGTCCAGCGAGAAGATGATCTCGATTAGCAGCGAGCCCGCGAACAGAATGCTGATGAACAGAGACGGGAAGCCCGCAATCACGATCAGCATGCCGTTGCGAAAAACGTGACCGTAGAGCACCCGGCGTTCGGTCAGGCCCTTCGCCCGTGCGGTCAAGACATACTGCTGGTTGATTTGATCGAGAAACGAATTCTTGGTCAGCAGCGTAAGGCCTGCGAACCCGCCGATTACCAAGGCCGTAATCGGGAGGGCGATGTGATGGAAGTAATCCACCACTTTCCCGAAAGCGCTGAGATCCGAGAAATTTTCCGATACCAGCCCGCGCAACGGGAACCAGTCCAAGTAAGTGCCGCCGGCGAACAGTACGATCAACAGGATCGCGAAGAGGAAGCCGGGAATGGCTTGCCCGACGATAACCACGCTGCTTGTCCAAATATCGAATGGCGAGCCGTCGTGTACGGCTTTGCGAATCCCCAGCGGGATCGATATCAGATAGATCAAAATTGCGGTCCAGAGGCCTAGCGAGATCGAAACCGGCATCTTCTCTAGGACAAGATCAACGACCCGTCGGTCGCGAAAAAACGACTCGCCGAAATCGAAGACCAAGTAATTCCCCATCATGTCGATGAAGCGGATGTGCATCGGTTTGTCGAAACCGAATTGCTTTTCCAGATCCGCAATGAACTGCGGGTCGAGGCCCTGGGCGCCGCGATAGCGCGATTCGATGCCCGCGGTACTGGTGGCGCCCTGCTGGGCCTGCGATTGGGGCGCATCGCCACCGCCTGCCCCGCTGACGCGGGCCGTCGCATCGACGGCGGTGCCGGTCACCTGGGCGATGATCTGTTCGATGGGGCCACCGGGCGCGAACTGCACGACGGCGAAATTGATCACCATGATCCCGAACAGGGTCGGGACAATAAACAGCAAGCGTCGGATGATATAGGCGGTCATCGCGGCGGTGAGTCTAGCGGAATTCTATGGTTTGTCGCGATCGAGGCGGGCCGCTTTGGCAGTATCGATCCACCAGGTATCGAGAAAGCCCAACGAATAGGTGGGCACCGTCTCCGGGCGGCCGAACATGTCCCAATAAGCGATTGTGTAGGTGCTGCGATACCACTGCGGAATGATGTACTGGTTCCACAACAGAACGCGATCCAGTGCGCGCGCCGCAACCGTCAGACTTTCGCGGTCCTTAGCGCTGGCCAGTCTTTCGACCAACGCATCCACCACCGGATCTTTGACGCCAGCGTCGTTATTGCTGCCCGGTTGATCGGCAAATGCCGAATTCCAGAACCCGCGTTCGCCGACGCCGGGCGTTGCAGATACACCAAACGCAGCTGTCGTGATATCGAAGTCGCGGTCTTGGTCGACACGTTGTGTGTACTGGCTGGAATCGACAATGCGGATCGACGCTTCGACGCCAATGCGTTTCAGGTTCTGAACGATCGGCGCGAAGACGCGTTCGAAGGACGGCGAGAAGGTCAGGAACTCGATCGACATCACCTCGCCGGCGGCGTTCTTGAGCTGCCCGTTCTTGACCGTCCAGCCGGCCTCGGCGAACAGCTGTTGCGCGCGCCGCAGGTTACGCCGGTTGTTGCCGCTCCCGTCCGATTGGGGTTGACGGTAGGCGGGGCCAAATACCTCCGGCGGCACTCGATCTTCGAACGGTTTGAGAAGGGCCAGTTCCGCATCGTCCGGCGGGGCGACCGCCGCCATGTCCGTGTTCTGGTAGATGCTGCCCGAGCGTTCATAGACGCTGTAGAACAAGTTCGTATTGGTCCACTCGAAATCGAAGGTGTGGTTGATGGCTTGGCGGACCCGGCGATCTTGAAATTTGGCGCGCCGCAGGTTGAGGACGAAATATTGCCGCGAGGCCGGTCCGCCGTTCGGCACCGCTTCTTTGATGACGCGACCGTCGCGTACCGCAGGAAAGTCATACCCGGTTGCCCAGATGCGGGACGTGAACTCTTCGTGGAAATCGAAGGCGCCTGACTTGAAGGCTTCGTGTTGTACATCGCGGTCGCGGTAGAACTCGAGCCGTATTTGATCGAAGTTGAACCGTCCGCGGTTGAGGCCGAGGTCGGCGGCCCAATAGTCAGGAACGCGCTCCAGCACGATCGACCGGCCTGCGTTGACTTCCGCAATGCGATAGGGGCCGCTGCCCAGCGGCGGGTCGAACGTGGTCTCGCCGAATTCCCGGTCGGCAAAATGATTCTTAGAGAGAATGGGAAGGGTTGCCACGGTATTGGGCAAGTCTCGTAGCGCCACAGCGTCGGGATCAAAGGTGTAGCGCACCTCGTCGTCGCTGATCGCCTCGACGCCCGTCACGTCGCGCAGGATGATTCGGTAGCTCGGAAACGCGCCGGGGTCGTTTGTCAGCGTGTTGAAGGAAAACACGACGTCCGCAACGGTGATCGGCGTGCCGTCGTGCCAGCGGGCTTCGGCGCGCAGTTTGAACGTGATGGAACTGCGATCCGGTGCGAGATCGGCCGTCTCCGCCACCAAGCCGTAGAGGGCATCGGGTTCGTCCGCGCCGCCCGCCATCAGGGTCTCGTAGGGCAACGACATCACGGAGCCCGCACGTCCGCGGTAGCGGATGCCTTTTAGCGTGAACGGGTTGACGGTGTCGAACGTGCCTTCGCCGCCTGCAAGCCGCAGGACGCCGCCCTTCGGCGCATCGGGATTGACGTAGTCGAAATGGTCGAACCCAGGCGGGTATTTGAGGTCGCCAAAGGTCGATATGCCGTGTCGAGGCTCGGCGACAACGGCGGTCGCAAAGAACGCGATCGTTGCCGAAAGTAGAAAGCCGAAAAAACCGTTCGTCATGACTATGGTTGCCGACCCGTCTCGACCTTCGCCAATTTCTCCGTATCGATCCACCACGCGAAAATATCGACGCCGAACTTCGGGTCTTTCGGTGGGCGCCCGAACTTGTCCCAGTATGCCAGCCGATCGATAGGGACGTAGTACTGCGGGATGACGTAATGCCCCCACAACAAGACCCGGTCAAGCGCGCGGGTGGCGGCCACAAGGCTCGGACGATCCGGTGCGGTCACGATCTTTTCGATCAGAGCGTCGATCACCGGGTCCTTGATGCCGATAAGATTGCGACCGCCGTTACGATCTGCCGCGGCGCTACCCCAAAAGTCGCGCTGTTCGTTGCCCGGCGAGAACGATTGGCGAAACGTGGTGATCATCATGTCGAAATCGAAGGTATCGATTCGACGCTGGTATTGCGCGGTATCAACGGTCCGCACGCTGGCCTCGATACCAAGCTTTTTGAGGTTGCTGATAAACGGCAGGACGATTTTCTCGAGGCTCGGCTGGATGAGCAATACCTCGAAATTCAAGACGCGACCGGTTTCGCCGTGCGTCAGGACGCCGTCTTTCACTTGCCACCCTGCAGCCTTCAGGAGGCGCGCCGCGGTTCGGAGCTCGCGGCGCGGATTGCCCGATCCATCGGTTTTCGGCAGCGCGAAAGGCTTGGTGAAGAGCTCTTCCGGCAAGGCCTCTTTGTGCGGCAGCAGGTACTCAAGCTCGGCGCCCTCGGGAAGGCCACTTGAGGCCAGTTCCATGTTCTCGAAAAAGCTGGTCGTGCGCTGGTATTGGCCGAAGAACAACGCTTTGTTGGACCATTCGAAATCGAACGCCAACCCGACCGCTTGCCGCACCCGGCGATCGGCGAAGATGTCGCGACGCGTGTTGAAGACGAAAGCTTGCATGCCCGGCGAGGTCAGGTCCGGCACCTCCTCTTTTATGACCAATCCTTTGCGGAAGGCGGGGAAGTCATAGCCGGTCGCCCAGTCCTTCGCGGAGAACTCCGGGTAGAGATCGAATTCGTAGGACTTGAACGCCTCGCGGGCCACCGTGGCGTCGCGGTAATAGTCGTAGCGGATGTTGCCGAAATTGTTGCGCCCGATGTTGACCGGTAGGTCGGCGCCCCAATAGTCCGTCACGCGTTCGTACTCGATGAAGCGTCCGGGTTCGAACCGTTTGATTCGGTAGGGCCCGCTGCCGATCGGCGGTTCCAGGGTCGTCTCGGCGAACGCGGTCGACTCGTAGTAGTGCTTGGGCAGGACCGACAATTGACCGACGATATTGGGAAGCTCGCGGTTGGTCGGTCCGCTGAACGTGAACTTCACGCGGAAGTCGTCGATTTTTTCCGCCGTCGCGACGTTGGCGTAGTACTGACGGTAGAACGGGTGTCCCTTGGTGGTCAGCACCTCGAAACTGAACACGACATCGTCCGCGGTGATCGGCGTGCCGTCATGCCAGCGACCATTGCGGCGCAAATTGAAGATGACCCAGGAAAAGTCGTCGGGGATTTCGACGGTTTCCGCAATCAAACCGTATTCGGCGCTGGTGTCGACCTCGTCCGCCGACCCTGTCATCAGGGTTTCGAAAACCAGTCCGATCCCACGAGCCGGCGTTCCCTTCAAGACAAAAGGATTGAGCGTGTCGAACCTCCCGGTCGCCAATTGCCGGAACAACCCGCCTTTTGGCGCCGCGGGATCGACATAGTCGAAATGAGTAAAGTCGGGCCCGTATTTGGGCGAGCCGAACTGCACCATGGCGTGCTGCGGCGTGGCGCTTTGGGCCAGCAACGCGCCGGCGCCCCAAAGGGTGGCCAAAAAAAACGTCGCGACAACTAGGGCTCCGCGTAACACGTTGAATCCTCGTCCGTGTGGGGGCTTCATTTGGGCGGGCAATTGTAGCGAAAACAAGACCTGCCGGGGTGATTTGCGCACTTGGCGTGTACAAACGCTCGTGACGTCAGGCGCTCAGTATCTCCAGCGCCTCGGCGTGGACCCGCGCATCGCCCGCGGCCAGCACATGCCCCGCGGCCCCTTGCCGCAAGGGGTGGCCTCGCCAGTCGGTAATGGTTCCGCCGGCCTGCTCGATTACCGGGACGAGCGTCGCGTAGTCCCAAAGCTTGAGGTCGGTTTCGATCACCAGATCGATGTGCCCGGAGGCCAATAAGGCGTAGGCGTAGCAATCGCTTCCCCATCGGTTGCGGGCGACCTTTTGGCGAATTTGCTCGAAGCGCGGTTCGTCGTCGAACATGCGGGGATCGGTTGCGTCCAGCGCTGCTGCCGCCAGGCCTGAACAGGCGCGGACGCCGGTCGGCTTGCCGTTGAACGTTGTGCCATGTCCCACCGCGCCCACCCATCGTTCCCCCGTAATCGGTTGATCGATGGCGCCAAGGAGCGGCTCGCCACGATGCCACAGCGCAATCAGCGTGCCGAAGATCGGTTTGCCGGTGACGAACGAGCCGGTGCCGTCGATCGGGTCCAATATCCAGCAATACTCTGCATCGGCGCGCTCGCGACCGAACTCCTCGCCGATAATCCCATGATCGGGGTAGGTCGCCGCGATAAGCGCGCGAAGGCTTGCTTCGGCCTCGCGATCGGCGATCGTGACCGGGCTGTCGTCGTCCTTGGAGTCGATATCGAAGGGTTGGCGGAAATACTTGCGAATGACCTCGCCCGAACGATCGGCCAACCTCTCCGCAAAGGCGAGGAGATCAACAGGGCAGCGGTCCGCCACCCGGTCGCCTGTTAGTTGACGGGGAGCGGCAGGAGCGAATCGCTCTGCTGACGCATGTAAAGCAGAATGGCCGCCCGTTCTTCGGCCTTACGCAATCCGGCGAAGCTCATCTTCGTGCCCGGCAACGCATTACGTGGCGAGGCGAGGAAAGCGTCCAGCTCCTCGAAAGTCCACTGACCGCCTTTTTCCTCCAGTGCATTGGAGTAGGCGAAATCCTTGGTAGCCGGGGCCCCGCCCAAGACGTTGTAGAGATTGGGGCCGACCTTGTTGGCACCGTCTTTCTCGAAGGTGTGGCAGGAGGCGCATTTCTTGGCCACCCGCGCGCCGGTCTCGACATTGGCCGAGGCGAGAAGGACCGGCAGCGGTGGGGTTTCGGGCTCGGCTTCGGCCACGGCGCCATGGCTTTCCTCGGCGACCGCAATCTCGCCGTAGGCCTGGCCTTCCATTTCGTGGGGGTGGAACACGGTTTCGCTGACTTTGGCCACGACGAAAACGACAAGAATCGTGCCCAGAATGGCGCCCGCAAATTTATTCAGCTCAAACGTATCCATCGACCACTTCCTCGGAAATTGCCGCCCGACTATTCATGAAATCGACAGGGGGCGCAACGCAAAGACGGGCGCATGAATACCCCAATTATTGGCTGGCTTCCAGCGTTTATGGACTAAAAAACGAATGATTTTCATTAGCTTAGCTTCTACCATCCGCGCGGGGCCTTCCAAAGGGACGGTGGCGGGCCGCATACAAGTTTTCGCGCCCTAATTGCAAAGCTAGGTTCCCTTGAGCGACCAGACCCTCGTGGTGATTCCCGCACGTATGGCCTCAACCCGGTTGCCGGGCAAGCCGTTGGCCGATATCGGCGGTGTTCCCATGATCGTCCAAGTGTGGCGCCGGGCAGTCGAAGCGGCCGTGGGGCCCGTCATCGTCGCTTGTGCGGAGCAAGAAATCGCCGATGCGGTCGCCGATGCCGGTGGCGAGGCCGTATTGACTCGCCCCGACCACCCTTCAGGGTCCGATCGCGTTTTTGAGGCCGTCAGTACGTTTGGCGGTGCTGTCGGGGGGGTCGTCAATCTGCAAGGCGATCTGCCGACGATCGACCCGAAAGACATTCAAAAACTATGCATCGCGCTGGCCGCCGCGCCTGCCGCGGTCGACATCGCGACCCTGGTCACCCCGATCAAAGACGATGCCGAGGCGGCCGACCCGAATGTCGTCAAAGCCGTCGTTGCCTTCCCGAGGGGTGCCGAAACCGGTCGGGCGCTCTATTTCTCGCGTCTGCCTGTCCCGGGTGGCGATGCCCCGCGCTACCATCACATCGGCATTTATGCCTACCGACCCGACGCCCTGGCGCGCTTCGTGGCCCTGCCGCCCAGCCCACTCGAGAAAAGCGAGCGTCTGGAGCAACTCCGCGCCTTGGAGGCCGGAATGACGATCGTGGCGCAACGCGTTGACACGATTCCGCTCGGTGTCGATACTCCCGCTCATCTCGCCGAGGCGAGACGGATTTTGTCAATAAAATCAGATAAATAGAGAGCACGCATGGCGCCCGCCGCGGATCAACTCATTGCCTTCCAAGGGCACCCCGGCGCCTATTCTCATTTGGCGTGCCGTGAGGCCTACCCCGATCTTGAGGCCATGCCGTGCGAATCCTTCGAAGATGCCTTCGATGCGGTCACGAGCGGGCGTGCCCATCTCGCCATGATCCCGATCGAAAATTCGGTGGCCGGCCGGGTGGCCGACATTCACACGCTGTTGCCCGATTCGGGGCTGTTCATTGTGGCCGAGCACTTTCAGCGCGTGAACCACTGCCTCTTGACCGTTCCGGGTGCCACGGTCGGCGATCTGAAGGCCGTTCACAGCCATATCCAGGCCTTGAGCCAATGTCGCAACTTGATCCGGGATTTGGGGATCATTGCTGAAATCGAGGCAGACACCGCCGGCTCGGCTAAGGATGTCGCGGCACGGGCCGACAAGGCCCACGCCGCCATCGCATCCGACCTCGCGGGTGAGATCTACGGCCTCGATGTCCTACGCCGCGACATCGAGGACGCCGATCACAACACGACGCGGTTCGTTGTGTTGTCACGAACGGCGCGTCGTCCGGCGCCCGATGAGGGACCCTGCATGACGTCGTTCGTTTTTCAGGTCCGCAACGTGCCGTCGGCGCTTTACAAGGCGATGGGTGGGTTTGCCACCAACAACGTCAACATGACCAAGCTCGAGAGCTACCAAGTCGGCGGCAGTTTCAATGCGACGCAGTTCTATGCCGATGTCGAAGGACATGCCGACGACAAGAACGTTAGCTTGGCCCTCGAAGAGCTCCATTTCTTTACCTCGAAGCTCAAGATTTTGGGCGTCTATCCCGCCCACCCCTTTCGCGGGCGCGGCTAGCTAGTCTCCGTTCGGGTAGACCCAGGCCCGCATCAATTGATGGGCGATGGCCATCGGGGCCGGCACCATCAGCTCGAACTCCCCGGAGTCATCGGGTGTCGCGATCTCGGTGAACGGATCGAACGCCTTGGCCGTGACCTTGTCGATCGCCCGGCGAACCGCGTCACGCGCCACCCAACGTGCGTCATCCAGCTCGTGCGGATCGATCGTAATCTGATCGGTTAGGGCTTCGCCGATACACCCGATCATCAGCGAAGACGGATAGGGCCAAGGCTGGGAAGAGTGGTACCGCACTTCGCCGACCTCAATCGCGGCCTCTTCCCATACTTCCCGCCGAACAGCCTCCTCGATGGACTCGCCGGGTTCCATGAACCCCGCTAGCGTCGAATAGAATCCGTTGGGAAACCAGCGCTGGCGGCCAACGAGGCATCGATCGCCGTGGGCGATCAACATGATGACCACGGGGTCGGTGCGCGGGAAATGTTGCGCGCCGCAGCCGGTACTGGAGCACCGCCGGACGTAACCGGCGTCGGCCATCCGGGTCGGGGCCCCGCACACCGCGCAAAATCCATGACGCCGGTGCCAATCGATAAGGGACCGTGCTTGCGCCAGAAGCGAGGCATCGCCGCGCGAAATGTTGGGCGCGATGCTGCGGACTTCCTCGTATTGGATGTCGGGGAAGGGCGCTTCATCGCCCTCGCCGCCCGCGTCGAACGCGAAATACGGCACCCGTTGCGGGTCGACCCCCAGGAGAATGGCATTGGCCCCATCGAGGTGGCCTTGCGCCTGCTCGGCGCTCAACCACGTCAGGCACGCGGTATCGCTGGGATCGGTCGGCGCCTTGAGTTGCCAAAGGGGAAGAAAGCGGGCCCTGGGGTCGCGCAGCTGCGTTGCCAGCCACTCGGGATCACGGCGGGCATTGCCCGCCCGGTCCAGATGGCTTCCGGCAAATACGTTGCCTTCAAAGGGGTTTAACGCGTCCATGATCTCGGGCCACATTTGCACCCCACTGAACGCCGCGCAAGGGAGCGCAACCTATGGGACTCTCGGCGCAATGCGATATAGTCCCGGTGGGAGGTTGGCGGCGGACGGTGGCGCTCGCCAATCCGGTCAGGTCCGGAAGGAAGCAGCCGTAACGGGATGCAGCCGGGTCGCCTCACCAACCTCCCACCTTCGCGAACCGGCGCGTCCGTTCGATCAACAAAAGACCTATGGCGTCAGCAGAACAAGATCAGTCCTACCGGGTTCTGGCCCGAAAATATCGACCGACGACGTTCACTGACCTGTTCGTTGGCCAAAGCGCGATGGTGCGGACGCTCGGCAATGCCTTCCAAACGGGGCGTATTGCACAGGCGTTTATCCTGACCGGCGTCCGCGGGATCGGCAAAACCACGACGGCGCGGATTATTGCCCGCGCCCTCAATTGCGTCGGTCCGGACGGCCAGGGCGGCCCTACCATCGATCCTTGTGGCGCCTGCGAACATTGCCAAGCGATCGGCGAAGATCGTCACGTTGATGTCATTGAGATCGATGCCGCCAGCCACACCGGCGTCGATAACATCCGGGAAATCATCGACAACGTGCGCTACCTGCCCGCCACCGCACGCTACAAAATCTACATCATCGACGAAGTGCACATGCTGTCGAAGCCGGCGTTCAACGCGTTGCTGAAGACGCTGGAAGAGCCGCCGCCGCATGTGAAGTTCATCTTCGCCACCACCGAAATTCGTAAGGTCCCCGTCACGGTCCTTTCGCGGTGCCAGCGTTTCGACCTTCGCCGGCTCGACTCGGAGACCCTGATCGAGCATCTCGGTAACATCGCAAAACAAGAAGAAGCCTCGGCCGATATCGGCGCGCTCGGGATGATCGCGCGCGCCGCCGAGGGCTCGGTGCGGGATGCGCTTTCTCTACTCGATCAAGCGCTCGCGTTCAGTGACGGCATGGTGACCGAAGAGTCGGTGCAGAGCATGCTGGGGCTGGCCGACCGCGCGCGCCTGATCGACCTCTTCGAAAAGACGATGGGCGGAGAGATCGGTGAGGCGTTGGCCATTGCGCGCGAACTCTATGACCTCGGTACCGATCCGGTGACGATCGTCCAGGACTTACTTGAATTCGTCCATTGGCTGACCCGGCTCAAGGTTACTCGCGCTGCCGCCGACGACTTGGCGGCCACCGAGGTCGAACGGGTGCGTGGCCAAGCGATGGCCGAAAAACTGACCATGGCGGAACTCTCGCGCACCTGGCAACTGCTCCTCAAAGGGCTCCAAGAAGTGCTTTCGGCGCCGACCCCGTATCCGGCCTGTGAAATGGTGCTGGTGCGCATCGGGTACGCCGCCGCGTTGCCGCCGCCCGCCGAATTGATCCGTACCTTGCAGGATGGCGGCGGTGAAACGGCCGCCAGCGCGCCCCTTGCGGCGCCTGCCCGACCGGGCCCCACAGGTGGCAGTGCCCGCGCGCAAGCAAATGCCGAGGGCGCTATAGCGCCAGCCGTCGCACCGCCTGCGGCGGCGCCCGCCGAGGACGCAGACCAAAATGCGGTGGTCGCGGTGTCGACCTTTCAGGATGTGATCGACCTCGCCGAGGCCAAGACCGAGTACATTTTGCGCAGCCACCTCGTTACGAACGTTCATCTGGTGCGCATGGAACCAGGCCGGATCGACTTGAGGCTGACCGAGCGAACACCGCCTCGGTTGCTGCAGCATCTCAGCCGTTTCCTGACCGACGTCACGGGCGAAACATGGCTGGTATCGCCCTCGAACGAACCGGGCGATCCCACAATCCAAGAACAGCAAGAAACGGCAGCGGCGCAGCGACGCGGCGAAGCCGAACGCCATCCGCTGGTTCGCGCGGTTCTTGACCAATTTCCCGGCGCGGAAATTCGGGAGGTGCGTGACATTGTCCCGCCCGGTGCCGGTGGCGTAACCGAAATCGACGAAGAGATTCTGGAGGATGATGTGCCGGTGGAGCGCGACAGTTGAAAAACATTGCTCAAATGATGAAGCAAGCGCAGCAGATGCAGTCCAAGATGGCGGAGATGCAAGAGCAGCTTGATGCAGCCGAACTCAAGGGTGCCTCCGGTGGCGGCTTGGTCGAAGTCACGATGAACGGCAAAGGCGATGTGCGCGCCGTACGGATCGATCCGTCGTTGATGTCGGGCGAAAAGGAAATCGTCGAAGATCTCGTTGTAGCGGCGTACGCCGATGCCAAGTCCCGTGTCGATGAACACGCTGCGGAAGAAATGAAAAAGCTCACCGGGGGAATCGAGTTGCCGCCCGGCATGAAGCTGCCGTTCTAGCCGGCGCCGTTCGTGCACGGCACGGAAATCGAGCGGCTGGTTCAGCTGCTGGCCAAGCTCCCCGGATTGGGCCCACGCTCCGCGAAGCGGGCTGTGCTGCAGCTTCTGAAGAAAAAGGAAACGCTCCTGCGCCCGCTGGCCGATGCCATGCTCAAGGCGGCGGACGCCGTGCATGAGTGCCCGAGTTGCGGGAATCTTGATACCGCTGTGCCATGTCACTTCTGTACCGACCCCAAGCGTGACGAGACGGTTATTTGCGTCGTCGAAGACGTCGCGGACCTCTGGGCGCTGGAGCGCGTTATCGAGTTTCGCGGGCGCTTTCATGTCTTGGGCGGCGTGCTGTCGGCGCTTGATGGGGTCGGGCCCGAAGATCTCCGGATCGGCGGCCTAGTGACGCGCGCCAAGGAAGAGCGGGTGCGCGAAGTGATTCTGGCGACCAGTGCCACCGTCGATGGACAAACCACCGCCCACTACGTGGTCGATCGTCTTGCCGCCTGCGACGTGACGGTGACCCGCCTTGCCCACGGAGTGCCGGTGGGCGGCGAACTCGACTACCTGGATGAGGGAACGCTCAATACGGCGCTCAAGGCCCGCCGCCCGCTCGATCCGGCGTGACCGAGCGCATTCTCCTAAGTTGGAGTAGCGGCAAGGACAGTGCCTGGGCATTGCACCACCTTCGGTTGGCGACCGATGTCGAGGTCGTCGGCCTCCTCACCACAGTGACCGAGCCTTTTGATCGGGTTTCGATGCACGGGGTGCGTCGGGCCATTCTCCGCGCGCAGGCCGTCGCGGCCGGTCTTCCACTCATGGAAGTGATGATCCCCTCGCCTTGTCCCAATGAGGTGTACGCGGAACGTATGGCCGCGGCGATGAATAAGGTGCGCGACGACGGCATCGGCACGATCGCGTTCGGCGACCTTTTTCTCGAAGATATACGTGACTACCGCGAGGCCAACCTCGCAGAGGTTGGGATGTCGGCGGTGTTTCCGCTGTGGCAGCGCCCGACGCCGAACCTCGCGCGGCAAATGGTCGCCGGGGGGCTTCGTGCCGCCGTGGTGTGCGTCGACCCGCGCCGGCTGGACGCCTCGTTTGCCGGCCGCCTATTCGACGAAAGTTTTCTCGACGAACTTCCCGAAGATGTCGACCCGTGCGGGGAGAACGGCGAGTTCCATACGCTGGTTTTCGGCGGTCCGATGTTTGAGAAAGACCTATCGGTCACGGTCGGTGAGACGGTCCTAAGGGACGGCTTCGTGTTCGCCGACGTAATGCTTGATCGTTAGCGGGGCGGTCGCAGGGACCCGGAGATCTGGCTGATGTTTGAGGCCGGATTTGACTCCGCCGATTCGTCCGGGCTGGGGGGCGAGAACGGCAATTCGCTGGTGCCGTCTTCTTCGGCTTCCGGATTTTTGGATTCAAGCTGCAGTTCGCCGATTCGTTCGCCGCGGCGCATGACCTTGTCGGTCGAGATTCTGATTTTTCGGACATCGTCGACGGTCTGATTAAAATGTCTTTCTAACGCGCCAACCCGATCGTCGAGCCGTGTCGCATCTTGCAGCAACAGGCCGACCTCGGCCTGGATCACGTCGGCTTGCTCGCGCATCTGCACATCTTTGAGAACCGCGCGGACGGTGTTGAGCAGCGCCCACATCGTCGTCGGCGAGACGATCCAAACCCGCAGTCGGTGCGATTCATCGACCACTTCCGTCAGCGATCCGTGGATCTCCGCGTAAACTGCCTCGGAGGGGATGAACATAATCGCCGATTCCGCGGTCTCCCCCGGGACGATGTAGCGGCCCGCAATATCGCGAATATGCTTCTGCATATCGGCTTTGAATTTGCGCGCTGCGATAAGGCGATCTCCGTCGTTTTCCGCCTTGCGCAGGGCCTGATAGCTCTCCAAGGGAAACTTGGCGTCGACCGCGATCGACCCCGGTGGGTTGGGGAGTCGAAGGAGGCAATCGGGCCGCGTGCCGTTGCCGAGTGTCTTTTGGAGATCGAACGCCGAGGGCGGCAGCATGTTGCGCACGATGTCGTTGAGCTGCACCTCGCCAAAAGCGCCACGCGCTTGTTTGTTAGCCAAGAGATCCTGCAGATTGACGACTTGCCCCGACAGTTCGGTGATGTTGCGTTGTGCTTCGTCGATTTTGCTCAAGTGCTTACGCAACTCACCCAGACTTTCGGCCGTTTTCACCGCAGATGTCTGCAAGGACTGCTGCATTTGCCCAGAAACCGCGTCGAGCCGCTCGTTCAGGGTGCCGGTCATCGCAGATTGGAGCGTCGCGGTAGCTTCGGCCATCGCCTTGATCTGTCCCAGGACCTCGGCCTGCGCCTGCGTTAATCCCGATGTCGACACGGCGAGTTCCGCCAATCGGCGTTCCGCAGCCTGGGACCGGCTTCGGTTCCGGCCCATCACGATGAAGCCAACTAGGACCACCAACCCGATCGCGACGGCGATCGGCAGCCATGGCCAATCCTGAATCAACTGATCAAACGACATATGAGGACGATAGCACCAAATTCGCCGTTGCGGCCCACCTTGACCGGCGCAAGGCGGACGCATAGGTAGGGCGCTGGAGACGAAATGGCCCTACGACAGATCATAACCGCCCCCGATCCGCGTCTCCGCGAGACTTCGCGGCCGGTCGAAGATATCGATGATGACGTCCGCACGCTGATGGATGACATGCTGGAAACGATGTATGCGGCGCCGGGCGTGGGCCTGTCGGCCATTCAGGTGGGCGTGGCACGCCGGATCGTCGTGATCGATACCGCCAAAGATCCCGACCCACCCGAACCGCTGCGTCTGATCAATCCCGAGATTATCTGGCAGGCGGAGGAAACCAGCCCATTCGAAGAAGGCTGCTTGTCCTTTCCCGATCAGTATGAAGAAGTCGAACGTCCCGGCGCCGTCCATGTCCAATATTTGGACGAGAACGGCGTGCGCCGTGTGGTCGAGGCGGAAGGCCTGCAAGCCATTGCGCTTCAGCACGAGATCGACCACCTCGACGGCGTCCTGCTCGTCGATCACATCTCGACCATCAAGCGCAACATCATCATGCGGCGCATGAAGAAGCTGCGGCGCTTGCAGGCCGCAGAATAGGTAGGGTGCCTGTGAGGGTCGTCTTCATGGGCACGCCCGATTTTGCGGTTCCCATTTTGCGCGCGGTGATCCCCGGCAATGAAGTGGTCGCAGTCTATAGCCAGCCGCCGCGCCCCGCCGGGCGCGGTCATCGAACTAGGCCTTCTCCGGTTCACCGCGTCGCCGAGGAACACGGCATTCCGGTTCGCACGCCGAAATCGCTTAAGAATCCGGACGCGCAAGAGCAATTCCGTTCGCTGGAGGCCGATATTGCCGTCGTCGCCGCGTACGGCTTGATCCTGCCCCAAGCTATTCTCGACGCGCCGCGATGGGGCTGCGTCAATATCCATGCGTCGTTGTTGCCGCGCTGGCGTGGCGCCGCGCCAATCCAACGCGCCATTCTGGCGGGCGATACCGAGAGCGGCGTGTGTTTGATGCAGATGGACGCGGGACTCGATACTGGACCTGTCTTCGCCTGCCAATCCACCCAGATCGACGAGACGACGACGGCTGGTGCGCTCCACGATCGCTTGGCAGAAATCGGCGCCTCTTTGATGGAGGCTTGGCTGCCTAGGATAGCGGGAGGGTCGGCAAAAGCGACGCCACAGAAGGCGGACGGTGTGACCTACGCCGACAAAATCGACCGTGGCGAGACCCGAATCGTTTGGCAGGAAACTGCGGGTCGGGTTGTCCGACGGATCAATGCCTTTGCGCCGGTGCCCGGCGCGTGGACCGAATGCGCGGGTGCGCGCATCAAAGTGCTGGCCGCGCGGTCGTGCGACGGTGTCGGGGAGCCCGGCGTTGCGCTCACCGACGGGTTGGTCATCGCCTGCGGCGACGGCGCGGTTGAGGTCACGCGCCTGCAAGTCGCCGGCCGTCAGGCAATGGACGCCAAGGCGTTTTTGACTGGGCATGCGGTGCCGACGGGAACGCGTTTCGTCTGATGCCGCGCTACAAGCTGACGATTGAGTATGACGGCGGTCCATTCGTTGGCTGGCAACGGCAGAAAAACGGACCTTCGATCCAGGAGGCGGTCGAGCGCGCCCTCCGTGCTTTTTCCGGCGAGGCGGTGACGTTGCACGGCGCCGGTCGAACCGACGCCGGCGTGCACGCGTCGGGGCAGGTCGCGCACGTCGATCTTGTCAAGGATCACCCCACAGATACGGTCCGCGACGCGTTGAACCACCATCTCAAGCCGCAACCGATTGCCGTGATATCGGCGATCCTCGTCGACGAGTCGTTTCATGCCCGCTTTTCGGCGATCGAACGCACCTACGAGTACCGCATTCTCGCGCGCCGACCGCCGCCGACGGTCGATCAGGGACGGGTCTGGCATGTGCCGCCACCGCTCGATGCCGCCGCAATGCAGTTGGCGGCGGATCGATTGGTCGGCGAGCACGATTTCACGTCGTTTCGGGCGGCATTTTGTCAGGCAAAATCGCCAATCAAGACGCTCGAAGCGCTCGATGTCGTTCGGCAGGGCGAAATCATCAGCGTCACGGCGCGCGCCCGGTCGTTTCTGCGCAGCCAGGTGCGCGCGCTTGTCGGCTCCCTCAAGCTGGTCGGCGAGGGGCGTTGGTCGCCACAGGACGTGGCGGATGCGCTGACAAAGTGCGATCGTGCCGCCGCGGGGCCGACAGCCCCGCCCGATGGCCTCTACCTTCGCACGGTGCGTTACCCGGAAGACTAGGGGCGAGCGGCAAAGTACCGCTTGATGATGTCCTCGTAGATGTCGCTCAAGGCAACGATGTCGTCGACCGCCACGTGTTCGTCGACCTTGTGCATGGTGCTGCCGATCAAGCCGAATTCGGCAATCGGCGCATAGTCCTTGATGAAACGCGCGTCGGAAGTACCCCCGGTTGTCGAGAGTTCCGGTTCGACTCCCAACCGTGCTTTCACCGCTTCGGCGACCATTGTGCTCAAAGGGCCCGGCGGCGTCAGAAAGGCCTCGCCCGTTACGTGGACATCAAGCGAATAAGTTCCGCCAAAGGAATCGAACTTTTCGGTCATCCACTTCTTCAAGCCATCCGAGGTCTGCAGATCGTTGAAGCGAATATTGATCCGTGCTCGCGCTTCGCTGGGGATTACGTTGCTGGCCGGATTGCCGACATCGATCGTCGTCACCTCGAGGTTCGACGCCTGGAAGTGATCGGTCCCGGCGTCCAACGGTTCGGCGGTAACGGCGGCCAGCATTTTTATCAGGCGCCGGACGGGATTGTCGGCGAGGTGAGGGTAGGCGACATGGCCTTGCGTGCCGTGTACGACTAGTTCGGCGGTCATCGATCCGCGCCGTCCGATCTTGATCATTTCGCCGAGTTGTAAGGGGTTGGTCGGCTCTCCGACAATACAGGCGTCGATCGTCTCGTCGTTCTCCGCCATCCATTCGAGAACCTTTTTGGTTCCGTTCACGGCAGGACCCTCTTCGTCACCGGTGATCAAGAGACTGATCGAGCCATGCGGCTTTTCTACCTCCAGCCGACGCGAACAGGCCGCGACGAATGCCGCCACCGCGCTCTTCATATCCGAAGCGCCGCGGCCGTAAAGCTTGCCGTCGTCGATGCGACCGCCGAAGGGGTCGGTTGTCCAGGCGGCGACGTCCCCGACCGGCACGACATCGGTGTGCCCGGCAAAACAGAAATTGGGCTGGTCCACGCCCCATCGCGCGTAAAGGTTTTGAACTTCGTCGTTGCCGTCTCCACTGAAGGTCAGTCGATGACAGGTAAAGCCGAGGTCTTCGAGCGCGGCTTGAAGCACATCCAGGGTGCCGCCGTCGGCCGGCGTCACGCTGTTGCAGCGAATCATATCCTGCGCGAGCGTGACCGGATCGATCGGGCTACTCATTGGATATTCGGACCGAAGTCAGTCCCGTAGCAGATCGTTGACCGACGTCTTCGCGCGGGTCTGCTCGTCAACGCGCTTCACGATCACCGCGCAATAGAGCGAGGGGCCGGGCGTGCCGTCCGGGAGCGGCTTGCCGGGCAAGGTGCCGGGCACGACGACCGAATAAGCCGGCACGCGCCCAACGAAGACCTCTCCGGTCGCACGATCGACGATCTTCGAGCTGGCCCCGATATAGACGCCCATAGACAGCACTGCACCTTCTTCGACAAGAACGCCTTCGGCCACTTCGGAACGCGCGCCAATGAAGCAATTGTCTTCGATCACCACAGGGTTGGCTTGTAGCGGTTCGAGGACGCCTCCGATCCCGGCGCCCCCGGAGATGTGACAGTTCTTCCCGATCTGCGCGCAGCTACCCACGGTCGCCCAGGTATCGACCATGGTGCCGTCGTCGACATAGGCTCCGAGATTGACGAAGGAGGGCATCAAAACGACGCCTTTCCCAATGTAGGCCGAGCGCCGAACGACGCAGTTGGGTACCGCGCGAAATCCCGCCGCGCCAAAACGTTGGGCATCCCATCCGTCGAACTTTGAAGCCACCTTGTCGAACCAGTTGCCGTTGCGTCCCGGCCCGCCTTCGATGGGCGCCATGTCGTTCAGCCGAAACGACAGCAGAACGGCCTTCTTAAGCCATTGATTGACGTGCCAGGCGCCGTCTTTCTTCTCGGCGACCCGCATATCGCCGCGATCGAGCTTGTCGAGCGCGTCGTCGACGGCCTCGCGGATGGCGCCTTGGGTTGAAACGCCGACATCGTCGCGGGCGTCCCAGGCGTCGTTAATGGTTTGTTCTAGTGACTGGTTCATGGCGTTTCCCGTCTAGCTGCGCGGCGAAAATAGCGGGGTAGCAACCGGAGTCAACCAAGCGGCCTCGCTGTACGCGTCAGCCAGCCGGCGAGGTCGTCGGTGACATGATCTGCGTCTTCTGAGCCCGCCTCCGGGTCGGTCGCGACCAGGACCGTCGTCATTCCGAGGGCGCGCGCCGGCGCTAGATTCCGCGCCATATCTTCAACGAAAACCGTCTCCGAAGCCTCAAGGTCGTAATCGCGAACGATACGATCATAGGGGGCCGGGTTGGGTTTCGGGACATAATCGGCGCGGGCGATATCGAAGACATCCTCGAATAGGGTTGTCATGCCGAGGCGGTCGAGAACGTTTTCTGCGTGTTCCGTTGACCCGTTGGTAAAGATGATCCGGCGCCCGGTCAGACATGCCAGCGCGTCGGCGAGACGTGGATTGGGGTCGATAACGCTGTAATCGACATCGTGAACAAACGAAAGAAAGGGTCCGGGTTCGGCAAGATTCTCGGCCATGAGTCCGGCGAGACTGGAGCCGTACTGGTGGCGGTAGCGCCGCTGAGTTGACTCGATATCGCCTAACTGCACGCCACAGTGGAGAGCCATGTATTCGCCGATCCGCGCACGCACCTGGTCGAAGAGGCCAGATTCAAACGGGTAGAGCGTGTTATCCAGATCAAACAGCCAGTTACGCATGTCGCAGCAATTCACCGCAGAATTTAGCTAAAATCCTCGTTCAGGATTGATCTTGCCGAGCCTGGCGTTTCGGGGCAACGTGCGCCTCATATGGGCCAAAACGCCGCGACATTTCCTACATCCCAGCGAATAGACCTCCAGTCGGTCTTGGGGACTTTCCCCGGCCCGGCCCTCCTTCTGTCGGCCGAGGGACAAGTTATCGCCGCCAATGGGGCCGGCGGATCCGCCGCAGAAGAAGTTCGAACGGGCGCGGATACGCAAATTGTCGCAGCGGCGCAGCAGGCCGCGCGCGACGGCGCCGTCGGCACGAGTTCCCTGTTGGTAACGGCGCGCGGCAGCGACGAAGCGATCGACTTTTTTCTGGTGCCGGTACGCGACGATACCGGCGCGACGTCTCACGTGTTGGCGCTCGGCAAAAAGGCGGCGCTCGAACAGAGTTTGGTCGGGGCGCTGGTCGCCTCGCGGCAGATGTACCGAGATTTGGTCGAATGTTCGTCCGATTTCGCATGGGAGACCAAAGCGGACGGAACCTTCTCCTATGTTTCTTCCCATGGCGCGCTTGGCTATTCCGTCGAGGATCTCGTCGGGGCGCCCGTCGACAAGGTCGTGCACCCTGAGGAACGGGACCACGACCTGCCGTTTCTCAGCCAGGATTCGGTCGAGTCCGAAGAGATCTGGCTCATCGACGCGAAAGAAGCGCCGGTCTGTGTGGTCGTTTCGGCGCGACCGGTGTTCGACAACGACCGGCACTGGATCGGCACCCGAGGCGTGTGCAAAGACGTCACGGCGGAAAAGGAACATCAGGAAGCGCTCGACACGGCGGAACTTCGCCAGCGCCTGATTGCCGATGTTGTCGATGCCATGCGAAACGAAGTCGAACCGCAGCACATGCTTGGCGCGGCGGCTCGGGCAACGATCAATGTCCTCGGTGCGCGCTATTGCTGGATCGTACGAGCGCGAAACGACGGATCGTTCACCGGCGCCGTTCAATTTTCCGGTCCGGAGGGACCGCCGCCACGCCCGGTCGTCGAAGCCGTTCGCCTTCAGATGCAAGATGACGACGAAGAACTCTTCGTCAAAACGGATGAAGCGACGCTTCATGTGTTGGTTCACGTCAGTCGATATCGAAACCGAGTGAACGGCGCGATTTGCGTGGCCCGAAACGACGACGACTACTGGACCGAGTCCGATCGCACCCTGCTGTCGGGGGTGGCAAACCATTTCGGCATCGCCTTCGCTCAGATCGAAAACGGCGAACTTCTCGAGGAGCTGTCGCGGACCGACGAGCTGACCCAGTTATTCAATCGGCGCGCTTTCACCGAAGAGGTTGGCCTGCGTTTGCGGGCCTTGCGGCGAGCGTCCCGTAAAGCGTCACTGCTGTTCATCGACTTGGACAACTTCAAGCGGGTCAACGACGTGCACGGCCACAAGAGGGGAGACGATGCGCTGATCTATGTTGCCCAGCTTCTCACCTCGACAAGCCGGGTTGGCGATATCGTGGCGCGCCTCGGCGGCGACGAATTTGCGATGTGGTTGGAGGACACCGACGAAGCCGGTGCCGCAGCAAAAGCCGAATCCCTTTTGGATGAAGCCCGGCGACTCAAGCAATTCTCCGGTGACGCGGATCATCCGCTGGGCGTCTCGATCGGCGTCGCGGTGACCGACCCGAGTACGGCGGAGCCGTTGGAAGATCTCGTCACGCGGGCCGATGAAGCGATGTATCGCGCCAAACGGGCCGGGAAGGGGCGCTTTGCGATTTCCGGCGCCCTGGAGGACGATGTGGCCGAAGGCGGGGTATGCTAGATCGGCTTTTCGGTTGGTCCGAGGGTAAGGACAAGCCGGCGATCACCTACGAGCAGGAAAAAGAAGTCGCCCGCCACCCCGATGCAGGGGTTCGCAAAGACCTCGCCGGACGAACCGACGCCCGACCTGAAATCCTCTATTTCTTGGCTGCCGATACTTCATCGGAGGTACGCCGTGCGGTCGCCGAGAACCCGACGTCGCCGCGTCAGGCGGAACAACTTCTCGCAACCGACTCCGATGACGAAGTCAGATTGGTTTTGGCGCACAAGATCGGTCGTCTTATTCCGGATATCGATTCAGGCGAGGCGAGCCACCTGCAAGAACTGACGATCGATATCCTCACCACGCTTGCCCAAGACCAACTGCCCAAAGTGCGCCAGGTTATTGCGGAAGAGATCAAGAACGCGACTCACGTGCCGAAGGATATCGTTGCCCGCCTGGCGCGCGATGTCGAAGCGGTGGTCAGCGCGCCGGTACTGCAATACTCCGTTTTGCTTAGTGATGACGATCTTCTGGAGGTTGTGGCCGGCGCCCAGCAACCGGCCGTCTTGGCATCCGTGGCGCAACGGGCGCAACTTAGCCCAGCGGTGTGCGATGCCATCGTCGCGACCGGTGACGAGAGTTCCATCGCGTCCCTCTTGGCGAACCACGGCGCGCAAATTCGCGAAGACACGCTCGATCGCGTGATCGATGCAGCGCCCTCCCGCCGACCTTGGCATCAACCGCTTGTGCGACGACCGAGCCTTTCCCCGGCGGCGGTGCGCCGCATAGCCGGCTTTGTGGCTGCGGCGCTGTTGGACGAGCTTGCGGCGCGGGCGGATCTTGACCCCGAGACTGAACGATACGTCCGCCAACGGGTGCGAGAGCGGCTCAAAGAGACGGGGAAGACGTCCGCCGAAGACGAAGCCGCGGCTCGGGCACGCGCGGATGCGGCCTTTGCCGTCGGCAAGCTCGACGACGAGATGATGTTGGCCGCGGTGCAGGACGACGATCGACCGTTTGTCGCACAGGCGCTTTCGCTCAAGTCTGGTGATACCGCCGATACGGTGCAGAAAATTCTCGGGTCTCATTCACCACGGGCGTTGGTTGCCTTGTGCTGGAAGGCGAAGCTCGCCATGCGGACCGCCGTCGGCATGCAACGCAACTTGTTCGGTCTCAAAGGAGCGGCGGTCGTGAACCCCCGAGGCGGAACCGATTATCCGATGACGGAAGAAGAGATGATCTGGTTCGTCGGGTACTTCGTGCGATCGACGTAATTTAGTCGTCAGCCTGAATCATGGTGCCGACGCCATGCTCGGTGAAAACCTCAAGCAGCAGCACATGTTTGATTCGACCGTCCAGGATATGAACCGCGTTGGTGCCGCGGCGAACGGCTTCAAGACAGGTCTCGACTTTGGGAATCATGCCGCCGCTAATGACGCCGTCTTTCATCAGACCAAGTGCCTGGGATTTGCTTAGCGTCGGCAACAGCTCTTTGTTGGCATCCAACACACCGGCGATATCGGTCAACATCAACAGCTTCGACGCCCCCAAGGCGCCCGCGATTGCGCCCGCCGCGGTATCGGCATTGATGTTGTAGGTCTCTCCCCGTGGGCCCACGCCGATCGGCGCGATGATCGGAATAATGTCGGACTTGTTCAGAACGTCGAGCGCCTTGGTATTGATGTTCATCGGTTCGCCGACGAACCCGAGATCGAGAATCTTCTCGATATTGGAGTCCGGGTCGCGCGTGGTCCGCCGCAACTGCCGCGCTTCGATCAGCCGGCCGTCCTTCCCCGAAAGACCGATCGCCGTCCCGCCGGCCCGGTGAATGCTGTCCACAATCTGTTTGTTGATCGACCCGGAAAGCACCATTTCGACGATATCGACGGTTTTTCGGTCGGTAACCCGTAGGCCGTCGATAAAGTCGCTTTTGATGTTCAGCCGTTCGAGCATTTCGCCAATCTGGGGGCCACCACCGTGCACGACGACCGGATGAATACCGACCTGACGCAGCATGACGATGTCCTCGGCGAAGGACATCGCCAGGTCGTCGTCACCCATGGCATGGCCGCCGAACTTGACGACGAACGTTTGGCCGCTGAACTGCCGCATGAACGGCAACGCTTCGGCCAGCGTGTCCGAAATTTCAGCTAGCTTGGCCGGGTCGATTCGGGTGGTTTTGGACATGGGCCGCTTATAGCCGAATCACGACTAGGCGGCCAGTTCGGCAAGTGACGCCCTAAGCTCCGCAATCCCTGTCGTCCGGCGGGCGCTGGTCGCCAAGACCAACGGGAACGCCGAGGCGCGTTGTCTGATCTCATTGGTAATGGCCTCGACGAGCGGCGGAACCTTCGCCGTTGCCAACGCATCGGCTTTGGTGAGGACGATTTGATAGACGACCGCCATCTCTTCGAGGTCGGCCATCGTTTGACGATCGTTGGCCATCAACCCGCGCCGGGCATCAACCAAGAGGGCAACCCGGCGCACGGTGGTTCGGTGGCGCAGAAAACCGTAGACCAGGCGGCGCCAAGAATCGGCCGTCGCCTTGGGGGCCTTGGCAAATCCGTAACCCGGTAGATCGACGAGACGGAGCGCGCCGGCATACTCGAAAAAGTTAATGGCTTGGGTGCGGCCCGGCTGATTGGAGGCTCGTGCCAACCCGCGCTGTCCGGTCAGCGCGTTGATCAGGCTCGACTTGCCGGCGTTGGAGCGCCCGGCAAAGGCAATCTCGGGAAGGCTCTCTTCAGGACAGGACTCGCGCCCGACGGCGGTGGTCAGGAACTCGCAATGCCGGGCGAAAAGCTTGCGTCCAACCTCGTTGGCGTCGTGTGCGGAAGCGTCCGGCATTCGGGTCCCATAGCTAGTCGACAGCGGCGGGGTTCTTGATCCCGGCTTGCCGCATGATGACCCATTGCTGTGCGATCGAAAGAATGTTGTTCCAGGTCCAGTAGATCACTAGTCCGGCCGGGAACGGCGCCAAGATGAACGTGAAGACGATCGGCAGCAGCATGAAGATGCGCTGTTGCATCTTATCCATGGGCTGCGGGTTCAGGCGTTGCTGCAGCCACATGCTTAGGCCCATCAGAATCGGCCAAATGCCGATTACCGGAATGAACTCGGGCAACGAAATAGGGATCAGGCCGAAGCCGGTAAAGAGGTTCAGCGGATCGGGCGCAGAGAGATCCTGAATCCACCCGAAGAACGGCGTGTGCCGCATCTCGATCGTGACGAACAACACCTTGTACAGCGCAAAGAACACCGGAATCTGAACGAAGATCGGCAGACAGCCCGAGACCGGGTTGGCGCCCTCCTTCTTGTAGAGCGCCATCATTTCTTGTTGTTGCCGTTGCCGGTCGTCTTTGAAGCGTTCGCGAATCTTGGCCATTTCCGGGCCCAATTTCTTCATCTTGCTCATCGCGCGGTAGGAGCGGTTGGCGAGCGGGAAGAAAATCAGTTTCACGATGACCGTGACCAGCAGAATGGCGATTCCGAAGTTGCCGATCGTCTCGCTCAGGAAACGCAGCACGATGAACATGGGCTTCGTCAAAAAGAACAACAGGCCGAAGTCGACTGCGCGGTCGAAACCGGGCACGCCTAGGCTGTTCTTGTAACCGTCCAGTAAACGCACGACCTTCGCGCCGGCAAAGACACGGTTGGAAATCGATCCCGAGTCTCCTGCGGCGATGGTCATGCCGTCGATCCGGCGGAAATCGACCTGGAAGTTGTCGCGTGCGGCGTCTTGCCAGTGGTTGTACCTGAAAGTCGCCTTGGTTTGTTGATCGGGGATCAACGCGGTCAGCCAGTATTTGTCGGTGATCCCGATCCAGCCGCCGGCGGTTTCGGGCTTCTCCTCGATCTGCCCTCCTTCGGCATCGACGATGTCGTCATAGTCCTGTTGGTCGAGAACCTCATCGAAAACGCCCAATGCCCCTTCGTGTAGGATGAACAGTTTGCCGGTTTCGGGCTCGCCCTTGCGAACGATGGCGCCGAACGGGAAAAGTGTGACGGGCGCGGCGCCGTAATTTTCGATCCGGTCCGATACTTCGAACATATAGTTGGCATCGATCGAGATCGTCCGGAAGAACCGCAAACCGGCGCCGTTGTCCCATGTCAGGGTTACAGGTCGGTTCGGCGACAAAACGGTATCGGTGGTTTGCCAGACCGTGGTGTCGTCAGGCAGCGCAATTTCGTCGACGCTGGTCCACCCGAATTTGGCGTAATAGGGGTTGGCCGTTTCTCCCGGCGATAGGAACGTTACCGGCGGGCTTTCAGGGTCGATGTCTTCGCGATACCGCTTCAGGGTGATGTCGTCGATGAGCGCGCCTCGCAACGACAGCGACCCGAAGACCGCGGGCGTTTCGATCGCGATGCGTGGCGCGTCGGTTAATACTTCGCCACGATCCCGAATCGTCGGTGCCGGTGCGGGGCCGGGTACGCCCGGTGCGGCAGGGACGCGATCGCCTTGTGCAATCTCGCCGCCTAGCTGGGTCTGCTGGGTGACGGGATCTTGGGGCACCGGCTGCGGCAGAAAGAAGAACTGCCAAATCACCAAAATGCCAACCGAAAAGACGATGGCGACGATCAGATTGCGTTGTTCAAACATCGTGATACCGATTGTGAGGTGCGCGTTCTGGCACCGGGTCGTGGCCGAAACCACCCCAGGGATGGCAGCGGGAGATTCGCTTTGCCGCGAGGAAAGAACCCCGAACCGCGCCAAAACGTTTGATTGATTCTTGGGCGTAGGCCGAGCAGGTCGGATCGAACCGACAATTGGCCCCCAGCACCGGCGAAATGAAAAGCTGGTATCCGCGAATCGTCGCCGTAAGGCCCAGCGCGGGGAGGCGGGCGATCAAACCGGTGAGGGTCATACCGAAGCCTCGGGGTCGAGGACGCCAAGCTCGACGCAAGCGTGGCGGACGTCGGTCAGCAGGGCGTCCCAAGGTCGGGTCAGCGTCGCTTTGCGACCCACCAATACGATATCGCACCCCGGCCGTGGGTTCTGGATGATTTCTGCGGCGGCGGCACGTAATCGGCGTTTGGTTCGGTTTCGCTGCACCGCGCCGCCCACTTTCTTGGACACCGTGAAGCCGAAGCGGCACACATCGGAGTCCCGTTCCGGTCGCTCGATTGCTTGCAGCACAACGCCGGACATCGCGCGACGCGCCCCTTTTCGGGTTAGCCGCTGAAAGTCGGCTCTTCGGGTTAGACGTATCACGGGCGCCGCCATGGGCGCTTGCTCACGCCGAGAGGCGTTTTCGACCCTTCGCGCGACGCCGGGCCAGGACCTTGCGGCCGTTGGCGGTCTTCATGCGGGCACGAAAGCCATGACGCCGCTTGCGCACGATGACGCTGGGCTGAAACGTTCTTTTCACGGCTGATCTCCAAGGATTCGCGGGCCCCAGGCCCTCGAAATAAGGCCCGGTGTATACGTTCTG
>Ga0181579_10000679_pt1 | contig 27890 bp, 21 predicted proteins | sample 071ome_24_FD_132996 | JGI IMG/M metagenome (GOLD analysis project Ga0181579, IMG submission 132996) | Coastal salt marsh microbial communities from the Groves Creek Marsh, Skidaway Island, Georgia - 071402CT metaG (megahit assembly) | ecosystem: Environmental > Aquatic > Marine > Intertidal... | reverse complement strand
TCGAACGTCGGACCGACGGCATGACCCTGCTGCTGGCCGAGCTGCAGCGAGACGAGGTGACGATCTCGCCCATCGATAAGGTCGGGCGCAATGCAGTAGCTACCTGTGAGGTGGTTTACGACGATTTGCCCGTCAGCGTTACTGATCGCGTGGGAGAGGAGGGCAAAGGCTTTCAGTATCTGATTTCCGGGCTGAATGCCGAGCGTATCTTGATCGCCGCCGAAGCATTGGGAATTGGCAAGGCCGCGCTGCGCAGAGCTGTGGGTTATGCCAACGAACGGGTGGTTTTTGGTCGACCAATTGGCAAAAACCAAGGTGTCTCCTTTCCTTTAGCCGAAGCGAAGATGCGTTTGGACGCGGCAGAACTCATGATACGCAAGGCCGCTTGGATGCTGGATAACGGTATTCCCTGTGGCGCAGAGGCCAATATGGCGAAGTGGTTGGCGGCGGACGCTGGTTTTCAGGCAGCGGATCAAGCCATGCAGGCCCACGGTGGTTTTGGTTACGCCAAGGAATACCACGTAGAGCGCTATTGGCGGGAAGCGCGCCTGATGCGAATTGCACCAATTTCTCAAGAGATGATTTGCAATTTTGTGTCGGAGCATGTGTTGGATCTGCCGCGATCTTACTGAGTGGGGAGTCCCGCTTGAGTGATACGGCGGCACAGAGAGGGCGATTGGATGTCAAATAACGCACAGATCATTCGGGACTTTGTTGCGGCTTGGTCGCGGCTGGATGCGGACGAACTAGCCAGCTATTTCTGTGAAGACGGCTGTTACTACAATATGCCCACTAATCCGGTTAAGGGGCGCGACAATGTGCGTCAGTTTATTGCCGGCTTTACCGCGAACTGGACCGAGACGAACTGGGAAATCGTGCACTTAGTGGCCGATGGCGATGTGGTTTGCTGTGAACGCCTTGATCGCACGAAGTTTGCCGAAGGCGGCGTGGACCTGCCGTGTTTTGGCGTCTTCGAAATGTCTGGCGGGAAAATCAAGGAGTGGCGCGACTACTTCGATCTCAATACCTTTATGAAGGCGGCACCTTCGGCCTAGCTCAAACGAAAAGCCGCGCAGCGCTGGTGTTCCGCTTAAGCGCGGGACGCCAGTAGCGTTGCTACCCGATCTCGCACTGCTGGCACGATGGTTTCTTCAATCCAAGGGCGCTGCTGCAGCCAGTAGGTATTTCGAGGGCTCGGGTGCGGCAGCACGGCCACGTCGGGCCAGCGCCCCTGCCAAGCGGCCACGGTATCGCTTAAGGATTGATGAGGCTTGGGCAAATGCCAGCGCACCGCATGGCTGCCCACCAATAGCGTTAACTTCACGTTCGTCAGTCGTGCAAGCAGATCGTTGCGCCAGCGTTTGGCGCATTCGGGGCGCGGTGGCAGGTCTCCGCCACTGCCCTTGCCCGGATAGCAAAAGCCCATGGGCAACAATGAAAAGTGTTCAGGGTTATAGAAGCTGTCCGAGCGAACCCCTAGCCATCGCCGTAGTCGATCGCCGCTGGGATCATCGAAGGGTTTGCCGCTGTGATGGGCTGCGGTTCCCGGGGCTTGGCTGACCAACAAGATGGGCGCCCTTGGCCCAAACTGGAAGACCGGCTTGGGCCCCAAGGGCAGGTGGGCAGCGCACTCGCTGCAGTTCTTGATCTGTTGAACTAGGGCTGAGTCAGAGGTCATGAGCCGCTACAGGCCTAATACATCGGCCCGATCCAGCAGGCTTTGGGTAATGCGAATGCTGGCCGCATCCACCATGACGCCGTCCACATTTATGGCGCCCAGCCCCTCTTGTTGGGCGGCCTCGTAGGCGGCTTTCTGTTTGCGTGCCTGGGCAATGCGCTGGGCGGACGGCGTGAAGACCTGCTCAATGGCCTCCACCTGAGTTGGATGAATGGCCCATTTGCCGCCCATGCCAAGCAGTTGCGCACGCTGTGCTTCGGCGGTGGTGGTTTCAACGTCGCCAAAGTCGGCATAGGGCCCGTCGATGGGTTCGATACCGTTGGCCCGGCAGGCCATGGCGATTTTAAAGCGCGGGTAGTGCCATAGGTCGCCAGGGTAGCCGTCGGTGCTGCCCACAGATTGCAGCTGCATTTGCTGGTTGGCTGCGTAGTCGCCGACACCAAAGATCAGGGTTTCGATTCGATCCGAGCAGCCGGCAATGGCCTCGGCCTGCAGCAGACCTTCGACTTGTTCGATTAAGCATTCGATGCCGATGCGTTTTTTCAGACCAAGTTTTTGTTCCAGTTGATCTAACAGTAGATGCACAAAACGCACGTCGCTGATATTGGTGACCTTAGTCAAAATGATTGTATCCAAATGCTCATGAGCATGGGTGACCACCTCAATAACATCGTCGTGACACCAGGGAGTTGTGACGTCGTTAATGCGCAGGCTCAGGGTATGGGCTTTGAACGGTTGCTCGTTCAGAGCCTTGATAACCTGCTGACGGGCGGTTGCTTTGGTCTCTGGGGCTACCGCATCTTCTAGATCAAAAAAGACTTGATCCACTGACAACCCTGCGGCCTTGGCGATCATTTTCTGGGAGCTGCCGGGTACGGCTAAGGTGCAGCGTCTTGGGCGGTTGGGTTGGCGGGTCATGCAGTGTTCCTCAGTATGCAGCTTGGGTATTGTCCGTATGCCGGCGGATAAAGTCACAGACGTGTCGGTCAAAGTCCGCGGCTCCTTCCATGTTGACCCCATGGCCGGCGTCGATGTCCACAACGGACAGGTTCTGCATATGTGCCTGTGCCCAAGCTTTGTTGTCTGCAAACCGGCGCTCCTTGGTGCCGTGGCACAGCAGGACAGGCCTTGGGTTGTTGGGCGCCAGCGCTCGGATGCTGGTAAAGGGGTTGGTGTGCTGCAAGGTGCTGGCAACGCCTTCGGGTTTGAGATTGGCGCAGTCTTCTAGCAGCTGCGTCCTGACGGCTTCCGGCACATTACGAGCTCGACGCGGATGGACAGGAATGCGATCAATGGCTTGGATACCGCCATTTCGAATGTTGTCGGCGGATTTGGATGCGGTAGCCAACCACTCGTCAATTAAGGGCTGGTCCGCGAGGGCGGAATTTGAATTGGTAAAAATGTGACCGTACACATGCTCCGGGTGCTCACAGACATAGCGAATGGTCAGGCCTGCACCCAAGGAATAGCCGCAAAGGAACCAGCGGTCCGCGCCGAGCTGCTGCCGTATTTGGTCGAACTGCTGCACATAGGCGGCGGGGGAATAGTGAAGAGGATCCGCCGGTGCTGGCGAGCGGCCGTGGCCCCAAAGCTCGGCGGTCACCGGGCGGCAGACCTTGCCAAGGGCAGCTAAGTTCGCCAGCCATTGCGCGCTGGAAGACAAAAAGCCGTGAACCATAAGCAAATACGGCCCCTTGCCAGGGTGCACTTGGAAAGCAATTCTTGGTGAGTTTTCGGTGTACTGCATGATGTCGAGCGCTGTGCTAGCAAGTCAAAATGTCATGCTACCATGCGGAAAGGTTGGTATTTGCTCATGAGGGAGAGGGATATGACTTACGACTTGGTGATCAAAAACGGCAGCGTCGTGGACGGCTCGGGTAACCCCCAGTATCGGGCCGATGTGGCGGTAAACGACGGCAAGATTGCTGCCATTGGGCGCATAAACGAAGGCGCCAAACAGACCATCGACGCCGAAGGTCATGTGGTGTCGCCCGGGTTTGTGGACGGGCATACCCACATGGACGCGCAAGTGTTCTGGGACCCTATCGGTTCTTGTTCCTGTTACCACGGCGTTACCAGCGTGGTGATGGGTAATTGCGGCTTTACGCTGGCACCCTGCAAGCAGGAAGATGCGGACATGGTTTTTCGCAATCTAGAGCGGGCCGAGGACTTATCCCGGGACGCGATGCTGGAAGGCATCGACTGGCGCTGGGAAACCTTCCCGCAATTTTTAGACGTAGTCGATGAACTGCCCAAGGGCATTAACTACGCCGGCTACATCGGCCATTCGGCGCTGCGAACCTATGTAATGGGCGAGCGCGCCTTTACCGATGCGGCCAGCGAAGACGATGTGCGCAAAATGCAGCACTTGGTGAAGGAGGCTGTGCAGGCCGGCGCCATCGGTTTTTCCACCTCCCGCACCTTTAACCACCTGACCGCTGACGATCGACCCGTTGCCAGCCGGCTAGCCGAATGGGACGAGGTGCGAGCCATCGTCAACGCCGTGGGCGAAACCGGTAAGGGGCTGTTCGAGATTGCCGGCGAAGCGCCTGGGCGGGATCCCGAGCGTATTGCTGAGTATCACGGCCGGTTGCGTGATTTGGCGGTGGCCTCTGGCGTGCCGCAAACCTGGGGCATGTTCAGCGTGCGCGCCGCACCGGATCTGTGGCGCCCTTACTTTGATCTGTTGGACGAGACCGCTGCCGCCGGTGGCCGCATGTACGCGCAGGTGCACAGTCGTGCGCTGTCCAGCCTGCTGTCTTTTGAAAGCAATACTCCCTTCGATAACTGGGAGTATTGGTCCGAGTTTCGGCAGCTGCCCTTGGCCGAGCAAGCGGCGAAGCTGCGCAATCCCGAGATCAAGGCCAAGCTAATTGAGGTAGCGAGCCGGGAATACACCGGACCGCGTATCGTGGGCGCAGAAGCCCGCCCCCCAGAGTGGGATTTCATCTATCCCATGGACGATATGGTGTACGACAAGCCTTCCATGGCGGAACTGGCCCGAGCCAAGGGCGTGCACCCGGTGGAACTGATGATCGATATGGCGCTGGAGCGCGACCTGAAGATGTTTTTCCGCCAGCCCATTGCCAATGAAGACCAGTCCCAAGTGCTGGATATGATGAAGCACCCGCGCTCGGTAATTACCTTTTCGGATTCCGGCGCCCATGTATCTCAGATTATGGACTCGTCGCTTCAAACCCATCTGCTGAGCTATTGGGTTCGGGAAAAGCAGGCCATGACGCTGGAAGAGGCGGTGAAGCAAATTACCTACAACACAGCCACGATGTGGGGCTTACACGATCGAGGTCTGATACGGGAGGGCATGGCTGCGGATCTGGTGGTATTTGATCCCAAGACCATTGGTGCGCGTATGCCGGATGTGGTTCACGACCTGCCTGCTGGCGCCAAGCGATTGAAGCAAACGGCGGACGGTATTTTAAATACCGTGGTGAACGGCGAGATTTTGCTGACCAATAATGAGCACAGCGGGGCGGTGCCGGGACAACTGCTGCGAAGTTAGGCAAAACGGCAAGTAAATGGTGCCCTGCGCTTGCGTGCGGCAAAGGGCTGGTGCACCATGCGGTTCCTCGCGTGAGTCGTCACGCTATACAGCGCACCTGTAGTTCAACTGGATAGAATACCAGGCTTCGAACCTGGGGGTTGCAGGTTCGAGTCCTGCCGGGTGCGCCATTTCCCTTTTTTGTGCTAACAACGTTTTCGTTTATTGCAGTGTTCTTCTTTTTAAGAGAACGGCAGGACTCGAACAGTGGTCGCTTAGTCCAAATCGCTGGCAAGCGATTTGGCGCGCCCACCGCTGAACCGGTGGTTCAGCGTCTGTCCGGGTGCGCCATTTCCCTTTTTGGTATCAAAAGCATTTACGTTGTCTGCAGTTTCCTTTCGCTTAAAGACCGGCAGGACACCAATAGAAACTGCGCCCCGGTCACGCTTGTATAAAACTTTCGGTCGTTGTGCCGGTTTCTGGCTTGTACCAAAATCCCGTGGTCAATAGCGGCGCCGCTGGCATCTGTTGCTAATTGTTGTCGGTTTGCCCAGCGAGTCATGCGTTAAGAAGGGTTGGTTTATGTTCCATCACCACGCCAGTCGTATCGGTTTTTCAATTGGGTTGCTGATGTGTTTGCTATTGGGCAGCTGCAGCACCACTGACTTTTCCCGTTTTCAGGCTGACGCGGATTTGAACGCTAAGCCCCGGGACACGACGCCGTGGCCTCGCTATGCCGGTGCTGGCAGCGCGCGATTTACCGAGGCAATGCTGATTTCAAAAGACAATGTAGGCGACCTTGAGCCTGCCTGGTCATTTCGTACTGGGGACACCGGTACGATCTTTCAGAACACGCCAATCTTGGCCAATGGCCTGCTGATTGTGTGCAGCCCTCACAACAAAGTTTCGGCCTTGGATCCCCTGACCGGCGCCGTGGCTTGGCGGTTCGATGCTGAGGCCGGCGTCGGACCCTTTCCTAACAATGCAAATTGTCGATCCTTGGCTCAATGGCCGGTAAGTGACCGATCTTCCCGACAGATTGAGCCATCCCCTTCCCACTGTTCTAACCGCCTGTTTATGGCCACCAATGATGCGCGACTGATTGCGCTGGATGGTCTAACCGGCGAGGTATGTACCGGCTTTGGCGATAACGGTGAGGTGGATCTGGTGGCTGGCGTGGGCAAGCTGCTGTGGTCGGCTGAATATCAGGTGACATCGCCGCCGGCGGTGGTGGGCGATGTGGTGATTGTGGGTTCCGCTATTGCCGACAATCAGCGCCTTGACGCCCCCAGCGGCGTGGCGCGCGCTTTTAGTGCCCGAACCGGCGCCTTGCTGTGGGCCTTTGATATGGCGCCGCCGGACTTTGATTACAATACGGGTCTGGTCAGCGATGCCGGCTATGCGCTGGGCACACCCAATGTCTGGGCAGGCTTTGCGGTGGACGATGAGCGTGATCTGGTGTTTTTGCCCACCGGTAATCCGGCGCCAGACTACTTTCGGCCTGATGGCCCGGATGTGTCCTACTTTGGCGCAGCGGTGTTAGCCCTGCGCGGTAGCACCGGGGAACTGGTTTGGCGCTTCAAAACCGTGGAGCGGGACTTTTGGGACTTTGACGTGCCGTCGGTGCCCTCGCTGGTGGATTTGCAGCTGCACGGCGAGCAGGTTCCCGCGCTTATTCAAAGCACCAAGATGGGCTTTGTCTTTGTGCTCAACCGGGAAACCGGGGTGCCTTTGATCGATGTGGAGCAGCGGCAGGTGCCTCAGTTTGGGCCGTTAACAGAACGGCTGTCGCCCACTCAGCCCTTTCCGCCGGCGGCTTTCCAGGTTGCGCGGCGCTACCAGTCCGGTCAGTCGGTTCTCGGGCTGTGCAGCGGTCTGGAGCGGCAGTCGTTAATCGGGGATATCTACACGCCCATCACCGAGCAGTGGACGGTGGGCTTGCCCGGTCATACCGGCGCGACGAATTGGGGCGGCGTGGCGGTGGATGCTGAGCGCGGTCTGATTGCCCTGCACACCAATAGCATTGCCGTGCGCACGAAGTTGCTCGATCACGCCCTTGCCCCGGAAGGGCTGCTGGCACGCTACGAAGACCCTGCAGGGTCCTTGGATGACAAACGGCAGGCCTATCTGGAATTCCGTCAGGCCTTTGATGTAGCCGATCGGGTCGAAGTAGGCATACAGGCCGGCGCTGACTTCGCGGTGGCCCGTGAAGTGATGTTCGATCCCTATATCGGCCTGATTCCCTGCGGCGGTTTTCCGTTAGGCGAGGTGTTGGTCATCGATCTCAACACACAAACTCAGGTCTGGCGAAAGCCCCACGGCCAGTTCCCGGGATGGTTGAAGGGAATTTTTAACGCCGGATTGCCTCAACTGGGCGGGCCGCTGCTGACCCGCTCCGGGGTATTCTTTATCGGATCTGCTTTTGACAGTGCCCTGCGTGCCTACGATGTGGATACCGGAGAGGAACTGTGGAAGCACACGTTGCCGGCGCCGGGTGCCGCTACTCCTATGAGCTACGCGGTTCGGGACCAACAAGGCCGGCTGAAACAGTTTGTGGTGATTGCCGCCGGCGGCGATGGGCGCATGCCGATCGGGGCCACATCGGACTACCTTGTGGCCTTTGCCATTCCCGATGCCGGCGACGCGCCCTAGAAATTAAATTCCTCGGTGCCTTAGCCCAACTCGCCGCTGACGGTGGTAGAGTCTGGGGCTGGGCGAGAGTAATAAGCGGGGAGTAGACAGTGGCAACGGCAACACCTTTGGCTGGTTTGACGGTTCTGGATTTTGGGCAGGTTTATAACGGGCCTTACTGTGGTTTTTTGTTGGCACAGGCAGGTGCCCGGGTCATTAAAGTTGAAGGCCCTACGGGTGAAGCGCTGCGAGGTCGCAGCGGTACCTCCAAGCCAAGTTTTCCGTTCCGCATGTTTAACAGCACCAAGGAGTGTATTACCGCCAACATCAAGCATCCGGAAGGCCGGCAAATGATCAAGGATCTGGTGCCCCATGTGGATGTGGTGCTGGAAAATTTTTCACCGGGTACGCTGGCCGAAAACGGTCTGGGCAGCGATGTGCTGTGCGAGCTTAATCCGCGACTGATCTACGCTGCGGGCACTGGCTACGGGGGCAGTGGTCCGTATCGGGATCACCTTGGGATGGACATTACCCTGCAGGCCATGAGCGGGGTGATGAGTGTAACTGGCAGTCCGGACAGCCCGCCAACCAAGGCCGGGGCAGCGTTTTGCGATATTTTGGGTGGCGCGCATCTGTACGGGGGCATTGTCTCGGCGCTGTATCAGCGCGAGCAAACCGGTAAGGGCGCCGTGGTGGACATTTCCATGCAGGACTGTGTTTTCCCGGCGCTGGCCACGCAGCTGGGTACCTATTTTCAGTTGGGACATCAGCCTGCGCGTACGGGCAATCGCCACACGGGAATGGCCCTTGCACCTTATAACGTGTACGAGGCCAAGGACGGCCATGTGGCCATGATCTGTTTCCGCGGCGAGCACTGGGAACGCCTGTGCGACGCCATGGGGCGACCGGAATACAAAACTGACGAGCGCTTTGCGCGTACCAAGGATCGTGCCCGCAACATGGACGAGGTGGATGCGGTGGTTGAAGAGTGGACTCGCACCCTGCCCAAGAGTGAGATTTTCGCGATTGCCGAGGAAGCGGGCATGATTTGCGCGCCTGTGCAGACCTTAGAAGAGGTTGTTAACGATCCCCAACTGCTGGCCCGGGGCACCTTGGCTTGGGGTGACGATAAGTGGGGGGAACGGTCCCTTAAGTTTCACACGCCCATCCGCTTCAAAGACATGGATGCGCCCAGCGTGCCAGATATGGCCGACCTGGGCGCCAACAGTGAGTCGGTGTTGATGGAATTTCTGGGCATGGACAGCGATCAGGTAGCCCAGCTTCGGGATAAAAAAGCGATTTAAGGCCCGTTGCAGGCTCAGACCTTCACTGTTTGCACATATATGGCTGTGCTAGTCTGCCGCTCCGATTTGGATCGAGCAGAGACTTCATGAGCGACGACAACACAGCCAACACGTTCAACACCATCGAAGAGGCCCTCACCGCCATCCGTCAGGGCGAAATGGTTATGGTGGTGGATGACGATGACCGAGAGAATGAAGGCGACCTGATTATGGCTGCCAGCAAGGCCACGCCGGAAGCGGTGGCGTTCATGATTCGGCACACCAGCGGCATTTTGTGCACGCCGATTTTGCAAGAGCAGGCGGTCAAGCTGCATCTGGATCCCATGGTGTCGCGTAACGATGCGCCCATGAGCACGGCGTTTACCGTGTCTATCGATTACAAAGAGGGTTTAACCACCGGTATTTCCGCCGAAGAGCGAGCGGCCACGACTCAGGCGCTGACCAACAGCAACGTCAGTGCCGAAGACTTTGTGCGCCCGGGTCACATCTTTCCCTTAGTCGCCCGGCAAGGCGGGGTGCTGGTGCGTTCGGGTCATACCGAGGCGGGCACAGACTTAGCTCAGCTTGCGGGCTTGCCACCGGTCGGGCTGCTGGCCGAGTTGGTGAACGACGACGGCACCGTGCAGCGATTGCCGGAACTGATGGCGTTTTCTCGAGAGCACAATCTTAAGATCATCACCATTGCCGACCTCATTGCCTATCGACAGCAGCGAGAACAGCTGGTTCAGCGCAGCTACGAATTCGCCATCTCAACGGTGGTAGGTGACGCTCAGGCCTACGGCTACAAAACTAAATTCGAGGACGCCGAGCATATCGCCTTGGTGTTTGGCGATATTCACGCCATGGAGTCTGTGCCGGTGCGTATCCACCGGGAAAAGCTGGTGGAAGATATTTTTGGCCCTCAGGGGGACGAACATCCGACCAATATGTTGAACGCCGCCATGCAGCGTATCGAGGCCTTGGGCGGCGGGGTGCTGATATACCTGCGCACGGGGTTTGTCGGGGTGCCTTTGGAGGACTTTGAATCCCAAAGCCGGGAAGACCAACGCCGTAGTCAGTGGCTGGAAGTGGGCGTGGGCGCGCAAATCCTGCGGGATTTGGGGTTGAGCAAAATCCGCCTGATTGCGGGACGGTCTGTCGACTACGTGGGCGTTGAAGGCTTCGGGCTTACCTTGGTGGATACCGAGATTCTATAGCCGACCATCGCCGAGCACTGCCGCTGCACCCGGATTCAGCGGCGGTACTGAAAAATCGCTTCTTGATCTTTTTTGCCGACATAGACAATTCGTAAATCTTCGGTGCGCGTTCCACAAGCCCGACACGTTAACTTAGACCGCATTTTATGAACTTGGGTGTCTGGCCCCAACTGGCTTATCAGCTTTTCAATATCCAGTTTGGTTTGTCGCTGGCAGGCTTCGCAAACCGCATATAAATGAAAACTGTCAATTAGGTCGTTGAGGGATTGCATGTTGTGTCGCCTTTTTGGAAGATCCTGCCGGGCGATATACTGTATAAATATACAGATACTTAAATCAACTAAAATGTGAACTTTTGGTGTTTATCCGCAGCGCCTAGTCTTATTCCAACGCTCTTGGCGAAGCGGCTTGGTAATGCCACAGTAGGCAAACGCTTCGCCATCACGAGACCGCTATGCCTGCATCCACGGATCAACCTCAACGACCCATAGCGATAACGATGGGTGATCCGGCTGGTGTGGGGCCGGAAATATTGGCGCGAACCATTGTGGATGCCGTAGCCAACGCTGCGGCAGACACTGGGACAGACAGCGGTAACCGCTTTGAGCAGCACGGCACCCCTTGGGTTTTAGTCGGTACCCGTTGGGCTTTGCACAAAGGCGCTGAGTGTGTGTCCGCGCAGCTGCCGCCGCTAAATCCTATTCGCAGCCCGCAACAAGCCGTGCCTGGCTGGAATTTGCTGGACCTAGGCATACCGGAACCGGACGACTTTCGTTTTGGTCAGGTTCAGGCAAGCTGCGGCGAGATCGCTGTGAAAGCGGTGGAGTGGGCGGCCAACCAGTGTTTACAGGGGCAACTGGCTGCCATGGTGACCGCGCCAATCAACAAAGAAGCCATTCACGCCGCAGGCTACGTCAACGATATCGGTCACCAGGAAATTCTGGCGCGGTTGGCGGGTGTGAGCCAGACCGCCACCATGCTCATGACGCCGGGTTTACGGGTGGTGCATTTATCCACCCACAAATCCCTGGCTCAGGCCGTACGCTTCGTCACCAAGGATGAAGTGCTGGGCAAGCTGCATTTGATTCACGACACCCTAAGCCAATGGGGGGTGGCTAATCCGCGCATTGCCGTAGCCGCCTTGAACCCTCATGGCGGTGAGGGTGGTTTGCTGGGACGGGAAGAAATAGAGGAACTGGCTCCGGCAGTGGACTTAGCGCAACGCGATGGCGTCCGCGCTGTTGGGCCGCTGCCGGCAGATTCGGTGTTCAATCGGGCCATCGCCGGTGAGTTTGATGTGGTGCTGGCGCTGTATCACGACCAAGGTCATATCGCGATCAAGGTGCATAACTTCCATGAATCCACTACCGCAACCATGGGGGTGCCGCTGGTGCGAACGTCGGTGGATCACGGCACGGCATTTGATATTGCCGGTCAGGGCGTTGCTGATGTAACGGGAATGGGAGCTGCCATGGACGCCGCCTTGGCCATCGTGGCGGGTCGGCTGGGGGAGCTTGCCAGCAAATAATTCCATCTCGCGGAATCCGCCCTGAGTGAGCTATTGCGTATTCTTTTGCCCCCATGCCTATGGCACACTCATTGGCTAAGCCAAAGCTAGGGGAGACGCTATGAAAGCTGCTGTATTTCGCGAAGTAAATGTACCCATGGAAATCGAAGAGGTGACGGTTTCCAAACCCGGTCCCAGAGAGGTGCTAATTCGCACCAAGGCGGCGGGTATCTGCCACAGTGATATGCACTTTTTCAACGGTAGCTACCCCGGCAAACTGCCCATGGTCCTTGGCCACGAAAGCGCCGGTGTTGTCGAGCAGGTGGGCAGCGACGTGCACTACGTCAAACCCGGTGACCATGTCATTACCTGTTTATCGGTTTTCTGTGGTCACTGTGAGTCTTGCCTGACCGGGCACCTGTCTCTTTGCCAAGAGCCGGAGACCAATCGCAGCAGCAAAGAAGAGCCGCGCCTTAGCCAAAACGATCAACCCCTGACGCCCTTTGCTCAGCTTGGATCCTTTGCCGAGATGATGCTGGTTCACGAGCACGCGCTGGTGAAAGTGCGCGAAGACATGCCCATGGACCGGGCTGCGCTGATTGGTTGCGGCGTTACCACCGGTATTGGTGCGGTGATCCATACTGCGGCGGTAGAGCCGGGGGCCACTGTGGCGGTTATCGGCTGCGGCGGTATTGGTTTGTCCGCCATCAACGGCGCTGCCTTGGCGGGCGCGTCGCGCATCATCGCCGTGGATATGGTCGCCTCCAAACTGGAGCTGGCGCGTAAGTTTGGTGCCACGGATTTGGTGGATGCCAGCGACGGTGAATCGGTACAGAAAGTCATCGAGATGACCGGGGGCGGCGTGCATTACTCCTTTGAAGCCATCGGCTTGAAGGCCACCGCGGAGCAGGCCTTCCAAATGTTGCGCCCGGGCGGCACTGCCACGGTGATCGGCATGATCCCACCGGGCCAAATGGTTGCGGTGCACGGGGTCGATTTTCTTGCTGAGAAAAAGATCCAGGGTTCCATGATGGGATCCAACCGCTTCCGTGTGGATATGCCTCGGTTTGTGGATTTCTATCTGCAGGGCAAGTTGCACTTGGACGACATGATTTCCAATCGCATCGCCTTGTCTGATATCAACGAAGGCATGGCGGCACTGGAGACCGGCGAGATCGCCCGCAGCGTCATCATGTTCGACTAGTAACGCAACGAATAACTCAGGAGTCGACTATGCGCTGGCTGTCTTTTTTACGCGATGGGGTTGAAACCTTTGGCTACGTGACCGCCGCCAATGGTGCCGGCGATCACGAGGGCGTGGTGGACGCCGGTGCCCGCAGCGAGTTCTCATCCTTAGGTGATGCCATTGCCGCCGGGGCGCTGGAGCGGTTGGCTGGCAGCTGCGGTGATGCCGCCGATTTACCCTTGGCGGAGGTAGATTTTCTGCCCACCATCACCAACCCGGGCAAAATCATGTGTGTGGGCCTGAACTACAAGGCTCACCAAGAAGAGACCGGCCGGGGCGGTGAGGGATATCCCACCATTTTTGTGCGTTTCGCAGATGCCCAGATGGGTCATGGAGCGCCCATGATTCGGCCGGTCGAGTCCAAAGCTTTGGACTTTGAAGGCGAAATCGCCATGATCATCGGCAAGGCAGGTCGTCGTATCCAAGCCGCCGATGCACTGTCACATGTGGCGGGTTTTTCCATCTACAACGACGGCAGTGTGCGGGACTGGCAGCGTCAGACCAGCCAGTTCACCCCCGGCAAAAACTTCGCCAATACCGGCGGCTTTGGACCGTGGATGATGACGCTGGACGAAATTGGTGATCTGGATGCCATGGAAATCACCACGCGTCTGAATGGCGAGGTCATGCAAAATGCCACATCAGACCTGTTGGTACATGGTTTTGTAGAGCTGTTGGAATACTGCTCTACCTTTGTGGAGCTTAAGCCCGGCGATGTAATCGTCACCGGCACCCCCGGGGGTGTGGGCGCTGCCCGTAAGCCGCCGGTCTTTATGGACGACGGTGATGTGATTGAGGTAGAGGTCAAACCCATTGGCCTTCTGAGCAATCCGGTCGTTGCTGAAAGCGCCGGATAAAAAGCCTGATAACGAATCTATGTGCCGCTAGGGAGCGGCGACTTTGGCTGGAGAAAAGAGTGAAGTTTGGTATTGGCCAAAGCGTGCCCCGTAGCGAAGATCCCCGTTTAATTACCGGCGGCGGACAATACACCGACGACATTAACCGGCCGAACCAGCTCTATATTCGTATCCTGCGCTCACCCTATGCCCACGGCATCATCACCGAACTGGACGTCAGCGACGCGCTGACCCGACCGGGTGTGGAGGCGGTTTATACCGCTAAGGATCTGCAGCATCTGGGCGGTTTGCCCTGCCGGGCGGCGCTGAAAAACGCCAAGGGCGAAACGGCTTTTATTCCCCATCGCCCGGTTCTTGCGGAAGATCGGGTGCTCTTTGTCGGTCAAGCCATCGCCGCGGTGGTGGCGCAAACACCCGAACAAGCCACAGATGCTATCGAGGCCATTGAGCTGAGCGTTGACGACTTACCCGCCTGTAGCGATCTGGGCAGGGCGCTGGATCCGGACACCCGATCCATGCACGAAGGCCATGACAGCAATCTGTGCGTGCACTTTGAACAAGGCGCAGCCGATGCGGTTGATCAGGCACTCGCGGCTGCTGAGCATGTGGTCAGAGTCAGCATGGTGAATAACCGAGTGGTGCCCAGCCCGCTGGAGCCCCGGGCAACCTTGGTTGAACCGCAGGAAAACGGTTTTAGCCTCTACAATCCAAGTCAGGGTGCATTGGGCCAGCGTGCGGTACTGGCAAAGATCTTTGCTATGTCCTCGGACCAAATCCGGGTGATATCGCCGGATACCGGCGGCGGTTTCGGAGTGCGCGGCGAAGTGCATTCTGAGGTGTGCGTTGCAGCACACGCGGCGATGTCCCTAGGCGTGCCGATCAAGTACACCGGGGATCGCTCGGAAATGTTTCTCAGCGACAATCACGGTCGTGACAACCTCACCGATGTAACCGCCAGCTTCGATGCCGACGGTCAAATCACCGCAGTCCGGGTTGCCACCACGGCGAACTTGGGTGCCTATTGCTCAAACGCAGGGCCCTTTGTGCCGACCATGGCCGGCGGGCGTATTTTAGGTTCGGTATACCGAATTCCCCATGTGCATCACTCGGTGAAATGCGTATTTACCAATACCATGCCTGTGGGCGCCTATCGCGGCGCGGGTCGGCCGGAAGCCTGCTATGTTATGGAGCGCCTGTTTGATGCGGCGGCCAGACAATTGGGCATGGACGCGATTGATCTGCGCAAACGAAATTTTATTGCCCCCCAAGACATGCCTTACCAGTTGCCCTCGGGCGTCACCATTAGCAGCGGTGAGTTTGCCAACACGCTGGATATGGCCCTAGCGCGAGCCGACTGGGAGGGCTACGTTCAGCGTGCTGAGGCGAGCAAGGCTAAGGGTATGCTGCGCGGCCGAGGAATCGGTTTTTATATGGAGTCCAGTGGCGGCGGGCCGGAAGAGGAAGCCGCCATCAGCGTTGGGGAAGACGGCCGCATCGACGTAGTCGTCGGAACTTTCTCCCACGGTCAGGGACACCGAACTACCTACGCCCAAATTCTCAGTGAAACCTTGGGTGTGGATTTTGAGCAGATCAACATCATTCAGGGTGACACCGACGTAGTGGCCTTTGGCGGCGGTACCGGCGGCTCGCGATCTTCCCAGATGGGTGGCGTCGCGGTTAAGCGTGCGGGCTTGGCCTTGGTCGATGAGGCAAGGCCCGTTGCGGCGGAATTGATGCAAAGCCCGGTTGAACAGGTGGCCTACGCCGATGGTGTATTTCGGTCGGCGGAATCGGCTGTCAGCGTGTCCCTTCAGCAAGTGGCCGAGGCGTCCATGCAGCCTCAGTTTGGTGGACGTAAACTGTCGAAAGTCCTGCGTTACGACCGTGGCGGCGGCTTTACCTTCCCCAACGGTGCCCACATAGCGGAAGTGGAAATTGATCCAGACACCGGCTTGATTACCGTGGCCCGCTACACGGCGGTAGACGACTGCGGGCGAGTAATTAATCCGTTATTGGCCGCAGGTCAGGTTCACGGCGGGGTAGCCATGGGCATTGGTCAGGCACTGTATGAACACGCCCTTTACGATGACGAAGGTCAGCTGATCAGCGGCAGCCTAATGGATTACGCGATGCCGCGAGCCAGTCATATGGCGGACATGGACGTGAGTTTTAACGAGGTGTTGGATCCAAATAACGAGTTAGGCGTGAAGGGTATAGGGGAAGGTGGCGCCTGCGCAGCGCCTTCGGCGGTAGTGCTAGCTGCCATCGATGCCTTGGCGCATCTCGGTATTACGGCCTTAGACATGCCCATGACACCCGAACGGTTGTGGCGGGCGATGAACAAGGGCTCGGCCTAGAATTTTCTTGGGAGAAGAGAATGAGTGATTTCAACGGCGCGGACCTGATTGCCGACGCACTGGCTCAGATGAATGTGCAGCATGTTTTCGCCATCGTTAGCATTCACAACATGCCCATTTTGGACGCCATCAATCGTCTAGGTAAAACGAAGATTATCGACGTACGCCACGAACAGGCAGGTACTCATGCCGCTGACGGTTACGCCCGGGCCAGCGGTAAGCTCGGTGTGATGATCGCATCGACGGGTCCCGGTACCTCCAATACCGTGACCGGATTATATGAGGCTCAGTACGGCTCGTCCCGAGTGCTGGTGATCACCGGTCAGGCCGAGACAGCATTTTACGGCAAGGGTCTGGCCTACGTGCACGAGGCGGAAAATCAGGTGCCCATGCTGGCATCCGTCTGTCGCCGGGTGGAAAGTCCCCGGGCAGCGTCTCAGCTTGGGCCGGCATTGCTGAGCGTGCTGGCCGATATGTACACCGGCCGGGGTGCTCCCGGAGCACTGGAGATTCCCATCGATATCCAATACGCCCCGAATAGCCCAGTTGATGTAACACTGCCGGATAATCAACAATTTGCACCAGAGGCCAAGGGTCTGGATCAGGTGGTGGATGCCTTGGCTAACGCCAGTCGGCGGATTTTGCTGGTGGGTGGCGGCGCCATTGCCGCAGGCGCTCAAGACGAAGTGCGGGCGCTGGCGGAAAGTTTGCAGATTCCTGTGCTGACGACGGTGGATGGCCGGGGGGTCATACCCGAAGATCACCTCTTGTGTATCGGTAACTACTACAACTCGGCAGGTATGTATCAGGCCATTGCCGATGCGGATCTGACCCTTGCCATTGGCACCAAGTTTGCCGTGGGTGTGGACGGGCAATTCGCGGCCCAAACACCGCCGGGGACGCTGGTGCACATTGATATTGACGGCAACATGGTCGGGCGCACCCATCACGCGGATGTGGGCCTAATCGCCGATGCGCGTATGGCCCTGCTGGGCATTAATCAGCAGCTGCCGAATTTGCAGGCTAACGACGCGCAATTTACCGACAAAATCCTGCACGCCGGTGAGGGCATTCGAGCCGCCATGCGCGGACGTTTGGGCACCGATTGGCCCCAAGTCATGGACTGCATTCGGGCAAAGCTGCCGGCAGAGTCGGTTTTTGTCCGCGACCAGACCATTTCCGCCTACAACTGGGGCAACCAGCAGTTCCCGATTTTGCAGCCGCGCACATCCATCAACCCCACCTCTGGGGCCATTGGCCCGGGTTTTCCCATGAGTGTGGGGGCGGCCATAGCCAGCGGGGGTAAGGGCGGCGCCAAGACCTTGGTTATTCACGGCGATGGCGGCTTTATGTTCCACGCCACAGAGTTGGCGACCTGTGCCCAATACCAAGTGCCATTGGTGATTTGCGTGTTTAATGATTCCGGCTATGGCGTGCTCCGCTACCTGCAGCAAAATCGTTTCGGGCGCATCAACGAAACAGACTTGGGTAAGGTAGCCTTTGCCCAAATGGCCCAAAGCATGGGCGTGCCGGGTCAGCGGGTGGATAGTGTAGAGGCCTTTGCCAGCGCTCTCGATGCGGCGCTCGACGTGGCTGGCCCCTATTTGATCGATATCGACATGGAGCATTTTGCGCCCATGGAAATCTCGGTTATGCCGAAGAAAAAAGGCTAGGTCTGGTCGCCCCGGCGGCCACAGCGCTCTGGCCGTGCGTCTTCCCGTGTTCTTGCCCCGGTTCTTAGCAACGTCTTTAGCTAAGCTCGTATTGGCTTGGTTCTAAGCGCAGTGCGCGTCTTAGTGTTATCGAACAGCCGCCGCGACAGCGGCTACCGGACCTTGGTAACGAACACGGTAAATTACCCCGGCTTTGTCGTCGGAAATTAGCAGGCTGCCGTCTGGGACAAGCAGTACGTCGTTGGGTCGTCCCCAAGCGTTTTCCCCCTGCAACCAACCGGTGATGAAAGGTTCGTAGCTCAGGTCACCTTCCGCGCTGGTGGTCATGACGCTGACCTGATAGCCGACCTTAGACGAGCGGTTCCACGAGCCATGTTCGGCGACAAACAGGGCGTCGCGGTAGTGCGGGGGAAAGGCCTGATCTGTGTAGAAGACCATGCCCAAGGGGGCGGCGTGAGCCTGCATCCTCAAGGCGGCGGGCACCATGGTCTCGGGTCGGGCCTTGTGGTCGCCGAATTTTGGGTCGTCGATAATGCCCGCAGGTAGGTTGGCGGCGTTCGAATGGACAAAGGGGTAGCCGTAGTGAGGGGCATTTTCATCCACTTCGTTGACGCTGACCGGAATCACGTTTAGCTCATCGGCGGGAATGTCATCGCCCAGCATGTCCCGTGCGTTGTTGCTCACCCACAGGTCGCCGGTGGTCGGATGCCAATCCATGCCGACGATATTGCGGATTCCTTGACCAATAATCTGGCTGTCGCCGGTTTTCGGGTTCATGCGCAGGATGGCGGCAAAGCGCGGGTCATCTGATAAGCAAATGTTGCAGGGCGCGCCCACGGGTACGTACAGCATGCCGTCCCTATCGAACTTGATGTATTTCCAGCCGTGGTGGCTTTTTCTGGGCAGGTCGTCAGTCACCAGATCCGCTGTTGGATTGACGCTGATGGATTGGTCGATGTCGTTCACCCGCAAGATGTCCGAGCGGGCGGCGATGTAAAGATCGCCCTCGTGAATGGCCACACCGCTGGGCATGGTCAGATCGTCGAACAACACTACGACCTCGGGCGTGGCGCTGGTTAGCGCATTCTTCACCGCATACACGTCGCCGCGTTTGCGGGTGCCGATGATGAGATGCCCTGCCTCGGTGAGCGCCATCTGCCGGGCATTCGGCACCTCAAACGGCAAGGTCTCGATGGTGAAGCCCGCGGGCACGGTGAGCATTTCAATCCCTGCTGCCTGAAGGGGCGAATGCATGGTGGCCAGCGTCATGATGGCTAAGGCGCGGCGGAGGTTTCGGCAGGCACTGGATCTGATCGACCCGAGCAGGTCGCTGGGTATGAGGCACGCTGACATGTGGAATCCATCGTGGCTTTTGGGTTCGAGGAAGGTGCCACAGTCACTCAGTTCGGGCAACGTCAACTTTCGGACTTCGCCTACCACAATCGCCGACATTTCCCTTGGCTCGCTGAGATTTTTACGTCACAGTGCCGGTCCTATGACCGCCCTTACCGACGTCGTCAAAGACGAAATTCAAACCGCCTATCGCACATGGCTTGCTGCTCGGGACTTTAAACCCCGAAGAGGTCAGCGACAGATGATTGCGCAAATCGCCCGCAGCCTGTCGGCCGACTCTGATCGCGTGGCGGTTGTGGAGGCAGGTACCGGCACCGGCAAGACCGCCGCCTACTGTCTGGCCGCCATTCCCGTGGCTCAGAGTTTGAACAAGACCATTGTGCTTAGTACCGCCACGGTGGCCTTGCAGGAACAGGTGATTCTTCAGGATTTACCCGATATTCAAGAACGGGCAGGGCTGAAATTCAGTCTGACTCTGGCCAAGGGGCGGGGGCGCTATCTGTGTCTGAAGCGGCTGGACGACCACTTGAAATACCAAGACCAGCAAGAGATCCCAATTTTTGACGTTACCGACGAACACCACACGGTGCTGTATCAAGAGATGCTCAACCGTTTTTCCCAAGGCCAGTGGGATGGCGAGGTGGACAGTTGGTCAGAGGGTTTATCGGACGCGGCTTGGTCCGCAGTCACCACAGATCATCGAGGCTGCAGTAACAGTCGCTGTTCGTTCTTCAAGCAGTGCCCGTTTTTTCGCGCTCGGGGAAATCTGGAGGGTTCCGACGTTATCGTGGCGAACCATGACTTGGTGTTGGCTGATCTGGCGCTGGGGGGCGGCGCTGTGCTGCCGGAACCCGAAGACTGCATCTACATATTGGACGAAGCTCATCACATAGCGGAAAAAACCCAAAATCACTTTTCCAGCAGCGCCCGGATCAACGGCACCATTCAATGGCTGGATAACGTCAACAAGGCGCTGGGTTCGATAGCCACGCGCTTCGGTCAACCGGTGAGTCTGACCAGTTTGGCCACCGGCGCGGCGACAGAAACCGATGCCCTAAGCTCCCATCTGTACGCGCTCTCCGACGGCTTGAACACCTTGGCCTTTGAGAGCAAAGACGATGAACGTGAGGTGTATCGTTTCCCTCAGGGCGACATACCCGACACGCTGATGGATCTGGCCATGGCCGCTTTACCGTCCTTGGGCAAGCTCTGCGACCTCTTGGAGCAGGCCCACGAGCAGCTGCAGGAGGCGGTAGCGGGTAACTCAGACTGGAACAATGCCTATGAGGCCGAGGACTGGTTAGTGCCCATTGGCCAGCTGCAAAGCCGGGCCTTGGCCACCCGGGCGCTGTTTGAAGATTATGCCCTGGGTGCCGGCCGCCCTCGACGCTACGCCCGTTGGCTCAACCGCACCCCCTACGACGTCGAGATGGTGAGCGCCCCTATCGAACCCGGGAATATTCTGCAGGAAGTGCTGTGGGACCGCTGTTACGGCGCGGTTTGCACCTCGGCTACCATCACCGCCTTGGGACGTTTTGACCGCTTTATTGAACGGGTGGGTCTGGATCCGTCGGTGTCCACCATGGTGATACAAAGCCCCTTTAATTATCCGGAGGTAGCAACTTTTCATGTGCCGGCCATGCGTTCGGATCCTCGCGACTTCGACGCGCATACGCAGGAGGTAATCGCCTTAATTCCACAGTTGCTGAAAAAGCATGTGTCTGCCTTGGTCCTCTTTACGTCTTGGCGACAGCTCAATGCGGTGATCGGCGGTTTGGACAAAGCATTGGCCGAAGACCTGTTGGTGCAAGGCGAGGGCAGTAAGCAGGCCTTGCTGTCAGAGCATCGGCGTCGCGTGGACGACGGACAGCCGTCGTATTTATTCGGTGTGGCGAGTTTTTCTGAAGGTCTGGATTTGCCGGGCGACTATTGCCGGCATGTGGTTATCGTCAAGCTGCCGTTTTCCGTACCCGACGACCCGGTTGATCAAGCCATTGCCGAATGGGCCGAGGCCCAGGGGCGTAATCCGTTTTACGAGATTTCGGTACCGGATGCGTCACTGAAGCTGGTGCAGGCCTGCGGCCGTCTGATTCGCAGCGAAAGCGACTATGGAACCATATCCATGCTGGACAAACGTATCGTGACCCAGCGCTATGGCAGAGCACTGATTGAATCACTGCCGCCTTTCCGCTTAGACCTGCCCACATCGGCCTAACCAAGATTGTTGGCGGGCAAAGCTCCCGGCGGCCCTAGGCGTCAGGTTTTGCCGCGCTTTGAGCAAAAGCTCCTTGGCTGTAGATTTTTACCCGCCGGTTTTCTACCCGCCGCAGTAGATCTTGTAAAAATCCGCCCATGTCCGCCTTAGTTAGCGCAGTCACGATGTCGGCGATTTGCTGATTGGAATCAAAGTCGTAGTTTTCTTCCGCAAGGCTTTGCCAGTAGCGCTGAGAGCGCTGGCGGAGGTTTTTGTCTTGTTCCGTGAGCCGGGCGATAAGGCCGTTTTTCTGCTGTTCAAAAAACTCATGACTCAGCGTATCCCAGTTGTCGACGTAGTCCTGCAAAAACGTAATCACAGCTCGCTCCAGATAAGCCACATCAGCGTTAGGTGATTGGACCAAAAACAGATTTCCGCTCTGGGTGTCCATGCGCCGGATACCGGCGCTCACCACATACCCCAGCTGCTGCTCTGTACGCAGATCAGAAAAAAACGGCGAACGCAGCAGTTGTCCGGCCAAGGCGCTTTTCGCCCGGCTGGTAAAGCTGGCGTCGGCGTCTTGGGCATAAATCAGCAAAGTTGCGTCGTTGTGATCCACGGCCAGATCGATGTTCATAGAGTGGTTGAGTTGCAATACCTCAGGCCGGGCCCGCTCTTGGCGGCTAATGGGTAGCACGGTGTTCAGCAATTCGGCCAAGCGATTAGCGTCCTCGAGGTTGACGTTACCGTGTAGCCCGCCGACTACGGCCAGCTCTGTAAAGGTCTCCTGACGCCACGCCCTGAGTTCTTCGAGAGTGGTTTGCTCGAGCACTGCCGCCTGTTCGGTAGCCGGCCAGCGGGTGGACAACAAGGTCGTTTCAAGCCGCGTGAGCGCCTGATTATAGGGCTTGTCCTTGGTGGTGTTTTGCAGACTGCGAATCAAACTGCGCTGTAGCGTTGCAAACCGCTCCTGGGACAAAGAGGCCGTCAGTACTTGGTCCAAGATGAAGGCACCAAACTCTGGCTGTTTGTCGTTGTAGCCACCAATTCGAATGGCGATGCCCCCGGACGTCGCCGCCAGATTCGCGTTCAAACCCGCTAACAGCGCCGGATAGGTGGGTTGGGTTAGCTCATCGTTGATTAGTTTGACGAACAGTTGACTGAGGCTGCTGTCCCGTAAACTGCTGAAACCGCCCGGTACCAGAAGGTCTAGGGCGATATTCGCCCGAGGTGTCGTGAAGGAGACGTCGGTGTCCAGCCACAGCTGCAGGCCCGGTTGATCTACGGCGAGGGTGATGGGTTGATCATCGCGGTCCAGCAGCGACAGGTCCTCGGGCAGATAGGGATTAGCTGCAGGAAGCGTCAGTTTTGCATCCGGCGACGCCGTTACAGGGTGCGGTCCCCGCGTGAGTTCGTAGGCGACGTTAAACCACGGCTCCGTTTGGGCTGATTCAAAGTCCGGTGTTGCGAACTCCACAAAAGCGTTCTCCGGGGTCAGACGCGCCAGCAAATCGGCAATCAGTTTCGGCTCAAAGCCCTCCATGAGATACGGGGCGACGAGCAAATCTTCGGCCGGATAGTCTTTTAGGCGCGGCGCCATCTGATAGACAAAGCCCAAGGTGGATCCCGGCTCCTGGAACTGAAACCCAAGCTCAGCGACCTGCGCCTGCTCTTGGTAGCGCCAGCGCTCAGGCTCGGCGGCGCGAAGTTGGGCCAACTGAGCAAACAGCAAACCGAGAACATCGTCCACATGCTGCTGGCCCAGCGTGGTCAGCTGAATTTCCACGGACAGCAAACTGGTCGCGTGATCAAAATCTTGAGCGCCTACCCCAAGGCTCTCGATCCAGCCTTGGGCAGTAAGCGCGCTGTGGAGACTGCCCTCGCCCTCATGGCCCAACAAGTTGGAGACGTACTGCTCCGGTTTGGTGCGATAGGTTGTCAGCGTGTTTGGGATCGGGAACGAAACGGCCAAACGCCCGCGGTCTTTCAGCGATTGGGAGGTTAGGCGCGCGGGCAGCTGACCGGGCGCGAACACCGGGGCCGTCGGATAGCTTGGGCCAATGTCTTTGTTGGGAATTTGCGTAAACAAGGGCGTCACCAGTGCCTGCAGGTCATCCAGTGATCGATCACTAAGAACTACCAAGCCCATTTGGTCGGCAGAATAGTTCGCATCAAACCAGCGGTCTAAGTCTGCTTTGACATCCCCGGCCAGGGTATCCAGCGAGCCGATGGTGAAACGGTGCCCGGGATGTTCCGGATTGAGCGCCAGCTTGCTGACCATGTAGCCGCGCCAGCCGTCATCCTTGATTTGCATTTGATATTCCGAATGCACGGCATTTTTTTCACGCTCCACGTACTCGGCACTCAGCAAGGGGTCGATAAAGAAGTGCGCAAAACGATCGATGCCCTCGTTTAAGGCACTGTTTTTGACGTCAAAAAAGTAGTTCGTATGATCCGCAGCGGTGTAGGCGTTAGACGAGCCGCCGTTGGCGGTGATGTACTGTTGAAAGGTATCTACTTGCGGATACTTGGCGGTGCCGATAAACAGCATATGCTCTAAAAAATGGGCTAAGCCAAGACGCTCATCCGGATCATGAAAGCTGCCGCGATAGACCGACAGAGCCGCCGCAGACTTGTCGGTTGCAGGATCTGATACCAGCAGCACCTGAAGTTTGTTGGATAGCGTGAGATATCGGTAGCTGCGCTGGTCATTGGGGCTTTGTCGAGGTTCAATTGTTGCAGTCGCGTCTGGCTTGGCATCGACCAAGGCTGTGTCCTCAACGGGAACCGTTTGGCAAGCCGTAAGAATCATCGCGACAGCCGCAATCAGTGCGTTGCGCGTTTGCGAGCCGATTGGATCGAGGCGTAAATTCTGAAACGTCATTGCAGGTCTCCTCTGACAAAGGCGGTTGTTCCGGGGCGCGTCAACCTAAGCAGAGTAGCGAAATGCTTAGGCTGCGGTGGTATCGGCGGAGACATTCTATCGCCTGAAGCGGGAGCTGTGTTAATGCCGGCAAACCACAGCCCCAGCGAGACCAAACGGTCGGCTAGGCAACGAGCTGCGGATTGCGAGCAGCGAGTAAAGAACGCCGGCTAGAGCGGTTAACGAGCGACAGGCCAAGGCTGGGAAACGAGTAGCAACCAAGATACGAGCAACAAAACTTATGGATCAAAGCAGTACGCAGGCTGAGGAGGTTTTCGCCGACTGGCACCATGTCGCGCGCAGGGTGTTGGCCGCAACGTCGGGCGGCGCGGGCAAGCCCCCGAAAGTCATTGGGGTCTCCGGCAGCCAAGGCTCCGGCAAGTCGACCTTGGCAAAAATTCTCGTCGAGCACTTGCAGCGCAGCGGTGCCAAGGCTGAAGCGGTATCCCTAGACGACTTCTACTTGACCCAAGCCGAGCGCGTAACCCTTGCCGAGCGCGTGCACCCCATGCTCCGCACCCGAGGCGTGCCGGGTACCCACGATACTGATTGGTTGCAGCGCGTGTTAGCGGACGTACAGGCCGGCGCACAACGGATCACCCTGCCGCAATTCGACAAGGCTCGCGATGATCGCTCAGGCCAACGTCACGTAGCGTGCGACGTGCTGGTGCTGGAAGGCTGGTGTTTGGGGGTAAAGGCTCAGGATGATCAGGCGTTGACGGAACCGATCAACGACTTGGAGCGCGAAGCGGATGCGGATGGCCGGTGGCGGCGCTGGGTAAATACGCAAATTGAAGCGCGTTACACCCCCCTGTGGACGGCTGTGGACTTCTGGCTGCAGCTGCAGCCACCGGGCTTTGCACAGGTGGTTCAGTGGCGCCGTCAGCAAGAAAGCCAGTTAGTTGAGGCGATGCGCATGGACGAACAGCGCCTGCGGCGTTTTATCGAACACTATGAGCGCCTTACCCGTTGGCAATGGGCCTGCGCAGGACTCGAGCCGGGCTTGCACGTCGCCCTCGATGCGGACCACGGCGTTGCGGGGATCAAACCTGTACCCGACCGCTAGTCGCTGTGACGTACCCGCTCGAGCGCCCTAGGCATGCGCGCGATTTAGTTGCTTCTCGTTCAGTTACCGTTCAGTTATCCGCAGCTACTGTAGCCCCGTCGTCGGCGATTGCCCGGGCGTGTCGGCAGTCTTCAACCCGAGTGGGTTTGGCTGCAGCGAGGTCCAAACGACAAAATCTGAGGAACACGAGAAGGTGGTGTTGCTCATTGGATTGAACAGGGAATTCAACAGGGAACTGAAGAAAGAGGTGAATCACATGAAAGACTGCATAAAAACACCCCAACAGCGGGCTGGGGTACTGTCGTTTCACAGGGCGTCGAATAAAGCGGTTAGCCCGGTGACGAAAGCGGCAAGGTCCAAGAAGATGGCTTGTTTGGCCTTAATGCTGGCGTTTTTCCCGGGGTTGTCTGCTTGGGCTGACGGCCAAATAACCGAGGTGCCAGTGATTTCTTCTTATCCGGTGTATCAAACCTTTGTGCGTGAGGTGCCTCGGGAGCAATGTCATATTGAGCAGGTTGCGCGTCGCGACTCCGGCCACAGGTCGGCCACTCCGGCCATTGTCGGCACGATTATCGGCGGCGCCTTGGGTAACGCCGTAGGATCCGAGAAAAAGAATAAAAAGGTCGGTGCGGTGGTGGGTGGCGTTTTGGGCTACTCTATCGGCAAAGACATTGGTCGTCGAAGCGCCGAAAGACACGCCACCTACGAATACGAAGACCGAGAAGTTTGTTCGACCGTTTATGACCGGGTGGAAGAGGAGCGCTTGAACGGTTACGAGGTCAGTTATGCTTACGCCGGACAAACCTATAAAACGCGCATGAACTCGGACCCGGGTTCGACGATACGCGTGCGGGTTCAGGTACAGCCGCTATAACCGCCAGTCCGTAAGGCGGGGACCGCTAGGAGCCATTTAGGTAACAAAGAGTTATGCAGCCAGTAATTATCAATGACGCGGCGCTTAAGGTGGGGGCGGCCGCTGCGCCCCCGCATTGGCTGACGCCCGTGCTGCGTCTTACTGTGCTTGTTTCGTTGCTCGTTCTACTCGCCCAGCCGGGTCGGGTTGAGGCCTCGACCGGTTCTGAGCCCACAGCCAATAATTTTGTTCAACCAGCTCGCGGTGCGGGTCGAATCGTCGGTTTGAATCAAGCCATTCGTATCGCCCAGGAGGAAAGTGGTGGCCAAGTGCTTTCAGCCAAATCTGTGCGTCGTCCCAACGGAGCGCTGGTTCACAGAGTGCGAGTCTTGGTTGACGGTCAGCGTGTGATGACCATGGTGGTAGAGCAAAACGGACGCCTGCGCCGCGGACCTTAGCGTGCGTATTCTTATTGTTGAAGACGACGACGGATTGCGTCAGCAGTTGATCGATCAGCTGCAGCAATCGGGCTACGTGGTCGAGAGCGCGGCGGATGGCGAAGAGGGCGAGTACTTTGCCACCCAATTCAGCTTCGATCTGGCAATCATTGATTTAGGCTTACCCAAGCTAAACGGCGTTGAACTAATCTCGTCTTTGCGCCAGCAGCAAATCAGCGTGCCGGTCCTTGTGCTGACGGCGCGCGGGCACTGGCGTGACAAAGTAGAGGGGTTAGAGGCCGGGGCAGACGATTACTTAACCAAGCCGTTTCGTATGGAAGAACTGCTGGCTAGGGTCAACGCCCTGATCCGCCGCTCCGCCGGTCATGCAACGCCTACCCTGACAGCCGGGCCACTGCGGGTGGATACCGTTAGTCAACAGGCTTGGGTTAATAGCCTGCCCGTCGAACTTACGGGGTTTGAATACAAGTTGCTGACCCACCTGTTGCTGGAGCGGGGGCGGGTTATCTCTAAGGCCGAGCTAACCGAGCATTTGTACGCCCAAGACTTTGATCGCGACAGCAATGTGGTTGAAGTGCTCATTGGTCGAGTGCGTCGCAAGCTCGGCTCCCACAGTCTGATTCAAACCGTCAGAGGGCGGGGTTATCGCATGATCGCAGACGATGGCAGTGCCGGGGAATGAACTCGATCACCCGTCGGTTAACTCTGGCATCCAACGCCGTTTTGGTTTTTTCTCTGACGTTGATCGGTTTTTCATTGGAGCGTACCTATCGGGAGAGTGTGGTCACTCGGGCCAGTGACCAGCTTCGGCCGGTAATTTACGCCTTGATGGGCTCGGCTGAGGAAGACGCGGGTTTTTTGAATTTTGCTGACGGTGTATCCCAGCCGCGTTTGCAGCAGCCGGACTCGGGCATGTATGCGCTGGTAGCGGATCGGGTCAACGGTGTGCTCTGGCGTTCGCCGTCGCTTGCTATCGCCGCCCCGGACCTCGACCGGCAGATTTCTGCTTATGGTCTGCAGGCGCGTCTCTCGGCGGCGGGTGTTTTTTCCTTTGACGCCATTCGCGGTGCAGCGGATTTGTACTGCCTGAGTAAC
>Ga0181579_10000678_pt1 | contig 27910 bp, 30 predicted proteins | sample 071ome_24_FD_132996 | JGI IMG/M metagenome (GOLD analysis project Ga0181579, IMG submission 132996) | Coastal salt marsh microbial communities from the Groves Creek Marsh, Skidaway Island, Georgia - 071402CT metaG (megahit assembly) | ecosystem: Environmental > Aquatic > Marine > Intertidal... | reverse complement strand
ATGCATCGGATGATCGACGGGATCCTGGTGTCGAACGGCCTGTGCTGGTCGCCCGACGGGACAACCATGTACACCGCCAACTCCCCAACCCGCGAGATGCGCGCCTGGGACTACGATCCCGCGACGGGAGACATCGCAAACGGCCGCGTCGTCGCGACCTTTCCCGAGGAAGACGGGCGAGGCACACCCGACGGCGCCATCGTCGATGCTGAGGGAGGGGTCTGGGTCGCCGAATTTCGCGGCGGACGGGTGACGCGTCTCGCGCCGGACGGCACCGTGGACCGCCAGATCGCGCTGCCGGCGAGCCGGGTCACCTGCCCCATGTTCGGCGGGGAGGATTTCCGCACACTCTATGTCACCACCGCCCGGATCATGCTGACGCCCGAGGAACTGGCCGCCGAGCCGCTGGCCGGGGCCATCTTCGCGCTGGATGCGGGGGTGGCCGGCCTGCCGGAGGCCGCGTTTCCAGGCTGAGCCTGGCTTGCCGGCCCGGCATGAAATGGCCCCATTCCCGACATCCAGCGGCCCCGTTGCGCGGCCAGTCTTTCATCAGCCCTGTCAGGGAGGAGAGACGGTTGCGCGGTTTGACGATGCTCGCATGGATCATAGGCGGTCTGCCGGTCGTGGCGTTTGTCGCGACCCTCGCCGTGACCAATGGGGCACCCATACGTGCGCCGTCTGCAGGGTCAGGGATGCCGGCCGGGGCCGATGCGGCGCCGGACTGGCCAGGGCAAACGGCGCTCGTATCGCCCGCCGGCATCCCAACTCTGGCCGTGACGCATGCGCAGACGCGGATGGTGCCGGCGATTACTGGCTGGGCGCCGCCGCCAGCCGACGAATTTCGCCATGACCGGACGCATGCCGGCTGGGAGCGGCTGGAGCGCCTGGCGAATGCGGGCGACCGCGACGCGCTCGTGTTCCTGACCCTCATGCGTTCGGGCGCGATTCCGGGGCGGGACCGGATTCACAACGCCGCCGCACCTTGAAATTTCCGCTTTCGAAACCAATTTACCCTTACGCTGTGTGGCTCATGCGAGCGCATGGCACATGCAGCCCGGGGCGCCGCTAGCGGGCCCCAAGGATCGTGCCGCCCGGCCTTTCAATGCCGACCGGCCTGGGGCGCGGCCCGGAACTCGCTCATCAGGAGGAGTGACGGCAATGTCACGTTTGTCCCCGCTCAACAGCCCGCTTCTGCTCGGATTCGACGAATTCGAGCGCACGCTGGAGCGCATCTCCAAGGCGTCCTCGGACGGCTATCCGCCCTACAACATCGAACGCACCGGTGAGAGCCAGTTGCGGATCACCCTCGCGGTGGCCGGCTTCGCGCGCGACGACCTCGACATCCAGCTTGAGGACACCCAGCTCTCCGTGCGCGGCAAGCAGGCCGAGCAGGAGACGCGGGAGTATCTCCATCGCGGGATTGCCACGCGCATGTTCCAGCGCAGTTTCGTTCTGGCAGACGGCGTCGAGGTGACATCGGCCTCGCTCGACAACGGATTGCTGCACATTGACGTGTCCCTGCCGCGGCCGGAACGCAATGTGCGCAAGATCGAGATCGAGGGCAGCGGTTCGCCGGCCCTCGATGTGGAGACGAAAGGACAGGCATCATGAACACGCGTTTCGAGAAGTTCAGCCCGGACCAGTTCGCCGCCCTCGGGGTCGACCGGCTCGCTTATGTGCGGCCCGCCGTCATGGACGGCCGCACGGTCTATGCGATCCACAACGCCGACGGCAACGAGCTGGGCATGATGGCCGAGCGCGACATCGCCTTTGCGGCGGTCAAGCAGCATGACATGGAGCCCGTCAGCGTCCACTGACGGCCACTGACGGTAGGGTGCGCGGCTAGCTCGCGACCCGGAAGTTTTCCGGCGCGACGAAGCCGGATTCGATCAGCAGCGCATAGATCGCGTCCGGATTGTCGGAGCCGCGCAGCTTGTCGCAGAACTCGCGGTCGCGCATGATCCGCGACACCCGGGCGAGTGCCTTCAGATGATCGGCGCCCGCGCCTTCCGGCGCCAGCAGCAGGAACACGAGGTCGACCGGTTCGTCGTCGATCGAGTCGAAATCCACCGGCTTTTCGAGCCGCGCGAACACGCCCTGCAGACGCTCCAGGCCCGGCAGTTTGCCGTGGGGGATCGCGAGGCCTGCGCCGACGCCGGTGGAGCCGAGCCGCTCGCGTTCGACCAGGATGTCGAACACCCGGCGCGCATCGACGCCGAGCGCGTCGCCGGCTGCCTTCGACAGCTCCTGCAGGACCTGCTTCTTGCTGGTCGCGCGCAGGTTCGCAATGACGCTGCCGGGTTCGAGAATATCCTCGATATTCATCGTCTTCTCGCTAGGCCTCGTTCTCGGGGGTGTCGATCCAGCCGACATTGCCGTCGGCGCGCCGGTAGACGACGCTCATGCCGCCATGCTTGGCGTTGCGGAAAACCAGGGCCGGGCTGTCCGCCAGGTCCATCCGCATTACGGCTTCCGAGACCGTCAGGCTCTCGATCGAGGTCTGGTCCTCGGCGATCACGACCGGGTTGTCATCGGCCGGAACCTCCTCGGCGTCGTCATCCTCGCCGACATAGGGGGCGATCACATATTCCGGTGTGACGGCCGCGTTGACTGTCTCACGTTCCTTGTGGTGGTCGCGCAGCCGCCGCTTGTGCCGGCGCAGGCGCTTTGCCAGGTGCGCGAGCGCAACATCGAAGGCCGCGTAGGGATCGTCGGCCTCCTCGTGGGCGCGCACATGGATGCCGCGCCCGACATGCATGTTGATGCTTGCGCGAATTCGATAGGATTCGCGGGAAAGCACGACGCTCGCGTCGATGGCGTCGGCAAAATACTTGTCCGTCGTGCCCTCGATGGCGCTCTCGATGTGGCCGCGCAGGGCGTCGCCGACGTCGATTTGCTGTCCTGTCACGTTGATCTGCACGGGTTCGAATGCCGCCTGTGATTATAGAATGGAGCGCCGGGGCCGCAGGGACCTCGAGAACTTGAACGGTTATCCTGTTAGTGCGAGTGACCCGCTTCAGACCGGGTCGCAACGCTGCACGTCGCTTCTTCTTCGTACCGAAATGTTTGTGCTTCGCTCTCGGTTTGCGGCGCGGAACTTAGTCAGGCGCCGGGAAGCTGTCAATACGGTCCATTGTTCCCTCTCGAAAGATGGGCAACGCCACCGTGAATTCAAGTAAGAGCTTGTGAATAAACGAACTTCACCCGGCGGCGCGTTTCATGCGCCGGCGCTCGACCGAGGACGGAATCTTGAGTGAATCCCGATACTTGGCCACCGTTCGCCGGGCGATCTCGACCCCATCTCCGCGCAACATCTCCACGATCCGGTCGTCCGACAGGATCGACTTCGGGGACTCGTTGTCGATCAGAAGCTTGATCTTGTGGCGCACCGATTCGGCCGAATGGGTCTCGCCGCCGGTGGTGGAGCCGATGGCGGTCGTGAAGAAGTACTTGAGCTCGAACAGCCCCCGGGGCGTAGCCATGTACTTGTTGTTCGTCACCCGGCTGATCGTGCTTTCGTGGAGATCCACGGCAGCCGCGATGTCCGCCAGGATCAGCGGCTTGAGATGCGCCACGCCCAGGCGGAAGAAGGCATCCTGCTGGCGGATGATCTCCGTCGCGACCTTGAGGATCGTGCGCGCGCGCTGATCGAGCGCCCGGACCAGCCAGTTCGCCGCCTGAAGGCGCTCCTGGACGAACGCCTTGTCTTCCTTCTCGCTGGTCAGGCTGCTGATCTCGGCATAGTAGGCGCGGTTCACGAGGACCCGGGGCAGGGTGTCGTTGTTGAGCTCGATCTCCCAGCCGCCGCCCTGCTTGGGCCGCATCATCACATCGGCCGTCACATACTCCACATTTGCATTCTCGAAGGCCGCCGCGGGCTTGGGGTCCAGCGTCTTCAGTTCGGCCAGCATGTCGGCGAGGTCCTCCTCGTCGACGCCGCAGGCCCGTCGGAGGCCCGGCAGGTCGTGCTTGGTCAGGAGGTCGAGATTCTCGAGCATCGCCTGCATGGCCGGGTCGAGGCGGTCGCGCTCGGCGAGTTGCAGCGCGAAGCACTCGATGAGGTCGCGCGCAAAGACGCCGGTCGGCTCGAAATTCCGGAGGATGTCGAGAACGCGCTCGACGAGCACGGTATCGCAGCCGAGCTGCTTCGCCATGTCCTCGACCGACACGGTCAGGAAGCCGCGATCGTCCAGGGAATCGATGATCGCGCGGCCGACCAGACGGTCGGTCGGATCGGAGACCGAGAGATCGAGCTGATCGGTCAGATGCTCGCGCAGCGTGACCTCGCTCGCCATGGTCTGGTCGATGCCGGGCAGGGAATCGCTGTCGCCGCGCGGCGCGGGCGCGCCGCCGCCGGCCGGTCGGAACGGGTCGTCCTGCCAGACATTGGTGTAGTTGGTGTCGAGGGGTGCTTCTTCCGAACCCAGCGCCTCACGCCCCGTCAGGGTCGCGGCATCGCCGTCGTCGCCGGTGTTGGTCCCCGTCTCCGCCGGAGCGCTCTCGTCCTCGATCAGCGTGTCTTCGCGCTCGAGAAGCGGATTCTCCTCAAGTTCTGTTTCGACGAAGGCGGCCAGTTCCAGATTCGACAGTTGCAACAGCTTGATCGCCTGCTGCAACTGCGGCGTCATGACCGGCGCCTGCGTCTGCCGGACGTCGAGACGCGTTGTCAGAGCCATGGTTAACGTCTTCTACAGACTGAATCTTTCGCCAAGGTAAACACGTCTCACATCGGCATGGGACACAATTTCGGCCGGTGCCCCGCTCATCAGGACACTGCCCTCGTGCAAAATATATGCCCGATCGACGATATCCAAGGTCTCGCGTACGTTGTGGTCGGTGATCAATACGCCGATACCTCGGTCCTTGAGGTGGCTGACGAGCTCGCGAATGTCCGCCACGGCAATGGGATCGATCCCTGCGAGGGGCTCGTCCAGCAGGATGAAGTGCGGCTGGCTGGCCAGGGCCCGCGCAATCTCGACGCGCCGCCGCTCGCCGCCGGACAGCGCCAGCGCAGGCGTTCGGCGCAGATGGCTGATCGAGAACTCTGCCAGAAGATCGTCGAGCAGCGCCTCGCGCCGGTCCCGCTCGGGCTCGATGACCTCGAGGACGGAGCGGATGTTCTGCTCGACGGACAGGCCGCGGAAGATCGACGCTTCCTGCGGCAGGTAGCCGACCCCGAGACGCGCACGGCGATACATCGGCAGCTCGGTGATGTTGTGGCCGTCGAGCGAGATCGTGCCTGCATCGGCGGTCAGGAGCCCGGTGATGATGTAGAAGCAGGTCGTCTTGCCGGCGCCGTTCGGGCCGAGGAGGCCGACCGCCTCGCCCTGCTGCACCGACAGGGAAACGTCGCGAATGACGGGGCGCTTCCGGAAGCGCTTGCCGATGTTCTGGACGACCAGGCCTTCGTTGCTGGTCACCAGCCGCGGCATGCTGTCTGCGCCGGAATCGTCTGGGTCGGTCTGATCGTTCATCGGTTTCCTGTCGATCCCGGATCGCCACCGGTTTTGGCCCGTGGCAGGAAAAGCCCGCGGACGCGCTCGCCGGACGGCGAGGAGAGCAAGCGGCTCTCACCGGTTTCCAAGTTAACCTCTGCACGCTCGCCGTTCAATTGCGTGTCTCCACGGGTGATCTTGACGTTGCCGGTGACCGTGGCGATGCCGCGGGCGGGGTCGTATTCGCCCTTTTCGGCGCGCACGATGTCGGTCGGGGTCGAGACGAGGACATTGCCCAGCGCCTCGATCCGCTCCATCTCGGCCTGCTGTCCGCCTTCGCCGAAATGCGCCGTCAGCACGTCGGCGCGCACCCGCCGGTCGCCGCGGATCGCAAGCGCATCGCCCCGGGCGACGGCGAGCTGCCGGGTTTCGTAATACTCCATGCTGTCGCGCGCGACGATGGTGTCCTGCGCCGTGTCCAGCTGAATCCGATCGCCTGTCATGACCAGCACGCCATTGTCGATGTCGTAGACCGCCTTGTCGGACCGCGCGACCTCGTCGTCGGAAAGAATGCGGACATTGCCGTTCGCGTCGATCCGGAAGATCTCGTTCTCCCCGGCGGCGTTCGGCCGGTAGAAGGCGATCAGTTCGTCCGCCTCGACCGTGACGGTTCCCTGCTGGGCGCGGGCGTTGCCTCGCGCGACGTAGAGCTGGTTCGCCCGCTGCCACTCGATGCCGTCATCCGCCTCGATCTGGATCGGGCCGTCGCCGCCGCGGCTGAAGCCGAGCGACTGTGCGTGCGCAATCTGGATGTGGGCGAGCGAAGCCATCACGAGGGCGGCCAGTATGTCGCGTACACGAATCATTGCGGGGGGGTGGCTCCCTCGAAGACGGTCAGGCGCGCGGGGCCGAGGAACAGGACCCGGTCACCGGAATCGAAGACCCGAAACCCCTCGGCGTTGAGCACTCCGAACGGTCCCTGGCCGTCCACCGGTTGGTCTCCCGAGGCCGTGCTCGTGACCAGGTCCACCTGTGCGGCGGTGGTCGTGAACTCGTAACCCTGGTCATGAAACAGGTTCACGTCGCCGGTGAGGTGAAGTGTGTTCGTCTTCGCCTCGAAGCGCCCGTCGTTGGCCGTCAGTGCGACCCACGAGCCGTCGGCGAGCACGATGTCGGCCTTGGGGTTCGTCAGGTCGTAGATCTCGCCGCCGCCCTCGACATCGCCGCGTGCCCCGAAATCGGCCGTGACCTGGAAGGGGCGTGCTGCGGAATCGATGCCCTGGAGACGCGGGTTCAGGACCTGGGGTTTGGCGCCGCCCGCGGGGCCGACGGCCTCGAGGTCGATGCGGAAGCGGTCCTCGTCGGGCAGCAGGCGCGGCCACACGGCGACCAGGACGAGCAGCGCGAAGGCGATCCCCGGCAGCAGATACTTCATCGTCGAGACGATGCGCGATCGCCCGAAGCCGCTGCGCCGGCGGCGCGGTGCGGCACCGAGCCGGGAGCGGCGCGCGGCGCGCGTGTCGGCTGACGCGTCCGGTTGGGGGGCCGTATTTCCCGCGTCGCTCATAGGGCGGTCAGGCGATGCCCGCGCGCAGGCAGTCGTGGATGTGGAGGATCCCCGCAGGCTTGCGGTCTTCGGCGACGAACAGGCTCGTGATCTTGCTTGCGTTCATCAGGCCGAGCGCCTCGGAAGCGAGAGCCTGGGCGCGCATGGTCTTGGGGTCGGGCGTCATGATGTCGGCGCAAGTGAGCTGCAGCAATGTGTCGGACATATGGCGGCGCAGGTCGCCGTCCGTGATGATGCCCGTGAGCTGGCCGCCGGAATCGACGACACCGGCGCAGCCGAAACCCTTGTTCGTCATCACCAGGATCGCGTCGCCGACGCTGGCCCCGGACTCGATCAGCGGCAGGTCCGCCGTATCGTGCATCAGATCGCCAACCCGCAGCAGGTTCTGGCCGAGCTGGCCTCCGGGGTGCAGGACCTGGAAGTCCTCGGCCGTGAAGCCGCGCCGGTCGAGGAGTGCGATGGCCAGTGCGTCGCCGAGCGCCAGCATGGCGGTCGTCGATGTGGTCGGCGCGAGGCCCATGGGACAGGCTTCGGCGACGGCGGGGAGAAGAAGCGTGCAGTCGGCGTTCTCGGCGAGCGACGAGCCGGCACGGCCGGTGATCGCGATCAACGGCACGTTGAAACGCCGGCAATAGTTGATTACGTCGTTGAGCTCCGGCGTCTCGCCGGAGTTCGACAGTGCGATCACCACATCGTCATGCGCGATCATGCCGAGGTCGCCATGGCTGGCTTCGCCCGGATGCACGTAAAAAGACGGGGTGCCCGTGCTCGACAGGGTCGAGGATATCTTGCGCGCGATATGTCCGCTCTTGCCCATGCCGGTGACGACCGTGCGGCCCGCGGCACCGTCGACGAGATCGACGGCGGTGACAAAGCCCTGGTCCAGCGCCTCGCCCATTGCCCGCAACGCATCGGCCTCAAGCCGGAACACGCGCCGTGCGGCATCGATGTCGCGAGAGGTCTCTGCGGGGTTCGAATCTGGTTTTGCGGTCCCGGTCACGGCAGGTTCAATCGGATCGTTCAAGCGGATCATTCAAGCGGGCAATCGATCCACGTGACGCGCAGGAAATCCCCGTGAATCAAACGGTTGCAGTATGGGTTGTACGCCATGACTCGTCAATTCGGCCACCGGAATCCGGCGCTTTTGGGGGCACCCGCCGCTCAACTGTGGGCAAGCAGGTCCGTGTCGGGCCACCCGGCCAGATCGAGTGCCGCCCGGGCCGGCAGAAAATCGAAACAGGCCTGCGCCAGATCCGCACGATCGTGACGCGCGAGCATGGCGTCGAGCCGCAGCTTGATCTCGTGCAGGAAGAACACGTCGTTCGCGGCATACTCGAGCTGCTCGCTCGAAAGCTCGTCCGCGCCCCAGTCCGACGACTGCTGCTGTTTCGAGATATCCACACCCAGAAGGTCGCGGCAGAGATCCTTCAGGCCGTGGCGGTCCGTGAAGGTGCGCACGAGACGCGAGGCCGTGCGCGTGCAATAGACCGGGCTGGCATCGACGCCGAGATACTGGCTGATCGCCGCGAGATCGAAGCGCGCGAAGTGGTAGAGCTTGAGACGCCCGCGGTCGGCCAGGAGGGCCTTGAGATTGGGCGCGGCGTAATTGTTGCCGCCGCTGGCCGGAAACTGGACCAGATGGGCCACGCCGTCGCCGGCCGAGAGCTGGACCAGGCACAGCCGGTCGCGCAGCGGATTGAGACCCATGGTTTCGGTATCGACCGCGATCATGTCGCCCAGGTCGAGGCCGTCGGGAAGGTCGTTCTGATGCAGCTCTATGTCCACAATGCCGTCCGGGTCATGGGTGCGCGCGCGTCGGTGACAGGCGGGCGGTTGCTAACCCCGCGCGTGAAGCCTGTCAACCGAGCTTGGCAGAATGCACGGCCCGGCGCTATACACCGGACAGCCTGCGGGTGGGGCTGCGAACGTGGAGTTTGGTGATGGAACGACGTCGGGTGACGGTGTTCGGGGGATCGGGTTTTCTTGGCCGCTATGTGGTCGAGCGGCTTGCCGATCTGGATATGACGGTACAGGTCGCGGTGCGCGACCCGGAGGCGGCGAAGTACCTGCGAACTCTCGGGCAGGTCGGCCAGGTCACGCCGTTTGCATGTGATGTGACGGATGCCGCCGCGGTGGCGCGTGCGGTCGAGGGCGCCGACGCCGTCGTCAATCTCGTTGGAATTCTGGCCGAGCGTGGCCGTCAGACCTTCAAGGCCCTGCACGCCGACGCACCAGCGGCGATCGCGATCGCCGCTGCGAGCGCGGGCGTCAAGTCGCTGGTCCACGTCTCCGCGATCGGCGCCGCACCGAACGCGTTGTCGGACTATGCACGATCGAAGGCCGCGGGCGAGGCGGCGTTGCGGAGCGGGTTTCCGGATGCGGTGATCGTGCGTCCGTCGATTGTCTTCGGACCGGAGGACGGCTTCTTCAACCTGTTTGCCGGGCTGGCCCGTGTGGCCCCGGCGCTGCCGCTGTTCGGCGGGGGAGAAACCCGTTTTCAGCCGGTCTATGTCGCAGACGTGGCAGATGCGATTGTTGCGGCCCTTTCGGCCCCGTCGGCCCGGGGACAGACCTATGAACTGGGCGGCCCCGAGGTCTGCACCTTTGCAGAGCTGATGACGCGGATGCTCGACGAGATTCGCCGCCGTCGCCTCCTCGTGCCGCTCCCGTTCTTCGTTGGCGATGTGATCGCGACCGTGACGGGCATTCTGCCGGTGAGCCCCGTCACCCGGGATCAGCTCCGTTCGCTTCGGTCGGACAATGTGGTGAGCGCGGATGCGGCGACGCTCGCCGACTTGGGAATTGCGCCCACGGCGATGGATGCGATCCTGCAGACCTATTTGTACCGCTATCGTCGGGGGGGCCGGTTGGGCCGCACACCGATCCCGCAGTAGCGGCGCGCGGACACGGCCCCGCAGGAACGCCTAGAACGCGCCGTAGACCCAGCCGAGGATCAGGCCGCCCAGCAGGATGCGGTAGATGACGAACGGGCCGAAACCGGCAAACCGCAACCAGCGCAAGAACAGCGCGATGGCGAGAAGCGCCGTTGCGAACGCGATGATCGCGGCAAGCAGCGCGTCGCGAGTCAGGACCGGATCGCCCGTCTCGAGCAGCCGCAAGCCGATCAACAGGCCGGCGCCGCCGATGGCCGGGATCGACATCAGCATGGAAAAGCGCGCGGCTTCCTGCCGGTCGTAGCCGAGAAAACGCGCCGCGGTGATCGTGATACCGGCCCGGCTCGTACCCGGGATGAGCGCCAGGATCTGGGCAATGCCGATCGTCAGTGCGTGCGGGACCGAAAGATGATCGATCCTGAGAATGGTCATTCCCATCCGGTCGGCGAGGAACAGCAGGATGCCGAAGCCCAGAGTGGTCCAGCCGACGATCTCCAGGGTGCGCAGATGGTTTTCAATCAGGTCGTCGGCAAAGTACCCGGCGACGATGATGGGGATGGTCGCGATCACCAGATATCCCGCGAGGCGCCCGCCGTCATGCTTGCGGCCGCGCAGGTTGTCGAACACGCCGACAACCATGAACAGGAGGTCGCGCCAGAAGTATCCGACGACCGCAAACAGGGTGCCGACATGCACGGCCACATCGAGGATCAGGGTGTTCTCGGACAGCCCCAGCATCTCCGAACCCAGTCGCAGATGTCCCGAGGAGCTGATCGGGAGGAACTCGGTGATGCCCTGGATGATGGCGAGAACGGCGATTTCGAATAGCGGCATGACGCCTGCGTCCGGCACTTCGAGATGCCGCCTTATAGCATTCGGCTCGCGCGCCGGAACATGAGTTTGCGGGACGTCGCGCGACTCTGCCGTCTCGGGATTTCAACAGTGGAAACGTTCGGGCCGGGCGTGTTGTCTGCGCGGTTCGAGATGTTAGTGTCCAGCGTTCATTATGTCCCGCCAGCGCCGGGAAAAGGGGAAACCATGCCGAACGACAACACCGTCCGACCGACCGACCGCATTCATCCGCAGCAGGCCGAGGCCCTGAAGCGGAACGCCGAGATCGTCGCCGAACTCGGTGGTCCCGGCGAGGGTGTCGAGGAGGTGCGCGCCCGCGCCGAGGCCGCGCGTGCGGTCTGGAATGAGGGCGGGCCGGACATGGCCGTCAACGAGGCGCGCACAATCGCCGGCCCGTTTCGCGATGTACCCGTGCAGCTCTACCGCCCCTCGGCCGATGGCACGTTGCCCGTCTTCGTCTATCTCCATGGCGGCGGGTTCCGGATCGGCGGGCCACTTTCGAACGATCGGCAGATGCGCGAGATCGCGGCGGCCTGGGGCGGCGCCGTCATCAGCGCCGACTATGTGCATGTGCCCGAACACAGCTTCCCGGACCCTGTCGACGAGATCGTGGCGGTGCTCGAATGGGTCGCGGAGCATGGCGGCGAATGGGGCCTCGATACCGACCGGATCGCGATCGGCGGTGCGTCGGCGGGCGCGAGTGTTGCGCTGGGCGCGGCGATTACCCTGCGAGACAAGGGACGTGTCGACCTGCTCAAGGCGATTGTCTCCCTCTACGGCGTGCTCGATTATAATCTGGAATCGGATTCCATGACCGAGCTTGGTGGCGGCGATTTCATGCTCACCACCGAGTACACCCAGATGGTCTATGACGGCTATGTGCCGGACGCGGGGGACCGATCCGACCCGCGCGCGTTCGCCGCGAAGGCCGACCCGACGGGATTGCCGCCGATCTTCATTGCGGCGGCGGAGCTCGATCCCATCCGGGACGATTCGCTCACATTCGCCACGACCCTCAAGGAGGCGAAGCACTTCTTCGTCCTCGAGGTCTATCCGGGAGTCATGCACGCCTTTTTCGGGTACTCCCCGGTCATCGACGAGGCCAAGCGGCTAATCAATGATACGGCGACATTTCTCGGTCGGGCCCTGACGCCCGGCGGGCGAGGCTAGCCATGGGCATCGCCGTCGCGGCTCTCATCGTCTCGATCATTCTGATCTTCGTCGCGCCGCCGATCGGGATCGTTGCCACGCCGCTGGCGGCGATCTGGGTCGTGTGTGCCTTCGTGTTCAAGGTCCTGGGCTGGGGCTTCCGCGGCGGGAAGTAGCGCCCTTTTTGCTATGCACCGCCGGTCGGGACCGCCTTGAAGCCCCGGGTGACGGCCGGCACCGAATCCTCGATGGGGAAGCGCTCGGCCGACGAACCCCCGACATAGCCGTGCAGTCGCGGTGCCAACTTGATGAACTCGGCAAAATGTTCCGGCGTTTCGATCGCACCGCCGTGACAGGTGATGATCCGGTCACCGTACTTGTCGCCCAGAACATCGGTGCAGAGCGCGACCCGCTGGGCCGCGTCGTCATAGTTCATGACCGTTTCGGAGCCGATGGTGCCGCCGGACGAATTGCCGAAATGAATGATGAGGTTGTCGACGCCGGCTTCCGCCATCGCGAGCGTTTCCTCGGGCGTGGTGCAAAACGCCTTGGTGAACAGCCCCTGGCTGCTGGCGTATCCGAGGACGTCGATCTCGCGCGCGTATCCGGTGCCCGTCTCCTCGAGATCCGAGCGGAACTTGCCGTCGATCAGCGCGACCGTCGGGCAGTTCATCACGCCGTGGTAGCCGATGTCGGCGAGCCGGTCGACGAAGCGATGCATGTCCCGGGTCGGGTCGGCACAGAGGATGCCGGCGACGACCGGGCAATCGTCGATGACGTTGAGGAGCGAGCGCTCGCCGAGTTCGAGCGTGATGGCGTTGGCGTCCCCGATGGGGAGATAGCCCGCCATGGAGCTCAGGCCCTGCATTCGAAAATAGGCGAGGATGTGGGTCGTGATCATGTCCGCACCCCCGCGCGCCGCCATCTTCGCGGTGATGCCGGAGCCGCACAGGGCGTCGTAGATCGTGCGCCCCGCATCGCGCTCGGCGTGCAGGCGCTGCATGATGGTTTCGTGGGTCAGGTGGTGGACCATGGCTCGGATCCCTTTCGGACAACTGTGACGCGACCAGCATAGCCCCATTCGACCGGCAGTTCCCGGCCCGAATGCGCGGTCGCCGCTTCCCCTGAATCGCGCGTCTCGTCTAGGCTGCGCCGCCATGCGGACGCTGTACCATCTCTGGCTCTGTCCCTTCGCGCGCAAGGTGCGGATCGTGCTCGCGGAGAAGAAGCTTCCCTTCGAACTCGAGATCGAAAAGGTCTGGGAACGGCGCGACGAGTTCCTGGCGCTGAACCCCGCCGGGGAGGTTCCGGTGCTCCTCGTGGCGAACGGCGAGGAGGGTGGCCCGCTGGTGCTGTCCGATTCCGCGGTCATCAGCGAGTATCTGGAAGAAACCTGCCCCGAACCGGGTTTGCTCGGGTCCGATCCCGATGCTCGGGCGGAGGCGCGGCGGCTCGCGGCCTGGTTCGATCAGAAGTTCCAGCGCGAGGTCACCGCGAACCTGGTCGACGAGAAGATCAACAAGCGCTTCCTCGGCCTGGGCGCGCCGTCATCGTCGGCGATCCGTGCGGGTCATGCCAACATCGGCATCCACCTCGCCTATATCGAGTACCTGATCGAGCGCCGGAACTGGCTCGCAGGACCGGATTTCACGCTCGCCGATATCTGTGCCGCCGCCCAACTCTCCTGCGTCGATTATGTCGGTGATGTGCCGTGGGAAGACTATCCCGAGGCCAAGAGCTGGTACGCGCGAATCAAGTCGCGGCCAAGCATGCGGCCCATCCTCGCGGACCACATCCCCGGGATTCCGCCGCCCAAGCACTACGCCAATCCTGATTTCTGAGACGCCCTGGCCGGACGCTACTCCTCGACCTTCACATCCATCTGCTGGAGTGCCGCCCGGGCGGCCGCGGCCGGGCGGGAGCCGGGGGCGATCGACAGCAGTTTGAGCCAGGTCGCCCGGGCCCCGTCGAAGTCGCCAACATCCGCCTGAACGGCGCCGAGTTCCATGAGCGCGTCGGGGTTGTCCGGAGAGATTTCCAGGGCACGCGCGATGTCGTCACGCGCCAGGTCCGGGACCTCGATCAAGCGGTACGCGGCGGCACGGAAGATGAGCGCGTCGAGCCGGCGGGCGTCGCGGTCGAGCGCCTCCGAGAAATCGTCGATCGCGTCCCAGTACTCCCCGCCGCGAGCGAGTGCGTCGCCCCGGTCGATCCAGATTTCGGGGTCGCGAGAATCGAAAGCGAGAGCCTGGGTCAGCACCGTGTGGGCACGCGTGAGGTCGCCGGCGTGCAGCCAGACGCTGCCGGCCTGGCCGAGGATCGCGGACTGTTCGCGGTTTGAAGCCGAGGGGATGTCGGCGGCCAGCGCCTCGAGGCGCGTCGCGGACTCTGCGAACTGCCCGAGGCCGAAGAGGGCGAGGGCCACGCAATGGCGTGCCGCCGGGCCACCGCCTTCGTCGCGCCACGCGATCGCGGCCTCGAACCCGTTGTCCGGATCCCGCTGCGCCTCTTGCAGGCAGGTCTGATAAGCCTCGCCCGCCGGCATCTCGGCATAGTTCGCCTGGGCCCCTGCGGGCCGGGTGCCGGGCCCCGCGAGGAGCAGGCCAAACGCGAGAAACGCGGCGGTGACTTCCAACAATGGACGGCGCAACGCGCAGCCTCCTATTCTGTCGCTCCGGTCTAGCAGCGCGGCGCGGCCGGTGCAAAACGCGAACGCGGGTTCGCGTGACCGGTCTGCGGGGTCCGCTTCATGTCACAGACTCTACTCGTGTTCGGCCTGGGGTATAGCGCCCGGGTGTTGGCGGACCGTCTCATGTCTGCCGGTTGGACGGTTCGCGCGACGGTGCGCAGCGATTCCAAACGCGAGGAGCTCCGGGCATCGGGCATCGAGGCGTTCCATTTCGACGGGACGGCGCCAATGCCGGACATAGAAGCTGCGCTCGCGGGTGCCAGCCACCTGCTTCTTTCGGTGCCGCCGGGCGCGGAGGGAGATCCGGTCCTGCGCCTGCACGGCGACGACATCGCGGCTCATGCGGGACATATCGCGTGGGCGGGCTACCTCTCGACCACCGGCGTCTATGGAGACCGGGCGGGCGGCTGGGTCGATGAAGGGTCCGAACTCCTCCCGGCGACAACGCGCGGCCGCCGCCGTGTGGAAGCCGAGGCGGACTGGTGTCGGCTCTGGCGCGATGCGGGGTTGCCCATACATCTGTTCCGCCTTGCCGGGATCTACGGCCCCGGCCGGAACGCGCTGGAGACGGTGCGGGCAGGCACGGCGCGGCGCGTGATCAAGGAAGGCCAGGTCTTCAGCCGAATTCACGTGGCGGACATCGCGACGGTCCTCGAGGCGTCGATCGCCCGGCCCAACCCGGGTGCTGCCTACAATGTCTGCGATGACGACCCCGCGCCGCCCCAGGACGTGGTGACCCATGCATGTGCGTTACTCGGGGTCGAGCCGCCGCCGGGGATCCCGTTCGAAAAGGCCGAGCTGTCGGAGATGGGGCGCAGCTTCTATGCCGAATCGAAGCGGGTCTCGAACGACCGGATCAAGAATGAACTGGGTGTAAGCCTCGCCTATCCTGACTACCGCGCCGGGCTGGCGGCGCTGCTCGCCGAAACCTGATCGCAGAGTTTCGCGACGACCCCGATCAGCCGGTCCAGATCGTGCGGCTCCGACAGCCGATGGTCGCCGTCCTTGACCAGGATGAGTTCGACATCGCCCGACGTGAGCGCGTCCATGAGTTTCCGTGACTGGGTCCAGGGCACGTCCGGGTCCGCGGTGCCGTGGATCAGGCGAGCCGGGATGTCGAGCGCGAGCGATTCGCGCAGCACCAGATGCTCGCGGCCCTCGGCGAGGAGTTCCCGGGTGATCGTGTAGGGCGCGTCGGAATAGTCCGACGGCGCCTCGAAAACGCCAGTCGTCTCGATCTGCGCCAGCGCGTCCGGTCCGAGCCGCGCGGGCAGGAGGTCCTCGGTGAAATCGGCCGCCGCCGCGATGGTAACCAGTCCGGCCACCTGTGGCCCGGCGTCGTCTTCGTTCAATGTTCGCGCCACGAGGGTGGCGATCCAGCCGCCCATGGAGGAGCCAACCAGGATCAGGTTCTCTCCGAGGCCCGGCACGGTGCCCGCGGCATGGCGGATGACCGTGAGCGCGTCGTCGCGCCACCGCCCGATGGTGCCGTCGCGGAAGGCGCCACCCGAAGCACCATGCCCGGAATAGTCGAGCCGCAGGAAGGCGTGGCCCTGCGCGCGTGCCCAGGCTTCGAGGGTGATCGCCTTCTGCCCGGTCATGTCCGACATGAAGCCGCCGAGAAAGACGATTCCCGGTAGCGGTCCGGGCCTTGTTTCCGCGCCTGATGCTTGCACCGGCGACGCACAATATGCGAGGCCGGTACCGTCAGCGGCATCGATAATCTGGATGTCGGCGGAAACCATCGGAACAAGTGCCTGGCGGATGAACGACGCTCCCGAGACTAGCACCCCGGAACCGGACGCGGCGAGCGACGCGGCTGCGCGCGCCACGGCTGCCCGGTTGCCCGTGGTCCTGCAGGTGCTGCCGTCCCTCGACGTCGGCGGGGGCGGGGTCGAGCGCAGCGCGATCGACGTGGCCGAGGCGCTGGTGCTGGCCGGCAAGACGGCGATCGTCGCGTCATCGGGTGGAAGGCAGGTCGTCGAGCTGGAGCGCCGCGGGGCGCGTCATATCGAGCTGCCGCTCGCATCGAAGAACCCGCTGGTCATCCGGCGCAACATCGCGCGGCTGTCCGAGCTGATCGCGGCCGAGGGGGTCGAGCTCGTCCATGCCCGGTCCCGGGCCCCGGCCTGGAGCGCGCGGGCGGCGGCCCGCGCCGCGGGCCTGCCCTTCGTCACGACCTTTCACGGCACCTACAATTTCGGCACCGGCAGCCTGGGCGCACTCAAGAAGCGCTACAACGCGGTCATGGCCGACGGCGACATCGTGATCGCGAACTCCCAGTTCATCACGGCGCATATCAAGGCGCATTACGACGTTCCCGAGGACCGCATCCGGACGGTGCCGCGCGGTATCGATACCGCGCGCTTCGACGCCGAGGGGTTCAATCCCAACCGGATGGTGGACCTGGCGAACCGCTGGCGGCTCGACGATGGCAACGCGGTGGTGATGCTGCCGGGACGCCTCACCCGCTGGAAGGGCCAGCTCCTGTTTATCGAGGCGCTCGCCCGGCTCCGGGCGCGAATCGGGGACGACGGATTCCGGGTGACCGGGCTTCTCGTCGGCTCGGACCAGGGCCGCGAGGGCTATCGCCGCGAACTCGAAGCGCAGATCGCCGAGAAGGGCCTCGGCGGCAATGTCCAGATTGTCGGCCACTGTGACGACATGCCCGCCGCCTACATGCTGTCGGACGTCGTCGTCTCGGCTTCGACCGATCCGGAGGCCTTCGGACGTGTCATTGCCGAGGCGCAGGGCATGGGCCGTCCCGTGGTCGTCGCGGACCATGGCGGCGCGACCGAGCAGGTGATCGACGGGGAGACCGGGTGGCTCTTCGGGCCCGGCGACCCGGACGGGTTCGCCGATGCCCTCGAGACTGCACTGGCCCTCGATGCGGACCGGCGCGAGACGCTAGCGCTGCGGGCGGCTGAGCATGTGCGCGCGAACTTTTCCAAGGCCGGGATGTGCGCCGCGACCCTGCGGATCTATGCGGCCCTCTTCGAGACGCGGGGGGCTTGAGCGTGGAACGCGTCCTCGTGATCAAGCTCGGCGCACTGGGTGACGTGGTGCAGGCGACGGGGCCGTTTGCCGCGATCCGCGCCCACCACCCGGACGCGCACATCACGCTGCTGACGGCACCGGCTTTTCACGACTTTCTCGGCAGGTCGGACTGGTTCGACGCGGTGTGGAGCGACGAGCGGCCACGCTGGCGGGATCTGCCCGGCTGGTGCCGGTTGCGGTCGCGGCTGCGGGGCGGGCGGTTCGACCGGGCCTACGACTTGCAGACGTCCGACCGCTCGAGCCTCTACTACCACCTGATGGCGCCGGGGCGCCGGCCCGAATGGTCGGGGATCGCGCTCGGCGCGGCGCTCCGCCACCGCAATCGCGACCGTGACAACATGCATACGATTGATCGCCAGGCCGATCAGCTCGCCGTTGCGGGCATCGTCGACGTGCCGGCGCCGTCCCTCGACTGGGTCACGGCTGACACCGGGCGTTACGGTGTTGACGACCCCTACGTGCTGCTCGTGCCGGGCGGCTCGGCCCACCGGCCGGAGAAGCGCTGGCCCGTCGGATCCTACACCGAGCTGGCCCGGCGCCTGGCGGCCCGGGGCATCACGCCGGTGATGATCGGTGCCGGCGCTGACGCCCACGCGAACGGCACCGTCGCATCCTTCTGCCCCGAGGCGGTGGACCTGACCTCCGACACGAGCTTCGCCGAGATTGTGGCGCTGGCGCGCGGTGCATCCGGCGCCGTGGGCAACGACACGGGCCCGATGCATGTGATCGCGACGGCCGGATGCCCGTCCGTGGCGCTCTACTCCTACGCTTCGGATCCGGCACTGTGCGCCCAGAAGGGCTCCGATGTGACGATCCTCCGGCGCGACATGCTGACCGATCTTTCGGTCGATGAGGTTGAAGCGGCGCTCAAGCTGGATTAAATCCCGCAGGCGCGCCCGGTTCGATGATCCGGGCGTTTGGAATCTGGAAGCAACGGAACCGACATGGCAGACCCCGCGAAACAGGTCACGATCACGCTGCCGGACGGGAGCACGCGCGCGTTTGACGGCGCGGTGACCGGCGCCGAGCTCGCGGCCGACATCGGCCCCGGTCTCTCGAAGGCCGCGCTCGCTGTGAAGGTCGATGGCGAGGTGCGCGATCTCTCGCGCGCCATCGAAGCCGACGCCGAAGTCGCGATCGTCACCATCAAGGACGAGGATGCGCTCGAGTTGATCCGCCACGACGCGGCCCATGTCCTGGCCGAGGCGGTGCAGGAGCTGTTCCCCGGCACCCAGATCACGTTCGGGCCCGCCACGGACGACGGCTTCTATTACGACTTCCATCGGGCCGAGCCCTTCTCGTCGGACGACTTCGAGGCTATCGAGAAGAAGATGGAAGAGATCGTCGGCCGCGACGAGGAGATCGTCCGCGAGGTCTGGTCCCGCGACGACGTGCGCGCGTTCTTCGAAAAGGAGGGCGAGATGTTCAAGGCCGAGTGGGTCGGCGAGCTGCCCGACGGCGAGGACATCACGATGTACCGCCAGGGCGACTGGATCGACCTGTGCCGCGGCCCGCACCTGCCCTCGACGGGCCGGCTGCCGAAGGCCTTCAAGCTGATGAAGCTGGCCGGCGCCTACTGGCGTGGCGATGCGTCAAACGACCAGCTCCAGCGCATCTACGGTACGGCCTGGCGCGACCCGAAGGAGCTCAAGGCCTACCTGACGATGCTCGAGGAGGCCGAGAAGCGCGATCATCGCCGGATCGGCCGCGAGATGGACCTGTTCCACATCCAGGAGGAGGCGGTCGGCTCCGTCTTCTGGCATCCGAAGGGCTGGACGCTCTACCGGACATGCGAGGACTACATGCGCGCACGTCTCGACGGGGCCGGTTACACGGAAGTGAAAACGCCCCAGCTGGTCGACCGTGCGCTGTGGGAGCGTTCCGGCCACTGGGAGAAGTTCCGCGAGCACATGTTCATCGCCGAGGTGGACGAGAGCGATCCGGCCGCCCACGGCCATGATCATGACCATGAGGCGCCGTCGACCCAGTCCAACCGGATGCTGGCGCTGAAGCCGATGAACTGCCCGTGTCACGTGCAGATCTTCTCGAACTCCGGCATGAAGAGCTACCGCGATCTGCCGCTGCGCATGGCCGAGTTCGGCTCGTGCCACCGCTACGAGCCGTCGGGCGCGCTGCACGGAATCATGCGCGTGCGCGCCTTCACGCAAGACGATGCGCACATCTTCTGTACGGAAGACCAGATCGTCGAGGAGACGAAGTCCTTCTGTGAACTCCTGCAGTCGGTCTATCGCGATTTCGGCTTCGAGGAGGTCGCGGTGAAGTTCTCCGACCGGCCCGAGGTGCGCGCGGGCGACGACGCGACCTGGGATCGCGCCGAAGCCGCGTTGATGGATGCGACGAAGGCAGCCGGTCTCGACTTCACGCTCAACCCGGGCGAGGGCGCGTTCTACGGACCGAAGCTCGAATTCGTGCTGCGCGACGCGATCGGCCGCGACTGGCAATGCGGCACGCTGCAGGTTGATTTCGTCCTGCCCGAGCGTCTCGATGCGAGCTTCATCGACGAGAGCGGCGAAAAGGCGCGGCCGGTCATGCTGCACCGGGCGATCCTCGGCTCCTTCGAGCGCTTCCTCGGCATCCTGATCGAGAACTATGCGGGCCGCTTCCCGCTCTGGCTCGCGCCGGTGCAGGCGGTGGTCGCGACGATCACGAGCGATGCGAACGACTATGCGGAAGAAGTGGCGGCCGCGTGCCGTGCTGCGGGACTGCGTGTCGAGGCCGATCTGCGCAACGAGAAGATCAACTACAAGGTGCGCGAGCACAGCCACGCCCATGTGCCGGCGATCCTCGTGGTGGGCCGGCGCGAGGCCGAGGAGGGCACGGTCGCGGTGCGCCGGCTCGGTTCGAAGGATCAGGAAGTGCTTGCGTTGGCCGACGCGGTCGGCAAACTAAGCGCCGGGGCCGAAAGCCCGGCGGCGAAACACGCTGTCTAGAGCTGCCGGCGACAGGAAAACAACATTGAATGGAGATTAGTAATCGCTAGACGACCAGTAGATCAGAGCCCCCCGAAGAAGGATGGACCGCGCACCAACGAGGATATCGATGTCTCTCAGGTGCGCCTCGTCGATGAGAATGGCGAGCAGGTCGGGGTTGTGGACACCGCCAGTGCGCTGCAGCGCGCGATGGATGTCGGGCTCGACCTGGTGGAGGTGTCACCGAACGCCGAACCGCCGGTTTGCAAGATCATTGATTACGGGAAGCTCAAGTATCAGGAGCAGAAGAAGCGTAACGAGGCGCGGAAGAAGCAGAAGACGATCGACGTCAAGGAGATCAAGCTTCGCCCGAACATCGATACCCATGATTACGACGTGAAGATGCGCAACGCCCGCCGGTTCATCGACGACGGCGACAAGGTGAAGGTGACCCTGCGCTTCCGCGGCCGCGAGATGGCCCATCAGGACCTGGGCGCCCAGGTGCTGGAGAGGGTCCGCACCGAGCTCGACGAGATCGCCAAGGTCGAGCAGATGCCGAAGATGGAAGGCCGTCAGATGGTGATGGTGATCTCACCGCGCTAGACGGCGAATGGCGAAACCGAATGCGAAGGGCCCCGGGTGTTTCCGCCCGGGGCTTTTTCATGCGCGGACGTGATCCGTGCGTCTCGGTCCCTCGGCAATCGGAAACCGGGATCGAGCCGGGTCCTGCGCTCACGCCATGGCCGCGCCGGAACAGGTCGGCGCAGCGTTGCGGCTACGCCCGCGCCGAGAGCGAGTGTTGGCCGCCGTCGGCCATGATCACGGTGCCGCTGATCCAAGAAGCCCGGTCACTGGCGAGATAGGCGGCGAGCCATCCCATCTCCTCGGGGCGGCCCGCCCGTCCGCCCGGCAGCGACTTGTGGGTCTCGCGCCACCGGCTCTCGTCACCGAACTCCATGTCGGCATTGATCTTGGCTTGGCTGACAAGCCGGTCGGTCTCGATCGGACCCGGGTTGATGCCGACGACCCGGACGCCGTGGTCGAGGCTCTCGGCGCCGAGCGCACGAGTCATCTGCATCAGCGCCGCGTTGCCCATGGAGCCGGCGATGTAGGCGGCGCGGGGGCGTTCGCCGGCCATGCCGATCACGTTGACGATGACCCCGGACCCGCGTTCGCACATCCGCGGATAGATTTCCCGGATCAGGCCGACGAAGCCGAACACCTTCAGGTCCCAGGAGTTCTTGATGGCCTGATTGTCGAGGCGCGAGAGATTGCCGGCGGGAATGGCACCGGCGTTGTTGACCAGGATGTCGGCGTCGCCGACGGCCGCGACCAGGCTGGCGACGGATGCCTCGTCGGACAGGTCGAGGGCATGCACCGTGGCTTGCGCACCGAAGCGTGCATTCAGGTCGTCGCGCACGGCATTGAGATCTGCCTCGGTGCGGGAGACCAGGTGCAGCGAGCAGCCTTCCTCGGCGAGGACTTCCGCGACGGCGCGGCCGATGCCCTTGCTCGCACCCGTGACGATTGCGCTTTTTCCGGTCAGTTCGAGGTCCATGGTGCTTCCTGTGTGCGGGTTGGCAGATGTCGGGTTGCGGTGCGGATCAGGCCGGTGGCCGCGAATGCTGGCCGCCATCGACCATGATCACCGTGCCCGAGACCCATGAGGCCTGTGGGCTCGCCATGAACACGGTGACGGATGCGAGCTCCTCCGGCAGGCCGCCGCGCCCGCCCGGCAGGTTGCCCATGGTCTCGGGCCACCGGTCTGGATCGCCGAACTTCTTTTCCGCATTCGCGCGCGCGAGGAGCTGGAAGCGCTCGGTCTGGGTCGGGCCCGGGTTGACGCCCAGCACACGCACACCATGATCCAGGCTCTCGGCGCCGATGGCGCGGGTCATCTGCATCAGGGCTGCGTTGCCCATGGAGCCGGCGATGTATGCGGGGCGCCCTCGTTCGCCAGCCATGCCGATCACGTTGACAATGACGCCGTCGCCGCGTTCGCACATGCGCGGATAGAGATGCCTCACCAGGCCAACGGTGCCGAACACCTTGAGCTGCCAGCCGTCCTTGATCGCATCGTCGTCGAGCTTCGACAGGTCGCCGCCCGGGATGGCGCCGGCATTGTTGATCAGGATGTCCGAATCCCCCGCGGCGTCCGCCAGCGCCTGCACGGCAGCAGGTTTGGACAGGTCCAGGGCGTGCACGCGTGCCTCGATGCCAAACCGGCTCGTGACGTCGTCCCGCACGGCGTTCAGGTCGGCCTCGGTGCGCGAGACGAGATGCAGGTTGCATCCCTCGGCGGCGAGGGCTTCCGCGATGGCCTTGCCGATTCCCTTGCTGGCGCCCGTCACGATGGCGGTCTTGCCCTTGAGTCCCAGGTCCATGATGTTTCCCCAAAAAACCAGTTATCGTTGGCGGGCGACGCTAGAGGGGAAGGACAGCCATGGCAATGATCTTGCGGTGTTCCGCGGGTGCGCTGGGGCCTTGTCAGTCCGGGTCCGCACGGCTATAACCCCGCGCATTCCGAATAGCGACGGTGCGGCAGGGCGATCTTAACGCCCGGGGCAGCCCAGCCGTCGAGCGAATCACGCTAAGCAAAGCGAGGACAAAATGCCCAAGATGAAGACCAAGTCGTCGGTCAAGAAGCGATTCCGCGTCTCGGCCTCCGGCAAGATCCGAATGAAGCCTTCGGGCATGCGACACGGCATGCGAAAGCGCTCCCAGTCCATGAAGCGCAAGGCGCGCAAGATCGGCAACATCGCCAAGGCGGATGAGCAAATCCTCCGTCCGATGATGCCCTATGCGAAGAGGGGCTAGCTCATGTCACGCGCAAAGAGCACCGTGCAGCGCAACGCGCGCCGCAAGAAGGTCCTGAAGGCCGCCAAGGGTTATCGGGGTCGCAATTCCAAGGTCTATCGCGTCGCCAAGGAGCGGGTCGAGAAAGGCCTGCAATACGCCTATCGCGACCGCCGGGTGAAGAAGCGGAACTTCCGCTCGCTGTGGATCCAGCGCATCAATGCGGGCGCCCGCGAGCATGGGCTGACCTACTCTCAGTTCATGGCCGGCATGAAGCAGGCGGGCATTGAGCTCGACCGCAAGGTCCTCGCCGACCTGGCGGTGCGTGAGCCCGACGCCTTCAAGGATCTGGTCGAGCAGGCGCAGAACGCCCTCAACGCATCCGCCTGAGCCGGGGGATCGCCCGGCAAGCGGGAACGCCATGACCGAAGTCACCGAGCTGCAAGCATCACTTCTCGAAGAGGTGGCGGCGGCGGACAGCCTCGACGCACTCGAGGCCGTGCGCGTGTCGGCGCTCGGCAAGAAGGGGCGCATCACCGAGCAGATGAAGGGCCTCGGCCAGCTCGACGGTGAGGCCCGCAAGGAGGCGGGTCAGGCGCTGAACCGGGTCAAGGACGCGGTCCAGGACGCGATTGCCGCACGCCAGGCCGACCTCGACGCTGCCGCGCTCGAGGCGCGGCTCGCCCATGAGACGGTGGATGTGACCCTGCCGCCGCGTCCGCGCCCCGACGGTCATCTGCATCCGGTGAGCCAGGTGACCGAGGAGTGCATCGCGATCTTCGGCGAGATGGGGTTCACCGTTGCCGAGGGGCCGGACATCGAGGACGACTTCCACAACTTCACGGCGCTGAACATCCCGCCCGAGCATCCGGCCCGCCAGATGCACGACACCTTCTATCTGGAGGCGGCCGATGGCGCCGCGCAGCCGGTCCTGCGCACCCACACCTCACCGGTGCAGATCCGCACCATGGAGACGGCGCAACCGCCGATCCGGGTGATCGCGCCGGGTCGGACCTACCGCAGCGATTCCGACGCCACCCACACGCCCATGTTCCATCAGGTCGAGGCGTTGGTGATCGACGAGACAACCCATATGGGTCATCTCAAGGGCTGCATCATCGATTTCTGCCGGGCCTTCTTCGACGTGCCCGACCTGCCGGTGCGTTTCCGGCCGAGCCATTTCCCGTTCACCGAGCCGTCGATGGAGGTCGATATCGGCTGCTCGCGCGAGGGTGGCGAGCTGCGGATCGGCAACTTCGGCGAGGGCGCGGACAACTGGCTCGAGATCATGGGGTCGGGCATGGTTCACCCCAAGGTGCTTGAGTATGGCGGCATCGACTCGAGCAGGTACCAGGGGTTCGCCTTCGGCATGGGGATCGACCGGATCGCCATGCTGAAATACGGCATCCCCGATCTTCGCACCTTCTTCGACGCCGACATGCGCTGGCTCAGGCATTACGGCTTCGTGCCGCTTGCCGTGCCGTCCATGGTCCGCGGGCTCTAGGGGGGCGTGCGATGAAATTCACGCTTTCCTGGCTCAAGGACCACCTCGAAACCGACGCGTCCCTCGATACGATCGTCGAGACGCTGATCCGGATCGGGCTGGAAGTCGATACGGTCGTCGATCCCGGCGCGAAGCTGGCGCCGTTCAGGGTCGCCCATGTCGTTGCTGCCGAGCAGCATCCCGACGCCGACCGCCTGCGGGTCTGCACCGTCGATACGGGCGAGGGACAGGTCCAGGTCGTTTGCGGCGCACCCAACGCGCGCGCGGGCATGAAGGGTGTGTTCGCCGCCGCGGGCACCTATGTCCCCGGCATCGATATCGAACTCAAGAAAACCAAGATCCGTGGCGTCGAGTCCAACGGCATGCTCGTCTCCGAACGCGAGATGGGCCTGTCGGACGAGCATGACGGGATCATCGAGCTGCCGGACGATGCACCGGTGGGCGAACCTTTCGCGGGCGTGCTCGGGCTCGACGATCCGGTGATCGACATCGAGCTCACGCCGAACCGGCCCGACTGCACGGGCGTGCGCGGTATCGCCCGCGACCTCGCCGCCGCCGGGCTCGGCAACCTCAAGCCATTCGACATCGCCGCCCCGGTCGAGGGCGCCTACGACAGCCCGGTCGCCTGGGCGATCGCCGACGACGGCAACGCCTGCGACTATGTGGTCGGCCGTCACTTCCGCGGCGTCACCAACCGGCCGTCTCCCGCCTGGATGCAGGACCGGTTGCGCGCCATTGGCCTGCGACCGATCTCGGCCCTGGTTGATGTCACCAACTATGTGTCGATCGATCTCGGCCGGCCGCTCCACGTGTTCGACGCAGCGAAGCTTCGCTCCGACACGCTGACCATGCGCCGGGCGCGTGAGGGCGAGGAGTTCATGGCCCTCGTCGAGCGCGAATACACCCTCGACGCCGAGATGACCGTCATCGGCGACGGCCACAAGGCCGAGGCCCTGGCGGGCGTCATGGGCGGGCTCGATTCCAGCTGCACGGAGGACACGACCGACGTGTTCCTCGAGGTCGCGCTGTTCGACCCGGTCTCGGTCGCGACGACCGGACGAAAGCTGGCGATCGAATCCGACGCGCGCTACCGCTTCGAGCGCGGCCTCGACCCCGAATCCGCCGAGTGGGGTGCGGATGTCGCGGCCCGGATGATCCTCGAACTCTGTGGCGGCGAGGTCAGCGTACCCGTTCGTGCCGGCACCATGCCCGACTGGCCGCGCTCCATAGAGCTGCGCGCCGATCGGGTGGCAACCCTGGGCGGGGTCGAGATTTCCGCCGACCGCCAGGTCGAGATTCTGGAAGGCCTCGGCTTCGAGACTGCGCGCGATGGCGACACGATCACGGCCGCCGTGCCGCCCTGGCGTCCGGACGTCCATGGCGAGCCGGACCTGGTCGAGGAGATCACCCGCATTCACGGCTTCGACGAGATCGCGCCGGTCTCGCTCGACAGAAACACCGCGCTGCCGACGGCGGCGATCACGCCGACCCAGCTGCGCACCAGCCGGGTCCGCCGGGCGCTCGCCGCACAGGGCCTCGACGAGGCGGTGACCTGGTCCTTCATGGGGCGCGCCCATGCCGAGCTCTTCGCCGACGATGCGGTCTCCATGGACGCGCTGATGCTGGCGAACCCGATCTCGAGCGAGCTCGACGCGATGCGCCCGTCTATCCTGGGCAACCTGCTGCTGGCCGCCGGCCGCAACGCGGACCGTGGCTTCGCCGACCTGGGCCTGTTCGAGCTCGGACCCGCCTACCGCGACGCGTCGCCTGACGGACAGCTTCTGGTCGCCGCGGGTGTACGCCACGGCAATGCCCATCCGTCCCACTGGTCCGGGTCGGCACGTGCTGCCGACGCGCTCGACGCAAAGGCCGACGCGCTTGCCGCGCTCGACGCCGCCGGTGCACCGACTGCGAACCTGCAGGTGAGCCGCGATGCGCCGGCCTGGTACCACCCGGGCCGGTCGGGCGGGCTCCGCTTGGGCAAGAACGTGCTGGCATGGTTCGGCGAGATTCACCCCGGCGTGCTGCGCAAGCTCGATGTGCGCGGCCCCGCCATCGGCTTTGAAGTGTTTCTCGACGCGTTGCCGGATCGCAAGGACAAGTCGGCGGCCCGCCCGCCGCTGCACCTCTCGGCGCTACAGCCCGTGCGGCGTGACTTCGCCTTCCTGGTCGACAGCGATATCGAGGCGGGCAACCTCATCCGCGCCGCGCGCGGTGCCGAGCGCGAGCTGATTTCCGGTGTCGAACTCTTCGATGTCTACGAGGGCAAGAATATCGAGGACGGCAAGAAGTCGCTTGCGATCCAGGTCACCCTGCAACCGGTCGAGGCGACCCTGACCGATGAAGAGATCGACGCCATCGCCGCGAAGATCGTCGCTGCGGTCGAGAAGGCGACGGGCGGCAGCCTGCGCGGATAGCCAATCGGGCAAGCAGAATCGAATTGGTCCGTGCTTTATGTCCACAGGTACCTGTGGATGAAATGACAGTGCGGTGACAATGCCCGCGGGCAAATGTTACAGGCCGGTGGATAACGTTGATAAGGCGACTAATACGTTGAATAAAATAGTAAATATGTTTGATGCGGCGTTTCTTCTCCGGTCGCGGAGAGAAGCCGTAATGGGTCTGTCATCGTTAATATGACAGTTACCCACATGTTTCACAGACCGTAGCCGACAGATTGTGACAGCCAAAGTTCCCCATTTGTTTCTGCCTTGACCCGACCCTCGATGACCGACCTCTCACATATCCGCAACTTCTCGATCGTCGCCCATATCGACCATGGGAAGTCGACCCTGGCCGACCGGCTGATCCAGGAGTGCGGCGGGCTCACCGAGCGCGAGATGCAGGAGCAGGTGCTCGACAACATGGAGCTCGAGCGCGAGCGCGGCATCACCATCAAGGCCCAGACCGTGCGCCTGGTCTATACGGCGAAGGACGGCGAGACCTATCACCTGAACCTGATGGACACGCCCGGGCATGTGGACTTCTCCTACGAGGTGTCCCGCTCGCTCGCCGCGTGCGAGGGCGCGCTCCTGGT
>Ga0181579_10000677_pt1 | contig 27940 bp, 32 predicted proteins | sample 071ome_24_FD_132996 | JGI IMG/M metagenome (GOLD analysis project Ga0181579, IMG submission 132996) | Coastal salt marsh microbial communities from the Groves Creek Marsh, Skidaway Island, Georgia - 071402CT metaG (megahit assembly) | ecosystem: Environmental > Aquatic > Marine > Intertidal... | reverse complement strand
GGAATTTTGTGTTTCGGATTGATCGCCAGATATTCGGGCGTCAGCGTCTCGCCGGAGCGCGAGGTGATCGGCCGATAATCGTACCCGACGCCGAATTCCATCAGCATCCAGTGCGCGCGCATCGTACGGGGCGTCCCGATGCCCCAGAGCGTAAGATTCGTCATCTGATCCGTTGGCGGCTTATCTGTTAGCGACTTATCTATCAGCGGCCGGCTTCGATCGCGATGCCCTCATGCGCAATCTCGAGAGATTCGATTGCAATTTCGCTCTGCATGGCATCGAGCACCGGTCCTTCGACCGATACGGGCCAGGCATTCTTCAGTTTCCAGACCATGACCGGCGTGTGTTCTCCATCGAGCAGCGATATCGTCACGTCGCGCCGTTCCGCCGTTCCGGAGCGGACGGTGGCGTACCAGTCGAAGAAATCATTATCGCTGGGAATAACGCCGCGGCTGAGCACCACGTTGTCGTTCAGTTTCAGCCCGGGGATCGAAACCACGTCATCGGAAGCGAATGACCCTTCCCGGTATTCGATCGGGTCCGTCCTCGCTTCCAGCCCTTTCACCCGGGTAAAACCCATCCGCGTTCCACTCCAGTCAACGCTAAAGTGATAAACCGGTACGGGTGTCGTCATGCTGTCTCTCCTTCTTTCTGAAGCTGTATCCACACAAGCTTATGTTCGGCTGCGCCACAGAATGTTGTCGTAGGTCAGTTCGATTTCTTCCATCGCCACACCGCTTTCCATCGCGTTCAGGTCCGGCCCCGACCACCGGACCGGCCTCGCGTTCTGCAGCTGCCATATATTGACGGGCCGACCTCCCGCCTGGTCGAGCAGGGCTATTGTCACCGTTCTCACATCGTTCTTTTTGAAAATCCGGGACTGGTTCCACTCGTAAAGAATCCGGGAAGTCCCCACGCCCCGACTAAGGGTGACGGTCTGGGAGATCGACGGGTCGGCCTGTTCCTCGTCGGGAAGATGCAGGGGAGAAATCGAGACAAGATCGATTTCGACAGCGTCGATAAAGACGCGAAAATGCATTTTGGGCAGCGGATGGGATACCGAAGCGCTTGTCGTGGAAAGGCTCGGCGGTCGGTTGCTCGTAGCACGGCCGCGCGTCCGCGCAGCAACGATTGGACGCCGGTTTGTAGGCGTTCTCCTTGTTCTACTCGTCGGATCTCTGGCCACGCCTGCCCCGATGCAATTGCCGCCCTGTAGCGAAGACAGTGTTCAGGGGATGGGAACCGGCGTCAACATCGCGTGAAATGAAAATACCGATTTTTCAGTAGCCCCGTCAGGACAGGATACGATCGATCCCGGCCAGTTCGTCAGCGGTCATCTTCCACCCGGCAGCGGCGGCGTTCTGCGCAAGCTGTTCCGGACGCGTGGCGCCCGAGATGACGCAGGCGGTCGCGGGCTGCGAGGCAAGCCAGGACACGGCGAGGGTCAGCAGATTATGCCCACGCGCAGTCGCAAAATTCTCCAGCGCTTCCAGCCTGTCGAAATCGACGCCTCCGAGCGTGCCTTCGAGGCGACTGCCGGCCGGACCGCCTTCGCCGCGGCGATACTTTCCGGTCAGCAGGCCACGCGCCAGCGGATAGTAAGGCAGGATGCCGACGCCGAGTTCCTCGCAGGCGGGCACGTCATCGCTTTCAATGGTCCGGTCGAGCACGCTCCACTCGTTCTGCAACGTGGCGAAGCTCCGGATCCCCATCTCCTCAGCCGTTCTCGCCGCATCGCGCAGCTGGGCCGCGGAGAAATTGGAACAGCCGATCAACCGCACCTTGCCGGCGCTCACCAGCTCGTTCATCGCCCCGAGAGTTTCTGCAATGGGCGTTTCGGGATCGAACCGGTGTATCTGGTAGAGATCGACATGGTCAGTACGGAGCCGCTTCAGGCTGCCGTCGATGGCGATGGCGATGTTTTCGGGCGAGCCTTTGCCCTTACCCGGCACGTGCAGCATGTTGTACCCGAACTTGGTCGCGAGGATGACCTCGTCGCGCCTTCCCTTCAGGGCATTGCCGATAAATTCCTCCGACTTGCCATTGCCGTACCCTTCGGCGGTGTCGAAGAACGTGACCCCGGCGTCGATGGCGGCATGAAGAACCGGATGGGTCTCGTCTTCCGACAGGCGGCGGCCGAACGCATTGCAGCCGAGCCCCACGATGGGAATATCGAAACCGTTCTCTCCGCCGATGCGCCGCGTGTCCATGCCGTTTTTCTCGCTCCGTAGGTGAATTTGCCGCAATATGGTAACACGGTACCTGCGATGACAAACCGGCTGCTCATCTCCCTCTTGCTGGCGCTTGCAGCGCTAACCGGAAAGGCCACGGCCGAGACAATCGTTTTCGGCACCGACTGGCGCGCCCAGGCGGAACATGGCGGATTCTATCAGGCGCTCGCGAAGGGGTTTTACAGGAAGCGCGGACTCAAGGTGACGATCCGGCAGGGCGGGCCGCAGATCAATCACGCGCAGCTGCTGGCCGTCGGCAAAGTCGATTTCTCGCTGAGTTCCAATTCATTTATCGCGCTCAACTACGTGCGCGAAAACATCCCAATGGTGGCCGTCGCGGCGATTTTCCAGAAGGACCCGCAGGTTCTGATCGCCCATCCCGGGCAGGGCAACGACACCCTTGCCGCACTGAAAGGAAAGCCGATCCATATCGGGGCCGATACGCGGGTCGGTTCGTGGCTGTTTCTGAAGGCGCGATACGGGTTCGACGACAGCCAGATCCGCCCCTACAGCTTTTCCATTGCCCCCTTCCTGGTGAAGAAATCCACGGTCCAGCAGGGCTATCTCGGCAGCGAACCTTTTCTGATCGAAAAACAGGGCATCGAACCCGTAGTTCACCTGCTTGCCGATGCCGGCTACCAGAGCTACGGCGCCCTGATCCAGACATCGATACGGCTGACAGGAACCCAACCGGAGACTGTCCGCAGCTTCGTCGCGGCCTCGGTCGAGGGCTGGCGCGATTATTTGACCGGCGACCCGACGCCGGGAAATGCGCTTATCCTGAAGGACAACCCTGAAATGACCGCCGACCTGCTCGCATACGGTCATCGGAAGATGATCGAGTACGGTATCGTGATCTCCGGCGATGCGAAGACGCGAGGCGTCGGTGCGATGGCGGAAGCGCGCTGGAAATCCTTTTTCGACACCATGTCGAGAGCCGGCCTTTACCCCGCCGATATGAACTGGCGCGCCGCCTACTCGCCAGACTTCCTGCCCAGATGACCGCGCCCCTGGTCCGCCTCCGCAACATCGGTCGGACATTCGAGGACGGGACACGGGCGCTCGGGAACGTCTCGGTGGATGTAGCCGACGGCGAGATCGTTACCCTGCTGGGCCCGTCGGGCTGCGGGAAATCGACGCTGCTGCGTATCGTCGCGGGGCTGGACGAACCGACCGAAGGAACTGTCGACTGGCCTGACGGTACGCCGTCCGTCGGCGATACTGGCTTCGTATTCCAGGACCCGACGCTGCTCCCCTGGGCCAGTGTCCGGGAGAACATCTACCTACCGTTCCGGATACGCGGCGTTTCGCGCGAAGCAGCGCGCGACGCCATCGACAGAACCCTGGCTCTGGTCGGGCTGACAGATTTCGCCGGCCGCTTTCCGCGCCAACTGTCCGGCGGGATGCGGATGCGGGTCTCGGTCGCCCGCGCTCTGGCGACGGGACCCAGGCTCCTCCTGATGGACGAGCCGTTCGCGGCGCTCGACGAGATGACCCGTCACCGGCTCAACGACGACCTGCTGCGCATTCAGGCGGAGCGCGGCTGCACGATCCTATTCGTTACGCACAGTATCTACGAAGCGGTCTACCTGTCGCACCGGGTCTGCGTTATGAGCGAGCGGCCAGGCAGGGTCGCAGAAGACATCGCCATCGACCTCGCCTGGCCCCGCACGCCCGAGATGCGGACTGACGCCGGATTCGCTGCGATCTGCAGGCGCGTTTCGGAAGCGCTGGCTGAGGGAGTTCCGGCATGAGAGCCCGACGCGCGGACTGGCTTCCGCCTGTCGTCATACTCGTCGGCGTTCTTTTCTTCTGGGAAGCCGCCGTCCGAGCCTTCGACGTTCCCCACTACGTCCTGCCGGGACCGCTCCTGATCGCCGAAACCTTCAGAAAGGATTCCGCCCTTCTGCTTTCATCGCTCGCCGTGACCCTGCGAATCACGCTCATCGCGCTGTTTTTCGCCGCGCTCGGCGGCGCAATTCTGGCCTTCATAATGTCATGGTCGCGCTGGCTTGAACGCAGCCTGATGCCTTACGCCATCGTCGCACAAGTCACGCCCATCGTCGCCATCGCACCGCTGATCATCCTGTGGCTGGAAGACGATGCCGCACTCGTGCTGTGTGCCTGGATCGTGGCGTTCTTCCCGGTCCTCGCCAACACGATGGCCGGGCTGAAGAGCGCCGATCCCAACCTGCATGCGCTGTTCCGGCTCTACGGCGCGAAGCGCTGGCAGGTGCAGTCGTGGCTCGAGGCGCCGAGCGCCCTGCCCTATTTCCTGGCGGGGCTGAAGATATCCGGCGGGCTGTCCCTGATCGGCGCCGTGGTAGCGGAATTCGTCGCCGGCACGGGCGGCGCGGCGACCGGCCTCGCCTACCGCATCCTCGAGGCCGGTTACCGGCTTCAAATTCCGCGGCTTTTCGCCGCGCTCGTCCTGTTGTCCGTCGCGGGGATCGCGATCTACGCGATCATCGGGTGGGTGTCGGCGCGGCTGATGGCGCGTTCGGGACTGTCGATCCCTTAACCGATCACGAAATCGAATCGCCCGTCGGCGGCGCCGTCGCCGGAACGCGGCCTGAACAGCACCGACGCCGCATCCTGTTTCGCCTGGTCGCCGAGCCCCTTGAACAGATAATCTTCGGCGTTCTGCGGATGGCCTTTCAGGTAAATCTGGGTGGTGAATCGTTTGATGCCGGGCCCGGAAATCATCGCGTGGATATGCGGTGTCCTTCCGGTATAGCGAACCGGTTTGATCGTCCGGAAACGGTAGGAACCGCTGCCCGTGCTCTTTGTCGTCCCGTAGCCCTGGAAATTCGGGTCCGCCGCCCCACGCCACTCGGCGGCATGTTTGTAGCGTCCCCGGTAGTCGTACTGCCAGATTTCAACCAGCGCGCCCGGGACAGGTTCGCCCGACAAGGTCAGGACGCGCCCGAAGAGATTGACGATTTCGCCCTGAGCCATCCCCGCGCGGCCCGCCACCTGCACAAGATCGGCGTCGTGATCGAGCGGTATCGTCTCGGGGTAGAACGGGCCCGGCCCTTCGTCTGGCGTAGGCACAAGCGCAGCGCGGGCGCCGCCTGCCATGCAAACCACGCCAGCGGCGAGCCCTCGGATCACCTGCCTGCGCGAAACGGAAAGCACGATTATCCCAGTACTTCGCTGATGCGTTTCGTCGTCTCGGGGTCGCGATAGGCCTTCTGGACGGCATCGAGCTCAGCCAGCCCCACCGGGTCGAGGTCGTAGGTGGGCTCCCTGTTCAGCACCCAGTGACCGGGCGCGTTCTCCCCCGCGATCAGGATGCCGGTATTGGGCCCCGCCAGCGGCTTCGCCTCTGCCGGCACGCAGGCGAAGGAAATGCCCAGCCGGCGCCTGTTTGAATCGTTGGGTCCGGAACCGTGCACGACCATCTCGTGATGCAGCGAAAACTGGCCCGCGCGTAGCGGCATATCAACGGCCTTGCTTTCATCGACCCCGGGCACGGTCTGCCCCCGCGACAGCAGATTGCCCTCGTCGAAATTTTCATCGTGAGCAATAACGCCCTGCCGGTGGCTCCCGGGAATCATCCTTATATTCCCCATCTCCGGCGTCGCGTCCGTGAAGGCGAGCCAGACGGTCGCGCCTGTATTGCGGTCGAACGGGTTGTAAGCCCCGTCCTGATGGTACGAAACGAACCGGCTGCCGCCGGGTTCTTTCGACCAAATCCCGGATAGAAACAGGATCACGTTGGGTCCGATGGCGTCCTGCAGCGCGCCGGCGATCTGCGGATGGCGGGCCAGATCAATCAGCCATTTATAGGCGAGCACGGCACGCACCCGGAAACGCGCGCTGACGCTCTCGCCATGTTCGCGCTCATAATCCTCCATAATCTGCAGGTAACCGGCCGCTTCTTCCGGCGAAATGCAGTCGAGCGGAAATACAAACCCGTCGCGCCGGTAGTCGCGCAGCTGCGCCTCTGTCAGAACCCTCGGCATCGCCTACTCCGCGGCGCCGGCGGCGCGCTCGGCCTCGGTTCCCAGATCCGGGTCGCGATATTCATCCTGGAACTTCTTTAGCACCGCCATCGATACGGGATCGCAGTTGAAGCGCGGCAACGGATCCTCGTCCCAGTGTCCGAACCGGTCCTCGCCCCGCATCATGCTCGCTCCCTTGCGCCCGATCGTCGATGTCACATGGCAGGGAATAAACATGAAGGAAACGCCGACGCGCGGCAGGTCCGCGCCATTAGGCGGCGAGCCATGCACCATACGCTCGTGATGAACCGAAAACTGACCGGGCTGGAGTTCCATATTCACGGCGCGGGACTCGTCGATTCCCATGATCGCCTGTCCGCGCGACAGCAGATTCTGCGGATCGCGCGTTTCGACATGCTGCATATCGGGCTGAAGATGACTGCCGGGAAGCACGCGGATACAGCCGCTTTCGACCGTACTGGGCGTCAGCGCCACCCAGACGGTGACTTCCTCATGCGGGTGAAGACCGAAATAGGTCGAATCCTGATGCCAGGAAACGAATTTAGGGTCGTTGGCCTTCTTCGCCCAAAGCGCGGAGAGATACAGCCTGATATCGGGTCCGATCAAATCCTCGACAACATCGAGAATGGCCGGCGTGCGTGCGATTTCGGAAATGAAAGGCGCAACCAGATGCGCCTTGATGCGCAGCACGTTCAGCGGATCCTCGCCGATCTCATCCTCGAAATCGCACAGGGTCCGGTAAAACGCCTCGGCCTTTTCCGCCGGAAAAGCGTCGAACGGGAACAGGTAACCCTCGCGCTCGTAGGAAGCGACCTGCTCCGGCGTCAGAACTCTGGGCATGGCGTCCTCCCGCGTAGGGCGTTCACTGCACGGGCAGTGGATCCCGTATCGTCACGCGCCGCATCATACGCCGCGCATCAGGGGAAAAGTAGGTCCGTGCGTGCACCGAGCAGCGATTGTCCCACATCATCAGGTCGCCCGGCGTCCACATGTGCTCGTATATGAATTCCGGCTTCTCGATATGGTCGAACAGAAACCCGAGAATTTCATCGCTCTCCGCCCGATCCATGTCCTCGATCCAGAGCGTCATCAGCCGGTTGACGTAGATCGCCTTGCGACCGGTCAGCGAATGAGACCGTATGACAGGATGAACCCACTTTGGCGCATCCGGGTTCAGGTCCTCGGGACGCGCGGTCGGGTTATGATGATAATCGTAATAGTTCAGGGCCTTAAGGCCCTCGAGCCGCGATTTCCATTCGTCCGACAAGGCGTCATATGCCGCGGCGCAGTTGCTGAACAGCGTGTTGCCGCCTTCGTTCGGGACTTCGATGGCAAACAGGGTCGCGCCCATACACGGGTGTTCGTAATAGCACTGGTCGTAATGGAACATCATCTCGCCGTCCTCAAGCGCGGTCGGACGACCGGTGTCCTTTACGTTGGTAATCATCATCACGTTGGGATGGTCATTCCCAACCGCTGCGCCTGTACGTACATCTTCAAGCTCACCGAACTGGCGGGCGAAAGCTTCCTGCTCGCCATCGGTAAGGTCCTGGCCCGGAAACACCAGAATGACGTTGTCGAGCCACGCCTGATGGACCTCTTCGAACGTCTTCTCATCCATCGGTTTGCCCAGGTCGATGCCGGTAACGGCAGCCCCTATGCTGGATGAGAGTTTTGCGACCTTGATCGACATCGCTGTATCCCTGTTTTTTACTTCGACATCTAAGCAAATTTTACCGAAGCCGCCTCCGCCACGCAAGCCGGGCCGGCCACGGGAATAGAACAGAGCCAGTTGCGGTTATCCCTGCGAAACCGGAGACTAGGCGCCAGGCGCTAGGCGCAATGCGCGAGAGGGAGAACTGAAACATGAAACCTGCCCGTCTGCTGTTCCGGACCGGAATCGCCCTCCTGTTCCTGTCCTCAAGCGCCGTCGCCGATGGCGATCATATCGGCAAGGGCGCAGAAACGCTGCCGCTGTTCGATGCCCATGTCCATTACAAGGAACCGGCGTGGGTACCCTACCCGCCCGGAACAGTCCTTGAGCTTTAGGACAGATCGGGCGTCGCCATGGCTCTGGTCTCCTCGACGCCCGACGAAGGTACGATCAGGCTCTGGGAGTACGCACCCAACCGTGTGATCCCGGAACTCCGTCCCTATCACGGCGATGTCGGGTCCTCCAACTGGACCCGGGCGGCGGGCATCTTCGCTTATATCAGGAAGCGGATGGAGAAATATCCGCATCAGGGAATCGGCGAGTACCACCTGCACAGCATCAATCCGGCGGATGAGCCGCTGCTCCGCCGGATCGCCGCTCTGGCGAGGGAAAAGGATGTGTTTATCCATGTCCATTCCGGCAAAGGGCCCGTCGACCAGCTATTCTCTTACCAGCCGGGACTCAAGATCATCTGGGCGCATGCAGGGATGAGCGAACCGCCCGATGTGGTCGAACGAATGATGGCGCGATACGAAAAGCTCTACGCGGACACGTCCTATCGTGAAGGCGATATCCTTGGCGCGGGCGACGGTATCGACCCCGCCTGGCGCCGCGTCCTCGAACGGTTTTCCGACCGGTTCATGGTCGGCTCCGACACCTGGGTCAACGGACAGTGGGACGATTACGCCGGTATCATCGCCACCAACCGGCAATGGCTGAGCTACCTGTCGCGCCCCATCGCAGAAAAGATCGCCTACAGGAACGCCGAACGCCTGTTCGGGCGCAAGATCAGTCGGGACCTGATCGGAAAGAAATAAAGCATTGAAATTCATTGTTTTTCTTGCGTTTCTGACTACCCACTTCAGCCCTTTCACGGGATCGGCGCAGAGTGTGACCTTACAGGCCACCGGACAGGGAAACACCTATTCCCTCATCAACAGCGCGCTAACCGATGACGGTAACGCCGTCGAGGTCCCGGATTGCGGTCACGAGGATTTCGGCCCGCATATCACCCAGGCGTTCGACAGGGTTCTGAATCGCCCTGTCTTCCGGTTTCATATCCATCGCGACCAGGACGACGACAGATGCCGTAAATCGGATCGCCAGAGAACCGAGATAAAGGTCTACGCGAAATCGCCCGAAACCCTGAAGGCGAGATCGGGCAACAGCTTCACCTATCGCTGGAAATTCAGACTTGCGCCCGACTTTCAGCCGTCGCGCCGCTTCACCCACCTGCACCAGATCAAGGCGGTGGGCGGAAGCGAGGACCGGATGCCGCTGATTACCCTGACGGCAAGAAAAGGCCGTGACAGGAGTCCCGATCGCTTCGAACTGCGTTACGCCGAGCGGCATAAACAGCAAACTCTTACCCAGGTTCAACTCGGGGACTTTCTCGGTCAATGGGTGGAGGTAACGGAACGCATCGCATTCGGCGAGAACGACCACTATCGAATAAGGATTACATCCCTGTCGACCGGGAGAATTCTGATGTCCTACCGGAACGACGCAATCCGAATGTGGAAGGACGGGGCCGATTTCATAAGGCCTAAATGGGGAATTTATCGGAGCCTGAAGGACCGGAGAAACCTGAAGGACGAAATCGTCGATTTCGCCGATTTCAGCATCGAGTATTGAGGAACTTTTGCCGAAAAACGGTGTTCAAAAGTAGCTGGGCTTCATGCGCCAAGGCTTCTGAAGACACGTATTCTGGGCGAGAAATGGTGCCCAGGGGCGGATTCGAACCACCGACACCTGCATTTTCAGTGCAGTGCTCTACCAACTGAGCTACCTGGGCGTGCCGTAGGGCGTCGCTGCTTATAGGCAATATCGCCCAGACTGTCCATAGCAGGAAACCTTGCTGTGAGCGACCGGCCTATCTGAGCAGATCATCATCCTGTATGTCGTTGATCTGCTCTTCGAACGCTTCCTCGATCTCGTCGAGATCGGCCTCGTCGAGTTCCACCACCGGCACGGAATACGCCCCGTTGAACCAGCGGGCGAGGTCCAGGTCGGCGCAGCGTTTCGAGCAGAACGGCCGGTATTTTTCCAGCGTGGCGGCGCCGCACATGGGGCACTTGCCTGTTGTTCCTGCTGGATCAGCCATCGTCTTCGTCGGTATCCTTCGCGGGACCGATTTCAAACCGGTCGACCGGGTATTCGCGCATTTCGCAATGCCGCACCATCCGCCCGATGCCGGGATAGGCGTTACCATCGCCCGTTTCCTGTCGAAATTCCTCCAGCCGCTTGAGCACAGAAGGATGCGCGTGAATTGCAAGCGCCCCTTCGGGTCCGTTTCGCGCACTGCGATGGAGAGCTCGCAGCGCTTCGAAGGCGACGGTTTCGGCGTTCTTGACGCGGCCTTCCCCGTCGCAGACGGCGCAGGTCGCCAGCATCGTATCGGCGAGCGGTGGACGGCGGCGACGGCGAACGAGTTCCACCAGCCCCGCCTCGGTGCGCCCCAGCACGCGGCAGCTGATCCGGTCGTGCTGGAAGCCTTCGACCAGCCGGTCGGTCACCCGGTCCCAGTTGGCATCCTCGTCCATATGGATGAAATCGAGCAGGATCAGCCCGCCGAGATTGCGCAGCTTGACCTGCCGCACGATCGCGTCAGCGGCCTCCAGATTGGTGCGCAGTGCGTTCTGCTCCGGTCCCGCCCCTTCGACGAACCGCCCGGAATTGACGTCGATGGCCGATAGCGCCTCAGTCGACTCGACGACGATACCGCCGCCGGACGGGAGCGACACCCGCCGCTGCAGAGCGATTTCTATCGCCTCGTCGACGCCGTAAGCCTCGAACAGCCCGTCATCGCTGCCATACAGTTCCAGCCGGTCCTCAAGGTCCGGCCAGAAATTCCGGCAGAATGCCTGCGCCTCCTTCAACGCCGCGCCGCTATCGAAACGGATCGCCTCGACGTCGTCCTGGGCATGGTCGCGTACAACGCGGCCCAGAGCGTCGATGTCCCGATAGAGCGCCGATGGCGCATCGGAGGATTCCGATTTGAGCGCGATATCGTCCCAGATGGCGCGCAGCCGTTCCGCTTCCGCCAGGAGCGCTTCTGCATCCGCGCCTTCCGCGACCGTGCGAACCACAAACCCCTCGTCCTCGAATGCCATACCCTCCATCAGATCGATCAGCCGGGTACGTTCGGCCTCTTCCTCGATCTGGCGCGAAACCGATATGCGAACCCCATAGGGCGAGTAGACCAGCAATCTTCCAGGCAGCGAGATGGCACGGGAGAGCTGCGGTCCCTTCTGGGCGAATGCGTCGCGCTTTACCTGCACACAGACCAGTTCACCTTCATTGGGCGGGTCGGCGCCGATGGAAGGGTTGCGGTCGACATCCGACAGCGGGAGGAATCCTGCGCGTTCCGCCCCAATATCGACGAACGCTGCGCCGATGCCGGTCACAACCCGCTGGACACGCCCGAGAAACACGTCACCGACAATGGTGCCGCTGGTTTTGCGCTCGACAATCAGGTCGACGACTTGACCGTCCTCGACCGCGGCGATCCGAACCTCGCCGCCTTCGGATTCGACCAGAAGTTCCCGTCCCGTCATTCCGCGCTCTCCTGCGGAGCCCGATACCCCAGCCCCTCAAGCAACCGGCAGGTCTCGAACAATGGCAGCCCGACGACATTGCTGTAGGAACCGTTCAGCGCCCTGACGAACCTCGCGGCCCGGCCCTGGATTGCGTAGCCGCCAGCCTTCCCCTGCCATTCGCCGTTTTCCACATAGGCGTCTATTTCGGAACGGGTCAACCTTTTGAACGTGACCTGTGTCATCACGTTTCGTTCATGCGATACCCCGCCGGGGCACACTATGCAGAGCCCTCCATAGACCCGATGCCGCCTTCCCGACAGCAGCGAAAGACAGTCGCGCGCCTCGTTTTCATCTTCAGGCTTGGGCAGGACCCGGCGTCCGCAGGCAACGACCGTATCGGCGGCAAGGATCCAGTCTCCGGCATGGCGCGGCGCCACTTCAGCAGCTTTTTCCCGCGCCAGCCGTTTCGCCAGATCGACCGGACGTTCGTTCCGGAGCGGCGTTTCATCGATATGCGCCGGATGAATCGCTTCAGGTTCCAGACCGACCTGCCTCAGCAGGTCAAGTCGACGCGGCGATGCCGACGCCAGGACAAGTCGTGCGCTGGATGCGCCGGTCAATTTCGGCCTCCGCCTCCCCGCCGCACCGCGACAGACAGGGCATGCGCGTCGAGCCCCTCTTCCCGCGCCAGGGTTTCCGCGGAATCCGATATGCGCGGCAGCGACTCCGCGTCGCAGCCGATGAGCGAGGTCCGCTTCATGAAATCAAGTACCCCGAGACCGGAGGAGAACCGCGCGCTGCGCGAGGTCGGAAGGACGTGACTGGGGCCGGCAACGTAATCGCCGATGGCCTCCGGCGCGAACCGACCGAGAAACAATGCCCCGGCATGACGGATTTGAGACGCGAGGCGATCCGGGTCGTCGACCGCCAGTTCCACATGTTCGGCTGCCAGATGGTCGATCAGACCTACCGCCTCGTCCAGGGACCCGGTCACGATGACCGCCCCGTGCCGTTCCCAGCTCGCGCGCGCAATTTCCTTCCTCGGCAGACCTCGCAGACAGGCTTCCACGGCGCGCTCCACGGCTTCGGCGAAAGCGGCATCGTCTGTAATGAGGATTGACTGGGCGTCTTCGTCGTGTTCCGCCTGCGACAGCAGGTCGGCGGCGATCCAGTCCGGGTCGTTCTCCGCGTCGGCGACGACCAGTATTTCGGACGGCCCCGCAATCATGTCGATGCCGACACGCCCGAAAACCTGCTTCTTGGCCGTCGCAACATAGGCATTGCCCGGCCCGACGATCTTGTCGACCGGCGAGATCGATTCCGTACCGTAGGCCAATGCGGCAACCGCTTGCGCCCCGCCAATCCGCCAGATTTCGGAAACGCCCGCGATCGACGCCGCCGCCAGCACAAGCGGATTCAGCGCACCATCGGGCGACGGCACAACCATGACCAGCCGGTCGACGCCGGCGACCCGGGCCGGCACCGCATTCATCAGGACCGAACTGGGATACGCCGCCGTCCCGCCAGGAACATAAAGCCCGACTGCCGCTATGGCGGTCCAGCGTGCGCCCAACCTTATTCCGTCATCATCGACGTAATCGTACCCTTCCGGAAGCTGCCGCCGGTGATAGCTCTCTATCCGTTGCGCCGCCTGCTCCAGCGCCGAAACAGCGTCCTCACGGCATTGCTCGCGCGCCGTCGCAATTTCGTCTTCACTGACGCGGAGATCGCGGAGCGCGGGGACGTCGAGCCGGTCGAAGCGCGCCGTGTACTCCCGCACCGCCCCGTCGCCGCGCGCGCGCACGTCAGCGATGATATCGGCAACCGCCCGGTCGACGTCCGCATCGGCATCTCGCCGGCCGTCGACCAGCGCGGAGAAGGCGGCCTCGAACCCGGTGTCGGCCGTCGACAGCCTAACCGGCATCGACCGCGTCCCGGAACCGTTCGATCCAGCCGCCGATTTCCTCGGAACGGGTCTTGAGCGCCGCCCGGTTTACCACCAGGCGCGAGCTGATGTCGGCGATGTGCTCGATCTCGACCAGCCCATTGGCGCGCAGCGTGTTGCCGCTTTCGACCAGATCGACAATTCGGCGCGCGAGACCGATGGCCGGCGCAAGCTCCATGGCGCCGTTGAGCTTGATGCATTCGGCCTGCACCCCGCGGGCTGCGAAATGCTTTCGTGTGATCTCGGGATATTTCGTTGCGACCGAGACATGGCTCCAGCGGCTAGGGTCATCCCCTTCGACCATCTCTCCCGGCTCGGCGACCACCATCCGGCACTTGCCGATGCCGAGATCGAGCGGCGCGTAGTTCTCCGGATAGTCGAACTCCATCAGCACGTCGCTGCCAGCGATACCGAGATGCGCCGCCCCAAAGGCGACAAAAGTCGCTACATCGAAGCTGCGTACCCGGATGATCGAGCAACCCCGCACGTTGGTCCCGAATCTGAGCCGCCGGTCGCCGTCGTCGCTGAACCCGTCCTCGGGAACGATCCCGGCGCGCTCCAGCAACGGCACCGCCTGTTTCAGAATGCGCCCCTTGGGTAGGGCCAGCACCAGTTCCTGCGAATCTGCCACGGCTAGGTCTCCAGCGGATCGTCCGCCAATCTCGTCAAATCCATCCATCGTGCGTTCCGGATTCTACGTTTCGTCGAGCGGATGGCTGGGCCGCCATTGGGTCGGCCACGGGTCGTCCAGATCCTGAAGATGACACAGGATTTCCTCGACCTCCAACTGGATAACGGCCCCAGCGGACAGAACGAGTTCGATGGTCCCGTCGCCGGCCTCCAGCGACAGGAGCGACGCGACCTGACCGCGCCGACGCTGGTCCAGCCCTTTCTGCCGCACCGCGGTTACCTTCTCGAAGCAAACGCCGCAATGGACGCGCTCGTAGATCGGCGTTCCTTCCGCTGTGGTGTCCCGGTCGGAATCCTCCCAGCGGAACCGGTTGGCCACCAGAACAAACCGGTTCTCTTCGGGGATAAAACCCGTGTCCTGGATCGGGATCACCGCGTCCTGCAGAAAGGACGAAACGACCGCCAGGTCATCGCTGTCGACGGCGCGCAGTTTCAAAGGCGTTTGGGGGGCGCTCATGCATCGACCCTCTCGATTTCAGCGCCGCAAGCCGCCAGCTTCTGCTCGATCCGCTCGTAGCCCCGGTCGATGTGATAGACGCGACTGACCACGGTCTCTCCTTCCGCAACCAGACCGGCCAGCACGAGAGAGGCTGAAGCGCGCAGATCGGTGGCCATAACCGGCGCCGCCGTCAGCTTCCTGACGCCCCGCACCAGCGACGACGCCCCGTGCACCGTCACGTTAGCGCCCATGCGCGCCAGCTCGGGGATATGCATGAAGCGATTTTCGAAGATCGACTCGGTTATCATCGCGGCCCCGTCCGCAATACTCATCAGCGCCGTCATCTGCGCCTGCAGATCGGTCGGGAAGCCCGGATAGGGCTCCGTCATGACGTCAACGCCGATCAGATCGCCATCGCGCGCAACGCGCAGTCCGTCTTCCGTTTCCGAAATCGAAACACCGGCTTCGGTAAGCTTTTCCACCGCCGCTTCCATGAAAGCAATCCGCGCGCCCTCAAGCACCACGTCTCCGCCGGTAATGGCGGCCGCCATTGCATAGGTGCCGGTTTCAATCCGGTCGGCGATTACCGGATGCTCTGCCCCGGAAAGCCGTTCCATCCCCTGCACATGCAGGGTGTCGGTGCCGATTCCTTCGATCTTCGCGCCCATCGATTGCAGACAACGCGCCAGGTCGCCGATTTCAGGCTCCCGCGCCGCATTGCTGAGAACAGTTTCGCCACGCGCCAGACAGGCCGCCATCAGAAGGTTTTCGGTTGCTCCCACGGACACCGACGGAAAAACGATATGCGCGCCCCTGAGACCCTTGGGGGCCGTTGCCTCAATATAGCCTTCCGTCAGTTCGACCTCAGCGCCGAGCTGGTTCAACCCCTTGATATGCAGATCGACAGGCCGCGTTCCGATCGCGCAACCTCCGGGCAGCGATACCCGTGCCCTGCCTTCGCGGGCGACAAGCGGTCCCAGTACCAGAACGGAGGCGCGCATCTGCCGAACCAGATCATATGGCGCCGTTGTGTCGCTTATTTCCCGGCCCCGCAGGGTCAGGGACCGTCCGGTATGGCCTCCATTTTCGGAATCGCCGGCCATACTGATCTCAACCCCATGCTGGCCGAGCAGGTTCGCCATGGTGCTGATATCCGCCAGATGCGGCAGATTCGACAGCGTCAGGGGAGCGTCGGTCAGCAGACTGGCCGCCATCAGCGGCAGCGCCGCGTTCTTGGCGCCGCTAATCCTGATCCGGCCTAACAGCCGGTTTCCCCCCCTGATGCGTATTCGGTCCATCAGCCGTTACTCAATGCAGCGTCGTGCGGCGGGTTATATAGCGGTCCGGGACGCAGACTGCCACCGCGAATGCCCCGTTGCCGGCGCCCGGCTTCAGCGTTCCGCTTTCCCGTTTCCTACCGCGCCTGACAAATCCTTCGCCTTTTCGTCCACGACCTTCGCCCTCGCCTGCTCCTTTCGGCGCATCAGGTTTCGGCGAAGCGCCTCTGCCTGCCTTGCCCGGCGGGCATCCGCGCTGGTCTTGGTCTTGTCATCGGACATGGTCATTTCGGACAGGATTCGCAAATTTCCGCACTATAGGCTTGGCGGAGTCGATACGGCAATGCCGGGCTGCCGGTTCTTATTGCACCGCGGAACGCTGCGTGGCATTGTGCGCCCCGCTCAACGGAGCCGCCGTAGCTCAGGGGTAGAGCACACCCTTGGTAAGGGTGGGGTCGGGCGTTCAATTCGCCCCGGCGGCACCATTGAGAACACCCCGGAAATCATGGAATCAACGCTCCTGAAACAGGCTACCCGTCAGCCGGGTTGCCCGCGTCGTAACTATCCATAATGCCATCGACGATAGCGTCGAAATCTTCCCACGGCGCATTCAGATAGCTGTAGTTGGTCACCACGAAACCGGGGCCAGCGTAGAATTTTTCATACTGCATATGACGACCGGCGAATTCCGAGCCGAGCATGTCCCAGGCGAGCTTCAGCAACTTCATCCGGTTTAGCGCCGACTGTCCGGGTACGGACCAGTATTTTTCAAACGTCTTACGCATCTGCGGGTCTTCCAAGACCGAAATATCCGCCGGCATCTGGAACGGTCCGCCGCCGAGCAGTTCGCGCACCGTATCGCAAATCTGCGAATAGTTTGTCGTGCACCAGTGGAGCGCCGCATACATGTAGCGGCGATTGACGTTCACGTAGCCGGGGACGAGTTCTTCCATATTCTGGACCTGGCCGTGGATCATGGCCTCAAGCCCCGCCTGCCATGCGCCGATCTGCCCGAGGACGCCCTGCACCGCGGGGATATGCTCCACCCCGTTGAGCTGCACCGCCTTATGGGCGATGCCTGCGATCAGCTTGAGCTTCTCCAAAAACCGGATGTTGGACTGGTGATTGCCCATCGAATGGGATGGCGAGTTGACGTAGATGGCACGCGACATTTCCGCGTTGTCGTGCACGAAGACCTTCTCCCACGGCACCTTCACATCTTCGAAGATCACCATGGCGTCGGATTCGTCAAACCGCCAGCTCAGCGGGTTGTCGAACTCGCTCACCGCATAGCGCTCGAACGGTTTGCGCGACCAGATGGCGAGGCCGGGCGCATTCAACGGCACGGCGCAGGTAATCGATTCCTTGGTCTGGTTGGGCGCCAGCGGCAGGAGGTTCCCGACCCATGTCTCGTTGCAGAAGATCGCCGACGTGCCGAGCATCTTCATGCCGTTCAGCGTGACGCCGTTATCGTCCTCGGCGGTGACGCGGAGCGTCGGGACCGTCATGCCCTCGCGTTCGTAGAGCTCCGGCTTGCGCGCGCCCTGCGGCGGCAGGACGGTATAGGTGGCGAAGATATCGTTCGCCCGCATGTATTTGTAATAGTTGACGATATTGTCGCCGAAGCCGGGCCGGATATCGTCGAACATGGCCGGCTTCATCGCCAGCCCGGTAACGAAGGACGATACGTGGTCCGGCGACCGGCCCATCAACCCGTGCGACCATTCGGCGATGCGGCGATGGGTTTCCATCCGCTTCAGCAGGTCGTCGCGCGTTTTCGGCATCAGGAACCAGCTGCTGAAACGCTCTCCGTCCTCCTCGAAGGACATGATGTCGCGATTTTCCGGGGCCATCTTGCGGTCGAACAGCATGGCGAAGCTTTGCGCCGCGTTTCGGAAGGCTTCATGCGTCGTGACGTCGTCGACCGCCTCGCCGCCGATAAAAACCCGTCGCCCGTCTCTCAGGCTTTCAAGATGTTCCGCTCCGCTCTTAAGCATATCCAATCCCGTCCGAATGCCGTTCGCCGGTCAATGTCCCGGAATTGCCCGTTCTTTGCAAGAAATGGAATATCGTCACGCCGCTAACCCAAGGCCCAAAATGGCAACGTAAAAGAAAAAGGCCGGGCGCAAGGCCCGGCCGATTTTTCGTCTGGTATTTTCCAGCTGGTCAGGCAGCAGCCTCCGCACGATGCGGCATCTGATTCGCAGCTTTTTCAGTCGCTTCCGGCGACCGCATCAGCTCTGCCTTGGCTGCCAGAGCCTCCACCCGCGCGAGCAATGCCTTGATATCGTCGGACGTCTCGGTCCCGTGCGGCGAAGACGTGTCCTCGGCAAGCGACCGGTCAGAGACGGCGGCCGCGATCTCTTCGGCGACGGCAGTGATATCGATCTCGTCCGTATCCTGCCCCGCCATGCCGTCATCGGCAGCCCGCTCAACAGCGAGGGTGACGATGCCGGGAAGATCGTCCGCGCATTCTGCCCCCTCCTCCTCGAGTTCGAAGTCGAGCGCCCCTTCCGACACATCCTCGAAACACGCACTCTCCTGTTCCTCAGGAGCGAGAGCCAAGGGGAACTCGCTCGCGGGCGCTTCGACCACCGGTTCAGGTTCCGCCTCCGATTCGGGGAAAGAGTCCACTTCTTCGGCATCAGAGGAAACAAAATCCGGGATCTCTGCCACTTCAGGAACCCCAGTCGCTTCAGAAGCCCCGGAAGCTTCGCTATCCAGCATCTGGGTAGCAATCGCCGCCGCCTCCTGCAGGGCGGTCTGGCTACCCAGTTCGAATCCCGCATCGATCATGTCGAGCAGTTTTCCCATCAGACCGGCCAGTTCCGAATTTGCCTGTTCCATGGGCGCCATTCGGTCACGGTAATAGCTCAACTCCTCTTCCTGCCTGGCGTATTTATCCTCCAGCCGCTGGAGCATGCCGACGAGAGAAGATGTACGTTCGCGTCTTTCGGATTCAGCTTCCGCAAGCCTGCTTGCGGTCCGGTCGACGCGGGCGCGGATGGTTTCGATGTCCTGCATGGCGGTTCCCCTATTGCTTGCGTTCGTCTGGGGATTCAAAGCTCTGTTTGGTTGACATTTGATTAAAATCCGAAGGGCATGAAGCCGATTCCGGTCGGCCGCCGCGTCGGCCCGGGCGTCCAGTATCGCCTGAACTACATGTGGGCGGACTACTCGGGTGAAAACCTCGGGTCGGCCGACGACAACGAAGGCATGGCGCTTACCACGTCGGTTCGCCTCGCCTTCTAAGGGGATACCCCCTGCCAATCGATCGGCGCCGGACGGGATCCCGTCCGGCGCCTTTTCGTTTCAATAATCCGGATCCGCTTCTTTCAGAGCCGACGCGGCCAGCCGCCGATTGCCGGTTTTCGTTTTCCTGCCGCCATCCGGATGACATCGCGCGTCGCCTCGCGCAGGTCGAAGTCATCGATTTCCGAGATTTTTACCCATTTTGCATCGGCGAGATCGTCCTTCGCCACGGCCTCTCCGCTTTTCCATTCCGCGACGACATCGACCAGCGTGTAGTGATAGCGGACACGCCCCTCCTCGTCCCGGTTTATGGCATCGACCACATCCACCAGACCGGTTACTTCAATTTCAAGTCCGGTCTCCTCCATCACTTCCCGAATGGCGGTTTCCACATAGGTTTCGCCGATCTCCTGAGCGCCGCCTGGAATGCTCCAGTCGTTGCGGCGCGGCAGTTTTCCGCGCATCGCCAGCAAGACCTCATCGCCACGAAATATTACCGCCCCGACGCCGACATAGGGACGATCGGGATAGGCTCTTGGATCCGGCGTATCTTGATCGGTCATTTCGCCTCCGAATTTCGCCTTGGCCACAGGAACCATATCAACCCCAGGATTTCGAGCCCAACCATGGTCCAGAGCGCAGACTGATGCCCGACCGGGTCGTATCGGCCATCGGCCAGGGCGGGCCATAAACCGATTATGGCGCCGACACCCCACTGCGCCGCGAAAGCAGCGATGAAGGTGAGCATGTTCTGGGCCGTGTTCACACGTCCGATCGCTTCCGCCGGGAAATGCTGACCGAACACGGCATAGGCCAGGAGGGTCGAGGATCCGAAAAAGCCGAAAGCGACGCAAAGCGGCACCGCGAATGCCGTCGCTTCAAGGGCTAGCGCCGCCTGCACAGAGATCGAACCGGCAATACCGAGCCCGACCATGGCGACCGGCTTCACGCCGAATCGCTGCAGCCTGTCGGCGATAATTCCGATGCCGACAACGCCGCAGAACATGCCGATATTGAACCAGAGCAGCGCATCCGCAATCGCCGGCGAATCGAAACCGGCGACATCGCGCAGCCAAGGGCCCATCCAGAGCGACTGGTAAGAAAGATAGGCCCCGTTATGGATGAACGTCACGATACTGACGCGCCAGAAAAATGCGTTTCCGTAAACCGTAGAAAGGCTCCGAAACTGTTCAGCGACGGCTGACAGACCGCCTTTATCCGACGGCTGTGGCGCCTGCTTTTCGGGGACGACGAAATAGGTCAGAAAGAGCGTAACCACGGTCATGACCGACAGGATCGTGAAAATAGCCCGCCATCCGACGGCGTTGTACAGCGATTCCACCGGCACCGTTGCGGACAGCGCGCCGAAGGCCCCGAACGCCACCGTGAGCCCGTTGAAAAACGGCAGGCGCTCACGCAGAAACCACATGACATTCGCTTTTAACGCCGCCATCAGGCATCCCGACACGCCGAGACCGATCAGCCCCCTGGCGATGGCGAGCAGGTAAAATTCTTCCGCTATCGCAAACAGCGCGCTGCCGGCGACAGCAAACAGCAGCAAGGCGCTCTGGATGCGTCTCGGGCCGTATCGGTCGAGCATAACGCCGAGCGGCGTCTGAAACGCAGCGAAGGTAATAAAGTAAACCGCGGTCAGGAACCCCAGGTCGTCGGGCGTCAGCGAGAGGTCGTTCGCAAGACGCGGCGAAATCACCAGATTGACCGTTCGATACAGATAGGAAAGGTAGTATCCCAGCCCGAACGGAAGCAGCACCGTCAGAATGACGCGGCGGGTGGAGATCGATTTTGGTGACTCGGCGTTCGGCACGGGGCGCCTTTCGAATGTTGCAATAGGGTCTACTTTGCCGAAGACGGGTCCGCAACCTCGTCAAACAAGGTGTTACGCCGGTTGACGCCGTTAACAGCCCTGTACACATTGCCGCCACGCAACAGGGACCTGAACCATGACGGACATTCCAACGCTTGCTTCGCTGGCGGAACAGCTTCAGACGGGACAATCGACCAGCCGTTCGCTGGTCGAACGGATGCTCGATCGTATCGCCGACCCGTCCGGCGAAGGCAGAAGGACGTTTATCAGCGTCAATGCGGAGCAGGCTCTTGCCGCCGCAGAGGCGCAGGACAGTATGCGCAACGCAGGGATTGTCCTGTCGCTCATCGCCGGATTGCCGATTTCCGTAAAGGACCTGTTCGATCTCGCCGGCGAAACCACCAGGGCCGGGTCGAAAGCGCTCGCTAACGAAGCGCCGGCTAAAGCGGATGCGCCCGCGATCGCCAGACTGCGTCAGGCTGGAGCCATCGTTATAGGACGCACCAACATGACCGAGTTCGCCTATTCCGGCCTCGGCATGAACCCGCATTACGGTACGCCGCAAAATCCCTGGGACCGGGAGACGGGCCGGATACCGGGAGGATCGTCGTCGGGCGCCGCGGTGTCGGTCACGGACGGCATGGCGGCGGCCGCCATCGGCAGCGATACCGGAGGGTCCGTGCGGATACCGTCGGCGCTTTGCGGAATAACCGGTTTCAAGCCGACAACGCGACGGGTTCCCGCGACAGGCGCCTTTCCCCTGTCGCCGACGCTGGACGCGGCCGGCCCTCTCGCCCCGAGCGTCGCCTGCTGTGCTTTGCTGGACGCCGTAATGGCAGGCGATCAACCGCGAACTCCTGAGCCCCGGCCCGTCGAAGGGCTCAGGCTGGCGATCCCGCAGACACTCGTCCTGGAGAATATCGACGATCATGTTGCCAGAGCCTTCGAGCGCACCGTCAGCGCTCTGTCGGCAGCCGGCGCGCGAATCGAGGAAATCGCTTTTCCCGAACTCGGGAAAATTCCGAAGATCAATGCCGGTGGAGGCATCTATGCTGAGGCCTATGCCGTGCACCGGAAACTTCTGGAAGAAAAGGGCGATGCGTACGACCCGCGGGTCCGCGACCGGATTCTTCGCGTCAGCGATTACAGCGCGGCCGATTTCGTAGACATGCTGGCAGCGCGAGCTGCGTTAATCGATTCCGCGAACGAGACCACGGCGCCATACGATGCGGTCATTCTGCCGACCACCGCGACGGTCGCTCCGCCCATCGCCGAGCTGGAGGCCGACGACCATCAGTATGTAGGAACCAACATCCTGATGCTGCGCAACACCTTCTGTTTCAACTTTCTCGATCGATGCGCGCTATCGCTCCCCATGCACCGGCTCGACGAACCGCCGACCGGGCTGATGATCGTCGGCGAAACGATGGGGGATAGAACCCTGCTGTCGATTGGACTCGGCATGGAAGAAGCGATGGGGTCTGTCCGCGCATGATCCATGTCACAGATGGATATCCGGAAGTCGGACCTGACTTCCTGTGTCCGACCGAATATTTCGATTTCGACCGGCAGGCCGTGCGCGACTTCGCCTACGAGGCGGTACGCGAGGCCGTGGACGAAAAGGCCAAGGCGGTCGCCCTTTTCTATGCCGTGCGCGATGCCATTCGATACGACCCGTACAGCATCAGCCTCGAGCCCGGGCCCTATCGCGCCAGCAACGTGCTGGAGACACGGCGCGCCTACTGTCTGCCGAAAGCGAATTTACTCATCGCCTGCGCCCGCGCCGTGGGAATACCGGCGGGCATAGGACTGTCGGACGTACTCAACCATCTCTGCACCGAAAGATTGCGCCGGATGATGGGCGGACGCGAGCTCTTCCTGCACCACGGTTACGCGGTGCTTTATATTGCCGACAGGTGGGTCAAGGCCGCACCGGCCTTCAACATCGAGCTTTGCGAAAAATTCGACGTTCTGCCGACCGAATTCGACGGCGTTCAGCACGCGCTGTTTCAACCGGTGGATGCCCTTGGCCGGGATCACATGGAATATGTAACGGATCACGGCGTCTGGTCCGATTTCCCGCTGGATCGCATTGCAGGCGATTTTCGCGATTATTACCCGGCGAGCATATACGACGCAGAGGCCCGGGCTGCGGTCGACGCGCAGATCGAAGCCGAAAAACAGTCCGGCGGAAAATCGTTCGAGGACGAGACGCCGATCAGCTAAGGAAGAGGATCAGCTCTTACCGCCTTCAATGGTCTGGCCGACGGCAGGAACTCCGCCCTCCTCGCCCCAGCGCGGCGCGGTTTCCAGATTAATGCCGAGCTGGTCGAGCATGCGCATGCAGCTCTGGTCGACGATGTCCTGGAGTGTCTTGGGCCGGTTATAGAACGCCGGTACGGGCGGAAAGATCACAGCCCCGAGATGCGCGAGCCGTGTCAGGTTTTCAAGATGCCCAGCGTGAAGCGGCGTCTCCCGAATGGCGACGACGAGGCGGCGCCGTTCCTTCAGGATCACGTCGGCCGAGCGACTGATCAGATCACCGGTATTGCCCATGACGATATTCGACATCGTCTTGATCGAACACGGCGCGATGATCATGCCCTCGGTATGAAACGATCCCGACGAGATGGCTGCGCCGATATTGCCCGGCTGGTGAACCTCGTGCGCGAGCGAATTGATATATTCCGGCTCGACGTCGTGTTCCATCTTGAGCGTCAGCTTTGCTGAACTGCTCATGACCAAGTGAATTTCCGTATCGCCTTCCTGGCGCAGCATCTCCATCAGGCGCCAGCCATAAATCGTGCCGGTCGCCCCGGTAATTCCGATAATCACGCGTTTCATCGTCGAGCTTTCCTTAACTGCCGCACTTCGTTCATACGGGATTTCGCGTCACCTGTCGATGATATGACAGATATGTGGCTGTCTACTGCCCCCCGTTCAACGTCTTTTGTCTTGGATTTTCAATACCCAGGCCTTACATCATTCGACGATGCCCGACAGGAATCATGATCCGCGGAAAGATGCGCCGGCGCTTCGCACGGCGATGACTCGCCGAACCTTCTGCGCGTCGGTTGGCGCCATGACCGGCCTTGCGGCCATTCCGGGGCGGGCACAGCCGAAGACCGAAACCCTGCAGGCGGGATATCCGGACCTTATCGGCGAAATCCGCACCGTCGCCGCCCGCCATGAAGACACGTTGCTGGACATCGCCCGAATCAACGGCCTTGGTTTCGTCGAAACCGTTACCGCAAACAAGGGGGTGGACCCCTGGCTGCCAGGGAAAGGCACCGTTATCACGTTGCCGACGGCGCATGTTCTTCCCGCCGGACCAAGGAAGGGAATCCTTCTTAACCTGATAGACCAGAGAATATATTTCTTTCCAGGCGAAGGAGCGCCGATTCAGACCTACGCCATCGGCACCGGACAGGAAGCCTGGGACACGCCTGTCGGCAACACCAGAATCACACGCAAGAAACAGAATCCCACCTGGTACGTGCCGAAATCGATTCGCGACGAACAGCCGGAACTTCCGGCGGTCGTCCGCCCCGGCCCGAACAACCCGTTGGGCAGGCACGCGATGTATCTTGGATGGCATGCCTATCTCATCCACGGCACCAACAACCCCTGGGGCGTTGGACGCCGCGTCAGCCACGGCTGCATTCGCATGTATCCGGAAGGGATCGAGAAACTGTTCCCGCAGGTGCCGGTCGGAACGCCCGTTACGGTCGTAAGCCAGGAAGCCAAAACGGGGTGGCGGGACGGCCAGCTGTATCTGGAGGTCCACCCGAACCCGAAACAAAATCTGGAGCTGGAAGAAACCGGCAAGCTCACGCCTGCGCCGGTCTCCGAACTGGCCTATCGGATAGCGCAGGCCGCCGGAAAAGACGTCAGGCGGGTTGACTGGGAACGCGTAAAATCTGCTGCATTCGAACGCAGCGGTTTCCCGATTCCAATCCTGAAATCGGACAAAAAGGATGTCGAGGCGGCGACGCAGAAAAACTAACGCCGCGCCCCTAAATTCGAAAACGTAAGGAAATCCGGAAGGAGATCCGGGAGAGCCTTACTTGCGCATTCCCTGACGGAATACACGGTCGGCCTTGTCGCCGGCAGCCTTGGCCTCGGCCGCAGCCGCTTCGGCCGCACGAGCTGCCGCAGCGGCACTCGCCGCAGCCTTGTTGGCGGCGTCCGCGGCGCGCTGCGCCGCAGCCTGCGCTTCAGCTGCCGAGTTGCCAGACGCGCTGGCCGATCCCTGATTCGTGCCTGCAGTCTCGCAGCCGGCGGCGAAAAGCAGCGGTGCAGCGGCGATAATCAGCGTCTTCGCAAATTTCATGTCATCCTCCAAACAGTCCTTGCTTCTTTCACCCAGGCAAGGCTTCCGGGCAACGCGCGTACCCATACAGCAAATTTCGCCTCTATGCCAGCAGGTCTTTGATTTTCAGTGCATTTCCGTAACCATAGGAGTGGATATGCAATAAAGAAGCGGCACGTAAAAATATCCAGTTCAATGTCCAGTTCCAGGGCCCGGTTTCACGTCGGCCAGTTGATCGTTCATTTGAAGTGGACATATCGAGGCGTGGTTTTCGATGTGGATCCGATCTTCATGGGAACCGAAGAATGGTACCGGGACGTCGCGTTGAGCCGACCGCCCCGCGACAGGCCCTGGTATCACGTCCTTGTCGATGGCCATACGCACACGACCTATGTCGCGGAACCTCACCTAGCGGCCTCCGAAGATGTGTCTCCGGTCGTCCACCCGCTGCTCGATGATCAGTTTTCCGGCTTCTCCGATGGCCGTTATGTTCGCCGGGCAACGACCAACTGACCACAGCAACTGACCACAGCAACTGACCACAGCAACAGGTCAATCCGGACAACGGAAAAGGCGATCAGCTTCCATTTCGGCATTATCGGAATGGCGATGAAATGGATAGTCGCTCGTTAACCAGCCTTCGGTAATATCCCAATATACCGTCTGGCGAACAGGCCCACGATGGTTTAACACGACCCCAAACCGGCTATTCCAGCCGGCAAGCGTAAGAGGTTTCGGATGGCGGAAGGTCCGACGATAACGCCTGTAATCCTGTCTGGAGGCGCCGGTACGCGTCTCTGGCCTATGTCGCGGGAATCGTTTCCGAAACAATTCCTGCCTCTGGCGTCCGAACAATCCATGCTGCAGCAGACCGCGCTGCGTGTTGCGACATCGGACGGGTTCGCGCCACCGATTGTGGTCTGCAATGTCGATCACCGCTTTATGGTCGCCGAACAGCTGCGGACGATCGATATCGACCCAAGGGCTATCGTTCTGGAGCCGGTCGGAAGGAATACGGCGCCGGCCGCCGCCATCGCGGCTTTGATGCTGGCCGAAAAAGACCCCGGGGCGCTGCTGCTGCTGCCGTCCGATCATATCGTCGCCGACAAGGCCGGTTTCCTCGCGGCCATCGACACGGCGAAATCAGCGGCAACGGCGGGGGAAATGATCACTTTCGGGGTGAAACCGGAAAGGGCTGAAACCGGCTACGGCTATATTCACAGAGGGTCGGAACTGAACAGTCAGCAGGGCGTTTTCCGGGTTTCCGAGTTCGTCGAGAAACCGAATTCGGCAACCGCCGAGAAATATCTGTCCGGCGGCCTGCACGACTGGAATAGCGGGATGTTTCTGTTTGCGGCGGAAACCTATCTCAATGAGATCGAAAGGCTGGAGCCGAAAATTATCGCCTCCTGCCGGGAGGCCATAGAAAAGGCTGTAGGGGATCTCGATTTCCTTCGGCTGGACCCGGAATCGTTCTCGGCGTCACCGGCGAAATCGATTGACTACGCCGTCATGGAACATACCGACAAGGCTGCGGTCGTGCCCGTGGAAATCGGCTGGAACGATGTCGGTTCCTGGACCGCGCTCTGGGACATCGGGGACGGCGATGACGATGGAAATGTCGTGCACGGCGATGTTCTGTCTCTCGATTGCGCCGGCTCCTACATTCGCACCGACGGGCCGCTCGTCGCCGCATTGGGGATTCAGGATCTCGTCCTTGTCGCCATGGATGACTGCGTCCTCGTCACGCCTCGCGACCGCGCGCAGGACGTCAAGGCGGTCGTCGATGAGTAAAACTGCGCGGTAGGGGTGAAGCCGTGCTGCACCCCCGAGTGTACCGTCCCTGGGGCTTCTACCAGACGGTTCACGAGGGAGACCGGTTCCAGGTCAAGCGTATAACCGTCAACCGGGGCGCCAGCCTTTCGTTGCAGATGCACCATCATCGCGCTGAGCACTGGGTAGTCGTCAACCGTGCAGCCCTGGTCCGCAATGGCGATCGGGAGTTCACCCTCAACGAGAACGAATCGACATATATTCCGCCGGCCGTACTGCACCGGTTGTCCAATCCGGGCAAGGTTCCGCTACATCTGATCGAAGTTCAGTCGGGAAGTTATCTGGGCGAGGACGATATCGTCAGATACGACGACGATTACGGCCGCGACTAACGAACTATTCCCTTCCCGCCGCCTGCAAACCTGCCTCAAGATGGCGACCGAAGTTCGGGTTGTCTTCCAAGTCTCGTGACAGCAACGACGAAGAATTCAGGAACTCAATGACTTCCCGGCGATATTGCGGATCGGAAACAACGCGGTCCATATCGATATCGTCATCAGACATCCGTCTCTCCCCTGCTACGCACCTGACGGTTTATTACACCGCTCGATTCGATGCGATTCATAAACCCATATTTGGACGACCCGGCGCGATTTCAAACCGGAAACGCATCCGTAACGGCATTTTCTTGTGAGGACTTTTGGGGAAAACACGGGGAAAACCCTGTGGATATGAAAACCCTTTGGATATATTGAG